>Ga0194129_10009526_pt1 | contig 10853 bp, 17 predicted proteins | sample TA2KigCa35mmetaG_FD_150862 | JGI IMG/M metagenome (GOLD analysis project Ga0194129, IMG submission 150862) | Freshwater microbial communities from Lake Tanganyika, Tanzania - TA2015038 Kigoma Deep Cast 35m | ecosystem: Environmental > Aquatic > Freshwater > Lake | place: Tanzania: Lake...
CGTTTGGAGGGTGGGATAACCAACTTCATCTATTTCGCAAGAGGGCTCGCCCTCGAAGCGAGGGTGTGGGTTCGGTCTAGCACGACAGCGAGGCTACGGCTATCGCTCGGCACGATGACCGACCCACACTCTCTTTTTTGTCGCACTTGAGCCCCGCGTGCGCTTCGGGCGCGTTTGCGCCCGGGGCTTCCCCGACGGGGGCAGGGGTGGGGGGGTCGTGTGGCGGTAAGTTGCGACGGTATCGGGTTGCGACATCGCCCCATTGGGGCGAACCGCCCTATGAAGGTAGATAAGTATCGTTTGCTATTCCGCTGTCTGGTGCCATACGCTTGGTACATGACCAACATTACTGAAACCGACCGCCAAACCCTTATTCGCCGATTTCCTGTCTTGACCGAGACCGCCGAGCATGAGTGCGATGAATACGCCTGCCCGTGCTTCACCGTGTTGGAGGTGTTGGAGAATGAATGGACTCGCCGCCTACTCGCTGGTGATGACTTCGGTGCGTGCGGTTTGCGATTTGACGAATTCGTCGCTAACGAATTAGACCGTGCGGGTTTGCTGCCTGTTGATGACGACTGCGAGATGACGGACTTTGACCGTGCGTGGGAGCGTGACTACCTCGCAGGCGGCAACGGTTCTAGCATTGACCCATTCGCTTATGATAGTCACGGCAACGACACCGGGCTTCGGATGAGTGATTTCATCTAGACGGTAGATAAGTGTTCGCAACGCCGAACACCGACTCTCTATCGGCAAATGTTTGCCGGGGCTCTTTCCCGACGGGAAGAAGGGCTTGCGTGGATGAAGCCCCGCGCATAAATGCGCTAAATGGCTGCGAAGTGGGGGGTCGTGTGGCGATAAGTTTCGGTGTGGTGGTTGCGAGTTCGCTGACGGTGCTGACGACGACCTGTAATGAAGGGTAGATAAGTCTTGCCGACGACGACCTGTAATGAAGGGTAGATAAGTCTTGCTATTCTGCTGGCGTTTCGCGTAGTCTCAGTAGTGTCCTATCGGAAAGGGGATACCTGTGAGCGATACCAACCGTCGCGAAGTAATAGTGCCTGCGTTCTTGGAAGAAGCGTTGCGCGAGCGTGAGCGCGTTCTTGCTAAGCGTTGTGCGCGTCTTGGCGTTCCTGCGCCTGTCGTTGAGATTACGCGCCGATTTGTCGCGAAGCGTACTGACGAACTAGGGCGCGAGTATGTCGTGCCGACTATCGCGTATGTTGTTCACGGTGAGCGACCTGCTCTCGCTGGTGGGTGGCAAGTGGTGGCGAGCGTCGAGCATTTCCCTACGGGCAACATAGTGAGCGTTGCCCCCTACGCTCGCGCTTACGCGCCTACCGACCTGCTACACGCGCCTGCGACCTGCGACCACTGTGGGCATAATCGCGCTCGCAAGTGGACTATCGTTATCCGTTCTGCTGACGGTACGCAACATAGGGTAGGTAAGTCCTGCCTGCGCGATTTCACCGGCCACGACCTGCCTGCTGTGTGGGAAGTGTTTGACGCTGATTTGGGTGAGTGGTCTGATGATGATGTAGCGAGTGGTGGTTCTATCTATTCGCTGACCGAGATAGTCGCGCTGTCCTATGCGTCTATTGACTCTCACGGGTGGGCTGGTTCTACTGACGAACACGGTAATCGCGTGGAAGGTGTGACTACGCGCAAGCGCGTTGAGTCTGCGTTGCGACCTATTGACGCTGATGACCGTATCATCACTACTGCCGAGCATTACGCTCGCGCTGTACGCGCTATTGAGTGGGTGTCTGCTACTACTGATGAAAGTGGTTATCTCGCGAACCTACGCGCTGTGGTACTTGCTGGCGTGACCGATAGCAAGCGTATGGGTCTGCTGGTATCTCTTGCCCGTGCTTACGACAAGCACCTAGAACACGCCGAGCGCAAGGCTGAGCGCGAGCGCGAGCGCGCCAACGAAGTGCGCGTACCTTGCCCTATCGGGCGCGTCACGGTAATCGGCAAGGTTGTCTCTACTGACGCGAAAGATACCGACTACGGTACGCGCTATGTGATGACGGTTCGCGACGATAGGGGATTTACCGTGTGGGGTTCGCAACCTAGTTCGCTGTATCCCGAAGTAGGTGACCGTATCGAGTTCACGGCAAGCGTCGAGCGTTCTGACCGTGATGAGTGCTTCGGGTTCTATAAGCGACCAACTAAGGCTTCGATTATTGCTGAAAGTCCTAACGCTGAATAACGGTAGATAAGTGCGAGTTATCTACCCTTATTGCTGTTCGCTCTACTTAGCGCACCTTCTCCTTGCTGCGTTTGAGCCCCGCGTGCGCTTCGCGCGCACGCGCGCGCGGGGCTTTCCCCCGACGGGGGAACGGGCAGGGGTGGGGGGTCGTGTGGCGATAAGTTGCGACGGTATCGGGCTGGCGACGGTATCGGGTTGCGACGGGCGACGGTATCGGGCTGGCGACGGTATCGGGTTGCGACAGTCTTACTAGGGTAGATAAGTATGAGTTGCTAATCTGTTGTCTATGTCGTTAGTGTCTATTCAGGTATCAACTACTAGCGAAGGGACTAAGTAATGGGCAAACTCCAAGCAGACGAGATGATTGAGCACGCAGGGCGAGAGCGTGCTTTGGCATGGCACTTGTCGCACAATCACTATCCACCGATTGCGCCTGAGTTCATTCCGTTATGCGTTCAGGCGATTGAGAACGCCAACGCAGGCGAATGGGACAAACTAATCCAACTGCCAAAGGCTATCCTTTGGCGTGGCGAGAGTGCTTGCCCGACGCACGCACTAGTTGAGTACGCCCACCTAGAACCGTGGATTGACGCAGGTGATGAGTAATGGCAACCTACTACTTGTCTGCCGAGTTAGACGGGACAATCCACACGGTATCGCTAGACGCTACTTGCGATGGCGATGCGATAGTCGCAGGTTCGCTACGGGTTATGTCTCTCGCCTATCCAAATGTCGCACTATGGGCGAAGGGTGAGATTACTCTCACCGATAGCGAAGGGTTAGTTATCCACACGATGTCGGCGAAGTAGTCGCACCGATTAGAAGGTAGATAAGTTCCTTCGTGCCGCGCTCGAGCCCCGCGTGCGTCAAGAGCGCACGCGCGCCCGGGGCTCAGCAACGGCAGGCGCACGGGTGGGGGGTCGTGTGGCGATAAGTTTCGTGGTTGCTAATCTGCTGACGCTTCTTGTAGTATCGGATTTATGAACACATCTACTAAACAACTCACGGCATCTGATGTTGGGTGCTATGTGGACTCAACACACGGCATTTACGGAACTAATCGGGTTTGCGCTCTTGCCAAACTATTCGGCTGGAATGGCTTGCCCGATTATGCGAACACTTCTGAACCTTTGGGTTTGGAGTACGCATACGAGGCTCAGATTTGGCTCAATAAGAATGTCGCTACCGAAGGCTGTGAGTTCGGCTGGTGTGACGGAGAGTTCCACTACCAAACTGAGGAATGGTGGCAAACAGTATGACCGATTACAGGGTAGATAACTTGCGACGACGCAAACGAGCCGAGCGACGAGAGACTATCCGAGAAGCCTTAGTCATAATGCTGGCGTTCGGCTCACTGATGTTGGCTCTATGGGCGTTCACATCTCTCACCGACGAAGGATTTAGTTGTGAGAGATTTCCGATTACTGTTCAGAATGGCGACACGCTTGACGGTATTGTTCGTGAGTTCTGTGTTGGCGAAGTGACGAGCGCACTAGACCAAGTAGTGAGAGTGTATGGCACGACGATTTACGCTGGCAACACGATTTATCTACCGACGAACGACAAGTGTACGCTGACGCTCAACGACGCTGGCGAAGTGTACGAGACCTGCGACAACTAAGAGGGTGGATAAGTTTCTTTTTTTACCGAGAAAGAGCCCCGGCGTTCGCTTCGGGCGAACGACCTGCGGGGCTTAGCAACGGCAGGCGCACGGACAGGGGTGGGGGGTCGTGTGGCGATAAGTCGGGTCAGGTCTGATTTGGGTGGTTGGTTATTGACGGTGGTGGAAAGGGGGTTGATAATCTGCTGTCCGTTGCCCTAGCATTAGTGGTATGACTATCACCGTGAAATACCCGAACATCAACATACCCTTAGTGGGTGAAGACGGTAATGCGTTCGCTATTCTCGCAAGAGTGAAGCGCATTATGCGACGAAACGATTTGCCAGACAGCGAGTGGGAAGCGTTCCACGCCGAAGCAACATCTGGCAACTACGACAACCTACTGATGACTGTGATGAAGTGGTTTAGCGTAGATGAGCAACTAGACGACGACGACGAGTGGGAGTAGGGTAGATAAGTATGTCCGAACCACAAGACCAGCACTATTTCGTAGTCCGTGGTGAGATAAACGACAAGGGTGAAGTGACTTTTATGATAGATGACGACACGGCAGACGCACGATTTTCAGATGGCTTAGTGTGGGCTAAACACGGTGGGTGGCTACCAGCAGACGACACGCCAACGATAGAAGCCAACGACAATAAGATGAGAGAACTGCTCTCTACTGCTCTACAAGAACCGTGGGCGTTCTCGTCGTGACTGCCATTTTATTTGTGTGGTCGTTTATGTTCTGTGGGGTAATGACGCTCTTGTGTAAAGAGACTAACGACGACGCTGAGCGAGAACTGTCCAAGCGTCGTCACCCGACTGCCCGACAATAATAGGGTAGATAAGTTTTTTCATCTCTTTTTTTATTCCGTAGAACAGCCCCGGCGTTCGCTTCGGGCGAACGACCTGCGGGGCTCAAACACGGCAAGGGGTGGGGCGTGGGGTGGGGGGTCGTGTGGCGATAAGTTCGGTCAAGCCTGAGTGTCGGGGTGGGGGGGGTGGGGTGTAGAAATGTGGGTAGAGTAATGACGGTGGTGGAAAGGGTCGGGTTGGTATCCCACAAAGGGTAGATAAGTCGGGTTGCTAATCTGCTGTCCGTGTAGGTAGTGTGTGGTACAACTAAACAAACGACACCCAAGAAAGGGGTCACGAAATGAGCAAGCAAATGGAAGTCGCTGAAAGGGCTGAGAAAGTCCTGAACGACGAAATCAAATACGGATACGACAGCAAGCGAGCAGTCCTGTTCGCCGTTCTGTCCAGCACGAACGGAGTAATCACGCTCTCGCAAATCAGCGAGAACGGTGATGTGTACGAACTGCTGAGAGACAAGGCAAGCGTGAAGGCTCTCGCCGAACACGACCAAGTTCTTGTCGCTACTTGTGGTTGGGCTGCGCCTGTTGAGAACGACGAAGGTGATGAAATCGCACCTTCCGTTCACCCCAAGCGTCGGCGTGTCCGTCTTGCCTGTTTCTTGTGTGATGACGGTGTTGCCAGCGTGTTGCGTTTCAGCGACGAACCCGATAGCACCGTCACCGACGAAGGCAACGCAAAGGGCAGTCTCGCTGATGCGTTAGAGACACTTCGCAAGAAGGCACGACGCAAGAAGCAGAAATAAAGTGTCGGTGGTGGGGTGGGATAACAAACGCCCCACCACCACAAACCCAAATCAACTACTAGACCAAAGGGAGTAATCAAGAAATGTCCACCGTCAAAGTGAAAGTGAAGGTGAGTGTTCTCATCTCTCACTTAGAGAAGGCTCTTGCCGAGCGTGAAGCACGGTACAAGAACCAAGAGAAAGAGCAAGCGAAGTACGAGAAGGCAGTAGAGAACTACAACCTTGCCGTGCTGAAACTCATCAAATCGGGCAAAGGCACGATAAACGAAGCAGAGCGTTTTCGTGGCTACCACCCTGAGAAGCGCAAGGGCAAAGTGGCGTTCACGGCAACTATCTGGCTAGACGAAGGCAGTCTGCCCGACGAACCGAAGCGACCCGACTGCTATCCCGACTACCACTACCGAACCGAGTGTGAAGAAATCACCCAAGCGATTAGGGTGCTGAAACTCACCGACGAGCAGTATGTAAGTGCCAGCACTTACGCAAGCGTGGCGAAGTACCTGTAACCCCTTTCCCTTCCAAGTGAAGGTACTTCCCATAGTGGGGGGTGTGGTCGCAAGACCCACCCCCTACTGAGTTATCTACCCTTAGTTATTGGGGTAGATAAGTTTCCGAACGCCCGATAGTAGGTCGTGAACCTGTCCGACGAGAGCGTAAATCTCAAATAGTTTCTCATCACTATCAAACCAAGACCCTGAGCGCAACAAATCAAGCGACACGAAATAGCCCCGGCGTTCGCTTGGGGCTTGTTGGGGGCGGGGCTCTGGCACGGAAGCCAGATTAGTTGTGGGTCGGTGCTTGGCAGGGGAAGGGTGGGGGGTCGTGTGGCGATAAGTCGGGTCAGGGCGACCCGAAATAGGGTAGATAAGTCTGCGTCAAGTGATGTTGCTAATCTGCTGTCCACCCTGCTAGTGTATGGCACAGCCATACACACCTAAACGAAAGGCATAAACCAAAATGGCAACAGTAAAGCAAGCAACCCAAGCGTTCCTAGACGCTCTCACGGCGAAAGAACTCGCTGAGAAAGCGCACGACGAAGCGAAAGCACTCGTCATCAAGACATACGCCGAAGCAGGTATCAGCGAGTCCGAAATCGCTGAGATTCGTGTTCTCGTCGTTCCGACTCAGACTCGTTCGTGGGATACCAGCAAACTAAAAAAGTTGGTCACGCCTGCTCAGTTCCGAAGGCTCACCACTGCCAAAGTGGACACGAAGGCGTGGGATTCAGCGACCAAGCGCAACGAAATCCCGAACCGAGTCATCAAGGCTGTTGTCTCGTTCACCGATTCGGTGCGTGTTCTCGTTCGCCCTGCTAAGGGGGCAGACAAGCCAGTGCGAGTCACCAGCGACGAAAGCGAGACCGTCTAGCGTCAGTCCTGTTGTCGGTGGATAGGGTAGATAAGTTCCTATCCACCGACGAACGGCTGATAATCTGCTGTCTCACTCGCTACGCTCTCATCACCTACTAAACGAAGGGAAAACGAAATGTCCAAATCGCTACTCATCACCACTGACGGTCAGCACCGTCAGATAGACCTACCGACAGATGATTCGTATGAAGTTCTGCGAGACCTAATCGGTGGTCTGCTTGATACCGTCACCAGCCCGAACGGTGCTGTCGTGGGATACCTTCACGACGAAGGCTTGCTAATCGGTCTGCCAGTAAATACCGTAGCGAGTCTGCTGTTCTCTCGCCCACTCGTCGGAGATGTTGTTCTCGTCGGTGGTCTCAACCCGAACGGTGAGTATGACGGTGAGAACCACGACCTGCCAGACGGATTCTTTCGCAAGGATTACCTAGCGTTCTTGTCGCAGGTATCCAACGACGAAGCACTAATCGCAACGATTCAGGGTCACATCAGCGAAATGGATTTCGCCCCACAGGTGTACGCACTCACTGATGAGCAGATGACGAAGTATCTCAGCGACGGCGAACTGCCCGAAACGCCGAACGACTAAACGGCAAAAATCCACCACCACAAAGGGTAGATAAGTTCACCCCAGAACTTACTTGCCTTGATTTAGCCCCGGCGTTCGCCTTGAGCGAACGACATGCGGGGCTCAGCAACGGCAGGGGAGGGCGAGGCGTGGGGTGGGGGGTCGTGTGGCGATAAGTCCGAACAAGCGTTCGCCGTTTGCTGACGCAAAAATGGTAGCACCATACTTGGGTTGGGGCATTGACGGTGGTGGAAAGGGTAGATAAGTCTCGGGTTGCTAATCTGCTGTCCGTTGGGGTAGTGTTGGGTCTATGCCTAACTGGTGCTACAACAACATGACCGTTTATGGTCAAACTGATGACCTGAAAAAGTTGGTCAAAGACATTTCTATCCAGCAAACAGACGAGACAACTGGCAAACGCATTGGTCGTCTTTCTTTCTCGCACCTGTATCCAGTGCCAGCAGAACTCTTGGAATACCACTCCCCATTGAGCCGTAAAGATGAAAATGGCAAATCTGTTCCCCTGAGCGACGAGGAAAAAGAAGCGTTGAGCCAACGCTTTATGCTTGAGTACGGAGCAGGAGACTGGTACGACTGGTGCTGTTCCCATTGGGGTACGAAGTGGGGCGACTGCGAAACGAACATAGACGAAGAACAACTGAACAAAAAAGGCAACATTTCTATTCGCAAAGGCACGACGAGTATCGGAATCTATTACGAAACTGCTTGGTCGCCTGCTGACGGTCTGATACAAAAAGTATCCGAACTACACCCGAATCTGCTGTTCTCTGTCGTGTCCACAGAGGAAGCAGAAATGTTTGCCTGTTGGAGCGTATTCCATAATGGGAAACTCATTGGTGATGGCTACGGCGAAACTGAACTACCGAAAGAACTAGCAGAACTGTACGAAAAGTGTGATAAGAACGGTCTGATGGATGAATACTACGAAGCACACAATGAGTGGCAGTGCGAACGCAACGACAGTCTGTATCTTGGGGCGAGAGAGTGTGTTCGCAAATACATAGAAACACACAAGCGAGAAGTGGAAAAGATACGAGTCTCTTATCTTGCCAAGATAATGAGACTGAAAGAGGAAATGGAAAAACTGCCCGAAGTGTGGAATACCAACGGCATAACGGCGAAAACTTACAAAGAGCGAAACAGCCGTCTTGCCGAAATCCTGAGGCTAAACGAGGAACTACAAAAAAAGATGGATTCCTACAAGTTTATGGAAGCAAAGTTGTGATGGGGCAATAGGTGGGATAACATCAAAATCAAGCAATACCAACAAACAACAAGGAGAAATAATGAAAACCAGAAATAAGATGCCTGCGACAAAGGCAAACCAAATCATGAAAAGGCGAAAGCAAATCGCTGAGCAAATCATGAGCAAGCGTCAAGAAAACGAAATGTCGCAAGACGCGCTTGCTAAAAAGGCAGGCATTGACCGAAAGACAATAAATAGAATCGAGAACGGTCACTTCTCGCCAAGCGTTGAGACTCTCATCAGAATCGCCAACGCCCTGAACACTCACCCCAAAGAACTTCTGAACTGGAAATGAAACTCGCTATCCTGCGTAGGCGTATGCCCCCCATGCGCCTACGCAGGGGTGGGATAACCCTTATGGGCAAGTTCATCACCAGCGTTATTCTCACGACGAGGTATCTATTTCTGCTTCTTGCGAATAGAGAGAAGGTAATCGTTGGAGCGTGGTCGCACATCAAGTACGACGACGAGCCAGAGCATTACATTTCTTACATTTCTTTCTCTAAAGAGCCAGATTACGCCGACGACCTAGACGATTATGGATTTAGAGATGATGAGGTCTATGCCTACATCACCAAGAAAGAGTTTCTACAGAGGCTTTGGGTCGGGCACGAATACCTGAACTGGCGAATCACCGACTTCAGACTGAACATCAGCGAACTGCTGGAATAGGGTGGGATAACTTTTCTTTTTTTCGAAGTAAGCCCCGGCAACCAAATCACCGGCGGGGCTTATTCTGCGACAGGGGCGCAGACGGAGGCTGGGTGGTGGGGTCGGGGGTAAATCAGAACAGGCTGTTCGCCGTACCCCCACACAGAAATCAGAAAAAAAATGGATTTCTTTGATGTCGTTCTGACTGGTCATGGGCTTTGACGGTGGTGGAAAGGGGGTGGGATAACTTCAGTTGTGTTTCTGATGATTACCTATTGTGTTTCTGATGTTTGGGGAACTAAAGTGGTATTCACCTACACCTACTAGACCCAAAGGGGTAAAGCATGGACAGCAACGAAGCACTAAAGAAAGACGCAGAAATCCTGATAACGGATTTCATGGAACGGGCGCAACTTGCCAAGACCGAAATGTGCCGTAATGAGCCAATGACGGACAACCCAGCACTGCTGGTCGTTGTCTTTGAGCCGAACAAAGACGACTTTGAGGGCGACTATGACCGACTTGCCAGCGAGTGCGTGGAAATGGGTTTGAGCAAGACCTACCAGTGTGGCATGATTCCCCTGATTCACAAGCCAGACCCCTGTGACTGCCTGACTGATGTAATCGGGAACTTCCCGATAGACAAGTTCTCTTTCCTGTTCTTTATTGCCGAGTCGTATCGTGAGACTGCTATCACCACAGACGACCCTGACTGGCAAGAAAAAATCAAGGAATACGAACACGGCGACATGGCGAAAGACTTTGCCGAAAATCCATTTACTACGATTACCGAAATCCTTTCGGGATTCGGGTACGACTGGGATTTGAGCAACCGTTTCGTGGCTTTCGTTGATTACAAGTACGACGACAAGGGTTTGCCAGTATTTACAGAAATGGAACAACTGAGCGACAAGGCAGACGAGAAAGACAGTCGTGGTCGTCTTGATGAAATGCTTTATCGTGGCGTTCAGTTCATGCGTCTTGCCACTCAGGCGACCAACTTCTTTGAGAAGTGGGATAAGAAGCCGAACAACCTGCGACTCCGTAAGGAAAAGGAATAGGGGTGGGATAACTTTATGGAACATAAGCCAAGCGATTACAAGGGTGCTATCACCCTTACCTTTCAGCAAATGGTGGAAACGCACAAGGCGATTTCTGCTCGCATCTCTGAACTGATGCTGCGTGGCGAATACGAGTACCGAGAGCAAGACATAGATACACTGCTCGCCGTTGCCGAAATGCTTGGGGCGCACGAACAGCAAGCCGTAGATAAATGGGAGGCGAAAGTTGCCAAAAATGAAGCAGAGGAACTAGATGATGTGGAAGCACTACAGCGATTCCTAGAAAGGGATTCCGATGATGAAAACTGATGTAGAAGTTGGCAGTCGGGTGATGTTTATTCACAGCGACGACCCATACACAAAACTCACCTACGGCGTTGAGGGAACAGTGACCAACATTGACTGTATGGGAACTGTGTTCGTCAAGTGGGATAACGGAAGTTCGCTAGGCATGGTTTATGACGCTGGCGATAGATTCACGGTGGTAAAAAAAT
>Ga0194129_10009527_pt1 | contig 10853 bp, 7 predicted proteins | sample TA2KigCa35mmetaG_FD_150862 | JGI IMG/M metagenome (GOLD analysis project Ga0194129, IMG submission 150862) | Freshwater microbial communities from Lake Tanganyika, Tanzania - TA2015038 Kigoma Deep Cast 35m | ecosystem: Environmental > Aquatic > Freshwater > Lake | place: Tanzania: Lake...
GGGCGCGGCGGCGGCGGCGTCAGCGGGCGCGGCGGCGGCGGCGTCAGCGGGCGCGGCGGCGGCGGCGTCAGCGGGCGCGCTGGTGGGGGCGGCGGCGGGCGCGGCGGCGGGCGCGGCGGCGGCGGGCGCCTCGGCGGGGGTGTCAGCGGGGGCGTCAGCGGCGGGCGCGGCGAGCGCGGGCGCGGCGGGCGCGGGCGCGGCGGGCGCGGCGGTGGCGGGCGCGGCGCGGCGGATGACGCGCACGCCCTTGGGGAGCGTGGCGGCGGGCTTGGTCTCGGCGGCGGGCGCCTCGGCGGCGGGCGCGGGCTGGGCGCCGGCGTCGCCCGCGGGGCGCCCCGCGCCGAGCGTCAAGAGCGCTGCGCAGAGCGCGCCCTCCCAGCCCCGCGCGCCCCCTCGCCGCGGGGGCATGATTCCTCTAGATGTTCGCATTCCGAGTCTCCATGTGCTTCCTGTGCCTCGATCGCGCCCTGCGCGGCGCGGCGCGCGGGCGGGGTCACTCTAACGCAGCGCGCCGCCGGACGCCACACCCGCGATCAGGTCCGCGCTCAGGTCCGCGCTCAGGCCCGCGCTCATGACCGCAGGCGCCGCATGGAGCGCGCCGCCAGCGCCTCGGCGAACAGGGGCGCCGAGGGGAGGAGCTCGAGCCCCGCCGCCCCGGCGGCGCCCAGGGCGCGCGCGCGGGGGTGGCTGTCGGTGGCGATGACGCCGCGCAGGAGCCCCGAGTCGCGGAGGCGCTCCCAGGCGCCCTCCGGGAGCACCCCGTGCGAGCAGGCCGCCCACACCTCGCGCGCGCCCCCGTCGAGGTAGGCGCGCGCCGCCTGCAGGAGCGAGCCGCCGGTGCGAATCATGTCGTCGTAGATCACCACCGCGCGCCCCGCCACCTGCGCGTTCATGGCCACCACCTCCGTCTCGGCGCCGCTGAGGCGGCGCTTGACGATGAGGGCGGCCTCCACCCCGAGCTCGTTGGCGAGGCGCTCCACCCACTTGGCCCGCCCCGCGTCGGTGCTCCCGAGGACAAAGTCGCCGCCGTGGATCTGCCGGAGGCGGCTCCGCAGCAGGGGGAGGGCGCTGAGGTGCTCGGTGATGACGTCGCCCTCAAAGTAGTGGGGGAGGCCCTCGCTGTGGAGGTCGAGCAGGTAGAAGTGGTTGCCCCCCTCGGCGTGGGGGATGGCAGAGAGCAGGCGCGCGCGCGTCTTGGCCGTCACTACCTCGCCGGGGTGCACGGCGCGCTCCATGGTGGAGTACCCAAAGTAGGGCACGCAGACGTCGAGCCGCCGGGCGCCGTACTTCACGCAGGCGCAGGCGAGGTCGTAGAGCGTGAGCGTGTCCACGTCGCTCCCCGTGCCCCCCACGAGCACCACGGCGCGCTCGTGGGTCTGGCTGAGGATGCGCTGGTAGCGCTCGCCGTCGGGGAACTCCCGCCGCTCCACGCGCCCCACCTCCACGATCACGCCGTAGGCGCTGTCGAGGTGGCGGGCGAGGGCGTCGGCGTAGGACTCGTCGCTGGGGATGGAGAGGAGGAGGGGGGCGCGCATGGGAGACTCCTCGCGCGAGGCGCAGAGAGGGCGTGAGCGGGGCGCGGGGCGTGGGGCGCATCATAGCGCGCATCATAGCGCGCTTTGAGTTTTACCAACAGATCATGCACCATGAGCGGCCTGCCCTCTCTGCATGCCCTCTCTGCGTGCCCTCTCTGCGTGCCCTCTCTGCGTGCCATATCTGCGCCCCCGCCCAAGAACAGGACCCCCCATGACCGCCCCCACCCTCAAGGACAAGACCCTCTTCATCACCGGCGCCAGCCGCGGCATCGGCAAGGCCATCGCGCTCCGCGCGGCGCGCGACGGCGCCAACGTGGTCATCGCCGCCAAGACGGCGGAGCCCAACGCCAAGCTCGAGGGCACCATCTACAGCGCCGCCGAGGAGGTGGAGGCCGCCGGCGGCAGGGCGCTGGCGTGCGTGGTGGACGTGCGCGACGAGGGCTCCGTGCAGGGGGCCTTTGAGGCCTGCATGGCGCGCTTTGGGGGCCTCGACATCCTCATCAACAACGCCAGCGCCATCAGCCTCACCCCCACTCTAGCCACCGAGATGAAGCGCTTTGACCTGATGCACCAGGTCAACACCCGCGGCACCTTCCTGTGCTCGCAGCGCGCCCTCCCCCACCTCTACAAGTCCTCCAACCCCCACATCCTCAACCTCTCCCCCCCCCTCAACATGGAGCCGCGCTGGTTCGCCCACCACGTCGCCTACACCATGGCCAAGTACGGCATGAGCATGTGCGTGCTCGGCATGGCGGAGGAGCAGCGCAAGCGGGGGGTGGCGGTGAACGCGCTGTGGCCCCGCACCGCCATCGCCACCGCGGCGGTGCAGAATCTCCTCGGCGGGGAGGCGTCCATCGCGCGCTGCCGCACCGTAGAGATCATGGCCGACGCCGCCCACTGGGTGCTCACGCAGGACGCCAAGGCCACCACGGGCAACTTCTTTGTGGACGAGGAGGTGCTGCGCCTCGCTGGCGTGGAGGACCTGTCGGGCTACGCGGTGGTGCCGGGCACGCCCGACGAGGCGCTCCTGCCCGACTTCTTCCTCTAAGGCGCCGCGCGAGTCCGCCGTGGCTGCCCCCCCCCGCTACGCCGCCATCGAGGTGCGTGACCGTTTTGGCCTCGACGCCCTCGCCCTCGCCGCCCGCCCCCTGCCTGCTCCCGGCCCGCGCCAGGCGCTCGTCCGCCTCACCGCCGCCGCCCTCAACTACCGCGACCTCATGATGGTGGAGGGGCGCTACAACCCGCGCCAGCCCCTCCCCCTCGTCCCCTGCTCCGACGGCGTGGGGGAGGTGGCGGCGGCGGGGGAGGGCTGCCGCTTCGCCGTGGGGGCGCGCGTGCTGCCCGCCTTCGCGCAGGGGTGGCTCGACGGCCCCCCCGCGCGCCCCGTGGCGCAGCGCACGCTCGGCGGCCCCCTCGACGGCACGCTCGCCGCCTACGGTCTCTTTGACGACGAGGGGCTGGCGGCGGCGCCGCCGCACCTCAGCGACGCCGAGGCCGCCACGCTCGGCTGCGCCGCCCTCACCGCCTGGAGCGCCCTCGTCGAGCTCGGCGGGCTGCGAGCGGGGGAGCGCGTGCTCTGCATCGGCACGGGCGGGGTGTCGGTGTTCGCCGCGCAGATCGCGCTCCTGATGGGGGCGGAGGTGTACCTCTGCTCGCGCTCCGAGAGCAAGCTCGCCGCCCTCGCCGCGCGCGGCGTACGCGTCCACCACGCGCTCGTGGCGGCGAACGGCGCGCGGTGGGGGCGGGAGGTGGCGCGGCGGAGCGGGGGGGGCGTGGAGCACGTGGTGGAGGTAGGGGGCGCGGGCACCCTCGCCCACTCCCTAGAGGCGGTGGCGCCCGGGGGGACCGTGAGCCTCATCGGCGTCCTCGCCGGCGGGGTGGCGGGGGCGGGGGGGGCGGCGGAGGCGCTGAGCCTCACGAGCGTGCTCATGCGCCAGGTGCGCGTGCAGGGAGTCCTGGTGGGGCACCGCGCCGGCCTCGAGCGCATGCTCCGCGCCTTCACCCTCGCCGCCCTCCGCCCCGTCGTGGACGCCCACCTGCCCGTCGCCGACGCCGCCGACGCGCGCGCCGCCTTCGCCCGCCTCGCCGCCGGCGCCCACGTGGGCAAGCTCACCCTAGACCTCACCCCCCTCCACGCCACCCTGCCGAAAGGCGCTTCATGATCGAGTACCACATCACCAGCTGGCTGAGGAGCGCGCTCTCTTACCGCGGCACCGTCCTGCCGCGCGTCCTCCTGCGCGTGGCGATGCTGCCGCTGATCACCGCGCTGCTGATCACCTTCGCCGGCGGCTGGGTGCAGCAGCTCAACCTCAACGCCCTCGGCCACACCCTCATCGGCGGCGCCCTCGGCTTTGTGCTCGTGTTCCGCAACAACGCCTCCTACGATCGCTACTGGGAGGGACGCAAGCACTGGGGGGGCATCGTCAACGCCACGCGCAACCTCGCGCGCGCCGCCCGGAGCTACGGCGGCGACCTCGGCGCGCTCGTGCCCGCCCTGTGCGCCTTCCCCCACGCCCTCAAGCGCCAGCTCCGGCGCGAGGACCCGCGCGGCGACCTCGTCGCCCACCTCGGCGCTGCGGGGACGGCGCGCGCGCTGCATCACCCCAACCCCGCCCTCGTGGTCAACCTGATGATGAGCGAGTGGCTCCACGCCGCCACCCGCGCCGGCGCCGTCAGCCCAGAGCAGGGCCTGCGGATAGAGGCGCTGATCGCGGAGCTCATGGACCACCAGGGCGCCTGCGAGCGAATCCTCAACACCCCCGTCCCCTTCGCCCACGCCATTCACGTGCGCCAGCTGCTGCTGCTCTACCTCGTCACCCTGCCGCTGGTCTTGATTCCCGTCCTCGGCTGGACGTCGCTCTTCGTGATCAGCGTCCTCGGCCTCGGCATGCTCGGCATCGAGGAGGCGGGCATCGAGATCGAGGACCCCTTCGGGCACGACCCCAACGACCTCCCCCTCAACCGCATCTGCGACGTGATCTGCCGTGACGTGCACGCCCTCGTGACCCTGCAAGACGCGAGCCCGGGCGCGGACTCGGGCGCGAGCGCGAGCGGGCGCGCGGGCGCAGGCGAGGGCGCCCCGCTCAGCCCCTGCGACGAGTCCGTCGCCCCCCACCCCCGCACCCACACCCTCGCCCCGCTGCAGTAGCGCCCCCCGCGCCCCCGCCCCCGCCCTCAGAAGCACATATTGGCGCAGTTCTCTGGGTTGGAGCGCCAGCGCAGGCACGCCTCCCCCTCCGTGGCGAGCTCGAGATTCACCCACGCCCCCTCCTCCAGCCGCCACACGTCGTTCACCGCGCCGCAGTCGGTCTTACCCCCAAAGAGGAGCCCGCGGTCGCAAGCGGGCGACCACGAGAGGGTGTGGGCGTTGCGGCGCTCGGGGGCGGCGCGGTCCACGCGGGCGAAATCGGGGGGGAAGTCGCAAAAGCCGCTAGCGGGGCGCTGGAAGGTGTCCTCGCCGCCCAGCTGCCGCCAGCCCTTGGCGCTGGGGTCATAGAGCCAGGTGTCGTTGCGGTTGCCGAGCGTCTGGTCGTCGTGGCCCCCAAACACCACATAGGCGTCGCGCGCCGCCCAGTACGCCACCTGACTCCAGAACCGCCCCTGCGGCGCCGCGCCGTCGGCGAAACGGTCCTGACTCCAGCGGTCCTCCGCCGGCCAGTAATAGAGGAGGTCGTTGCGGTAGGAGGCGTCATCGGCGAACGCGCCCTCGTCGGCGCCCCCAAAGAACACGAGGCGGTCGCGGGCGGGGTCAAAGAGCGCCGCGTGCCACATGCGGTCCGTCACCGCCGCCGGCGTGGGCACCTCCGTCCAGGTGGACGACGCCACATCAAAGCGCCAGAGGTCGCGCGCGGCGTCGGGGGCGAGGGCGTTGGCGGCCACGTTGCCCCCAAAGACCCAGAGCGCGCGGCGGACGGGGTCGTAGGTGAGGCTGGCGTTGTAGCGGGGGCTGGGGCGCGGGCCGCGCGCCTCCACCTCCTCCCAGGCGCGCGCCTCGGGGTCAAAGCGCCAGAGGTCGTTAAAGAGCGTGTAGGGGCCCGACGCCCCTGGGCGCACGCGCCCCCCAAAGACCCACACGGCCCCCTCGCCAAAATCCGCGCTGTGGCGCGCGCGCCCGGGGGGGTTGCCGGTATCGAGACGCGCCCATGGGCCCTCGCCGCAGCCCTCGGGGCGCGCGTAGTCGTAGTAGAGCCAGGTGACGCTCTCGCCGGTGTAGGCGGGAAACCCACAGCTCTCGGGGAGCGCCGTGTTGCCCCCAAAGACCACCAACATCCTGTGAGAGTCCACGTACGCCGCCACATGCTCGTTGAGGGCGGGGGGGGGCGCCGCCTGCCCATCACAGCGCGGGGCGGCGGGCGGCGCGCCGCAGGGGTCCGACATCTCCGCTCCGCCCTCCTGCGCCCCCGCCTGCGCCCCCACCCCCGCCTGCGCTCCCGCCTGCGCTCCCGCCTGCGCTCCCGCCCTCGCCTGCGCCCCCGCCTGAGCCCCCGCCTGCGCCTCCGCCCGCGCCCCCGCCTGCGCCCCCGCCTCCTCCTCACGGAGCGGCGCCCCCGCCCCCTCGCAGCCCCACGCCCCGAGCGGAGGCGCGCCGAGGGCGCTGAGGGCGAGGAGGGCGCGCAGGGCGCGCCCGTCGGGACGGCGACGTGAAGAGGGGGCAGGGCGGACGCGCATGTGAGAGACTCCGAGCGGGCGAGGGGGGCGGCGCGGGGGCGGCGCGGTGTACTGCCCTAGGGTTTCATGGACAAGTGATTTGATGAACAGGTCACAGATTGTAACGCAGGAGAGTGGAGAGCAGATGTGAAATGAGCGCACATGATGTGCCCTAGGGGTTTTCCGGACACCTGCTAAGATGACCCGAAGATGTCAAAGATGTCTACCAACGCCCAAACTACACCGCCGAAGCGCTTCACCGCGCAGCGGAGACAAGATGGGGATTGGGTCTACTCCGTCATGTGTCGCAGAGCCTCAGCGCAACGGCGTCTCTGAGCGCTTTATACGCCCCCTCAAAGATCAACCCTTGCGGCTCTAGGGCAGTACAGCGGGCGTGACTAGAGAGGATACGCCGCCCGCTGTCAAGGCGCGCTCCGCTCGCGCCAGGCGCCCTCAGGCGCCGCCCGCCACGCGCGCCGCGAGCTCCGCGAGCCGCTCAGACATTGTGCGCGACGGCACAAACCCGAGGTCGCGCGCTGCCGCCGACACGTCATACCAGTGCGCGGTGGAGAGCTGCTCCGCCACAAAGCGCGTCATCAGCGGCTCCGCCCGCGCCCCCACGGCGGCGTACGCCCACTCGAGCAAGGCGCCCACGGCGTAGGCGACGCGGGGCGAGAGCGTGGCGTGGACGGGGGCGCGCCCGTGCGCGGCGAGGAGGGCGTTGACGAGGCGCCCCATCTCCCACGGCTCCCCCTGCGAGATAAAGTACGCCCGCCCGGCGCAGGGGGCGCCCGGGGCGAGGCGGTCATAGGCGCAGAGGTGCGCGCGCGCCGCGTCCTCCACGTAGACGGCGTCTACGCGCTTGTGCGGCGCGAGCAGGCGCAGGCGCCCCGCGTCGGCGCGCGCCACCAGGCGCGGGGCGAGGTGCGGGTCCCCCGGCCCCCAGATGAGGTGCGGGCGCAGCGACACCACCGCGAGCGCTGCGTCGTTGGCGGCGAGGGCGAGGCGCTCCGCGAGGGCCTTGGTGTGAGGGTAGTGGGCGCTGAAGCGCGGCGGGTAGGTCACGTCCTCCTCGCGCACCCCCTCGAGGTCCCCGCCCCCGTGCACCACGCTCGGCGAGCTCGTGAAGACGAGGCGCGGCACCCCCGCCGCCCGCGCCGCCGCCACCACCCGCGCCGTGCCCACCACGTTGGCGCGGTGGTACTCGTCCCACCGCCCCCACGCCCCCGCCTTGGCCGCCACGTGAAACACCGCGCCGCAGCCCTCCATGAGCGCGGCGAGGGCGTCCACCTCCGCGCCGCCCTCCGCGCCGCTCTCCGCGCTGTCCCCCGCGCCGCCCCCCGCGCGCCCCCCCGCCTCCTGCGCGCCCCGCGCACCGAGGTCGAGGCGGGACATCTCCACGCCGAGGGCGGCGAGGGCGGGGTAGTGGCCGCGCGCCACCCCGCGCACCTCGAGGCCGCGCGCGAGCGCCTGCCGCGCCAGCGCCGCCCCGAGGAAGCCGCCCGCCCCCGTGATCAAGACCCGCGCCATCAGGGCGCCGCCGTGACCGAACAGACGGGGGTGGCGCACTCCATGGCGCGGCAGGCGGTGAAGCATCCGTCGAACTCCACGCCGCTCCCCACGTTGATGCGCCCCCGCCAGCGCCCCTCGTCGAGCCTGTCCACCGTCAGGTCGTTGTTCTCGTCGAGCGGCTTAAAGGAGCCGCGCATCTTGAGGGTGTCCCCCGAGAAGTTGAGGCGCTCCACCTGCGCGCGCACGATCTCGGCGAGCGCCACCACGAGGATGTCGCGGCAGAGCGAGCTGTTGGGGTCGAGACCCACGGCGTCCTGAATCTCCGCGCAGGGGAGCAGGGTGTCGAGCAGCTCCTCGAGGCCCACCTCCTGCCCGCCGCCGTTGGGGTTGAGGGCGAGGGGGATGATCCAGGTCTCGAGCAGGCCGAGCACGATGGCGCCGTAGCCGAGGGTGAAGGGGTGCTCGAGAATCGACACGCCGCCGTCCGACTCCACCTGCGCGTCAAAGACCCCCGCCACCGCGCGGCTGCGCGTGCCGAGCTGCTGGAAGGTGACCTCGCGCTCACACGAGGGCTGCGCGCAGCTCTGGTTCCAGTCAAAGCGCATCTTGTTCCAGCGGTTGTCGTTGGTGAGCAGCTGCCCCGTCGCGTTGGGGTTGCTGGTGAACTCGAGCTCCCCGACGATGGTGAGGTCGCCGACGATGTTGAGGGTATCGCCGATGATCTCGAGGGTGGCGCGGAGCTGCGGGGGGAGGTTGTTGTTGATGGCCTGCCCCACGGCGCGCGAGCCCACCGTGCGCACCACCGAGCAGATGCCCTCGTCGATGTCGATGAGGTCACACAGCTGCTCGATGACCTCGCCGCCCACGGTGGCGTCCGAGCCGCCGAGGGTGCGGAGGAGGTCAAAGACCTGCCCCACCGTCGCCAGCGCGCCGCCGCTCTGCACCAGCGCCTCGATCATGTCAAAGCGGTGGAGCGCCACATAGGTGCCCTTAAAGGTCATGGGCAGGTCGGTCGTCATGATCTCCACGGTGGTGGAGCGCCCGTCCTGCACCTGCACGCTCGGCGCGCAGCCAAAGGCGAGGGGGGCGCCGTTGGTGCCGTAGATGATCGCGGCGGCGTTGAGGCGGACGCCGCTGTCGACGCCGGGGGCGCTGATGGTGTTGGTGATGTCGTTGAAGGGGCGAATCTCGTTGAGGGCGAGGTAGGCGCCGTTGAGCTGCGGGGCGCTCTGGCGGATCAGGTCACAGGAGACGGCCTCCTGAAAGAGCGTGACCTTGGCGCTGGCGAAGTTGTTGTAGGAGTAGCGGCCGGGGGTCTGGTACTTCACCTGAAAGCTCAGCGAGCCCTGCCCGGCGTAGCCCACCACCACGTCCCACACGAGGGGGGCGGTGGCGGCGTTGGCGGGGTCAAAGGCGCGCACGTAGAGCGTGGCGGGGGTGGGGCCGGCGATGAGGCTCACGGCGGCGACGCCCACCTCGCTGGTGACGGTGTTGAGCGCCGAGAGGTTGGTGCCGCCCACGCCGGCGGGGGCGGGCATGCGATTCTGGTCGAGCAGCTCAAAGCTCAGGCGCGCGTTCGCCACGGGGCGCACGCCGTCGGCGATGTAGCGCAGCTCGATGGCCACCGTGTCGCCGGTGTTGACAAACAGCTGCCGCTGCGTGCGCGCCTCAAGCGTCAGCGCGCCCGCCGGCGGCGGGGCGGGGGTGTTGCCCTGGGGGGGCGCGGTCACGCCCGCGATGGGCGTCTCCCCCGCCGCGGCGCCGGCGGCGGCGCCCCCGGTGTCATACGACAGCGAGTTCTCGCCGCAGGCCGCGGCGAGGAGCGCGAGGAGTGTCCACGCGCCCACGAGAGCAGCGCGGGCGGCGCGGACAGCGCGGGCGGCGCGGGCGGCGCGCGGGGGGGGAGCGCAGGCGGGGGGGGCGCTGGGCGGGGGCATGGGGTCTCCTGTGGGGCGTGGGGGCTGGGCTGAGCAGGGCTCAAAGCTGAGGGCTGAGGTGGTCTCCACCTCCGCGCTCAACGATACCCAAGTCAGGCGCCGCTGTCACGCCCCGCGGTCACGCCCCGCGGTCACGCCCCCCGCCGCGCAGCTCAGCGCCCGAGCTTGGCGAGCTCGCGGTCGATGACCTTCACAAAATCCTCCACCGGGCGCGCCCCGCTCAGGTTGACGCCGTTCACAAAGAACGCGGGGGTGCCGTTGACGCCGAGCTTCACGCCCGCCTCAAAGTCCGCCTGCACCGCGGCGGCCTGCGCGGGGTCATCGGAGCACTTCTTAAAGTCCTCGGCGCTGAGGCCGAGCTCCGCCGCCCACTTCAGATAGTTGTCGGGGTTGAGGGCGCCCTGGTTGGCGAACAGGAGGTCGTGCATCTCCCAGTACTTGCCCTGCGCGCCAGCGCAGCGGGCGGCGATGGAGGCGGGCTGGGCGTTCTGGTGGAAGCTGAGCGGGAAGTCGCGGTAGACCACGCGCACCTTGCCCGGGTAGCGGTCCATGACCTGCTTCACCGTGTCGCCGGCGCGCGAGCAGTAGCCGCACTCAAAATCAGCGAACTCCACGATGGTGATGGGGGCGTCCGAGGGGCCCCGCGCGAAGCCCACCGCCTCCACGCTCACGCGCGGAGGCTCGAGCAGGTCCACGGCGCCGACCTCCTGGCGGACGCGCGCGACATAGGCGTCCACCGCCTCACGGCGGCGCTGGTTGCCGAGGAACTCGACGATGCGGTCCCGAATCTCCTCAAAGGTCGCCTCGCCGATGCGGGCGCGATTCTCCTCAAAGAAGGCGCGCGCCTCCGCCTCCGTGGGCTCCACGAGGGCGCCAAAGGCCTCCGCGGCGATGAGCGCGTTGGCGTCCGCGTGGGGAGTCTGGGCGCGCCGCGCCTCGATGGCGGCCTCGGTGATAAAGCGCTCCACGCCCTGCGCGCGCAGCTCGTAGAGCTTTTGGTTGAGCTCGTCCTGCGCCTGCTTGAGCTCGGCGGCGATGAGCGCGTCGAGGGCGCTGAGGGTGAGCGTCTTGGCGCCCACCTTGGCGACCACGGGGCTGAGGTCCTCCGCCACGGGGGCGGGGGCGGGGGCGGGGGCGGGGGCGGGGGCCGGGGCGGCGGGGGGGGGCGCCGGGGGCGGCGCGGGCGCCGGGGCCGGCGCGGGCGCGGAGGGCGGGCGCGCCC
>Ga0194129_10009528_pt1 | contig 10853 bp, 8 predicted proteins | sample TA2KigCa35mmetaG_FD_150862 | JGI IMG/M metagenome (GOLD analysis project Ga0194129, IMG submission 150862) | Freshwater microbial communities from Lake Tanganyika, Tanzania - TA2015038 Kigoma Deep Cast 35m | ecosystem: Environmental > Aquatic > Freshwater > Lake | place: Tanzania: Lake...
GGCGCTGCGCGACGAGGGTCCCCTCGTCGAGGTGCGCGTCCTCCGCATCATGAAGCAGGTGTGCCGCTCGCTCCGCGAAGCGCACCACCTCGGGGTGATTCACCGTGACATGAAGCCCGGGAACATCCTGCTCGTCGAGACCGCCGACGAGCCCGACACGATCAAGGTGCTCGACTTCGGCCTGGTGAAGCAGATCGACGACAACCGCGAGGATCTGACCCAGGAGGGCATGTTCATGGGCTCGCCGAAGTACATGGCGCCCGAGCAAATCCTGGGAAATCCGGTCGCCGCGGCCACCGACGTCTACGCGCTCGGCGTCGTGGCCTACGAGCTGCTCTGCGGTCAGCCACCGTTCGACGACGGCACCAGCGTCAAGACGATGATGGCGCACCTCCACAAGGCGGTTCCGCCGCTCCGCGAGCGCATGGGAGCGCGATCGCTCTCGCACGAGCTCGAGGCCATCGTTGGTCGCTGCCTCGCCAAAGATCCGGCGGAGCGCTTCGACTCGATGAACGCACTGCTCACGACCTTGCACTTGCTCGACACGGACGCGGCGAGCGACAGCCTCGCGGGCCCGCGGGTCTGGGTGCCGACCGCGACCGGCAGCGAGCGCCTCGTCCCGCAGGCTTCGATTGGTCACTTGATTCTCATCAACCCACAAGGCGGCGACGCCACCCCGACGATCGTCACGGGCCCGACCGACGAGGCGAAGCCCGTCGTCGCGGCCACGCCGAGAGGACCGACGCCCGACGTCGCGTCGACCGAGGCCGGCGCGCCCACCGACGTGGCGCTCCCGCTCGAGCGGGCCCGCGCGCGCGACCGGAGGAGGCTCCTCGGGCTCGGGCTCCTCGCCGCCGTCGCCGGGGGAGCAGCCCTCGTGCTGGCGCGCGGCGAAGAGCCGCCGCCGCGCGAGCCCGCCGGAGCGAATCGAGCCAAGCTGCACGGCGTCGCGAGTCCGCCCCCGAGCGCGCTGCCCGACCCCGTCCCGAGCTTGGGTTCTGCCGCGCCGACGTTGCCCTCTATGGGGTCGGACGCGCCCACCGCGACGCCGCCCGAGCCCGCCACCACGGGGGGACGCGAGCCGCGAACGAGCCCGGCGTCTTCGGTGACGAGCAAGACAGACCCTGCGCCGACGTCGCCCGGCACCGTGAACGGCGCGCCGCCGCGCTCGACGGATCCACGCGACACGCCGCCCAAGGGCTACAAGTCGTCGCCGTACTGATCCGCCGCGCAGGCCCGCGGCGCGCCGGCCGCGGGTGTCCTTCGTCAGGCGGCGCGGGGCCGGAGTTGGGCTATCGTCTCCGCGTGACTCGGCCGGATCGCGGAGCCTCGCTGGCAGCGCTCGTGCTCGCCTTCGCGTGCTCCATGAGCCCGCACGCCCATGCCGACGAGCGGAGCGAGGCGCGACGCCACTTCGAGATGGGCATGGCGCACATCCGCGCGGGTCGCTATCTCCCCGGCATCGCCGAGCTCGAGCGCGCGAACGTGATCCTTCCGCACCCGTCGGTCCGCTACAACATCGCGCGCGCGTACGCCGACGCGGGCATGCTCGAGGAGGCCGTCGCGGCGTACCGCGGCTACCTCGCGCGCGATCCGGAGGATCGGCACACCGTCACGGACGAGCTGCGCGCGGTCGAGGCGCGCCTCGCCGAGCGAGCCAAGCAGGCCGCCAAGGCGAAGAGCGTCGACTGCGAACCCGCAGCGAGTGGCAGCGCAGCACCGAACACCGAAGTCCCGCCCACGCCGGCCCCAGCGCCGAGCACCCCGAAGCCGCGCGAGGGTGGCGAGGACGTGTACCGAGAGGAGGTGGTCACGGCGTCGCGGCGCGCCCAGAGCCCGCTGGACGCGCCCAACTCGACGACGATCATCACGCGGCAAGACATTCATCTGAGCGGCATCACCCGCATCCCGGAGCTCTTGCGCCGGGTCGCCGGCATGGACGTGGCGCAGCTCACGGGCGGCGACGCGAGCGTCTCGGTGCGTGGCTTGAACAGCCGCCTCTCGAACAAGCTGCTCGTCCTCGTCAACGGCAGCATCGTCAAGAACGACCTCCTCGGCTCGACCTTCTGGGAGAGTCTTCCGATTGACGTCGATCAAATCGAGCGCATCGAGGTCGTGCGCGGTCCGGGCTCTTCGGTCCACGGCGCCGACGCCTTCAGCGGCGTCGTCAACATCCTCACGATCGCGCCGGGCGAAGGGTCGAGCGGCGTGCGAGCCGGCGTGGGCGACGGCACCCAGGGCTACGGCTCGGTGTGGGCGACCGAGCGGCGGGGCGACGTCGCGTTCCGGGTGTCCGGCGGCTACACGCGCTACCCCCGCTGGACGCGGGAGGTCGCACCGGGCCGCGTCGACGTGAGCCTCGCCGACGCCGATCCGAACCTCGGCGCGGAGAACGTCCGCCTCGATCTGCGGAGCTCGATCCGCGTGGGGAACGATCGCTCGTTCGAGCTCGGTGGCGGGTTCGCGCGCAGCACCCTCGACATCTACGGCATCGGCCCCTTCAACGACTACGCGGTGCGCGCCGACATCGTCGACGCCGCCGCGGCGTTCCGGTCGAGGCACGTCACCGCGCGCGCGCGCTACAGCTACCTCGACGCCCTCGCGCGCGAGAACCACGCGTACCTCGGGCACTCGCTCTACGAGGCGACGCCGCGGCAACAGAACCTCGACCTCAACGTCGACTTGACCAACGTCTTTGTAGGACCGCGCGGGCTGTCACAACACATGATCGGCGGCGTCGGTTATCGCTTGAAGAAGATCGACTGGAGCTACCTCGTCGACGCGCCGCCGGTCGAGCACCACGTTGGCGCGTTCGTGCAGGACGCCGCGCGGTTCGGCGAGCGGGTGGGGCTCACGGCCTCGGGGCGACTCGACTGGGTGCCCGCGCTGCGCGGCGTGATCCCGTCGGCACGCGCGACGCTGATCGTGAAGCCCGACGCCGCGAAGCGGCAGGCGCTGAAGGCCTCGGTCGCGACCGCGTTTCGAGGTCCGACCTTCCTCGAGGCGTACCTCGACATGCCGATCCAGCTGCAGCTCGGCGGGCTCGAGGTGCAGTCGTCGAGCCGTCGCGACGACGAGCCCTCGTTTCGCCTCGCGCCCGAGAAGATCCTCGCCGGCGAGCTGCAGTACCAGAACCAGGCGAGCGACGACGTGCAGCTCGACGTCGCAGCGTACTACCATCGCATCACCGATCGGATTCAGCTCGCGCCGGTGCGAAGGACGACGCTGAGCGAGCTCGGCGCGGGCGTGGGCGGCGTGAACCCGGAGACCGGGCGCTATCGCGTGGGCTCGGGCGGCTGGGAAAACTCCTGCGGGATCGATCACGTGCTCGGCGGCGAGCTCGGTGGTCGCTTCGTCGGCGTCGAGGGGCTCGACCTGTTCGCGAACTACGCGCTCAACGTCGCGCTCCACGAGCCGCAAGGCGACTGCCCCGATCCGGGCGATCAGCGCACGAGCCGCCACAAGGTCAACGTCGGGGCTCAGCTTCGCACCGGCTTCGGCCTGAATGGCGAGGTCACCTTCCACTACCAGACGAGCCAGCTCTGGTCGGAGCAGGTCGCGACCTCGACCGGCATCGAGAGCCAGTCATTTCCGCTCGCGGGCTACCACCTCTTGAACGGTCGACTCGGCTACGCGTTCCTCCCCGAGCGCCGCGCCGAGGTCAGTGCCGTCGTCTGGAACGCGCTCGCCGGGCTCCTCGATCCGGCGCCGCAGATGCACCCCTTCGGCAACCGCATCGGCCGCCGGGTGATGGCCTTCTTCGCCTACAAACTCTAGCCATGCGCGCGCTGCTCCCTCCCCTCGTTGCTCTCGCGGTCCCGGCCCTCGCTGCCTGCGGCGAACCCTCCACGTTCGTGCCGGTCGACGAGCTCGGTGGGCCCCGCGGCGCGATCACGGGGAGCCTCGTCTACTCGGGTCCGCGCCCCTGCACGCGCGAAGGTCGCGTCATCGGCGCCGCCGTGATCCTCGCGTTTGACGAGCGCGCGCTGCCGCCTCCCGATGGCCTCGCGACCGAGCCGGATGGCTTGACGATCATCAGTGGCGATCGGCTCTTCGCCGGGATCCCGCTCGACGTCGCGCCCGATGGCTCCGCCGCGTGCCCGCCTGCCGATGCGCCCTGGGTGACGACCACCGCGACCTTCGAGGTGGCGCCGCTCCGCGGCGGGAGCTACCAGCTGCGGGGGTTCTTCGATCGCGACGGCGACTTCAACCCCGCCTTCTCGATCTTCAACCTGCCGACGCGGGGGGACATCGCGGGCGGCGCGCTCGACAACACCGCAGCGGCGCTTGGTGGCGCGCGGCCGCGCTTCCGCTCGATTGGCGTCGGCGCGCTCGACGCGGACGGCGCTTGGTCGATCCCGTCGACTGGTGCGCGCGTCGACGGGGTCGCCGTGACGCTCGGGCTGCAGCTCCCCTTCGAGCGCCCGATGTTTCACGTTGGCGCGGTGACGAGCGGCAGGCGCGCGGACGCGGCGCTCGGCACGGCGGTCGTGATCCCGGCCGACTACGAGCTCGACACCTTCGACGCAAGCGATCCGGTCGGGACCGAGGCCTCGCTCATTCGCCTCGGGTTGCGGGCGGGCCTCCCGGCGGCGGAGCACGCTGCCGCGAAGGCGAAGCCCTATATCCTGCCGGTCAACGACGCAAGCTTCGCCATCACGCGCGAGGACACCAACCGTGACGGGGTGCGCGATGCCGAGGACCACGTCCCCGAGAGCACGCAGATCCCGTCGCTCGCCCCGCTCGCGTTCGTGACACGCATCGCCGATCCGGCGACGGCGTCGACCGAGCCGCTCGTGCTCCTCCAGGGGCTGACGCTGCTGGGCTCGCTCCTCGATACGGCGATGACGAAGCCGGAGCTGCTCTTCGCGAGCGACGCGCTGTCCGTCGCGCTGCGGCCGGCGGTGCTCTGCATCGATCGGCGCGATCCGACGCGCCCGGTGACGCTCCTGCAGAGCCGCGAGCGCGACGCCCGCGGGGAGACCGTGCTCGCGGACCCCGACGAGGTGGTCGCGCGGCTCGCGAAACGTCTCGGTCGCAAGGTGAACCTCGCGTATGGTTGCCTCCCGCAGGGGCGCTACGCGATGAACCTCGTCTACGAGACCGGCCAGGCGTGGACGGTGCCCAACGAGGCGGGCGTGTGCGCCGCCTCCGAGCCGCCGAGCGCGGATGGAACCCGCTGCAGCGGGCGAACCCGACTCGCCTCCCAGGGGGTGCCCCTGGTGATCGGTGCACCGCGCGACGCCGCGTACTGCGCGGCGAACCCGACCCCGAGCGCGTGCCTGCCATGACGACCGCACCCCCTCGCGAGAGCGCCGTGGTGATCGGCAACTTCGACGGCGTGCACCGCGGTCACCAGGCCGTGCTCGCGACCTTGCACGGGTACGCCCGCGAGCGCGGGCTCGTGCCGCGTGTCCTCACCTTCGAGCCGCACCCGGCCCGGACGCTCGGTCGCACGCCGCCGCCGCTCCTCACCGGGCTCGACCGCCGGATCGAGCTGCTCGAGCGCGCGTGCCCCGGAGTCGACGTCGTGGCCCGCGAGTTCACTGCCGCCTTCGCGGAGCAGTCGGCTCGGGCGTTCGTCGAGGACGTCCTCGTCGGCGAGCTCGCGGCGCGGGCGGTGATGGTCGGGCAGAACTTTCGCTTCGGGCGAGGACGCGAAGGCGGGATCGACGCGCTCGCGACGTTCGGACGCGAGCGCGGCTTCGAGGTGCTCGCCGAGCCGCTGGTCACGGACGAGACTGGCCCGATCTCGAGTACGCGGATTCGCGAGCGGCTCGCGGCGGGCGATCTCGACGGGGCAGCCGCGCTCCTCGGGCGGCCACACCTCGTCTCGGGCGTGGTCGAGCATGGCCACAAGCGCGGGCGAACGATCGGGTTTCCGACCTGCAACCTCCGCGCGATCGAAGAGGCGCTGCCTCCCGACGGCGTCTACGCGGTGCTCATCGACGTCTTGACGGATGGCAAGCCAGGTGTGCTCGGCCGCGGCGTCGCGAACCTCGGCGTGAGACCGACGATCGCGGGCGAGAACGCGCGGCTCCTCGAGATCCACCTCTTCGACTTCGAGGGCGACCTCTACGGCGCACGCCTGCGCGTCCACCTCGTGCAGCGGCTTCGCGAAGAGCGAAAGTTCGATGGACTCGACGCACTCAAGGCGCAGATCGCGCGCGATGCGGACGACGCACGCCGGACACTCGCAAGCGCAGTGCCCAAAGCGACGCTCGGCGCGTGGTGGTGAGGGGCACCGCCGTCTGCCAGCGGTCGGGGCATGAGCGAAGCGCTCCTCGATGCGCAGCGCTCGCGAAGCGCTCCCCCATGACGAGGCGAGAGTGACCCCTCACGGGGCGACGATCACGCTCGACGCGAGCGGCGCGAGCTCGCCGCGGAGCACGAGCGCCTGCACGAGCGTCGCCGCGAGCTCGGCGCGGGTCGCCGGCTCGTCAGGGCGGAGGTAGCGCGCGTCGGGGTAGCTGACGACGAGGCCGCTCGCGACGGCCGCTGCGACGTCGGCGCGCTCCGCCGCGGAGAGGCCGTCGACGTCGATGAGGCTCGCGAGCGCCACGCTGCCACCCTTGACCTCCGTCATCCCGCGCACCAGGCCGCGGACGAGGTCGAGGCGCGCGAGCGGCGCGGCAGGCAGGAGCTTGCCGTCCGAGCTGGGCGCAAGGAAGCCCGCGCGGTAGGCGAGCTCGAGCGCCGCCGCGTCGGCCGAGCCCTCGATCACGTCTGGAAAATCCTTGGCGGGGAGCTTCGGCGTCGGCGCGAGGGCCGCCACGACCAGCCGCGCGAACTCGCGGCGCGTGACGGTCGCTTCGGGATGAAAGCCCCCATCGGGGAAGGGCTTCACGAGCTTGCGCCCGACCAGCGGCGGAAGGAATGGTTCGACGAAGTGGCAGCGGACGTCGTCGAACGGCGTCATGGGAGGCGCGGCGTCCTTCTGAGCGAGCGCGCACGACACGAAGTCGCGCTCGGCGTCGAGCGAGGTGTACGCGACGGGGTTGCCCGTCTCGCAGCGCGGCTCGTCCTCGCCCGCAAACCCATGCAGCACGCCGACGACCGCGCCCGGCCACCCGACGAGGAGCGGCCCGCCGCTGTCGCCCCAGCACAGCCCACCGTCGGCACCATGCGCGTACACCATGCCGGTCGCGACCGCGTCGATGCACATCGCGGTCGACTTGCGGGCGCCGGTGTAGCCGTCGACCTCGTTGGGACCGCCCGGCGTCGTGCGGCCGTAGCCGAGCCCGCGCGCGCCGCAGCCGGGCTCGGTCGCGACCCCGGGCTCGAGGGGAGCGACGCCGACGACGGGTGCGTCGAGGCGGAGGACGGCGACGTCGTGCAACCAGGCGCGCGGGCCACTGCCCGCCGCGCTGTCCTCCGGATCCCACACCGGGTGCGAGAGCGCATCGACGATCGGGCGACGGGCGGCCGCCGCGACCTCACCAACGCCGAACGCGATCGCGCGGCCGTTCCGCTGGTCGACGCAGTGCGCGGCGGTGACGACGGCCGCAGGCGCGATCAGCGTGGCGGTGCAGTACGGCACCTCGTCGCCCTCACGAAGGAGGTACCCCGCCGCGCGCACGCGGTGCTCGTCGCGCCCCTCGACGACGTCGCTCGACTGGCTCGCGTCGAAGGAGGAGCAGGCCGCGACGAGAAACATGCACGAGGGGAGGACGCGCTGACGCAGCATGGCCGCTCGCGCGTTATGCAGGCCGCATGCCACGCGAGCGCGCCAAAAACCCCGGAAATGACGCGACCGAACACGCCGTGGGCCGAACCGGATCGGACGTGATCCGGTGCACGGCCTCCCCGGGGTCGTTCCTCGTCGTGCCGCCCGCTCCGAGCCATGCGCCTCCGTCTGATCGAAGACCAACCGCACCGCCCGCTCGCGAACCTCGGCAGGACCTTGTGCCTGTTCCCATCGCTCCATCCTCTCAATGTTCGGCGTCTCCCAGAAAGCGGAGGTGATTCACGACGCGCCCGGGGCGTGGCACGGCGGCGGCGTGGGCGACCTTCTGGCCGTCGCGCTCGCGCACGAACCCGGTCACCTCGGTGAGCTGTGGGGCCAGCTCGTCGTGCTGTACCAGGCCGGGCGCGACACGCACCTGGGGGTGGTCCGGAGCCAGAAGACCGTCGAGGTCGAAAAAGGGAGGGCGAACGAGGCGTACGACCGGCTCGTCTGGCTGGAGGTGCTGGCGATGGATCCGGTCGGCCTCGTCATCGACGAAGGGGTACCAGAGTCCTTGCTGCCGTGGCGAAAGGCCGGGGGTCACTTCACGCGGCTCGACGAAGTCGGTGCGCCGCAAGGCGGTCACGCCGATCGGCTGCGGGACAGGCTCTGGGACGGGTTCGGCATGACGATCCCGGACGACGTGCAACGCAGCGCCCGCCGACCTTGAGCCTCGTCAGGCTTCGCCGAGAGGGCGTCACGACACCCTCAGGGGACCTCTCCTCCCCTCGCCTTCCGAGCCCCCTCGCCGTCTGCTAGCGTGAAGCCCGTGGACGGCGAGCTCCTCGACACACTCCGCGGCCTCCTCGGCGCGCGCGACGAGGTCGCGCTCGCGGTCGTGTTCGGCTCGGTGGCGAAGGGCACGGCGCGCCCGTCGAGCGATCTCGATCTCGCGGTCCTGCCGACGGCCGCCCTCTCCCTCGAGGGCGAGGCGCAGCTCGTGCAAGCCGTCGAGCGCGCCACCGGTCGCGAGGTCGACCTCGTGCGGCTCGACCGCATCGAGGACATCGTGCTGCGACGCGAGATCGGGCTCCACGGTGTCGCCGTGCGGGAGGCTCGTCCGGGTAACTTCGCGCGCTTCCGTGCCGAGGCGCAGCTCGCCTGGCTCGACCTCGAGCCCACCTACCTCGACGCGGAGGCGCGCTTCCTGCGGCGAGTTGCGTCGGGCTCAAGATGACCGACCCCTCGCTCGTGACGCGCAAGCTCGCCCTGCTCGTCGAGCATGTCGCAAGGCTCAAGCGTCGGCGCCCCGCCGATGTCGCAAGCCTTCGAGCCGACGTGGACCGACTCGACGCGATCGCCCTCAGCGTGCTCGTCGTCGTGCAGGAGTCGGTCGACGTCGCGTTTCACATCGCGAGCGACGAGGGCTGGGGGATCGCCGCGACCTATCGCGAGGGCTTCGATCTCCTGGCACGTCACGGTGTGATCACGGTGGAGCTTGCGTCCCAGCTCGGAGGCGCCGTTCGGCTACGGAACCGCATCGCCCACGGCTACGGCTCCGTCGACGTCGACACGCTCTGGTCCGACCTACCCGCGGGGGTCGCCGCGTTCGAGGCGTTTGCGGCGGCCGTGAGCGCGTTCGTGCAGCGTTCACCCGCGTGACCGTGTCCTCCGTGTAGCGCAGTGCGAAGCCGCGACCTCGCGCGAGAGCTTCGTGGCGGGTGGGCAACGTTCCACCCGCCGACCTCGAATCCGCCGACGCTCAGCGCCCTTGGCGGCGCGCCTTCGGCGACCTGGGCTTCGGGCGTGCGGCCATCGACTTGAGCGGCGGGGCCTCCGCCTGCTTCGCGACCGGCTCAACCTCGACGGCGGCCTCACCCGAGCGGGCAGCGCCCCGGCGAGCGGCGTCGGAAGCCTCCGGCGTCATCTTGATTTCCGTCATGCTCGAGCGCGCGCCGTCGAGTGCGGCATCGATCTCGACGTCGCGCGCCTTCCAGAACGCGGAGAGCACCGGCCAGAGCCGCATCTTCGCGGCCTTCGACACGACCGCGCCGACATGGCCGCCCGAGAGGTGGAGCCGCTCCTTGTCGGTCGACGACACGGCATCGAGCACCGCAGCCGCGCTCGGCCACGGCACGATGTGATCGTGCTCGAAGGTGACCGCAAGCGTCGGGCAGGTGATCGCCTCGAGCCGCGCGGGCTTGCCCGAGAGGGTGAACGTCCCGCGCACGAGCGCGTCGCCACGGTAGAGCTCGTCGATGTAGCGGCGGTAGCACTCGCCGGGGAAGGACACGTTGTCGTTGCCCCACGTCTCGAGCGCGAGGAAGCCATCGAGCGACTCGTCGTCCCACGCGCGATCGAGCACGTGCACGGCCTTCGACAGGTTCATCGTCGGCCGCAAGAGATGAAACGCCGACTGCATCAGCTGCCACGGCACGTTGCCCGTCGCCTCGACCAGCGCGCCAACATCGAACGAGCGCGTCTTCGTCCAGCGTGAGAGCAGCCCGTCGTCGTCGAAGCGCACCGGCGCGGCGAGGAGCGCGAGCGACGCAACCTTGTCTTCGTGCGCGGCGGCGTGGATCACGGCGAGCGTGCCGCCCAAACAATAGCCGAGCACGTGCGCCTTCCCGCGCGGTCCGTGCGCGGCGGCGAGGCGAAGCGCGCGCCCGAGGTAACGATCGGCGATGTCGTCGAAGGTGAGAAAGCGATCTTCGTCCGCGGGTGTGCCCCAGTCGATCGCGAAGACGTCGTGCCCTTCGGCGACGAGCCACTCCGCGAGGCTCTTGCCGGGCAAGAGATCGAGCACGTAGTGCCGGTTGATGAGCGACGGCACGAGCAGCACCGGCGTTGCGTGCGTCGGGCCGCCTTCACGGGGACGGTAGCGTAGGAGTCGCCACTTGTTCTCCTGGTGCACGACGTCCGCCGGCGTCGAGCCGACCGGTGGCCGCGGCCGCGTGAGCATTTTTCCGAGCGCCGACAGTCCTCGCATCGCGTCACCCTTCGTAGAGCGCCTCGAGCTCGGCACGGAACGCCTCGTAGACCTTCTTGCGGCGCACCTTCAGCGTCGCCGTGAGCAGGCCGTTCGCGACGGTGAGCGGGCGGTCGAGGACCGCGAAGCGCTTGTTCGTCTCGTAGCTCGCGAGGCCCGCGTTGACCTTCTCGATGCGCCGCTCGACCAACGAACGCA
>Ga0194129_10009529_pt1 | contig 10853 bp, 4 predicted proteins | sample TA2KigCa35mmetaG_FD_150862 | JGI IMG/M metagenome (GOLD analysis project Ga0194129, IMG submission 150862) | Freshwater microbial communities from Lake Tanganyika, Tanzania - TA2015038 Kigoma Deep Cast 35m | ecosystem: Environmental > Aquatic > Freshwater > Lake | place: Tanzania: Lake...
AAAAATCACGAATCCAATACATAGGAACGTCTGCGACCATCGGAGATACCCATGATGCGACAGTCGGTAAAAAAATACAAAAATTCGGTCAAGCACTGTTTGATGAGAAATTCGAAATCCAAGCGGTTTCAGAAAAGTCCGACGTCATATCGCCGCAGTTTGAGAACCTACTTACAGAGGAAAGTCAATGGACCTCGACTCCTGCAGACATAGAAATCCTGGCCGATGCCATTCATAAAAGCCCTGTAAGTGACAGCCAAAGCGTCCTTGATTCAAAAGTTACTGAAATTTGTAAGAGACATAAAATCCCGTTTGAAAGCCAAAGGACCGCGGCCGAAAGTCTTGGATACATTGCGTTGAGAGATTCCAACTTTCATAGGCTGCAAAGCAACCTTCTGAATAGCTCAGCTGGATTGCCCGAGCTGGCTGAAAAACTTTTTGGTTCAGGCTCGGATGCCGACACAGTTCGCCTTCTGGTCGACGTTTACTCGGCAGCTCGCGTGCCAGCTGAAGAGTTCAACGTATTGTCTGCGCGATATCACGTAATGATGCGTGCACTCGAAGGATTATTTTGTTGCTTTTCGCCAAACCACCCAGATGGTAAGCCACGGGTGTTTTTGGAACGTCATGAAAAATGCCCATCATGCTCTGCTGCGGGTCTTGACTCCACGGTATTTGAGCTCGCTCCTTGCCAGCAGTGCGGAAGCCATTACATCATCGGAAGCAAGACAAGTGTGACCGACTTGAGGGAGCGGATTTCCTCGGTAGAACAGTTCAATCGTGAACTCGAGTACTTCTCATTCGCGGACGATGAAGCTTCGAGTTTGGATGAAGATGAACTTTTGACGGACTCGAACGATGAGGTCAGTGATATTCGCGTGCTCTGCCTTGAATGTGCCGAGATTGATGAGAAGCAACCCAAGTGTGGCCACGACAGTTCGAGCATGCGGCGCGTCCGCATATCAAAGCCAAAAGATTCGGGCTTACCACTTCGAACATGCGTCAACTGTTCAGCTCGCACAACCGGGCAAATGGTGGGTCGGGTCCAAACAGGTCAAGATGCGCCCGGCGCGGTTATCGCCGCAGCCACATATCAACAGTTGCCTTCTTCGAAGTCCCTCGAGACCCAGAATCTTGTTGGAGAAGGCCGCAAATTGCTGACTTTTTCAGACTCGAGACAGGATGCAGCGTTTTTTGCCCCATATCTCGAAAGAACTTACTCAAAAATGATTCAGCGAAACCTGATTTATCGAACATTGTCCAAAAAAGCGACGGCCGTACAATTTGAGGACCTACTTCAACCTATTCAACAACTTGCCACTGACTCCCGAGTGCTCGACCCTGAGAAGTCGTCTGAGTCACGGCGAACAGAAGTTTCAGCATGGCTATGTAGAGAACTCCTCGCAACAGACCGACGACTTAGCGTTTCCGGTGTCGGGCTTGTGGACATTCGCCCAAGTCTTCGAGAGGAGATGCCGGCTCCAACGTGTTTGACTTCCGCAGGGATGAAATATGCGGACGCGATGCAAACGATGCAGTTTTTGCTGAATTCTTTACGAGAGCAAGCCGTAATCACCGTTCCGGATGGGGTAGACATCCAAGACGAAATTTTCGCCCCACGAAACGTGTTAGTTGGGATGAGGGAGTTGTCTGAGAAGGGAATTTTGGGATGGCGTCCGCAAAGCGGCATGTCAAATCGTCGGCATGCATTTTTTGCCAAATTGCGGGAGGCGAATGTTATAGATGCTGACCCCGATGCTTTGCTTCAATCTCTTTGGTTCGACGAATTGCGTAACCCGAAAAGTCAGTGGAGCAAGTTCTTTGTCGAGTCAAGGAGTCGTCGGGGCGTAAACGAAAGCAAGCTTGATTATCGCCAATTTGAGTTTGCGGCGGTATCCACGACAAGCCGTGTAGCGCAGTGCGGCACGTGTAAACAGATTTCTTGGACGAATGTTGCGAATGTTTGCACGCGCCACAACTGCAAAGGAACGCTCAGCGATATTTTGCCTGTTAACGCCAGAAAGGCTGGATATCGAAATCAGTACCAGTATTCTGCGCCAAACGGGATGGTGGTGGAAGAGCATACGGGTCAGCTATCAAACGAGTACGCCGAAGACGTTCAACACAAATTCACCGAAGGCCAAATCAATGTGTTGAGTTGCTCAACAACATTTGAGCTGGGGGTTGACCTTGGCGAGATTCAGGCTGTACTGATGAAAAATGTTCCGCCATCTCCCGCAAACTATGTTCAACGTGCCGGACGCGCGGGAAGGCGCCTCAATTCGGCGGCACTCGCGGTGACTTTTGCACAACGAAGAAGTCACGACCTTTACTACTTCAATAGCCCGGATGAGCTTGTCAACGGAAAGGTCCGCGCGCCGCAGATATCAAATGACAATATCCGCATTCAAAGAAGACATCTGCACTCGGTTGCATTGGCTGCATTTGCGAGGAAAGTTACTTCGGAAGGTCGCGAATGGCCGCATAAGGTTGGGGACTTTTTCACTCCAGTAAATGGCTGTCTGGCTGATGAGTTCAGAATGTGGTTAGAGTCTCGACCGACTGATTTGGACGAGGCTCTTTCGAGACTTTTTTCAAATTCAGTTATTGACAAAGAACTTGGGGTTTCTGATTGGTCTTGGGTCGGATTGCTTTACGGATTTGATGCAACGCGTGAATCTGGATGGATGACACGAGCATCAGATGAAATCACGAATGAATTGTCGGATATCAAGAACTTAATCGAAGCTAAGCAAACAGAATTAGCGGCTCTTGAATTACAAGACAAAAAGGGCCAGGCGATTAGTGCGCTGATAAACAGACTTCGAAATTATTATCGCACGCTCTTTGATAAGCGACTCTTTGATTTTCTTGCCACCCGTGTAGTGATACCCAAATACGGATTTCCAGTCGATGTCGTAGAGATGGATGTGTGGCAAAGCGGAAACATAAAGAGTGGGCATGTTGAACTCACACGTGACCTGAGAATCGGAATTCTGGATTTTGCTCCCACCGCAGAGACTGTCGCTGCCAAGCAACTTTGGCAAAGCACAGGCCTTCGTCTCATGCCAAACAAAGAACTTGAAGAAGTCAAATGGGCCGAGTGTGATGACTGCGGAACTTTCAGGCGTGAATCCTATGCATCGGAAGTGACGTGCTGCCCTGTTTGCCAAAGCGACAAAAAGAAACGGGGTGGAATGCCTGCCATCAAACCGAGTTTTGGATTTTATGGAACCATGTCTAAAGCCCGACCCGGCGAGTCTCGGCCGCAACGGGTTGGATATGTTTCTTCATATTTCAGCGACTATGCCGGGAAGTCGCCCGACTTTGAGAGAATTCGTCTGGGTTCGGCAGAGATTCAGGTTCGTACGAGCCGACAAGGACGAATAACCGTTTTGAATCGTGGTCCACGCGGTAGAGGCTTTGATTTGTGCACCAAGTGTGGATTCGCACAACCGCCAAAAGAAAACAAAAAAAGAACGAGGAGCGCTGCAGATATTCAGCCTCATGCTCGACCAGGAATTGGCGGTGGTGAATGCAAAGCCTCGACTTCAATTCGATACTTGGCTCACGAATATTTAACAGACACAATCGAGATAGTCGTTCCAGGGATTGGCGAGGAGGAGGATGCATGGAGCCTCCTGAGTTCTTTACTTGCCTCTATGCAACACCTGGGCATCAGCGACAAGGATGTTTCTGGCACGGTGCGAGCCCATGGCGCACGCGGCCAAGGAAAATCTCTCATCATTTTTGACTCGGTCCCTGGCGGCGCCGGATATTCGCGCCAGATTCGTGAGTCAATTCCAGAACTGTTCAGTCGCGCCCTACAGCTGGTTCAAAGTTGCGAGTGCGGTGAAGAAACATCGTGTTACGGATGTCTTAAGAGCTACCAAAATCAAGCGCATCACGAAAAACTTGTTCGTGGTAGGGCGCTGAAACTTCTCCAAAAAATCTGATTTTCACAACCCAGACGAAGGCAAGATTCAACTGAAGGGAATCCATCTGTAATCATCATTTTTCTCGATTACCTCTATCGAGGCGTAACCCAACACCTCGAGAGTGTCGCCGCTGATGATTCGACCGCAGCGGGAACAGAGGTGCAGTGAGCCATCCCATGGTCCAAGCACTGGCTGGACGATTCTTCCGAGCTCGTCACAAGGGTCGAATCCTTCGAAATCCGGGGTATTCCCACACCGACATTCCCAGACTCCGTCAGCAATTTCAAGAACATATTGAGCTGTAAGCCCTGGATTTACAAGCAACAACTCAGCCCAGTGAAAGTGGTCGTTAGGTGACGACGCTTGTTTGCCCAGCACCCTGAAATTTTAAGTTAAGGGTGTTACACAGTTTCCACTAAAACTTAAGTTACTAATTTTGGCAGGCTTGGTCGAGCGGTGCGATGGTAGCCCGATACACCCGTGCTTTATCCGGTGAGCTGGCGGTAGAAGAGTTCCAAGGAAGCAGGGGTATTTAGTCAATGTCTTCATCTGAATACTTGTCGTCACCTTCAAAAAAGTTTGTTGCATGCAAGAGAACTGATTCCCATAGGTGAAGAGTTGAAATCAAGTGGTCTCGTGTGACTCCTCCACAAAGCATCACTGCCTGTTCGATTGCAACAATTATCTGCTCTTCTTGGTCCGTTGCATCAGCATGAATCATTGATGTGAATGCAGTGCAGTAGTAATACGTGCGATTGAATTGGTTGCACATTTCACCTGGGTCAAAGTCGGGGACAATAACTGTTCTGAGCAGGAAGCTGTCGTAGAAAGGTCCTTGGCCGAGTGGCGCCAGGTTGAACGGTTCATCTGACATCACGCAGGTTATTAATGGGTCTTCGGTTTCGTCAAAGTCGACCTGGTATTCGACTTCGAGCTCGTCGAGTATTTCAGATATCTCGTCGACGGTGATGTAGTTCATAATCATATTGCCTGCCTCCTGCTGGGGTTGAATTTGACCATTAAATAACTTTTGCTGCTGTGGGCATTCCTGTTTTGACACATCGGCGGTTCGCTAACTCGGACATGAAGAACTATTTCGTTGTCGCATTGTGGGCATCGCCATATGTCGTTGCGTTTTGGTATCGGTTCGTTAAGCATCGTGAATCCTCGTGGTTGGTTGATGAGGGTCAGCACTATAAGCACCTCTCTTGTAGGGTTTGCAACATGGGGTCGGAGTTAGTACCTACTACGTAGGTACTAAAAATATTTTTTATCGACAGTTTTGGAACGTATTTGGTCTATTTTGTTTCGGTGTTTTTCTTCTCGGCGAGAGCACGAATAATTTGTTCGTAGGTTTCTTCGGCGAATATCCGTATTTCTTCTTTGGTCATTTCGCTCAAAGGTTTTGGTGGACGCAAATAGATGCGCTCATTTGGGTTGTTATCACTCATTATTTCTCCTCATCGTTCCCAGCATTACCACCGAACTTTCCTCGGTTGGTGACTTTCAAAGGGCTAGGTCCCTCAAGTCGTCTTGATGATTACAAAACTTATTGTACCGCATATGTGTTACGAGGTTTAGAGCAAGGTAGTAGTGGCCCGATACTCCCGATGCTGGCGGGGGAGTTGGCAGTCGATGAATTCGGTCGAGTTTGGGGTCCAAGGAAATAGTCAATGTTGAACGTTTTCCCTTAGTGGGGTTACGCAATTAACCGAGCCCTGAACTCACTTTTGTGGGGCAAAACCGCAAAAGTAGAGTTGCCGTAAGCGGAAGGGTGCAATGTGAGAAGGACTTTAAAGGGACGCTTCTTTTTTGACACCAGTGATGTACGAGTTGGTGGATTTGCTCAGGTTTATCGGGGAATAGACCTTAATTCTCGACCTAGTAAAGAAGTAGCGGTGAAGATTCTTGATGGAACTGCGGTAGAGGAACCACTGTTAAAGACCTTTTATGACCGAGAGGTCGAATCTCTTTTAACGCTTGAGCACCCCAACATTGTTGAGCTTATTGATGCTGGAGTTGATGAAGATGATAAGTACTACTTAGTTCTTGAATGGGTAGAGAGCGACCTGCATCGGTGGCTTACAGGCCGAGGCGCTCTGCCCTGGGAAGACTTCATGCGGCACATGGGGCTTCCATTGGCTGACGCTCTAGCTTTTGCACACGAGAGGAAAGTGATTCACAGGGACATCAAGCCCGGCAATGTTTTGATAAATAAAGACAATATTCCAAAACTCGCTGATTTCGGTATTGCGAAAATCAAGAACGACTTGACTTTGTCTCCTCACACGACAGTTGACTTCATGTCAAGGCCCTATTCACCGCCTGAAATTGATTCGACATTTTCCAGAGATGTCTTTGGTGTCGGCGCCTTATTCATCGGATGTATAAGTGGTAAACAACTAGGTGATTACCCCGACATAAGTGTCGCTCTGGACAGTATGGACATTCCCGAATCACTCACAGATTTGTTGGGCCGATGCGTGAGTATCTCGCCCGAGAAGAGACCTAAGAATGGTCTTATGTTGTTCGAAGAACTAACAGGAATTCTCAAGGAACGAACGGCTAAACGAAAGATTGTCAGAAAGATTCATTTGGCACTTACTCGAAGTGTTGAAAATAAATGGTCCGAAAATTCCGCCCAACCACCCGCAAATGCAAAGAAGGCGATTCTCAAAGACCTCTCCGAAGGTGCGAGTTTGCGTCAAGCCCAAGACCCTGAGACATTTGGTCAGGTAGATGGACGACAAGTATTTCTTGGAGGAAAAGAATTCAGCTTTCGTGCGGCGATAAACGCTGATGGTTCTAGGCCACCCGTGCTTACTCTGACGGGAATTATCCCACGTCGTAAGGGAGACGTTGAAAGAAGTATTGACCTCGACTTAATGCTCACTGATTTCGCCTTCACTTTTGAACAATCATTGAATGCGAACATCGCTCTCGCATCATTGACGCAACTCGTCAGGGAACTGGAGAGTCACCAACAACGAAGGGAACAACAACTCGAAGAAAAAGAAGAAGGTCGACTCTTAGAGCAATGGAAAGCTCAATTGACGGCGCGGCAAGAAGTCGAAAAACGGCGCGAAACACCTATTCGGTATCGGGGGTATTCGCGTAATGCTAAGCGGGTTCGGTTTGAGACCATAGGTGATGTTCAGAATGTTGAAATAGGTGAGCTTCGACGGCTGGATACAGGGACGCCTGGCTGGCAGCCAGTCGGTGAAGTCGAGTCCGTGACTGAAGACGGAATTGATGTGTGGTTTGAATCTGAACCTCCACGAATAACAAACTCTGGACGTTTACTTTTGGACACTTCGGCTGCAACCATCAAAATCGACAGAGAAAAGGCAGCCTTAAATGGACTGATTCACAAAGGGCCAGACGTTGTCGAGCACTTTCTCCGCAAAGTCATCATTGACCCTTCAATACAAGAAGCTCCCCAAGCGGTGAAAGTGGTTATGTGGCAACGTGAAGGACTTGACGATGACAAAAAAGAAGTTGTAGAGGCGGCTCTCGGAAACAAGGGAATGTTTGCAGTTGAAGGCCCTCCAGGAACTGGAAAGACAACATTCATCGCGGAACTGGTTGCCCAAGAAATCATGAGAAACCCTCGTGCTCGAATCCTTATTTCATCTCAGACAAATGTCGCACTCGATAATGCTCTTGTCAGAATCATTGACTTTATTGAACCTTCCAAAGTTGTTCGCCTTGCTGACCGTTCTGGATTGAAGGTCTCTGACGACGCAAAGGATTTGCTCCTTGAGCAACAAGTTGACACTTGGCGTGAAAAGACGATTCGGAAGTCACGTTTGGCATTTGAGTCATGGTGTGCCGACAGAGGCGTCAAAGCGGCCCATCTGGAAGTTGCCGTAGTTCTCCATCAAATTGCAGACCGTAAAGAAGCCGAGATTTCCCATAGAACAACATCTGAAAAAGTCAGGAAGCGAATAGCTAACGCGCAAGGCCTCGAACCTTCTGAACGGTTAAGTGCAGATGAAATAAAGGAACTTGAGGACGAACTACAAGAAATCAAGGAAAAGCAAACTCAAGCCCGACGAGATTACAAAGAGTTAGAAAAGCGTATTGATAAGAAATTGGTAAAAAATTTAAGTCACGACATGGAAAACGTATCTCCATCTGACTTGCGCAAGTATGCGAATGAGACTTTTGCTCCGTTGGGAGAGGACCGCACGAAGGTCGACCTTTATGCCGCATGGAGCCTTCGTCTTCAAAGAGGCCAGGAATATTTTGATGCAATCATCAATCAAACCCAAGTGATAGGAGGAACGTGTATCGGTATTGCCCGACACAAAGAAATCAGAACGTTGCAGTTCGACCTTTGTATTGTCGACGAAGCATCAAAGGCAACTGCTACGGAGACCCTTGTGCCGCTCGTGCGGTCAAGGCGATGGGTGATGGTCGGGGACCAGCGTCAGCTTCCACCGTTTCAGGAAGATGCTCTTCGGGATACGGCTTTACTTGAAGAGTTCGGGCTTGACGAAAATGAACTTCGCACAACTTTATTTGACCGAATGTTGACTGGTCTGCCGGACCACAGTAAAAAGTCCCTTCGCGTCCAGAGACGTATGACGGCGGCAATTGGAGAGATGGTGTCGGAATGTTTCTACGACAGTCAGCTTGTTTCGCGGGGTCCGGAACCAATGGGCGAAATTCTTGGTGTCTTAACGCGACCGATTACATGGTGGAGTACAAGTTCTCTTCCAAAGCATTTTGAAATGTCTGGCGGAATTGACGGCAAGAGTTTCTCTAACCCAGCCGAGTCAAGAGCTGTGAGAGATATTCTCTCGCGACTTCTATTTGCGCGAAACGCCGGAAAAGTGTCCGAACCATTAGAAATACTGGTAGTTGCTCCATATAGTGCACAAGTGAATGACTTAAACCGACAGATAGGCGGAGTCGCGTCTCAGTTACAAGGAGTTCGCATCGAAGTCAATTCCATCGATGCTGTGCAAGGAAGAGAAGCTGACCTCGTGATTTTCTCTACTGTTCGCTCAAATGAAGATTCTCGCGTTGGATTTTTGGATTCTGACAAGCGAATCAATGTTGCTCTTTCTCGCGCGCGAAAAGGTCTAATCATTGTTGGAGACTCCGTATTTTTGTCAAACGCCCAGTCTCCGTTTAAAGATGTATTGAGTTTCATTGAACGGAAGCCTAAATGGGCTCGAATCGAAACACTCTCATGATTATTGACGATACGCGTGTTGCCGAGAGATTCGCCTCGATTAGGCCCGGCTACACACTTCTTGCCTGCGAAGCTGCCGCACTTCCACAATTTCTCATTTCAGCTTCAGTACTCATCCAACAGAAAATGCCAATTCCTCCCATTGACGAATTCGTTATGCAAGGGATTAACGAAGGCTTGTCTTCCGTTGCGCTAATTGCAGAATTCTTTGGTCTTGAAGAGGACTTAGTAACCCTCACATTGTCGCGCCTATGGCACAGTGACTTGATTGATATGCCGGTGGCATCGGCGGGCAGAAAACTTCGTTTAACCAGCCAAGGGCTGAAAACTCTTGAAGAGTTAAGCGAACTCGTTCCAAGTGAGCAAGAGGTTTATTTTTCTTTTGACCGCTTGTTGTGGAAGTCAGTTCCACTGTTCACGAGGGACTTACTGCGCCCCAAGGAAATTGAACAGCAGGGACTTCTGCAAATCCCACCTCGCTGGGTAAAAAAGCCAGAAGTAGCCGACTTGCCAGCACGAGACGTTGACCGCGCAATCAAAGAATCAATGAAGAACGTCCTAAATGATGCCAGTGTGCTTTTGGTAAAGCGGCTAGAGCGAACAGAGCAGAAATACCTTCCATGTCATGTTTTGGTATATGAATCACTTGATGACCTCGACCATGTTCTTGAGATTTCTGTTGACGGACGTCTGCGCGAAGATATCCGGAATGCGCTTGACTCTTTAGGGGGTGTGGAGTATTTCAATTTTGATTTTGCCCGCTCAGCGCTGACCGACAGCACAGAGATTCGACCCGTTATTGAGATTGTGGAACAGGTCGAAACACCAGTTGTTCCGCTTGAAGTAGTTAATGAAGTGCGACGGCAGGCAAGGATTACTTCAAATGAAGAACCAAGTGTTGAGATTGCTGATGTCGCAACGGGGAGAACTGTATCCATTGAGAATATGGATGTTCGTTACATAGACACTTTCGAACATCCAACATTTCTTACCCAAGCAATACTTGAGGCTAATAATCGATTGTTAATTACTTCTCCATGGGTCAAAAGAGCCGTGGTGCGGAGAGATTTAATTGAGAAATTGTACTCGGCGGCAAAACGCGGGGTAAAGATTCATATCGGCTACGGAGTTGACTACCTCGGGAGCGAATGCGATGTTGACGCGCTAGAAAAACTTGACAAGTTGGCGAAACAATTCAAGAATTTTCATTTTGCTTGTTTGGGTGGCACACACGCAAAAATTTTAATTTGGGATAATAACCAAATTACCACCAGTTTCAACTGGTTGTCGTATCGCGGAGACCAGAACCGCACATATCGTCAAGAACACGGCGTGCTTTTGCGTAATCAAGTAAAAGTGATAAATGGTTTTTGGGCAGAACAAAAAGACTGGATTGAACGTGCTGCGAGTAGAAGGAATTGAGGCAGCATGTTCCCGCTCGTGCTAAAAATTGACTGAGATGCATACCGACGCGCAGCCCCCGCACAAGATTTTTAACATGCCACAGCAGTTTGTTGTGCCGTTGTTCCAGCGTCGCTATCGATGGAGTGAGGAAAGGCAATGGGAGCCGCTTTGGAGAGACATTCAACGTGTTGCTGAACGGCTGTTGGAGGCGGGGAAGGACACAGTAAACCCCCACTTTCTCGGCGCGGTCGTTTTGCAGCAGGTTGAAATCCCTACTGGAAGTTTGCAGGAAAAAACAATAATTGACG
>Ga0194129_10009535_pt1 | contig 10849 bp, 20 predicted proteins | sample TA2KigCa35mmetaG_FD_150862 | JGI IMG/M metagenome (GOLD analysis project Ga0194129, IMG submission 150862) | Freshwater microbial communities from Lake Tanganyika, Tanzania - TA2015038 Kigoma Deep Cast 35m | ecosystem: Environmental > Aquatic > Freshwater > Lake | place: Tanzania: Lake...
ATGCATATAAATGGGCCATTGATAATGGAATTGCAAAAGAGCAAGCAAGAGCTGTGTTACCCGAAGGGTTGACTATCTCTAGAATGTATATGCAAGGTAGTCTGAGATCATGGTTACACTATACTGAATTAAGATCTGATAATGGCACTCAGAAGGAACATCGTGATATTGCAATTAAATGCCGTCAGGTAATCGAAACCCACTTCCCATTTCTTCTTAATCAATAAACAAAGAGGACCCGCATCAATGGATGATCTATATCAACAATACATTCACAAGAGCCGTTATGCCAGATATATTACTGAAAAAAACAGAAGAGAACAGTGGGACGAAACTGTCGATCGGTTTTGTGAATATATCAAGACAAAGACAGATAACAAGCTGAACCCCGAAGACTATAAAGAAATTCGAGATGCAATCGTTGCGATGGAAGTGATGCCATCTATGCGGGCGATCATGGTTGCTGGCCAGGCATTAGATCGAGATAATACAGCCGCATATAACTGTTCTTATCTACCAGTTGATGATCCAAAGTCATTCGATGAAGCGATGGTCATTCTAATGAATGGTACGGGCGTTGGGTTTTCTGTTGAACGTCAGTACATTCAGAAATTACCAGACATTCCAGATAAAATTTATCAGTCTGAAACATTGATTGTTGTTAAGGATTCAAAAGAAGGTTGGGGTAAAGCTCTACGAATGCTAATTGCTTTGCTTTATTCGGGAGAACAGCCAAAATGGGACACTTCCCAATTAAGACCAGCTGGAGCAGTATTGAAAACCTTTGGAGGAAGGTCGTCTGGTCCAGGTCCTCTGGAAGAATTGTTTAAATTCGTTTGCCGAATCTTTAAAGTTGCTCAGGGTCGGAAACTGACGTCGCTAGAGTGTCATGATATCATGTGTAAAATTGGCGAAGTTGTTGTTGTTGGAGGGGTTCGTCGTTCAGCAATGATTTCACTTTCTAATCTGTCAGATGAAAGAATGCGCCATTGTAAGTCTGGAGCGTGGTGGGAAGCAAATGTTCAACGGGCTCTTGCTAACAATAGTGCCGTTTATACAGAGAAGCCAGACGTTGGAGTGTTTATGAAGGAATGGCTTTCTCTATATGAATCTAAATCTGGCGAACGGGGAATCTTTAATCGAGAAGCATCAAAGCACGTGGCTGCTAAAAGTGGCCGAAGAGAAATTGACCATGAGTTTGGAACTAATCCATGTTCAGAAATCATTCTTCGTCCCTATCAGTTCTGCAACCTAACAGAAGTGATTGCTCGTTCAACTGACACAGAACAGGATTTGATTCGTAAAGTTCGTCTTGCTACAATTCTTGGGACGATTCAATCAACGTTTACTCACTTTCCTTACCTTCGCAAGATTTGGAAAAAGAATACTGAAGAGGAAAGATTGCTTGGTGTATCAATCACTGGCATTTATGACAGTCCATTGTTGAACAATTATAAAGATTCAATGTTGGCCGAGCGTCTGTCAATGCTGAAACAAGTCGCTGTTGATACCAACGCAAAGTATAGCCAAATGCTTGATGTTCCACAATCAACTGCAATTACTTGCGTAAAACCATCGGGCACAGTTTCTCAGTTGACAGATTCGGCCTCAGGAATTCATCCTCGTCATGACCCATATTACTTCCGTCGTGTCCGTTCAGACAATAAGGATCCAATTACAGCGTTTATGATCAAGAATGGAATTCCTAATGAACCAGATGTAACTAAGCCAAATTCAACTACTGTTTTTACCTTTCCAAAGAAAGCTCCGGAAACAGCGATGGTTCGTTCGGACGTGTCGGCAATTGATCATTTGGAGCTGTGGCTTGCTTTCCAACGGTATTGGTGTGAACATAAACCATCGGTAACTATTTCAGTTAAAGAAGAAGAATGGCCAGAAGTTGGTGCATGGGTATACAATCACTTTGATGAAGTTTCGGGCGTTTCTTTCCTTCCTTGGGATGGAGGAACATATCGTCAGGCTCCATATGAAACCGTTTCTGAGGACAAGTATAAGCAATTGTTTGATCAAATGCCAACAAAACTAGATTGGCAAGCACTTGTTGAATTTGAAGACAACGTTGAAGGCGTGCAGAATCTTGCTTGTGTTGCACAATCATGTGAGATCTAAATGCCATATTTAAATCACAATTTACCAACGTTTACGTGCTTTATTCGAAATGAATACTTGTTTAATCACACGAAAGGGCAGGGGGAAGTTACTCCCTGCGACGTCCATACAGTAGCTTCAATTGAAAAAAGAGTGCCGTTGTTTGAAGCATTTCTCGATAATGGGGTCAATTGGACTAGACGACCAATTACTGCATTTTGTTGGAACAAAGAAGCTGAACCAATTGCTCTCGAACAAGCGATGTATTGGGATTGCTTTTCACCATATATTGATGTACAAATTCGCAATCGATTGGTTGGGTTGCAAGCAGATTTGATAACACCAACAAATGAAAAACATAAGGGCACGTATATGTTTACTCTAGATTGGGCATGGGAAAATAAAGCAATTCTAGATTGTAACTTTTCGGAAACGCCAGAACACAAGTGTGGGCATTTCTTTAAAATGGACAATGGCAATTACTATTGTTATCCAAACAACCGAATCATTTGGTATGACGATGCCTGGAATGAAAATACAATTAGTAAGAATCCTGGATACCTAATTGATACGACTGTTTATTCAGTAGAAAATAAAAGAAAACTAAAAACAGACAATCAATACATTTACGGAGTGGACGAACAATGAGTTGGAACAGAGGTTCAGCAATTTTTGAACAAATCATTGAAGCGCTGTTAGACGCCGACGTATCTAAAAACCAAAGAATTAAAATTTACCAGCACCTAATCGAAACGTTTATTGATCATGATTGCGATACGTTATATGAATTGAAAGGAATGGATGAATGTTTTGACCAAACATTAAAACTGTTTGAAGACGAAGATGACTAAATAAATACCAGCATTCTAATAAAAGGAGTGCTGGTATGTGGTTATATAATGATAAACAATTCACTGAAGATATGATTGGTGACAATGTGGGATTTGTTTATTTAATAACAAATTTAACGAATGGTAAAATGTATATTGGTAAAAAATTATTTACCAAATCAAAAACTTATCAAAAGAATAACAAGAGAAAACAAAAAAGAGTTTTGTCAGATTGGGTTGAATATACCGGTTCAAATAACCAATTAAATGAAGATGTGATAGCTGGGCACCAAATAAGAAAGGAAATCTTACTGTTATGTAAATCTAAATCTGAACTGAATTATATGGAATTAAAGTATCAAGTGCAATTTAATGTTTTATTTCAACCAGACAAGTATTACAATAGTTATATTGGAACAAGAGTAAACCGTAAACAGCTGAGGATTAAAGATAAATGATCGATACAATCGTAAAGTTTTTTTCAGTTATTGTGCTTATTTCAAGTTTTTGTTTTATTACTGCGATCGTGTTTGATGTAGTCAAATAAGCTGTTGACATTGTCACCAAACCGCAATAAGATACAGCTAACAATGGAGAGATAAATGGACCCGGCTACAGTTGCCTTGATCATCATTGCAGGAAATCTCATACAAAACGCTCCCCTATTTTTTTTCTTTGGATGGACAAAAAACCTAGTTGACTATTTCTACAAAGTATAAGATGATCTCTAAACAGTCAGGAATGGAAACCCAGTGATGGCTAAGCTCGATATTGAACGCCGCGATCGTGAAATTTCCTACTCTCGTGGAGTGTCTTCGAAACAATACTGGTCAAAAGCTCGAATTTACTTCTTTGTCAAAGACGAGACTTTACTCGACAACCTCATTAACCGTCGGTCTCGTCCAATGACCGAATACCGCAAGTTGCTGCCTGCAGAGTTTGCTCAGGCTGGTTTGCCTGAGAACATTAAGGTCAAGTGGCGACAGGCAGCTGGGTGTTCTTGTGGATGTTCTCCGGGATTTATTATCGACAACATGTCGAGGTTTGATGTGTTTGTTACGATTGACAACAGTGATGCGTAAAGGCGACGTCTATAGTGATTGAGGATGATTATGCAACGCCCTGGAAAAATGAAGCCTGCTACTCTACGTGATCCTTCGAACCAGATTTCGCTTGTCTCTTTGATTAGGTTCCTAGATAAGGCTGAAAAGGAACTGCGAGATTCTGGAGAACAAGAATCTGCAGATCGGTTTGAGATTTTTCGTCAGTATTTGCTGGAAGATTTTCGAGGAAGTTACTTGGAATACAAACACCGGGCAATTGGATTGTAATTGGTCACGTAACTCAGCTGGACAGAGTTTCTGCCTTCTAAGCAGAATGTCGCAGGTTCGAGTCCTGCCGTGATCGCCACTATTGTGAAAGGATATATAATGACAGTTATTGATCCTCGAGACTCTCTGGTATCACTTGTAACTAGACAAAGGTAGGTATGACAAATGGGGAGTCCTGCGGCTCATAACCGTACGTCGAAAGGCCGAGTCGGTTCGATTCCGGCACCTACCACCACTTGACTAATGAGGAACTAATGAGGTTAATCGTTTTATTACTTATCGCTCTTTGTGTTTTTTTATTGTTACCCGTGACTCAATTGGTGTGATTTCTGTGGCGTTTGCAATTCTAATTTTTTCATCGTTGATCGCTGAACATGCACAAAACGTTTCAAAGCTACAAATCGAATGCCAGAATAAAAACGGCACACTAGTCGAGTATCAAACACGCATAAATAACCAGATAATCATTCCATTATCGAGGTAAGCTATGCTAAACAAACTTCAACAATTATTAATCCTTCCTTTTGTCAATCTTTTTTATATAATAATTAGTCTTCTACGAACAATCACAATAATTCAGACTGTAACGTTAGCAGTGCTGGCTTGTATTTTATTAGCAATGTTGATTCTATGAACTTAGAAAAGGATGACAACACAGTAAAACTTCTCACCTCCTTTACCGTAAGAATCAAATAAATTGCCTCACGTACCAGTTAGTTTTACTGTGACCATATTCTTTTACACATGAGCTTTTTTTGTGACATGATTAATGGTTACACCAGTTTTAGAGTTATGATATATTTCTTTGATACCAGGTTCAACTTTATCTTTTAGTTCTCTGAACGAACTTTTAGTTAAATTTATATCGGGAATCTCTTTTGTTTTGTGGAACACATAGATATGTGTGTTGTTTTGCTGCATGGAATGATCATTTAAGACTTCGTGATCTGATGATTGTTAATATTCTAAAGAAGACTGGTTCTCAAACTGATGTTGAATCTATCAGAGATATTATTGGGGGTAAGTGGTAAATCACTTAACTTTTTTTGGATTCCATGTTGGGTCTTGTTTGACATCCGTGCTATAATATTTTCTATGATAAGAATCACCTATTTTACCAATTTTTATTGCACTGTTTGGAAACAATCCACCTTTTCTTGGAATGTTGATTCTACTGCCGTGTATTCTGAACATATCATGTGAGGGATCGATATAATGACCTGTTTCCGGGATTTCTACCCAAGAGTGTCCTGTCAATCCTTCTGAGCCGTCTGGATCATCAGGATATGGTTGACCAAAGTTTTTAGAATACACAACTCTAACAGAAGGATATGTATGTCTAAGTCTATTGGCAACACAATGAGAAACTCTATCACATTCTCCATATCTTGTTCTTCCAGACAACAAAGATTTTGCATTTGAATGAATTTCAAAATCTGCTTCGTCGGGGTCTCTGTGTTTGTGTTCTAATCGACCCAAAGTAGAAAGTGCTCGTATGATCGGTTCGTGAGGATCGGTTTTATCTCTTACTTCTACAATAAACTGTTTAAATGTTAACATAGGTATCCCTTGGCATATGATTGACTTTATGTTTATATAGTATGGTGTATGACCCTTGCAAAAACGTGACCGCCCCGTACCGTTGCTGCGGTGTTTCCACCAACTAAATGTTCGTGGATTTTGCCAGTTTCAGAATTATGAACTCGTAATATTATTGGTCCTGGAGTATTTGTTTCTTTTGCCCGTTCTAATTTGCGTCGATCTATAATTCCAGGCAATTTGCTTATTGGTGTTCCTACATCAGTATTTCCTACATTTTCGAAACGTTGTGGTGTATATCTTGCAATATTGCTATTTGCAAGAGCCTTTTTAAAATTTTTTGGGTCTGATAAATGTGTTAGTGCTGCATGAACATCTGGATGCCATGTTCCTGGAGGCGCATTTAATTGATGAGTTACTTCATCATGTTCTGGCTCGCCCCTCATGGTTTGTTCACGAGGTAAAGTTCCTGATACTACCTCAACAATAAACTGTCTAAATGTTAACATTGTTCTCTCTTGATATACGATTGACTTTATGCTTTATTTATAAATACTGGAAAATAAGGAGAACGTTATGTCTACATTCTACATGCTTGTTGGTCTTCCTGGTTCTGGTAAGTCTACATGGACAGATTGTTTCAAAAGAAAACATCGGTCCGAATTGAATGAACAGTCTTTCAAAACTAACACACCATTCCAATGGAATCTGTCTGTTATTTCCACAGATGATATAATTCAGTCTATTGCAGATCAACGCTGCCTAAGAAGTAGTCATTCGGGGTATGGACTCCCCCTGTTAAATAACGGGTCCTTTTTTATTTCAAAAAAGAGGTTGTGATGTTTCGGGATATGATAGTTGTTATTGGATACCTAGCATATGCTGTTTTTGTTCTAGGTTTCTTTGGATTTGTTACAGGAATTGTTCTTATGGCAAATGGATATCTATGATGAAAATACTTGCTATTATTCTATCACTTGTACTTGCAGGATGTTCTTTCAAGGTGGCTCGTCAAGAGCCATCTATTCATCCAGAAACAGAATATCATCTGAATAGTCAGAAGGTGGCATTCATCGAGTTTCATATATTCTTTGTTCAGAACCAAAATATGCCAAACTCTGAAGTGCTCAAGAATCGTGCAACCGAGATGATGTTCAAGGCTGGGTTATATCATGCTTGTCATAAGAAGTCTGGTTGTTATCTAGTATATGCAGACAAGAAAATTCGTTTTGAGAAAGGAATGATTTCAATCGAGAGTAACGGTACATTTATATCTGTTGTTGATGTTCGTTTAGCAGCTAATGTGATTTATGGCACATGAATAAAAATTTGCTCAACATACATGGTGCGTGGTGTACCAAACATTCATTCAACTATATCGTAAAAAAGGTTCTTGATGACAGTCCTGTTGGTCGTATCAAATGTTTTGAGTATGACTGTCAGAAAGAATCTGTTGAATCAATTATAAATCGTTCTAGGAATGAAGTGTGTAAAATGTCTAAAAATGGATTAAAAACAGTGATTGTAGGCCACTCATTGGGTGGCCTTTTTGCATTGAAATTGTCACAGAGACCATGTGTTCATCATACTATTACTCTTGCATCTCCATTGTCTGGATTAGAATCACTCAATCCATTTGTGCATTATTTTATGATGTATGCTGCTCCATTTTTTAAACATTTAACTCCATCATCCAAGTTTATCAAATCATTACACAAAAAAGATTATTCAAGAAATTCTGTGGAGTGTCTTGTTGCCTGTTCAGGATATAATCCAATGATTTCAGTCGAATCGGATGGCGTAGTTCCATTGAAATCACAATTGAAATGGACACCATCTGGTGCTAAGGTGACAATGGTAGAGAAGAACCATTCAGAGATTCTACAGAGTCCTGAAGCAATATTGGCAATTGAAAGGGCACTGAAATGACTAATCAAACGAAAGGAAATTATATGAATTATGCTAACTATCAAAACTCATTTGACAACTGGAGTTTTACCAGAGGCTTCTCCTATCATAATTCTAGAAGATATGTCAGGTCCAAGTGGAATTTTGGCCTTACATACCAAAACAAAATTGAAGATATTCGCCCATTTGATAATAACTTCTAAAAGGAGTATTTAATGTATAATACAGCAGTAGAAACAGCCGACTATGATGCCGGTCTTCGTAAATTTATGATTAGTGTTTATAATAATATGCTCATGGGACTACTAATCTCAGGCCTTACAGCACTTTTTATTGCTACTAATCCAACGCTCGTAGCATTATTCTGGAAAACATCACTTGCATGGGCAATTGTCTTTCTACCACTTGTTCTATCTCTTGGTCTAATGTTTCTAATTGATAAAATTTCACCGCTTATGGCACAAGTGTTTTTCTATGTTTATGCTCTTGCTATGGGTGCTTCTCTATCTCTGTTCTTTGTTATGTTTAAGATGACAAGTATTATTCAAGTGTTCTTCATTACCAGTGCCGTTTTTGGTACCATGTCACTCTATGGATATACAACAAAGAGGGATTTGTGTTCACTAAATAGTTTTCTTATGATGGGACTATTTGGTATTATAATTGCCGGTGTTATTAATATTTTCCTTCAAAGTTCAATGATGGCATTTATTATTAGTTGCTGTGCCGTTATTGTCTTTACCCTACTTGTAGCATTTGACACACAGAATCTAAAGAAAATTTATTATAACTCATCAGGTGAAGAACAACAGAAAATGGGTATTGTTGGTGCTCTATCTCTCTATACGAACTTTGTGAATATCTTTATCCATCTACTCCAGCTAATTGGAGAAAAGAACGAATGATATCATTTATAGTACCTTGTTATAATGAAGAAAAAACTATCTCACTTTGTTTATTAAGTATTTTTGAAGAGATACACAGACAAAAAATTGAAGCAGAGGTGATTGTTATAGATAACAATTGTACCGATAATACTGCTTCGATTGCTATTAAACTTGGAGCAATAGTTATCCAAGAAACTAATAAAGGTGTAGTTTGGGCTAGACAAAAAGGATATAAACAAGCAAAATATGATCTGATAGCTAATATAGATGCTGATTCATATTTACCAGTTGGATGGTTAAATACAGCATTATTCAATATCAAAAAAGATAATGTTGTTGCTATTACCGGAACACTAAATTATTATGATTCTAACTGGTTTGTTCGACTATCTACAAAGTTATATTATCTTGGTGCTTATATCAGTAATAAAGTTATTGGATCAACGATACAAGGTGGTAATTGTGTAATTAAAAAGAAATATTTAGACATGTGTGATGGATATGATACATCTATTCCATTTTATGGAGAAGATACCATGACTGCTCAAAGATTATCTAAATATGGTAAAGTAGAACTTGTTTTGAATCTGGTACTCAACTCATCAGCCAGAAGACTTAAACAACAAGGATTATTTAATACAACGTGGAAATACATAATCAATTACTTCAGTGTGGTTTTTTTTGGTAAACCATATACAAAAGAATATAAAGATTACAGATGAAAAAAGTAGAAAAGCATTATAGATCAATATTCATATCTGACACCCACTTTGGTTATAAATTAAATCGTTCTGATTTATTGAACAATTTTCTTAAATATCATTCTTGCCAAAAATTATATCTTGTAGGGGATATAATTGATCTATGGGCTTTTGAGAGAAGATTTTATTGGTCATACGATGATTCTCTGGCAGTAAGACAGATTTTAAATAAAAGACGACATGGTTCTGAAGTTTTTTATATAACCGGAAATCATGATGGTCATTTGAGATCGTTATTACCAGATATAAATATAGAAGGTATTTCGTTTCACAATGAATTGATACACACTGGCGTTGATGGTAAGAAATATTTAGTAGTGCATGGAGATATATTTGATAACTCTACACCTGTGTGGGAAATAGTATCCAGAATAGGAGATAGAGCATATACAATTTCTCTCTATGTTTCTGTTATTTATTATAGAATCAGAGAATTTTTAAATTTACCTCCTTGGAGTTTGTCTTTATATTTAAAACATAATGTGAAAGAAGCAGTAAACTATATCAATAGCTTTGAAAAACATATGATCGAATATTGTAAAGATTATGATGGTATAATTTGTGGGCATATTCACAATGCTGTAATTAAAGACATTGAAAAATTGAAATATATGAATTGCGGAGATTGGGTAGAGAGTTTTACAGCAGTGGTCGAACATGAAGATGGAACTTTTGAATTAATAAAATGGGAAAGTGTAAAATGACAAAAAATTTATTATATACTTGGAAATACTGAATGCAAGAAAGCCAATGCAATATATTGTCAATTGCGATCTGTCGAACGTGGTGTTAAAATTGGAGATGTTCGTGTGATTGCTGATGAAATGCTATATTGTATTGGTCTTGATCGAGATTGGGCCAGTTATTTGTGTTTCTCTGAGCCAATTGTCGAATATAAATTACTAAAACTTAACGATCTTGATAGTGATTATGATGATTAATATGAAAAAAATTGTTTCCGATTTTTATGAAAAACTAAACTCAGAAAGCGGTTGACAATGAGACCAGATGGTGGTATTATCATCTGGCCTTTTGATATGGAGAACCATGATGCGAAAACTTGCTTCTATTCGTCGTGTGGCTGAAATCAAGCCTATTGATGGTGCAGATGCTATCGAAGCCATTCGTGTAGATGGATGGTGGTGTGTATCCAAGAAAAATGAGTTTAAGGTTGATGACCCTTGTGTATATTTTGAAATTGACAGTTTCCTACCTGTTCGTCCTGAATTTGAATTTCTTCGGAAGTCTTGTTTCCGATCAACCAAGAATCTTGGTGACGGTTTCCGATTGAAGACCGTGAAACTTCGTGGTCAAATATCACAAGGGCTTTGTTTGCCACTCGTTCAGGTTTTTGGTCGTAATTTTATGACAAATAAAGGCAGCACATACATTTCTTCAATTGAAGGAGAAGATGTTACTGAAATTCTCGGTGTTCAAAAGTGGGAAGTCCCTCTTCCTGTACAACTTGCTGGTGTTGCCAAAGG
>Ga0194129_10009536_pt1 | contig 10847 bp, 8 predicted proteins | sample TA2KigCa35mmetaG_FD_150862 | JGI IMG/M metagenome (GOLD analysis project Ga0194129, IMG submission 150862) | Freshwater microbial communities from Lake Tanganyika, Tanzania - TA2015038 Kigoma Deep Cast 35m | ecosystem: Environmental > Aquatic > Freshwater > Lake | place: Tanzania: Lake...
GAATGGTAAGTAATACTTAAGTGCTTGAATTTACGATGTTTTTTGTCTTTAAAACTGTTTAAAAAGTTGTGGCTGAAAGATTTTTTAAACTCAAATATAGTCAAGTTGAGCATAAAAAATTCGGTCAAAAATCACTCAAAAATGATCATTTTTCATCAAAAAAGAGCTAAAAATTCTCTGTTTTTTGTAGCAGGCTGAAAGAATAAAAATTGAAAAAAGAAAAAAATGCTACTTTTATAGGGCAAAAATTTTCTTTTACATAGAAAATAAAAAAGTTTTTTACGAAATTTGATACTTTTATGTGGCATTTTTTAGGGGTATTTTTGATCAAAAATGACTGTTTTTGGGTCGATTTCTTTCATCTCGACTTGACTATTTGAAATCTTCCAGCCCGTCTTCTAACCCATACCTTTTTGACCCTTTTTTGAGTCAAATTTGCTATGTAAAAGTAGCATTTTTTAGGCTGAAAGATTTTTTTAGGCTGAAAGATTTTTTTAGGCTGAAAGATTTTTTTTAGGCTGAAAGATTTTTTTTAGGCTGAAAGATTTTTTATTTTTTGATGTACCATTATTTTTTGTTTGTGTGTCTGCTCTGGCAAACCTATACTAAAGCTATTGAAAACCTAGCTACAATACATATGTGAGATTGCCATGATTGAATCCTTAGAAAAGCTATTCGTTTTGAAAGGCTTGGATGATATTACCAATTTAAGAAACCTAGATTTGTATACAAAGAATCTTCTACTTAGTGTCTTAGAGCCAGTTAGTCTACCTAATTCCGAGCAAGGCTTTCAAAAGAGCTTTAGCAGAGATCGTTTACTAGAAAGAATAAACACTAAAGGCTTTGGGGATATGCTTAGACATCGCTTTGATGAAGAGCTTGTTGCTGAATATCTGCAAGCCTTACATCTGGTAGAAACAGAAATCAAAACAGAACGAGGTAGTACACCAATGAATATGGTGCTTTGTCAGTCTGGTAGAACCGAAGATGTTGTGATTGAAGAGCCTTTTTTGATCAGTGCAACTAAGATTACAATTGCAATGGCATATCTTGTAGAGAATGATGTATTCATACCACGAGGTATTGGCGAATCACAAATACGGGTTGATCGCTTGAATCCTACTGAGAAGCACAATCTTACTCAATGTACTGTACCTGCTCATATGACTATGTACCAAGCAAAGCATTTCTGTAATCACTTAAGTGAGCTACATGGCTTTGTGCCTTACTATAAATATGTGAGATCTCGAAACAGCTTTGATGAAATTGAAGGCTCAAATGGGTATTACTTGATCAATGATAATTTTAAATGGAATTATGCAGCATTTGCAAACACAACTCAAGAATATATAGGCACAGATGAACCACCTATATCCACTACGAGTAGCAACTTGTTAGTTTGGGATCAAGGTATTACGAATCCTCCTAGACTCAAATCGGTTTCTTGCATAAATTCCGATTTTTCTTTAGTCCAATATAATAACAATTACTGGCTTGGTGTAGCAAACAAGAAGCCTAATGCTTGGGGTTTATATGATATGCTTGGTTTAGCTTTAGAAATGATTGATGATTATGCGTTTTATGAACATTATGATTCAGTTTTCCCAATTGCTAAGGGTGGTAGATTTTTTGATCGAGACTCTCTTAGTGATGCTAGAGAATACTCAATTGAAGATGTTAACTACATACTTTTTGATAACTCAATGGATAGCTTTAGGGTTGCTAGAAATCCTTTTGCACAAATCCCAACCAAAGCTAAGGCTAAAAAGAAATTATAGGTAAATAGAATGAGTATCAATGTTCTCAAAAAAATGTTAATGAACAAAAATATTTTATCCGAAAGTTGGATTGATGCTTTCAAAAAAGAGTCTAATGAAATATTTTGGAAATTCTTTTTAGTTGAAACCCTAGAGAATCTAAAAAAACCGAATGGGAATCAAGCATCTTTTTTTTCTCTTAGATTACATAGAAAGTCAGTAGCTTTTGTTGGGAAAGAAAAAGGTAAAACAACTATTTTTGAGCAGTTCACAAAAAAGGAATTGCTTGAAAAGCTTGCAAGTATTCGAACAATAACCGAGTGTGTAGGCAATGTGGAATTTGATGTATCGCTTTGTCCACCAGGTGTTTATCAAGGCATAGATGTAACAAAATCCACAGCTACAATCGAGATAGAGATTACCAAGCATATACCTATGCTACTTGTGGGTCAAACAAAGGTATCTCAAGCCTTGTACTATGCAGTGATGGGTACGAATCCCATCAAAAAAAACATTGCCGACACAATTCAAAAGGAAATAAAAAAAGTCCTACGAAAATCTTGGACAGATTTTATTAAAAATTGGGAAAGTGTTAAGAATGCAGGAGATAGAAAATATTGGGAACCCGATTATCGTTTATCGCAAGTACTATCAGTTTTGCATCGGGATCGGTGGGTTTGGAATTCTAATCCATCGCTAGTTTCATATACAGACCGAGAAATTGAAATTGGTGCAAATCATGTAAAGCTAGCTGAAATAAAAGAGATACTGAGATTCAACTTAAATTCTAGACCCCAGCTTGAGATTGTTGATGAAGATCAATATTGGGATAAAGCATATTACATTGATCAAAATGGAGATCTTGTTTTTTCTGGCAAAGATTTTGAGCTGATCAATGGTAATATTCCAATCAGCTGTGTTGTATTCAATGATGCAGCAGAATTTTGTAATCGCTTGAGTGTTTTACTAGGATTAGAGCCTTGCTATGAAGAAATACCCATTGAACCAAATACAGATTGGAAATATGAACCTATTCCTAATCGTAATGGGTATAGATTGCTGAGTACTTTAGAATTTGAGTACCTTGCAAAGGCTGGCACACAAAATCGTTGGTCAGGCACAGATGACGAAAGAAAATTGAAAGACTATGTAATCAATTTGTGGACACGATATCTTGATGTAACAAAGCTGTATTCCAAGCAGAGAAAACCAAATGAGTGGGAATTGTATGATATGAATGGGTTATTCTCTGAAATTTCAAATGATAGGGATGCGTTTGCTAGATTACTGAATACTTATGCAACTAGTGAAAAAGCAAAGGGTTTGATGAACACCCATCACAAGCGACATCGTACTGATTTACAAAACATAGGTCTGCTAACAAGCTTTAGAATTGTGCGAAATGCGTAAAATTTTGGGAAAATATATTTTTAATTTTTTGAATATAATTCTTGTATTGCGTGTTGATAGTGCGTTATGATTTTCATATCAAAATAAAAAAGCCTAGTGACTTTCGACTCCACTAGGCTTTCAAGTATGTTACCACCCTACCACGGAAAGGGAACATAAGAATAAAATATCATCTTGTGTTTTCTCTGTCAATAGTAATTTTGTGGTGTGCTTGTTTTTTTTCTAGGGTCTTTGAAAAAAATGGAGCTCAATATGAGTGACTCAATTATTCAATGCATCATGTCAGTAATTGGTAAAGATGTAAACATCGATACCTTTCAAAAAGGCACTCGAACTTTCTACAATGCAACTAAACTTTGGAAACATCTTGGAAGCGATCCTAGAAAATCTATTTCAGCTTTCGTAAGATTACATCATACTCGTGATTGCATTGTGTTTGAATATGGGAAATTGGTAGACAAAGACCAAACGATTGAAAAAATCGCAACAGATTCATATAGTTGCAGAAAGCCAGTACCAACAGAAATCCTAGATGTTTTCATAATGTCAGGTTTTACCAAAGAGTCTACAACTTATTTGGAAGAAACCTTGTTTATTATGTATGCAAAGCACATTTCTACAGACATATCTATTGCGATCATTAACACTTATTTGAAATACAGTTGGATTGAAGCTTTGTCGCCAGCTAAAAGGTCAGATGCTTTGATTGATGCAGCAGTTCAAGAAGAAATCAAACATCTTGGAGATGAATTTGTGACAAGGGGTAATGGCAATAAAAACAATCGTCAATAAATTTCAAATTGTATTTTAGACTTTGAATTTTTTTAACTTTTATCTCATGTGTGAAAAAAAAATTATTTTGTTTGAATATAATTCTTGTATTGCGTGTTGATAGTGCGTTATGATTTTCATATCAGAAATAAAAAAGCCTAGTGATGTTTGCGACCCCACTAGGCTTTCAAGTATGCTATCCCAACGAAAAGGTTATGCATAAGAATAAAATATCATCTTATGTTTTAGCTGTCAATAGTAATTTTGTGGTGTGCTTGTTTTTTTCTAGGGTCTAATGAAAGTAGTTCTATATGACAGACATGGTTCTCTTACAACAAGAACATTTTTTGTGCGAAAACAAAGATGTTGATGTGTTGATGTATCAAATCAATGGCAAGGTTTTTTTCAATGCTACTAATGTTTGGAAAAACTTTGGATCTCCAGATGTTAACAGTCTAGATGTTTATTTGAGAACAGACTCTGCTAAAAAGATTATGCTCCAAATATATGGTAATTTAAAAGGTTTCGATGAATTACTCAATGAAATCAACAACTTATCTCAAAACCTTGTTAAACAAGGTTTTAAATTTAGAGCATCTAATCCTACTAAAGCAACTCAAAGTGCTAAAGCCTTTGAGCCTTTTAAAGATCTTGAGAGTTTTTTAGCAGCAACAAATTCTCTTAGATTGAAAAAATTTGATCCTCAACTTGAAAATGGTTTTGTGCATTCCATTAAAGGTGCACAAGGTGCAACATTCCTATGCTACGATTTGTTCCTTGATTATTGCACTCATCTTTCAACCCAGCTCAAATTAGAAATTTTTGAAACATTCAAAAAAGTGGGAAATTTGAGTCAGCTTGAGGGTAAAGCTTTAGCAGATGTTCTTCAAAAAAAAGCAGCTGATGCACTGTCTAAACTCTCCCCATATACCCCACAAGTAGTTTCAACAATTGTTCGAGAGGAAGTCAAAGAGAAAACAAAAAATCTACATCAATCGATTCAAAATGTCTATCATCTCTATGTTCCTCCTACTAAGGAAAACAATATGTATGCATACATACATGATCAAATAAATACGAACTTGTTTGGGGCAACATCCATAAAAATGCACAAGGTAATTGAGTTACAAAGAAATTCTTCTGTCAAACTTAGAGATTGTATGACAGACAAAGCCATAAGACTTTTGGAGCAAGTTGAATCATCCGTTCATGTTTTTTTGAGTGATTGTTATGATGACAATGCAATGCCATCGTTGGATGAATTAGATTCTGTGATCAAAGAAGCTTGTGCGGCAGCTTTGTCGGTAGCTCGTCGTAGAAAAGATGATTTTCTTTTACTTCAGCTTGCAGTTGAAAGAGATTATGATTTGCTAGTCAAAAATGCAGATTGTGTGAAAAATGTAGGTGTAATAGCTAGACCTCATGAAATTTGTGAAAAAGCAGATTTAATTGCTTTGAACCCATCTGTCCAATTATTGACAACAACAAAACGACAGCTTACAGCAAAACAAAAGCCAACATCTAAGCCAACTGTTCTAATTGAACCAACTAATGTTGAACAAGAAAACCTCCAATTGCCACTTTTTGATCTTGGCTGATACAAATCGAGAATCTAATTCCTAAAACATTTTCAATTTAATTTCAAATTAAAATAAAAAAGCCTAGTGTGTTTTAGTCCACTAGGCTTTCAGGTATGTTACCCCATAATCACAAAAAGGCCCCATAAGCATAAAATAACACTTCATGTTTCCTATGTCAAGCCTATTTTTAGTTTTCATGTCAGCTTTGTTGTGAGAGCTGTAGGATTGTCTATATCATATAAAACAGTGACAGTCAATGTCATATAAATAAGTCTTTAAATTTAATTTTAAAAACACTCAAATAATTTCTTGCAAAAGTATTTGCTTTACTATAGAAACTTTTCATTGCATATAAAATATGCAAATCCCAAAAACTTTTTACAAAGGATTTCTAAATGTCAAAGATTATTAAATCTAAAGGACGCCCACCACAACAGCCTAAAGCACGATCTACTATCAGTGAAGAAGTGAGAAACTTAAATCTAAAAGCTTATCAGCTTGTAAAGACGAATAAAAAAGGTAAATCAGTTACCAAGGAAATCGCAGATCAACAAATATCCTTTGTAAATATTGACGAAGGTGAAATCGATTTCGATTTCAGTGTTAAGGCTCTTAAAAAGTCTGTGAGCAGAACAGAAAAGACCTCGATCGAAGTACAAAAAGTCCCTAGTGCTGCTAGTGCTACTGATTCTGGTTCTGAGACTGACCTCAAGGTTGAAATCGAGAAAACCAAAAAAAGCAAGGTTATCAAAAAAGACGGATCAAGTGTAAAGCTCAGACTCTCTTGGTTTGAGATGTCTACAACGCCGATCACACAAGGTGTATGGGAATATGTAATGGGCTTCAATCCTTCATATTACCGAAAGAGAGTCACTGATGAAAGTGAGCCAAATAAAAAGGTAATTCGAATTGAAAAGGATTTGAACAGACCTGTGGAAAACATCACTTGGTTTGATGCGATTGCCTTTTGCAACAAGTTGAGCGAGCTAGAGGGTCTACAGCCATATTACAATATGACAAACATTAGGTATGATGATGGCAAATTCAAATATCGTGTTCTTAATGCTGGTGAAGAATCTCCGAAAAAGAGATCTCGGCACATTGTCTATGCTCATGTAACAAGAAATGTAGATGCTAAAGGGTATCATTTACCCACTGTTGCACAGCATGAACATATTTCAAAACTAGCTTGGGAAAAAGAGAAAGAACAGCAAAAAGGTCTTAAAAAGCCTAAGGTTGCTCAATCTAGATTCAAAAGTATAAACCTATATCCTAAACCAGTTGCTAGTGGTGCACCGAATGCTTTAGGTTTATATGATTTACATTCCAATGTTCTTGAGATGTTGTATGATTATGATGTACATCTTACAGGCAGCTTGAAGGATGAAATGGCAAAGCTTGACAGAGAAAATCCCTACAATTTCCTAAGAGGTCTCAGCACAAATTATTTTCATAGTGAAAGTCTTAGAGCTAGTTCGATAGAAGATAAGGAATTTTTGGAAGCTTTGACAGTACTTGAAAACCCTGTAATTGAACCTAAAACCCAACCAGGTGTTGATGATTTCATTTCACATTGTGTGAGTGGTAACACAAGCTATGGTTCACAATTAGACAAGCAGGGCTTTTATTATGAAAGAGACGGATCCAAGCTTGCAGGCAAATATACCGAATCACAATTCAGCAGGAGTCCTGCAATTGGCTTTAGAATTGTAAGATTTGTAAGAACTCCATGACCAATAAGAAATGACGCACTAGTTTCCCATCCTAGTAGGAAAAGATCCGAATGGGAAAATGAGAACTAAGTATTCAATTTGTTTTTGAAGCTTTTAGTGCTTTAGTGATTTGTCCAATTATTTGATTTTGTTAGATTTGATTTGATTATGTTAAGGATAAGCAATGACACAAGATGTATCTGCTAAAAAAACACCTAAAATTTTTGCAACAATTTGTGGGATAGATTTCCCTACGAAGAAATCCTTAGAGGAGCATATTCAAGGAATTGTTGCTGACAGTCCAAAGACTCCTTTAAATGTATTCCCTATATTTGGTAAAAAGCTAAGAGTGGATCAAGTTTTGTTCCCATCACCAGAGATAGAGAATTTTGTTAAAGAATTGATTGAAACTCGCTATGACAACTATGATACGAAGATTGGGGATCGTGGCTTGGCTCGTGTTTTTGTAGCAAAGAACATAGAGTTCCCAAACACGAATTGCTTTTATATCATTAGGGGAGATGGATCATTCACAGATATCAGCTGGCGAGCTTGCTTAAATGCGAGAAACAAGCATGAACTTGTTCGGAGAGCTTTTAGAACTGCGATTGTGCCACAGATTTTAGATTTCAAAGCTTATATCTTTAGTCAAGGTAGAGAGATTCGCTGTCCATATACAAATGAGCTGCTGACCTATGACAGCTGTCATATTGACCACCAAGCACCTAGAACCTTTGAGGCGATGTACCAAGAATATTTGAGATGTATGAATTTGAATGAGGATGAAATTGTACTAACACCATCCAAAGACATGAGTTCTACTAAAGAGATCGCAGATGAGAGCCTTCGGAATGATTGGCAGAAATTTCATAGGCATTTCTGTATCCTAAGACCTTTAAGTCAGACTGGTAATTTGAGTTATGCGAAAAAGGATACAAATACAAATACTTGATCTAAAAATTAAAAAAGCCTAGCGATGGTGGTATCACTAGGCTTTTTAGTACACTCACTATCCCCCAAGGTAGCAAGATATTTTGAGTATACAACGATTTGTTTACATATGTCAAATATGATTCAAAATAATATTAGAATATCTTTGTGGACTTGAAATGTATTTTCTACACTTGTAATCAAAAAGTATTTTAAAAATTGGAGAAAACAAATGGTTCTTACTCATGCTTTTCGTAAGGCTCTTGCAATGCCGAGCAAAACAATCAAAAAGCTTACAAAGAAAAGTAACTCTCCAAATGTTGCTTTTTTCCAAGACGATCAATTCGTGCTTTCGTTTGTCCATCAAGATGATTTGGTTTATGTACAAGGACATGATGGTATTTCTCGGTGCTTTAAACAAACTAGATTACTGACAAATCCAAAAGAAAAAATCAATCACATGGGTAATGCTTTTCATATGCCGATTGAAAATCTAGAATGGAAACCCAACGAAACGATACCCTTTGTTTTTTGTCCAGCAGGGGAATTGTATTTAAGTAGTGAAAACCCATTGCGTCTTTTGGATGCTAAAAATAGGATTACTCGGATTCAAGACACATATGCGAATATCAAGCAACCCTTTTACATGAGTCAGTTTCCAATCACTTGTTATTTGTATGATTGGGTAATGGCAGATGGTAGATGGGCTCGTCAAACAATTGAAGATCAAAGAAATAGCAATCCTAAACATAAGGAAAATTTCCCCATTTGGGATGAATCGTATTGGAATCAAATTGAATTTTGTAATCGCTTGAGTACGATTCTAGGTTTTGATAAAGTGTATGAAATCGAAGAAACAACAAATCATGAGCTTGAACACCCATCATACAATTACGAAATCACAACAACAGTAACTAGAATACGAAACAAAAAAGGTGTTCGCTTGCCTACGATTCTAGAGTGGATGTATGCAGCAAATGCAAATTCAAATTTCAAATATGCAGGCTCTAACAATCTTGATGAAGTAGGGTATGAAAACTTAGGTCGTGATGGTAAGGATCCCGATAACGAAAGGCTTCTAATTGGTCAAAAAAAACCTAATGCTTGGGGGATACATGATATGAGTGGCTTTTTGAGATATCCAGTAGAAGATACGATCGCTGAACTACTTTCTCGAAAAAATAGCTCCAATATCCTAGAAAATGTACCTACAATCAGCGAGAAACAAAAAGCACAGCTATTCGCTTCTTATGGTGATGAAATGCAAAAATCAATCTACACAAGGGTTGGAAATGTATATGGGGATTTACAACCAATGTGGGTTTCACTAGAAAGGGAAGAAGAATATGGTTTTTCCCCATTTGATGGCTTGTTTGTAGTATTAGATATCTTTTAATATTTTGAGTGATCAAAGGTGTTGATATTGTTGTCTATGAGGTCTTTTGAGTTGATGTCGATTTGTTCACCGAGTTCAGTTTCATAGATACACCTAGCAGTATTTGATAAAAGTGAGCTTGTATCATTGTTCATAATCTTAAAAGAATGAACATCGGATTTTGTATCGATGGATGCGAAAATGGGAGATCCTTTGAGAAGTAGCTGCTTGAAAAAAACACTGTTGATTGGCAATTCATATAAACCAAGAGCATACTGCTTGAAAAGATCGTTGGAATTTTCATAGACACAATTTCCTCTATGTCGACCCTTTAGGATGTACATTTCTTCTGGAGAATAGCCAAGAGCAAGTGGACTACCAGTGGCTAGGCATATACTTTTATCAGTGTGAAGAAAATTGACCATGAGAATTACTTTTTCATCTCTATATGCAAAATTGATGGCTAAGCCAGAGTCTTCTTTGTTACTAGCAAAAGTAGTTCTCATTTCATTAACATAGATGCCTTTGTTTTGAGGTGCGAGTGTTGGATCAGCGAGTAGCTTGAAACCCTTCTCGAAAAACAATTCGCAGTTTTTACCTGCAGGCACGGGGGATTTACTACAGCTAGCAATGAAGATGGATAAGAAAACCATCAAGAGCTGTTTGGGTTGTTTTAGCATATACGAGTTCCTTTGTTGCTAAAAAGAAAAAATGTCAGGAACAGCTTGCTACAAATCAAAACCAAAGTCAAATTAAAATATTGATTCTTAAAATTGAATTAGAGCTACTACATCTAGTCCAAGGAGTCAAACCAAACATAGTAGCAAAGTGCCGAGGATTTGAAAGAGGAAACAAGGCAACACCCACCTGCATGGGAATGGCTAGTTAGCTCGGCACAAGTACATATTACGAATCTATTTTTAGTTTGCCAATCTTTTTGAAAAAAATATTTAAAATTTTTGAAATATTTCTTGCGGTAGCTTTGTTATTACGGTATATCATAAAAAACAACACAAATCAACATTCCAAACTAGGAACTTGAAGCATGACAGACTTGAAACAACAAATCACATATGATACTCATGTAAGACCCTTTGCAGATCGTTTTGCAAGAGTCAAATTCACAGATGCTGAAATCAAAAAAGCCAATCATTGGGTAGTTCAAATGCAAGAAGCAAAGCTACCCGAGTTTCAATATACAAATGATGCTGCTCAATCCCACAGAAGAATTTTCACAGGTGTGATTGGTGAGATGGCAGTCGAAAAATACATTGGCAAGGAGTTCATTGACTGGACAATTGGAAAATCGATT
>Ga0194129_10009537_pt1 | contig 10847 bp, 4 predicted proteins | sample TA2KigCa35mmetaG_FD_150862 | JGI IMG/M metagenome (GOLD analysis project Ga0194129, IMG submission 150862) | Freshwater microbial communities from Lake Tanganyika, Tanzania - TA2015038 Kigoma Deep Cast 35m | ecosystem: Environmental > Aquatic > Freshwater > Lake | place: Tanzania: Lake...
GCATCTTAGCTCTGATCGTGCCTTAAAAAAACAAATACAAACCATCCTTAGGTTTAAACGTATTCATCCCGATTGGAGTCTTATCTGCTGGACAGATCTGGTATGTGATGATATTCCAGGTGTTATTTGTAGATCTATAGATACAATAGAACTAAGATCCACAGTCCCTGAGATAGACTCTCTGCTCATAAAATTACAAGTTATAGATCGCTATGGAGGCGTATTCCTGCCTAAAAATGCCAGATGTAATAGCAGTCTAGACCCACTTATTAGTCAATTTGACTTGCTACTAGGAAGTAATGGTCAAATTAATGGCTCTTTTTTCACGATGCCCTATGCTGAAACAATGGGGTCCATAGCATCGCATCCGGCAATTATGGCTGCAATTACGGAAGGTAGAAGGATTCTTGCAGCAGGGGATACATCTACATTTTTTGAAGAGATCAGTAAGACAATTTCGGCTTATCTGGGTAGAAGTGGACATAATGATGTGGTACTTCCTGTAAGTGGTTTTGGAATGAGCCATATTCAGTTTCAGTCTACATCTTCCGAAAATATAGTTTACGTGTATCAGAAAGAGGAAAAGCTCGATATCAGTGATCGGGCGGTACCTCTTACAAGAATGATGCTAAAACAGAAAATTAAGCGCTACCTGATATATAGTGTGCTTGTAATTTTGTTAGGTTTATTTTTTAAGATCATAAATAAACGATATGAGAATAAAAAAGGTGTCTACAGAAGAGTAGCCTTCTTTATTTTAGGTTTTCAACTTCTAATTTTCGCTGTTAGTTCACTCTGGATTATCCGTTATAAGTGGATCAATCCGTCTACCACACGCTACATGCGTCAAGAACTGCATGGCGCATTACAAAGCAATCCTTCAGCAACATTACAACAAAAGTGGATTGCGTTTGATGATATTTCTGAAAATGCCGTGCTTTGTGTCCTGGTATCAGAAGATGCTGGCTTTTTACTTCACTCAGGATTTGAAGTAAAGAATATGTGGAAATCTCTCAAAACATATGCAGCAACAAATAAGTCGAAATACACAGGAGGAAGTACTATCTCCCAGCAGCTTGTAAAAAATATGTTTCTTTATCAAGATCAAACTATCCTCAGAAAGGTTGTTGAGGCTTATATTACTTTTTTGATGGAGTTATATTTAGGTAAAAAACGTATTCTTGAAATGTATATGAACACAGCTGAGCTTGCTGAAGGGGTGTTTGGATTTGAACAGGGGGCAAAAGTTCATTTTGGAAAGAGCCTTAAGGAGCTAAACATCGATCAGTTGGCATCCCTTTGTGCCATTTTGCCAAATCCCAAAAATCTAAGTATCTATAATCCCTCAGATTGGCTTAGATCTAGGATTATCTTTATACAAGAAAATTGCCTTGGGGATGACATATCTATCGCATCGGCAAAATATCTTACTATGAAATAAAAGTTGTAATAAATTTGATTAAATCAAATGGAAATACTTTTGATCGAAAATTAGCTTAGGCGTACTATCTTGCCACTTTTATTTTTTAGGTGAAAATGTATGGCAATTAATGTAAAAAATAACTTTAACAATCCAGGCGCAAATTCCCTACACATAGCTATGCAAGAACCAAGAGTTTTTGATTCTATAGCATCTTTTTTAAGGCCGGACGACATTTCTTTTTTAGCTCAGTCTGCAAAAGGTATCTTTGATACAAGCGCTCGTAATTTTGAATTTTTGGCAATAAAAGAGATTCAAATGATGGTAAAGGAGCTCACTGATCGTGGATCCCATAAGCATGTTGCGAGTCAATTAACTAAGATAGCTGAAGTTTCAAATCAGGTGTATAGAAAAAAGAAATGGTCTTTCAGTGGAATGGTTCTCTCTGTTAACAGCTCTGCTGTTTATGCTTTAGCGCAGCTACCAGTAAGTGAGAGGAATCATTTGCTTTTATCTCTTGCTCTGCGAAAACCAGCAAAAGAAATGATCATGATGGCAGGTAGTATTTCTAATCATGTCCAAGATGCCAATCAAGAACTTAGTCGAGTAAGATTAAAACATTGTGACTTGGTATATAACGTTCAAGGATTTGTGAGTGACCGTTTAAAACCAGCTGTAGTATCTTTGTTGAACAGTGGTAGTCTTGTGGAGGCTATAGCCCTTACAAAAGTTTTAAAAATATATCAAGAATCCGTGAACACGTTCATTCCTAATACAAATTTTATAGATGCGTATTGCAATATTACCAAAACACTTTTAGATACTGTCGCTGATAAGAGATCTCTAGGTGCTGTTAAAATAGTAGCAGAAGAAGTTGGCATTGAGAATTCATTTTTAGAAACAGTAGCCAGACAGCTAGCACGTAAGATCCTAGATCAAGGAGTCGAGCCTGCTGTAAACTCCTTAGACAGACGTTTTAGTGAAAATCAAAAAAGTTATGTTCTTACGGCAGCCGGCAAGAATCTATGTTGGGATCGATATATAGACAAAGCTCTTGAGCTGAAGCCTTTTCTAATGTCATTACATCAAAGAGTCGACTTGGATTTGACGGCTGTATCTACCCTTGCTTGTAAGTTTCAATTTAGCAAAGCCATGAGTATTGCTGAAAACATTGAAACGGAAGAAGGTAAGGAGAGTGCCTACAGTATAATTAGTAGGTATAAGAAACTTTATGATGACAATAGGCTTTGCGTAATATCTTAGTAACCTCTTATCCCCAAGCAAACAAAGAGAGTGTTTATCACTCTCTTTGTTATTTCGATTTAGAATTTTTTTACCCCTAGTACGTAATTATGTCCCTTATTCCTTTTGATGCCAATGACCCGCATTTACATGATGAAGATTACACATATAAGATGCTGCTAGATGAAAGTCAAAAAGCAAATTTGAACACACTGCTTAGTAAGAAAGTTAAGATCTGCAATAAAGACAATTCCTTAAATCTTTCAATAGAAGCATTTAGACTCATAGAAGCTGTATCAGAAAGTTGCATTCATATGTTTTCTTTTATAAAGGGAGAACGGCTTAAGCCGTTTTGTGTCAAGGAGCGTTTTAAAAGGCTTGATAGCCTTCATCATGCAACAACGATTAGAGGGAGTACTAATTGTGATCTGCTCATGAATAAAATGCCGGAGAGAGACTTAGACGTAGTTCTGAAATTTGGAATATCACCTTCCATTTTTGGGCAAATAGCAGATGGTAGATCTAAAAAAATGGAGTCATTTTGTTATTATCTATGCATGAATGCTCTCCAGATCTTATTTCCTGAAGAATGTAAGATGTCTCTTCTTTATGATCGTCAAAGGGAAACGTTTTTTACAGATGAAAGGACGCTGAATAGAATCAGCCGGGTAAGTGGAGTTTTTAAGAAATTCTTCTTTGCTGAAGGCTTAAATAAATGCATTGTTACTTTTTATCCTGGTCCAAATAAGTTGGATGATGGATTCCTTGACGTTGACATAACTCTTCAATTTTCTGCTGACGAAACTTGTGTAGATGGACGAGTTTTTTCTCCAATTGTTGCAAGAGAAAAAAATGCTAAACAGGAAACTGTCATTGATTCTAAAAATTTGATAGATTCACCTATCCAGGCGATGAGCCCTACAAACCTAAGTAATGTAGATTCTACAAATGTGGGTTGGTTGCTTGGAAAAGATTCCGCATCATTTGCGCATGATGCTATTGAGCTTGTTCTTCCTGAAGAGAAAGGGAGGATATATCTGGCGACAGCCCCTTATTTCAAGGCACTTTTCGGTTGGACGATTCCAGATGTAAAAAAGCACATTGTCAATAAAAACCTTGTGATTATTGATTCTTCTATGTTCATGGGGTATCGGAGGTTTTTTTACGAACTTACTAAAGGCCGCGTTCCTTACAAGGATCCTTCTGGGGATATGGAGACAGAGAAGGCCTTGCGTATGCTCACCTCCTATTCTTTTCAATCTATTCCAATGAGGAGTGGTGGTGAGCTTGATGCCTACTATTCTTTTGTGCAAGACAAGGCCAGAGGACCAGACTTTAGCTATAATATGTTCTATAATGCTTTCATCACCATTTCGATTTTAAAAAACTCTCCTCTTGTTACGCAGAGCTCAGAAGAAGGTAGGTTGTTTGCTGCAAAGCTGGATTTTTTTTCAGAAATATTACAAAGAGCCTTTTTCGAGCAAAAGTGGCAAGATTTATTTCCTTCTTTTGTTTGCAACATAACCAAGATATGCCAAGAGAAGTCACTGCAAATACTACAAGATATTTATACTGTTAAATCATATACAAGATTTGAAGTGAAACCTGCTTTCAAGGAGTCATTAGGTACTACTCTTCGGATAAACGCTTATAATGGAAAAGACTCAGGCTATACTCTAACCAAGGTTTGTACCATAAATGAGATCTTTGACAAGTTACAAGATATACGTGATGCTTTAAGAGAAGATTTCTATGAACAACTTTTGCAATCTATCAGCTCCAATCTTAAGATCAAAACTATAACGAATACAGAAAAAGTCTATCTTCTTTATTTTTTAAATTGCATAAGTTCTGAAAATTTGAGTTACAAGGAAATTGGAAGTGTTAAGGGTAATTATTTCATATTTGTCTCTCTTATCTACAAATCCTTTCAAGTGATTCCAAATAAAGAGTTGTTATTCTGTATACATGGTTTTTTTCATAGATTTCATTTTTATTTAATCCAACAAGAAGAATTTCATCTTTTAGATAAAATGATCGGAACATCAAGTATAGACGCATTCTCATATTTGATGCTTAGCTCAATTTTTATGCAAAACCTTCAAGATGAACCATCTTGTTCGTCTTCTATAGAAAAGTTTTATGATGATCTTGAATCTATTACAAGCGTTTTAAAGAGGGATTTTACAAACAATATAGACCCTCTATTAGAGATGTTAGACACCTTCTCCAGTGAGTTTTCTATACCCCTTTATCTTAAGATCCTATGTCCGCTTTCTGTTTTCAGCTCTATGAAGGGAACAGAGATTACCGCAAAGTTTTTTGCTAAGATACTGTCGCTAGATGATTTCTCTTGGATGAATGACAGAGAGCATTTTTTTATTGAAGTCATCTTTTTGAATATAATTCTAAATCAGAATGTACGATTGATTTCTGAGGTCATGCCTAAATTTAGAAACCATTTTGAATCTATCTTTTGTCGGCAACTACAGCAAAATTCATCTTTGTTATCACAGCTCGATGCTTGCTTTTATAAAAAAATAATAAACCACGCAGGGGCGGGTAAGGCGGTTCAATTTTATAAAGAATGTTTGCCATATCTCAACTTCGATGCAGTTAAGGAGCTGTTTGAAGGACTTCTGCAACTGGACCATCCAATCGTTGTCCTATTTTTACAGCAAAGTGATACTGAAACTCAGGCAAAACTATTTCTATCGTTAGAGTCATCTTGGACTAAGTATCTATCAGGTCAAATTGAAAGGGGACAGGAAGATTATTTACAGGCTCTTTCTGGAATGTTTTGTGTATATCCCTATAGTAAAGATACTCCTGCTGTTGTATTTGATATAGCTGCTTACTTATTGAAATACATTAAGGACTGCTCTAAACAACAACAATTGCAATTTTTACAACAGGGACTCATTTTTTTGAGTAGATGGAAAAGAAATGCGCAGCCTCATCTTCGCAATGAGTATGTCAATTTTATTCTATCTGTGAAAAAATCTCGTCTCATGCAAGATCTTTCACCGGCAATACAGAGTAAGATCGTAACGGATATATATGAGCTTAAGAAATCCGATCTTTCTTTTTCTGAGATAATGGCGTTAACGGTTATTAACGAGGCCACAGAGAAGTCCTGGAATGAGTTTCGCTTGACCCTATTCTCAGAGGCCCATATAGATGAAAAAGCTTTTCATCAAGTCTTTACCCACTTTAGGTGTGTGCCGCTAGCTGCGAACGAGATGATTGCTTTTTCTGAAGCCCAGGGTATTGGTCAAGAATTAGTCGTAGAGTACTATAAAAAACAGATGGCTTTCGAGAGATCTTTTGAAAAACAGCTTCTTCTTCTCCAAAAGCTATCATCTCACGATACTTATATTCATCTTGTATTAGATCAAATTTACCGTCTGCAGATAAACCTTGCTACGCAAAGTACGATGAAGTTGCTGTTTGCTCTGGTAAAAGAGCTTTCCACATTGGATGAAGTCTATTTGAATGCCTTTTTACAAAAAATGGTATGTGCAGAATTTTTAGGTTCTAGCATAGATAATTACGGGATGATGATAAGCGCCATTTTTTATAATACAAAAGAGTGTTTAAGAGCAATTCATCTTGATCATTTCACTGCGCTGCTTAACGTTTGGCAACTACAAGGACAATCTGGAAGAAATTTTGTTTTTGCGACAGTAATGGGTAAAAAAGGATTAGCGTATCTGTCAGATCTTACAGTAGACACTGTTTTCATGCAGTTTTTTATGTTATTATTAAACGGCGCATCTCAAATACACGATACAACCGATGCATTTGATTTCTTTGCAAGCCAGATAGAAAGAATAGAATCATCTCTTACTCAAGAAGATTCAGCTCCGATTATTATAGCTTACTTTAAGGAGTTTAAAAGTATTGCTGTGAAAAGAAGCTTGGATTTGTTTGGTAGAACAATCCAATTTTGGCCTAAAGCATCTTGTCATGATTTGCAATCTTTGCTAGCTAAGAACTATAAGGTCTTACCGACTACTGTTTTAGAAAAATACAACAGAAAGGTTTTCCTTAATGAAGTAAATTCTTCTGAAGAGATTTTAGCTAAGATCCTTAAAGATCTTATCGATAGGGGGGATGTAGTAGATTACATACCTGTTGCAAGCACAATACACCTTCATATATCAACTGAGACTACAAAAACGCAGCTTTATTTAAGATTGCTTATCAAAGCATTACATAAGGGAGATAGTTCTTTATTAGATGATCTTTCTTTGAAGATACCTGTGGGTTTTGAAAGCAAGAATCAAGGTTTGAATAGATCCTTGACAAAAGCTTTACTAACATATTTACCACAAGTTACAGCAGATATGACCTCAATTACTCATTCATTTTGCTTAATTAGAAAAGTACAAAACATCGTATGTGAAAGCCTTCCTCAGGCTCTAAACATAATGCTCAAGAAGGGGTTTTCAATGCAGCCTTTGAATGAGAATCTTCTTTTTAATATCACCCTCATACGTTCCATACAAACTAATGAAATGGATGATTCAGAGTTTGAATTACAGCCCGATGTTATCGTTCTAATGAGAGATTTTTTTGATCATGTAGATCCCTCTTTATACAACCAAGAAATGGAGTTCTTTTTATCTGAGACTAAAATAAAAGAACTCAGAGAAATTCAGAATGTTCTTTTTTCAAGGTTCCTGCGCTACGCCATGATCCAACCCTCAAATACCTCAGATCATTTATCAGCACAATTTGTTTTGTGCTACCACTTCTTTCATCAAAGATTTGATAGTCTTAAGGATAAGATAATGGAGTTCTATAGACTTATAGAACTTAATTTAGATAGGGCTATTGGAATAGAGGACAAACCCGAAGAAATCAAGTTTGTTTTTTTACGTTTATTTGCTGAGATTTTATTGTTTTACAAAAATTCTGGTATCGAAGAACAAGAGCTGCAAAGGTTTGTTAGTAAATATATGCCACAAGTAAGACAGTGGGGTTTTTTCACTCTTACAGATCCAGTGGCTGCTGATGTTTTTTTTGCCGTTGCTGGATTTTCTGGGGACCTAGACTATATTTTTCGCTTACTAAAAGCATTTTATGAGAATATGGAATATCATAAAATAAACAATCCAGATCTTTTGCTTAGTTTCTCGTTAAAAGTGCATGATATTATGATTCCTAAGATCATAGATAAGATGGATGAGATTCAATCAGGACATGTTGAACTCATGAATGTAGTAAAAACTTATACCCCTTTGGTCGGAGGGTATGCTTCAGTTCTTACTCCTCTAAATCAAGTCATGAGGATATATATAAATGCGTCAATCCGTGAGGACCTAACTAATGAATCCATTCGATCTCGAGTGATGCATGACGTGGATTTTTATCTGCACCAGGTCACTAAGTTTTGCGGTAGTATATCAAAGATAAAAGACTTAAATGACGTTAGAGATATTGTTGAGCTACTTTGTAACAGCGCAAACCTGATAGCAGAAGAATCCACGAGCAAACTTTTCACTGTATTTACCAGGCTGTACGACTGCTATAGAATTAATGAAGATTTCAAAGGTCTTATCAAATCGCTTAAGGACTCTCCATTACAGAATACAGAACTGGATTTAGCCTTACTACCCATATGCAAAATTGGAATGGTAGAAATCCCTAGACTTCTTTGTTCTATAAGGGAACATTTAAAAAGAGTTAACATGCTATCAACAACGATTAAGCCAATTGTTGCTGGATTTAACCAAAATGTGGATTTTCTCGTTAACATTTTTGACATCAGAAAGGATCTGTGTAATGAAAGTAATAAGTTAGATACTTCGCTAATCAATATTATGGAGATGCTTTCGATTGAAGATTTCAAATGGAGTCTAGAGCTTCGGAATCCTATTATTATATTTATAGAGAAATTTTCAGAAAATCCCAAGGTGTGGCTATTGGGTATATCACTATTATGGTCGATTATAAAAGTAGGAGATATTCATAGAAATAATTCCGCGATCGATGATGAAAGTATCTATAAATTAGAAGACAGCAAAAAGAAGTTGCTGCAGGCTTTTAGAAAGGATCCATCTTTGCAAGAGGTTAGCCAGCTATCCATATCTAATTTTCAGTCAGAACTCTTAAAACTGATAACTTTTTATCAGCTATATCCCGATCTAGCAGAAGAAAATACCCTGTCTTTTATCGATACTCATATAGCAAAGCTCGAAGTTAAAAAGATGGGTGCAACGTCGATAGTCGTAAAAGTAATAGGCGGTATTCTGGAAGAAATAAAACTTCACTACGGAGTAAATGTGGCTAAAAGTGTTTACGTGTGCATGTCTAGGTTGTTTTCTCAACGGTTCTCTATTGTTTTAAAAAATCATGGTGATATATTTGCTTCTTACCAAAAGGAGGGAAAATAACAATATGACTAATAAATTATACCCTGATCCCATGAATCTATTCCCACTAGATGGTTATGAAAAGCTCATTTTCTTAAAACCTCATATCAAAGCCTCTAATATCTTTGTGGGAGAGTATACATATTTTGATGATCGAAGAAATGGACCTGAAAACTTTGAGGATTACAACGTCTTATATAACTACGATTTTTCTAAAAATAAACTCGTGATAGGCAAGTTTTGCGCTATTGCTGCTGAGACAAAGTTCATTATGACTGGTGATCATAAGCTAGATGCGATCAGCACGTTTCCCTTTCCAATTTTTGGTAAAGGATGGGAGTCCGCTTATAACATTAGGGATCTTCCGGTAAAAGGAGATATCATCGTAGGAAATGATGTGTGGCTTGGATATGATTGTCTTATAAGAAATGGTGTTACTATCGGTAATGGAGCAATCGTTGCTGCCAGATCGGTTGTGGTAAAGGATGTTCCTTCATATGCCATTGTAGCTGGAAACCCTGCTAAGGTTGTGAAAATGAGATTTGATAAAGAAACCATCGATAGGCTTGAAAAAATTGCATGGTGGGACTGGGACGTTGAGAAGATCACAAAAAATCTAAAGCTCATTTCCCATTTAGACATAGATGCTCTTGAAAGAGCCTAAGAAATGTGGTTAGTATAAGAGTTTTATTAACTTTATTTTTTTGCAGTTTTAATTTAGCTAATCTTAAGAAAGATGGTTGATAATGATTGTAGACAGATTGTCTTCATACCTTCGAACTGGATCCTGTATTGCTAGCTCTTTTCTTAAAGGATATGTTTCAGACTGCTTGTATATTGCGTATCCTTCGCAGGAAAAGCCTTCTTTAGCAAACAAAATATGTTTTGTTTTTAAAACATGTACGCTTCCTTTGCAGCTAGTATTGTATGGGGCAGCTATTGTTTTTGATAATATTGCAACTAAGCTTTCATCGAGAACCTATTATAAGCTGGAAGGACAGCTAAACACTGTTGCTGGGGAGATGACTATATATTCGTGTAATATATCGATGTTAGACTATGGTATCAGTGCTATTGATGGACTTTCAAGACCCAGTGAAAGGATATCAGCAGTTGCTAAAAAGATACTTTCATCAAATGCCACCGTTATTTGTCTGCAGGAAGTTTCCTTTTATCATGCTAAGTTACTATGGCAGGAATTGAAGAAAGAATACTGTCAGGGCTATACAAGGACCGTAGATGTGATGCCATACTCTCTGATAGACTCAGGCCTTTTCATTGCTTCAAAAGTTCCAATTCAACAGATTCGTTATTTTTCTCTTAGTAACTCAGGATTTATTCCGAGAGGTGTTGTCGCTGTTTGTTATGAAGATTACTGGATACTAAACACGCACCTTTCTTCTAAGGATAAACTAGAAAGAAAACAGCAGTTCCAAGAGCTTATAAATATTTGTAATAGTTTATGCCAAGAAAAAAATGTGCCGTGTTTTGTCTGTATGGATGGTAATATAGAAAGAACGGCAGATCCATATGATGAGTTTAGCTCTTTAGATGTGAATGAGTTCTTTCTGCTTCCACAATCAGATAATGAAGGTTTCAGCGTTAGCCTTGAAAATGCGACAGCTGTAGACTCATTTCTTAAAGACAATCCAAAACCTATTTATATTGATTATGTATTATGTTACCGTCCATCTGCACAGCATGTTGAATTTTCTACGCAGCTAGATAGGCTATTTTCTTTCGATGAGAGCCTTTTAAGGCTCTCCGATCACCATGCAATAGTTGCTAAGATTGAAATAATCTAA
>Ga0194129_10009539_pt1 | contig 10846 bp, 14 predicted proteins | sample TA2KigCa35mmetaG_FD_150862 | JGI IMG/M metagenome (GOLD analysis project Ga0194129, IMG submission 150862) | Freshwater microbial communities from Lake Tanganyika, Tanzania - TA2015038 Kigoma Deep Cast 35m | ecosystem: Environmental > Aquatic > Freshwater > Lake | place: Tanzania: Lake...
GCGTGTAGTTGCCTGAGATCTGGATCGACCCATTATCGTTAAGACCTGCAATAAACTCCTTGCTGCTCGATGAGAGGTTGGTGACATCAACCGACTGCACCGCAATCCCTGTGAGTTGAATGTCGGTAAGTTCCTCCACCTCGGTGTAAACCGCAGGAGTGCCTGCGCCATGCGCAAGGATGGCACCCTGCGAACGAATAGCCTGTGAGCTTGTGTAGGGCATGGTTGTACTCTCTAGAAGATATCTCGATCCGTTTGTTCCATGCGAACGATTGAACGCATGCGATCTACTGGATCAACGCCTTAAGTGGCAGGATTTAGATCGGCGTGGGCGCCCAAACCGAATAGGTCAGCGTCTCGCGATAAACCGAGGCATCAGCCTCAAAACTGCAGTGCGAATCGTTAAGCGTCATCGACATGCTCTGAACCCTAAGACATCCTGATCGAATCGCAGCCGCAATCGCATCCACCGAAGACCGCGTGCTGGCATAAACGTCGATTTGATAAAGCGCATGGGTGAGACTCGATGCCGCACCACTTAGGGTGGCAGAAGGTGCTAGGCCCACCCGCTGATAAATCACATAAGGCGCACGATCATCGACATGTGCTACATCGGGTCGGACCACCACATCAACCAACTGACTTACCGTATCAAGGGGATCGCTAGTCGATTGACTGAGTGGATCATTGAGCGATTGCCTGATCGCCTCATACACCAGGGTATTTAGGCTCATCGTCCAAAGCGCTCATTAGCTGCGACGAGTTTCCTCGCTGATCCGATCGGCAAGCTTTGTAGCAATCGCCCGCGCTGCCCCCTCGTGCACTGCCATAAAGGCTGGGCGCACAAAAGGGCGTGCAGCCATCTTGCTTGTTCCCATCTCGTGCATGCGCCAGTACCAGGCATCTCGGCTAAAGTCTTTGCTGCCGTCACGCTTTTTTCTTGCCCCAGAACGTATCCCGACGAAAAACACCTGGGTGTAAAGGTTGGAATGTTCTCGAATCTGTTTTTGGTAAACCGAGGCCTTAAGCTTACCCGTTGCCACTGGCGCGCGAGCCTTCATGGCCTTTCGCACCACACTGGCTCCCGCATAAACGGCCGATCGAAGCGCATTGCGCGCCACCCGTTCGGGCAACAATTGCAATTGCTTTGAAAGCTCCCGAAGGCCCTCAAGCTTCATCTCAATCAACACTGCCTCCTTCCCCTGCCGTGATCCGAATCCATGGGACGCCTGCAATAGGTTTTACAAGTGCTGAGATCGACATGGCAGCGCCTTGAAACACAATCCGATGTTCCGTAGAAAGCTTTAAATCCTTGCGATCGCGAATCACAAACTGCCACAGGCTTTGCGCCTGGCTGTGACCTGCCTCAAGCACCGCTTTCGTGCTCAAGGGTTCAGCCTTTGCCCACACGGTGGCAAGCACTCGGTAGTGCCTTGTGACCTGTCCCAGCGAGTCCGTGGCGCGAACAGGCGCTTCAATCTGAATACGATGGGAAAGATCGCCGGCCTGCAGGCGATCAAGAGCAACTGACCCCATCAATAATCCCGCCCGGAGCGTTAGCGAAGCAACATCAGTGCCTGGATGAGCAGTGGAATAAGCACCGCACCAGCAATCCCGTGCAAACCCATGCCAAGACTTGCATAGGCACCAGCTACGGGGTGAACGCTCATTGCTCGCGATGTACCTATGCCGTGCGATGCAACGCCCAGCGCAAAGCCACGCTGCCACCAGGCCGATACACCCGCTGCATTCAGAATAAAGCGACCAAACACGGCACCCAAGATGCCTGTGGTCACGGCAAACACAGCAGTTAGGGTGGGTGAGGCTTGAATTCGCTCAGCAATACCCATCCCGATGGGCGCTGTCACCGACTTGGCATAGATGGCAAGCAAAAATGATTGATCAGCCTCCAAAAGCGTCAATACCGCTACCCCTGTCGCAATAGAGGTGAGCCCGCCTGCAAACACGGCCAGCATAAGAACGCCAAAGCGCCCACGCAGCGAGCGCCATCCCGCATAGATCGGAACCGCAAGGGCCACCGTTCCCGTGCCAAGCAAAAAGTGGACAAACTGAGCACCTTCAAAATACGTCTTATAGGGAATCTCCGTTCCCACCAAGGCTGCGGTCACAATAAGTAGCGCCACAAGCACCGGATTAGCCATCGGGTGTTTGCCCGAACGCTCATAGACGAATACGCCGAAGCTGTAGGCTGCCAGGGTCAGCGTCAACGCAAAAAGCGGCGAACCCGACAGGTACACCCATATTTCAACAATCGGTGCTTGATCAGGTCGCATGTTCATCATCTGCGCGCTCGCCTGCTAACCACTTCAGCACCAACCCGGTGACCGCAATACTTGCTGCAACGCTGATCAAAAGAGCCACGACAATCGCACCCAGGTTTTCTCTCAACATCGGCAAAAACATGATGATGCCTGCCGAAGTCGGTATAAAAAGCAATCCTAAATGTTGAACAATGGTTTGTGCAACCTGCTCAAGCCTTGGCGGAATCGAGCCCAAGGCAATCAACGAGCCAAGCAACAGCACCAAACCAATGACTGGGCCGGGTATCGATGGCAGGAGCATCTTGCTTGCAAGTTCGCCAAGGACCTGAAAGACTAGAAGTTGTAGCAGTCCGTTAATCACTGGCAAGCCCTCCCGCTCTGATAACCGACAACAGGCACTTTCACCCCAGCAACAGCACCTTGTCTAAGATGCCATCGTATCGTGAGAAACAGGCCTTGAGCGATCAGGCTGCAGGGAAACAGCTATCGGGTGCGTGATTAATAGATACTGAGTCGGTAAGGGTCTAAGAGCCGATCCATCATGGGAAGGCGAGATAGGGCCTTTGATGAATACTCCTCGCGGTTTTCATACATGGCACCCATTCTAAGAAGCATCCACACACGCAGTGCCGCAGGCGTTGCCCACCGACCCCCGTAGCCTGCCACATAGCGAACACAAACTGCCTGACCCCTTGCATCAACCTCAGGCCAACCCTCGGGGCCCGGGTAGATGCGATCCACCCCTGTTACGTGATCACGGACGTAAGCATCAGGCGCCAGCGTCTGCCACTCACCGTTGTGATCTCGATAGCGAATGGATTCAACGGCCTGAATCGGTCCGATGGGAAGCGTCAACCCAAGCCCCTGGCGCGCTGTGCGCGATGCGGTGCGCGAAAGCGTTAATACCTCCCCATCAAGCCCAGAGGACTCAAGCACAAGCCCAGGAAACCGATCAAAGACGGTCTCCCAGGTTTGTGTGATCAAAACCCTTGAGGTGTTGTGCTCACAAATCTCGCGCACCGCTTCAATGTAGACCTGCAGCAGTGCATCTTCGGCGCTTGACTCGATGCGAAGGTGCTCCTTCACCTCATCAAGGGACAATGGCTCTGTAGTCGGCGGTACAACGCACCGCGACGATGTAGGGTTCATGATCTTCTCGCTCCCGATGGCGCCCTCTTCGTGGGGCGCGCGTTTTCAAACTCAAACTCAAACTCAAACTCAACGACTCAGATGAGTGCTCAGGCTGCAAACTTCAAGACTTTGATCGCCTCAGAATTAATCAACGCACCGCCCAACCGCTTGACGGTATAAAAACCAACATAGGGTTTGTTGCTGAAGGGGTCCCGGATGACGCGTGTTCCAATTCGATCAACGATCAAATAACCACGACGAAAATCACCAAAGGCAATCGAAAGACTGTTAGCAGCTTTAGCCGGCATATCTTCCGCTTCCAGGATGGGGTAATTCATCAAGGTCTGCGGCACACCGGGTGCACTGATGGGATTGAAGATATAACGACCCGAGGTGTCTTTAAAAGATGCCACTTCAAAAAGTAAGGCTTTACTCATGACAAAGCGCGCATTAGCGCGATAGGCCGCTTTCATTTTGCCAACCAATGCGATCAACACATCCGCAGGGTTCGTCGCAGGAAAGCCACCGGCCACACCGGTGACCACATGCTGAAGCACCCCAAAGTTGCGGGTAGCATCGTCGGTGGTAGCCGTGGTGCCCGCAAGAAAGCCTGAGGGTTTGTTCACACCATCGCCCACAATGAACGCTGCGCCCTCTGCGCGTGCAAACTCAATGGCAACCTCTTCGGCAAGCCACTGTTCTGCATCAAAGAACACATCATCAAGCATTTGCTGCGTAGCCTGCGGGTTAGCGTAAAGCTCACCCATCGGTGGTTTGATATCGGCAAGGCCCGACGTGCTCGTTGCAGGTCTTGCTGCCACCTCGCCAACCCAGCCTGAACCGGTGCCTCGGACATTTACGAGCTTATGAAAATCAGGTGTTACAACCTCTTGCACACTGGCAATCGATCGGATCGGAGAAAGATTGACTGCCAGCGCTTCGATACTTCGGTCAATCACCTTGGGGATTGCATAGCCCCCGTCAGCACCGCCACCCGTTGATGCAGCATAGGCCTTGGATTCAAGCTCACGCAGACCCAACTCTGAGCCCTTTCGCAGGTACTGACCAAAGGCCTCCTTGTGATGTTGGGCTAATTGCTCGGCATCGCTCAGGTACGCTGCCGCGGGTCGATTCATCCTGGCCTCAAGCGCATCGATACTTGCCTTGACGCCAAGCATCTCATCATAAGCTTGGTGCATCGCGGCAAGCTTATCGCCCAAGCCGGCTTCACCTTGCTCTAGTTTTTGAAGCCTTTGATCATTGAGACCCTTAAATGCTTCAAAGGCCCGGTTAGCCGTTTCAATGGCTTCATGAATCTGCGACAAATCACTCATCGAACCATTCCTTGTGGTAGAAAGTATAGAACGTCATGTCATGCAATGACTAATGGGATTGCAAGAGCGAAAGTCTTGCCTTGAGCGCAAGTGCGATCGGTGTCCAGTCGAGCGTTTTGGTGTCACTGGCTGGCTTATCGGAGGAAGATTCCTCGTTGCTCGGCGCGATCTGATCGGGTGCGTGCGTGGTAGCCCCAGCCTGCTCAAAACCCTCCCTTGCCATAAGCCTGTCTTGACTATGCGCCTGCCTCGGATCGTCATGATCATGGGAACACCCTTGGGTCTTCACAGGCGTATGCTCAAGTTTTGGCCCTTGTTGAGGCGGGCTGGCATCGACCTCGCGCCGAGCCAGCCCAAAGATGCGCGCCACAAACCCCTTGGCTTGGGTGCGCGAAAGCCCCAGGTGCTCGCGCAAATAGCGCTCGGCACCGGCTAAATCACCGATCGCATGCATCGATTTCACCGCATGCACGCGCGCATAGTTATTCATGGGAAAGGTCACAAGCGACACCTCCCACAGATCACCCTTGCGGATGGTGCGAACCCCTGTTTTTGCATCAAAGGCATCGTCTTTCGTTTGAAACCCAACCGAAAGACCTGATACCGCATGCATACGCATCAACTCATAGGCCTCTAGCCCACGCTGGGTGCGAAGCGCAAGGCGCCCCTCGACATAAAGCCCATGATCATCCTCGCGCATGAGCGTGTAAGCGCCGATCGGCTCAGAAGCCTTGTGCTGCCAGAGTAACGCGGGCATCAGACCCGATTGTTGGGCCTTTTGAACACTCTCACTGAATGCACCTGGCGCAATCACGTCATCGCCCGCATCGAGCACCCCATACACCGAGCCATAGCCCGCAAAGGTGCCGCTGTCTTCAATGGCCTTGACCGCAAAGCGGCCTGCCACATGGTCCATGGGTAGCATGGTGGTTAGATCCTTTATCATCAATGTTGTTCTAAAAAGCACAAGCGAAATCGATGTGTGCTGTACGGGGCGCAACTCATCCCCACACCGCAATCCCAACCATCATCGAAGACAGATGAATTTCGCTGTACGGTTTAGCGCTAGTGGAGGCAACTGAGGTGAACATTTCCCTTGATGGCCCATTTGAGATCAAGGCCCCATCGGTACATCGCTCAATCATGCAGACGGTGCACGGAGTGCTTGCGCCCTTTCAAACGCTCATTCCCAGCGTCAAAATCATGGTGCACAAAGTCGGTCGCATCGGCGATCAGACTCAATTCGAGTGCGTTTTTCAACTGGAAACCCACGAGTCTGGCTATTGGCTAAAGTTCTACGGTGCCGGACGATCCTGCGAGCAGGCCATTGAGACAGCACTTGCTGATGTTTCACACTATCTAAATTATAAAATATAGTGCGCTATGGCATGTTGATCGTCATCACGACGATCGCATTTGTTAACCGTTGGATGCTCTTGTCCCTATGATTGTGTAAATGGAACTGTACTCAGATCGGGTGTGATGCGGTTGGGTTGCCTATCGGCAAGGCGATCACTGGAAATCATGTTCAAGGGAAGCAAGGGCTCATCGAGTCCTTCAAGCGGATTGAGCATCACGCCCAAGTCCGATTCGGCATGTCTTGCCTCATTGCGCGTCATCCAGCCCTGCTGGATGCCGCTTTGATAGTAAGCGGCCCGTGCTGCGGCATCGCCGCGAAGCAGATTAGCGACATTAAAGCGCGCCATCATGCGGGTGCGTTCGGCAGGTGTGAGCAGGTCTCGGCGGATCGCCTTTTCGATCCGATGAAGCCAGGGCATGAGCGTGAAGTTCACAAACTCGAGCGACTGCTGCTCAATGTTTGAAAAGGTCGCACGTTCTAAATCCCCGATCATATGAGGCGGTACACGAAAGATCGCCGCAATCTCGCTGCGCTGATACTTGCGCGTTTCCAGAAACTGACTGTCATCAGCAGTCATTGAAACCTTTGACCATTTAAGGCCCTCCTCAAGGATAGCCGTGCGATGAGCGTTCTCGCCGTTGTGCGCCTCATCAAAGCTTGACCGCAGGCGATCGGCTGCCTCTTTGCTGATTTTCCCCGGATGCTCAAGCACCCCGCCCATCTTGGCGCCGTTGCGAAAAAGCGTGGCGCCAAAACGCTCCGTGGCCATCGCAAGGCCAATCGCTTCGCGAGCATAGGCAATGGGTGAGATCCCAAGCCAGCCATTGAGCGTAAGCCCTCGCACATGAAACACATCGCCCGTGACAAGCGCCATGCTCTGACCACCCTCAAGCGTGCAGGCATAGCGCAGCCGATAATCGGCTTGCATCTGCACATTCACCTGGTCCGGGTGCAGGGGGATGAGTTCCAGGATTTGTCCCCTGGCGTTGCGGTTAATCAGCGCATAGGCATTGCCTCGAAGGCAGAGGTGCGCGCTCATCATCTCGAAAAACTCAACGGCCGTTTGAAAGCTATTGGGCTGGTCCTGCAGCAATGCCCAAAGCCTGTGGTGCGTGGCACGACGCCTGATCCCCGCATCGTCGATGGCGTAGACGCAAAGCGGCAGCATCCCAATGGATTGCGCAAGCACCTGCACGCAGCTATAAACCGCAGCCGATTGCATCGCGGTTTGCGCATTGACTGCAACGCCTGCCTGCGAGGTACCACCCCAAAGGACGCTAAGCCGCTCAAAGGACGTGATCGATTTTCTCGCCCGTCGCTCAAGCCACCAGTGGCTGAGCCGCTCACGCAGCGTGGCACTCATAGCACCATCACACCGCGATCTTCATAAACGCTTGCGCCATCGCGCTGAGAGAGCGCACGCCCCAGTGCCATGATGAGGGCCACCACACCATCGATCTTATTTTCTGCACGCTCTTTGCGTGGATAAATGTTTTCCTTGGCATCCAGGTGCGCCACCACATTACTCATCATCCACTCCAGCACCGGATCGCCATCGTGCTCAAGCGCGCCTTTTAACACCAGGGCCTCGAGCATCTTCATGGGCTCAGAGAAGTTTGACACCGTGGCACGCATCTCCACCATCGGCAGGCCGCGCTCGAGCATGTGGGAGGCTAACTGCGTGGCCTGCCAGGGATCAAACGCTACCTGGCGCACGTTAAAGCGTGACTGCAAGTCCAAAAGATCGGCCTCAATCACATCGAAATCGGTCACAGCGCCACTGGTGGCCACAAGCCGCTGACTTTGTGCCCAACCGCTATATTGACTGTTGCGTCCCTCATAGACGCTGTCCTCGGGCAGATAAAACCTGCCAAGGACGGCAAATCGCCCCTCGGGTCTTGGAAACACCGCAACTAGCGCTGCGATATCGGTCTTTGTTGCAAGATCCAGACCGATATAACAAGACTCGCCCTCCAAGTCCTCCCAGCGCAGCGTCTCGCACTTGCACCGCTCCCAGGCTCTCATGTCCATCCAGGCCGTATCGGCATTGACCCAATCGTTAAGGTGCTTGGTTTTAAAGTTATTGGTCGCGGCCGGCATTTGAAGGGCTTTGTACTGCAAGCCTGCCACCACCTCGGGCCTTACCGATACGCCCCAGTTGGGGTTAGCCTTGCAAAGTGCCTGCTCACTAGTCCAATCATCCCCATCATCAAGCCCGTAGATGATCCCAAACTGGCTCTCATCGGCCAGATGACCATCAAGCACCTTGGTGATGTAGGTACGTGCCTCATAACAAATCCCAGCACGATTGCTGCCTGCCGTGGTGATCACCCAAAGCAGCGAGTTATCGCGCTTGCCAATCCCGGTCTCAACCACATCGTAGACCGTCCGCGTTTTGTGCGCATGTAATTCATCAACGCATCCAAAGTGGATGTTTAACCCATCGAGGGTTGAGCCTTCGGCCGAGAGCGCTTCAAACTTAGAGCCCGTGTTGAGCACATGCAAATTGTGCGCACCCACGCTAACGCCAAAGCGCTGCCGAAACCCCGCACTTGCTCGAGCCATGGCCTGAGCATCGCCAAACACAATCCGAGCCTGATCGCGCGTTGTAGCAAGCGAGTAAATCTCGGCGCCCCCTTCGCGGTCTGCAGCCAGCATATAAAGTCCAACGGCTGAAGACAGCGTCGACTTGGCATTACCCCTGGGCACTTCGATGTAGGAGCGTCGAAACCTGCGCTTGCCATCGGGTTTGATCCATCCAAACACGGTCGTAAGAATAAACGTCTGCCAGGGTTCAAGGGCAATCGTCTGGCCCGCAAGCGGCCCTTTGACATGGGGCAAGCGCTCGATGAAGGCGCACAGGTTGTCGGCCGGATAAAAACTGCGGCCCTGCTTATCCTTTAGCTTGGGGTTAAATCGGTAGGGGCTAGCCCTGCCCTTGAACCGACTCAAGTCATCAAGTTGGCGCTGGCAGGCTCGCTGTACCCAGTGGCAGGCAGGAATCTCGCCTGCGGTGACTTGCCTGGCATAAAGGCGGGCCGTATCAACATAGGAAGCGTGGCTCTTAGTCAACTTTCTCGCTGCAGTTGGCTGGTGACAAGCGGTAACTGCAAATTGCTGCCTGCCATGGAAGGTCTTGGTATATCGTTATGAATAACAATCACTTTACTTTTCGGGTAAGGGCGGCTATCCGTAGCGTTTGGCTTGAATCGAGAGCCGATTTAGTCGAGTTCAGCTGCTGACAGCCATCCGGTACGGCCCCGCACCTCGTCTGCAGCCTCAGTGTTCGCAAGTGGCTTCGCGCTCTCTATCCCATTGGCGCAATCTGGTCGGATAAGCGAGTCATCCCTAACATTTGATGTCACGAGGCGACAACAAAAACGTTGACCGAATGATTTATCTGCATACAATCGCTAAGGGACTGCGCGACACATCACTAATTTCATAACAAGCGCAGCAGGGAGGCAACGATGCTCACGCTGCTCGTGGTTGGGTTTTTACTCATTCTCAGTGGCTACGCTGTGCTACTCGGAAGCAGTCAAATACCTAAGGCTGCGCGAGAATCACAGTCACCCGAATACCTTGAGGGCCTTCAAAAACAACTCGACGACACGCAGGTCGGTGGCTTGATTGTGCTGCTATGTACACTGAGCTACATCTTGATCTGGCTGATCTTGCATTGATCGAAAATCCACAGCATGGTCATCGACGATCATCAACCCTTTGAGCTTTCCGACGTGAGCACCCAGTTAAACCGCTTCGTCTTGAGGCAGCTCGTTGGCGTTCGTTTTGCAGAAATCAACAAGTTTTTGCATGCCTTCGATCACCCAGATGAGGCGCATGACTTTCCAAGGCGCACCCTGGAGGCGCTCAGCAACCTGGCTGACATTCGTGCCCTCATGTTCGGGTCACAAGCGGTGCTCGGTGATCCGGATAAGACTGCCGATGAGGGCGATATCGCTGCGCTGCATGAAAACGTTCAGGTGCTGACTGCGTTTGCGCACAAGGAGATGACCGTTATCATCACCAATCATCTGAACGGCCCATCGCAAGCTTTAATCAAAAGCTATCTAAAGGATCCTACGATATCTTAATGGACCGCATAGGCCGACCACTATTCGAACCCTGGATGGACCATTACTTCGAAGCGCCCAAGTAACCGACAACTGGTGCTTGACCGCCCCAAGCATTCTTAACACGATGAGCCACGGTCTGGGCAATCATTGATTTACTGGGGAGGTGAATCATGTTTGATCGTGTGCTACTTACCTTTGATGGAAGTCAGGCTTCCAAACACGCCCTTGCTGATGTGACCCCCATTGCCAAACTCACCCAGGGTATCGTCAAGTTATTGGCCGTCGTTCCGATCACCAATGAGGACTCTTATCTCTGGGCAACGGGTGGCTTGGTCGATATACCTGCAGCAACACCGAAGCCCGCCAAACAGCAGGCTGAATCGATGCTCAAGCGCGAAGTCAAATTACTTAAGGCGATGGGTCTTGCCGTTCAAAGCGATGTGGCGTTTGGTGATCCGGTGGAGGAGATTGTGAAAGCGGCAGCGCTCTTTCAGGCCGATGTGATCGTACTCGGTCACCAACGTTACAACAGTTGGCTTGAGCGCTGGTGGCGTGGTTCAACGGCGCAAGCCTTGATGGAGCGTGCGCACTGTAACGTCTTCATTTCGATCCACGATTAACAACCCGGCTGGTATCAAGCAACCATGGGTGTTGGGTTTCGTG
>Ga0194129_10009541_pt1 | contig 10846 bp, 6 predicted proteins | sample TA2KigCa35mmetaG_FD_150862 | JGI IMG/M metagenome (GOLD analysis project Ga0194129, IMG submission 150862) | Freshwater microbial communities from Lake Tanganyika, Tanzania - TA2015038 Kigoma Deep Cast 35m | ecosystem: Environmental > Aquatic > Freshwater > Lake | place: Tanzania: Lake...
CGAGTGCCGTACGGCGATCCGAGTGCTCGAGCCGCTTGGCCGCTTCCGTGTCGACTCGCCCGAGTCGTTGCATGCGGCCCTGCAGGGGATCGACTGGACCGAGCAGCTGAAGGTTTCCGACACGCTCCGCGTCGATGCCGTGATCCACGACTCCTTCCTGACGCACTCGCTCTACGCCGCCCAGGTCGTCAAAGATGCGGTCGTGGATCAGTTGCGGACGCCGGCTGGCAAGCGGCCGGGGGTCAGCCTGCGAGGAGCGACGCTTCGACTCGCGCTGCACCTGGTCGGAAACGTCGCGACCATCTATCGGGATGCGGCCGGCCGGTCACTGCATCAGCGCGGCTGGCGGATGGTTGACGTGGCCGCGCCGCTCTCGGAGGTCTTGGCGGCCGGCATCCTCGCGCTTGCCGGTTGGTGGCGGCCCGATGCCGCGGGGGCGGAGCGCACCAACCGTGAGACGGTCCTCGACCCGATGTGTGGCTCCGGTACGCTTGTCATCGAAGCGGCGACGATCGCAGCGGGGATGGCTCCGGGCCTGTGGCGTGCGCGGCGGCAAGGGCACGGCTTCTTTCGCTTTCGCGACTGCGACAGGTCGCTCGCCGCCAGACTGGTCGCCGATCTCGAAGCGCGAATCGCGCCACCGGCAGGTGGCTTCATGGCAAGTGATCTCGACCCACCGGCCGTGGCGGCCGCCAGGGCATGTTCCGAGGCGGCGGGCGTCGCGTCCGCGGTCACCGTGGCTCAACAACACTTCGAGGACGTGGTCCCGCCGGCTGCCGCCGGTCTGATCGTCACCAACCCACCCTACGGTGCACGGCTGCCCTTGCCGCGTGCGGCGGCCCTGGCCCGCCGGCTCGGCGATTGGCTCGTGGCCCGCTGCGGTGGTTGGAGGGCCGCGATCCTGGTGGCCGACACGCCGATGGCCACGCGGATCGGCCTGCGGCCGAGCACCCGCGTGTCCCTGATGAACGGGCCGATCGCCTGCCGGCTCCTAGCATTCGAGATTCGCCGCCGGGAGGTCATCGTGGCACCGGTGCCGAGTGCGGGGATGGCACAGCCTACGCGGTTGGCCGACGCGATCGACGAGGTGGCCGGCGAGCGACGAACTTCCGCGGCCGGCCGCCGGACGACGGCCGATCAGATCGGCGACTTTCGACGTCGGCTGGCCAAGCGATTCAAGCATCTGACGAAGTGGGTACGGCGTCAGGAGATCGACGCATTTCGGGTGTACGACCGGGATATCCCCGAGATTCCGCTCGCCATCGACTGGTATGCCGGCTGGCTGCACCTTGCCGAATACGACCGGCCTCACGAGCGGACGGAAATTGAGCACGAGGTCTGGCTTGACCGGATGGTCGATGCGGCGGCGGCGGAGTTGGGCGTGCCGCCGGGGCGGTCGTTTTTAAAATCGCGGCGGCGGCAGCGGGGCGGCACACAGTACGAGAAGGTCGGTGAGCGATCTGCCGTAATCGAGGTGCGTGAAGGCGGTCTGGTGTTCGAGGTGAACCTCTCCGACTACCTCGATACGGGACTGTTCCTCGACCACCGAACGACACGCTCACTGGTTCGGGCCGAGGCCGCGGGCAAGCGGGTGCTCAACCTGTTCTCGTACACGGGTGCCTTCTCCGCGTATGCCGCCGCAGGAGGGGCGGAGGAGACGGTGAGCGTCGACCTCTCGAACACCTACCTCGACTGGACACGTGCCAACTTGGCCCGCAATCGTTTCACCGATGCCGACCGCCATCGCACGGTACGGGACGAGGCGCGGGCCTTTTTGACCCACCGGTCCCGCCGGAGTGAGCCCCCGTTCGATCTCGTAATCGCCGACCCGCCCACCTTTTCAAGGTCGGCAAAAAGTGAGACCCCGTGGGACGTCGAGCGGCATCATGCCGAATTACTAGCGTTGGTGGCCGTCAATGTCGTTCCCGGCGGCGTCGTCTACTTCTCGACGAACTTCCGTCGCTTCCATCTGGCGACCGATCATTTGCAGGAGCATTATCTGATTCGCGAGATTACCACCCGCACGATTCCCGAGGATTTTCGTGACCGTCGGCCGCATCGTGCCTGGCGGCTCGTGCGGCGGTGAGCTTCAAGGCGGCATCGACGGATCAGCGGTCGCGTTCGCCCGGGTGCGATGCTCGAAGCATCCACGTCAAAGTCGTCCCGGCGCGCAGGCGGCAGCCCAGGACCGGTGCACTGGAGCACATCACCCCAGGAGTACGTCCATCAACGCCAGGCGAGGTGGTGCGGTGCCGTTGACCAGCGCGGCTGCTACCGCCACCAGCCAGCCCCCACCTCATGCGACGCTCCTCGCCTCTGTCGCCGAACGTCGGCGTTGACCTGGCGGTGGACGGTCAATCAGTCGCCGTGGCAACGCGTTGCATGGTGTTCGGTCCGATGATTCCTATCGTTGCCAGCCTTCGACCCCAAAAACCCGTTCGGTGAGTTTGCGTGCATGCTGGCCCGCGTCGGGGCTGAACCAGACCTCGAATCAGGCAGCATAGGGGTTGCCCCAATCACCTTCGTAGATCACGAATCCCGACGTGGCACCGAATCGCTCCGTCGGCTCGGTCGACCACGTCATTCACGTCTTTGATTCCTCTGCAAGCCCCTGAGCCGATAAGCGAGTGCCTTTCGTGACCTCGAATGCGTTCAGATAGATGAATCCAGGCTCACCAGGGGTGAGGGAATTGACCTGCCGCCACCGCTGGAACCAGGGTAGCCCCGCCAAGGGATCACCCCTGTCTGCATGCTGAGGCATAGCCGAACCGAGCGGACAGGGGCGGCGCGACTCCGGGGCCCGGGGCCGGTACCCCAGTGAGTTGTGCGGCCGCACGGTGTTGGAGGCCTTCCGCCAACGCTCGATCAGCACCTTGGCCTCCAGCAGGGAATCGAACACCTCGCGGGCCAGGAGCTCGTCTCGTAGCTTCCCGTTGAAGCTCTCGACGTAGCCGTTCTCCCAGGGCGATCCCGGCTCAATGGAGAGCATCTTCACCCCGATCCGCCCAAGCCACTCCCGCACCCGCTTGGCGGTGAACGCCGAGCCGTTGTCGCTGCGGATGTGGTCAGGCACGCCCTTGCGCGTGAACAGGTCACTCAGCCGCTCCAGAACGTCCTCGCTCGTCAGCTTCCTCGACACGTCGATCGCCAGGTATTCCCGCGTGTACTCGTCCACGATCGTCAGCATCCGGAACGCCCGGCCGTCTGCCGTTGGGTCCATCACGAAGTCGTGGCTCCAGACGTGGTTCCGGTGCGTCGGCCGCGTGTGGTTCATCCACCAGCCTTCGGCTCGCAGGAGTGCGGTAATCCTCCGGTCGTCGTAACGGCCGTACTCTGTGGCGATCCACACGATCCGCTCCACGAGCTGCGGCTCGTCATCGGCAACGCACGCCTTCCGACGCTGTGTGTTCCTGGCCTGCCCTAGCACCCGGCATGCCCCACGTTCGGTCACCAGATCGCGGCCGAGCGTGTCACGCACATGCTCGATCGTCTGGCGCCGCATCGCCAGGCGTTCTCCTTCTCGGGATCCTTCAGCCGCTTGGCTTGGTCCGTCCGCAGCTCGCCGTACTCCTGCTGCCAGAGGGCATACGGCTGTCGGTCACACCATGCTTCCGCACCCCTCCGGCACGGTCTTGCCTCGGGCCAACTCGACCACGGCGTCGCGAAGCTTCCCGATGATCTGCTCCGCCGTGAACCTCTTTCCTCGCGGTATCTATTGCCCTCCCTTCGGTTACACCCCCCAGAGATTCACGCTCTGACAGTGGTGATGTTGAAGGGGGGCAGGTCAATCGCGATCGGCTCCTCCGCGAGGTTGCCGGAGGTCATCACCAGCGGTGGCAGGCCGGCGCAGAGCAGGTGCTGGAGCGGAGCCGAGGGCAACATCACGCCGAGGCGATCGGTCCCGGGGGCGACGCCGGAGGCCAGGCCCGCGTCGGGACGGCCGCGGACCAGCACGATCGGTCGCTGCGGCCCCACGAGCAGTCGTGCCTCGACGTCGTCGACGACCGTGATCCGCCGGCCGGCGGCGAGGTCAGCCACCATCACGGCCAACGGCTTGCGGGACCGCCGCTTCCGGTCGCGAAGCCGAGCGACCGCCCCGTCCGCGACCCAGCCGCCTGTGGCGGCCGGGTCGCGCTGCCACCGAAGTCCACGAACCACGCCGTCGGACCGCACTGCGGATAGGCGATCGACTGCGCGTGGAAGCGGCGGCTGCCCGGGTCGTCATACTCGGCCGCGCAGGCGGGACAGAACGCGAAGGGCATGCGGATCATGCCACGACACTCTACCGTCGCCCCCATCGCCGTCGGCGGGCGTCCGCCGACGGACGCTCCTGCTACGATCCGGGCATGGACGACACTCGAACTCCGACGACCCCCTGGCACCGTGATCCGCGGGCGACCTGGCTCGTGCGACTCGGACTCGTGCTCGTGGCCAGCGGGGTCGTGCACAGCGGCGTCTGGCTGGTCCGCGGGGGTCCGTGGGAGGGGCCGCTCGCCTGGCGGAAGCCGATCCTGTTCGGCATCTCGGGTGGGCTGACGGCACTGTCGTTGGCGTGGGTGTGGTCGGCGCTGCCCGTCCGCCGCGGGGACCGCCGGTTGGCCGCGGCCACCGCCTGGACCCTGTTCGTCGAGGTGCTGCTGATCGACGTCCAGTGCTGGCGGGGCGTGGCCAGTCACTTCAATCGTTCGACGCCATTGGATTCCTTGCTGTACGACGCGATGGGCGTGTTGATCGTCGCCGTGTCGCTGGTGATCCTCGACCTCACCGTAAGGCTGATGGGGAGCCCGGTCCACCTGGCGGCCGACAGGCTCGTGGCGGCCCGCGCGGGCATGATGTTCCTGGTGGTCTCGTGCGGGCTGGGCGTATGGGTCAGCGTCGTCGGGGATCTCCGGATGGCGGCCGGACTCGAGCCGGAGCGGTATGGGGCCGCGGGCGTGCCCAAATTTCCGCACGGGGCGGCGCTCCATGCCATCCAGTGGCTGCCCGCGATCGCCTGGGCCGCCGCGCGGGCGGGCCTCACGCTCCGCACGCGGACGCGGCTGGTGACGGCGGCAAGCGTGGCGACGGCCGTTCTGCTCAGCTTCGCCCTCGTGCAGACGCTCACCGGGCATGCTCGCTTCGACGTCCGCTGGTGGGCCGGTTCACTGGCGGCGGCCTCGGCCGGCGGCCACCACGTGGCGCGGAAGATCGAGTTCGACCTCGCCCTACTCGACGCGGCTGGGCTGGTCGGACCGGCGGACGGCAAGGTGGCGATCAGCTACGAGTTTCGGATCCCCGACACGCCGGACACACGGGCGGCGGTGCTGGCGATCGACGCCGGTATCGAGATCGCGGCCGGCCCGCGCGGCCGCGTGGCCGCCGGACCGGGCGTTTGTCTGTGCATCGGCTCGACGCACGGGCCGCGGCACCGGGCCACCCTGCTCGAGTTGGCCGCCTTGCCCTTCGTGGATCGGATCGCCCGCTGCCACTTCGAATGAGGCCACGGGCCCCGCGGCCGGGGCTGGACTCCGGGGGCCGGGGCGGGCAACCTGAGGATCGGAGTCACCGCCATGTCGATCGACTTCACCGCCGTCGAGAAGCTCTTCCGGGTCAAGCCTGGCAAGAACTTTCGCCTGGTCGACCATAATCCGGCCTGGGCTGGCGACGAGCATCTGCCGGAACGCATGCGGAAGGAGCAGGCCCGCGCGATCCTCGACGAGAGCCGTGCGGATCTCGCGGCGACGCAGGAACTCCTCCACGCGGCCGACTCCTGGAGCGTGCTGGTCATCTTTCAGGCCATGGACGCGGCCTGCAAGGATGGTGCGATCAAGCACGTGATGAGCGGCGTCAACCCGCAGGGTGTGGAGGTGACGAGCTTCAAGCAACCGTCGACCGAGGAACTCGACCACACCTTCCTTTGGCGGTGCATGAAGCGGTTGCCCGAGCGGGGCCGGATCGGGATCTTCAACCGCTCCTACGACGAGGAGGTGCTGATCGTGCGGGTGCACGACTCGCTCCTGGAGGCCCAGCGGATTCCCGGAGTGGAGCCGCGCGGCCGCACCTGGCGCGAGCGATTCGACGACATCAATGCGTTCGAGCGTCACCTCGCCCGCAACGGCACGGCGATCGTGAAGATCTTCCTGAACATCTCCCGCGACGAGCAACGGAAGCGATTTCTGGCCCGCATCGACGAGCCGGAGAAGCACTGGAAGTTCTCCATCTCCGACGTGGCGGAGCGGCGGCACTGGGACGCCTACATGGAAGCCTACGAGGACGCGATCGCCGCCACGAGCACCGAGCATGCCCCGTGGTACGTGATTCCCGCCGACCGGAAGTGGGTCAGCCGGGCGGCGGTGGCCACCGTGCTGGCCGGCACGATCCGGCGGCTGGGCCTCGCATGGCCCACGGTCGATGCCGCCAAGCAACGGCAGATCGAGGAGGCACGTCGGCAACTCGAGAAAGAGTGAGCCGGCGGCGGCCGGAGGATTGTCGGTTTTTCGGCCGGCTACTAGACTTCATGGCGTCAGGAGAGAGCCGCCGACGTCCCGTCAGGGCCGCCGGTGGCCGCCGAAGGCCGAACGCTCAGGCAAAAGTACTGACGACCACCATCTGTTGGAGAGTGGTGCGGACCCCACCGGCGACGCACCCACCGAAGGGGCAACCCGTGAGCTTCCGCCCACGGCGAATCTCTCAGGTTCCAGGACAACAGGGTTCCGGGTGACGGCTCCTGCCGTCTTCCCAGAGAAAGGAGCCCTGCCGTGTCCGAGGCCACGACCGCCCCCGCTTCCCGTCCGAGCCGCCGCCGGCTGGATCTCCAGGAGGGCCATCCCATGCCCGACGAGGCCGCGACTGGTTCCGCGCTCGGTTCGCCGGCCGACTTCCCAGGCCGGCACATCGGGCTATCGGCCGCCGACGAGGCGACGATGCTCGTGGCCGTGGCCGCCGGGTCGCTCGAGTCGCTTGTGGCCGAGATCGTTCCCCCCGGTATCGCCCGCTGCCGCCCGCTCGACCTGCCGCCGCCGGTTCCGGAGACCACCGCCCTGGCCGAGTTGCGGGCGATCGCCGCCCGCAACCGCGTCTGTCGGAGCTTCATCGGCCAGGGCTATCACGGCACGGTGACGCCGGCCGTCATCCTCCGTAACGTCCTCGAAAACCCGGCGTGGTACACGGCCTACACGCCCTATCAGGCGGAGATCGCGCAAGGCCGGATGGAGGCGCTCGTCAACTTCCAGACGATGGTCTGCGATCTGACGGCGATGCCGATCGCCAACGCGTCGATGCTCGACGAGGCTACGGCCGCCGCCGAGGCGATGACGCTCGCCCGCCGGGTCGCGAAGAGTCAGAGCGGCCGGTTTCTCGTCGACCGTCGCTGCCACCCGCAGACGATCGAGGTGCTCGCCACCCGTGCCGAACCGCTGGGCATCGAACTGGTGATCGGGGACGTCCGTGACGGGCTCGCCGCCGGCGACTGCTTCGGCGTGCTCGTCCAGTATCCTGCCACCGACGGCGACGTGCCCGACTGCCGTGATCTCGGGGTGCTGGTGCACGACCGGCAGGCGCTGCTCTGCGTCGCCGCCGACCCACTGGCCCTGACGCTGTTGTCGCCGCCCGGGGAGTGGGGCGCCGACATCGTGGTCGGCTCGACACAGCGGTTCGGCATGCCGATGGGCTGCGGTGGACCGCACGCAGCCTTCCTGGCCTGCCGCGACGAGTTCAGGCGGTCGCTGCCGGGCCGGCTCGTCGGCGTGAGCGTGGACGACGCCGGCCGACCGGCCTACCGGCTCTCGCTGCAGACCCGTGAGCAGCACATCCGCCGCGAGAAGGCGACGAGCAACATCTGTACGGCCCAGGTGCTGCCGGCGGTGGTGGCCTCGATGTATGCGGTCTACCACGGCCCTGACGGCCTCGCGGCGATCGCCCGGCGAGTGGCCGGACTCGCCGCCGTGCTCGCCGAAGGGCTGCGGCGGCTGGGTGTGCCATCGCGGCATGCACACGGCTTCGACACGCTCGCCGTGGTCGTCGGCGAGCGGGCGGGGGCGATCCTGGAGCGGGCCGAGGCGCACGGCATGAATCTCCGTCGCCTCGACGATGTCACGTTGGGGTTGGCCTGCGACGAGACGCACGAGCCCGCCGACGTCGTGGCGGTCTGGGAGGCGTTCGCCGGCCCGGGCCGCGTGCTGCCCGACTTCGCCGCCTGCGAGGCGGCCGCCGGGTCGCGGCTGCCGAAGGCACTCCGACGGACGAGCCTCTTCCTGGAGCACCCGGTCTTCCACCTCCACCGCAGCGAGACCGCGATGCTCCGCTATCTGCGGGAACTCGCCGATCGCGACCTCGCGCTCGACCGCAGCATGATCCCGCTGGGCAGCTGCACGATGAAGCTCAACGCCACCAGCGAGATGATCCCCGTCACCTGGCCCGAGTTCGCCGCCATCCATCCCTTCGCCCCCGCCGTCCAGCGGGAGGGGTATGCGATCCTGGAGCGGCAGTTGGTGGCCTGGCTGGCCGAGGCCACCGGGTACACCGGCATCAGCCTCCAGCCCAATGCCGGCAGCCAGGGGGAGTATGCCGGGCTGCTGGCGATCCGGGCCTGGCAACGCGGCCGCGGCCAGGGGCACCGTGACGTCTGCCTGATTCCGTCGTCGGCGCACGGCACGAATCCTGCCAGTGCCCAGATGGTCGGTATGGTGGTGGTGGTGGTCGGCTGTGACGCCGAGGGCAACGTCGACCTCGCCGACCTGGAGGCCAAGTGCCGCGCGCATGCCGACCGCCTGGCCGCGGTGATGATCACCTACCCCAGCACACACGGGGTCTTCGAGCGGGAGATCGGCCGGCTCTGCCGGATCGTGCACGACCACGGCGGCCGGGTCTACGTGGACGGCGCGAATATGAACGCGCTGGTAGGGCTGGCGGCCCCGGGCGAGTTCGGCGGCGACGTCAGCCATCTGAACCTGCACAAGACCTTCTGCATCCCGCACGGCGGCGGCGGCCCTGGCGTCGGCCCGGTCTGCGTGGTCGCGGACCTCGTGCCGTTCCTGCCGACGCATGCCACCGGCGGGCTGGCGCAGGGGGCGGTGGGCGCGGTTTCGGCGGCACCGCTGGGCAACGCGGCGGTGCTACCGATCTCCTGGATGTACTGCCGGATGATGGGGCCCGTCGGCCTGCGCGATGCCACCGCGGCGGCCATCTTGGCGGCAAACTACGTCAGCGTCCGCCTCCGCGACCACTATCCCACGCTCTACGCGGGCCCCGGCGGCCGCCTCGCCCACGAGTGCATCCTCGACCTCCGGCCCCTCAAGGAGACCAGCGGCGTGACGGCGGAGGACGTGGCGAAGCGGTTGATCGACTACGGGTTCCACGCCCCCACGCTCAGCTTCCCGGTGGCCGGCACGCTGATGGTCGAGCCGACGGAGAGCGAGAGCCTCCTGGAACTGGACCGGTTCATCGAGGCGATGATCGCGATCCGCGAGGAGATTCGCCGCATCGAATCGGGGGAGTGGCCGCGGGATGACAACCCGCTCGTCCGAGCCCCCCACACGGCCGCCTGCGTGACGGCAAGCGACTGGCGGCGGCCCTACACGCGGGAGCAGGCCGCCTTTCCGATGGCCGACCTGCGGAGGAGGAAATATTGGCCGCCGGTGGGCCGGGTCGACAACGTGCACGGCGACCGCAACCTGTTCTGCAGCTGCGCGCCCATCGCGGCCTGGGCCGAACCGCCGCCGGCGGGCTGACGCGCCAGCCGAGCGGCCATGGATGTGGCCGCTCGGCCCGCGGCGAGGTAGTATCTGGCCCCATGGGCGCAGCACCGCGGGAATCGTGGGGGTCGCGGCTGGGCGTAATCCTGGCCGTGGCCGGCAGTGCCGTGGGCCTGGGCAACTTCCTCCGCTTTCCCGGCCAGGCCGCCCAGTTTGGCGGCGGTGCCTTCATGATCGCCTATGCGGTCGCGTTCCTGATCGTCGGGCTGCCGATCGGCTGGGCGGAGTGGACGATGGGCCGGTACGCCGGCCAGCGGGGCTACAACTCGGCGGCCGGCGTGTTCCACTGCCTGGTGCCTTGGCGCGGCAGCAAGTACATCGGCGTGCTGGGGGTGATCATCCCCCTGGTCATCTTCATGTACTACGTCGTGATCGAGGCCTGGACGCTCGGCTATACGGTCCGCTTCGTGCGGGCGATCTTCGATCCCACGCTGCGGTTCACCACGATCGAGCAGTCGCAGGCCTATTTCCGCGGCCTGGTGGGCAGTGCCGGCGACGGCACCGCGTTGCGGATGGACATCGACGCCCTGCTGCCGTGGCTGGCGATCGTCTGCGGGATCAATCTCGTACTGATTTACCGGGGCATCTCGGCGGGCATCCAGAAGGCCTGCGAGATCGGCATGCCGGTGCTGGTGGTGCTGTCGTTCATCGTGCTGGTCCGGGTGCTGACCCTCGGCGCGCCCGATCCCGCCAAACCGGAGTGGAGCGTCTCCACCGGGCTGGGGTACATGTGGAATCCGGGCAAGACGCTCGTCGTCGACGAGCAGGGCGCGACGCTGGCCGAGGTCATCGATCCCGATCCGCAGCGGCAGCAGGAGCGGGCGGAGGAGATCGCCGCCGGCCGGCCAGGTGCTCGGGTCGAGCGGAAGCGGGTGCTTGAGCAACTCGCCGACCCCGATCTCTGGCTGGCCGCGGCCGGGCAGATCTTCTTCTCGCTGTCGGTGGGCTTTGGCGTGATCCTGGTCTACGCCAGCTATCTGGGGCCCGGGGATGACCTCGCGCTCAGCGGGCTCACCGCCAGCGCGACCAACGAGTTCTGCGAGGTGACCCTGGGCGGGCTGATCACGCTGCCGGCGGCCGTGGCCTTCCTCGGTCTGGCGGGCGTGGCGGGGCAG
>Ga0194129_10009547_pt1 | contig 10840 bp, 12 predicted proteins | sample TA2KigCa35mmetaG_FD_150862 | JGI IMG/M metagenome (GOLD analysis project Ga0194129, IMG submission 150862) | Freshwater microbial communities from Lake Tanganyika, Tanzania - TA2015038 Kigoma Deep Cast 35m | ecosystem: Environmental > Aquatic > Freshwater > Lake | place: Tanzania: Lake...
AAAAAAAAACAAAAAAAAACAAAAAAAATGATTTGGAATAAAATTTAGATTCAAAGATGAACACCGATGAATCTAAATCAATATAGCGAATTTGTGGAGAGTGTGACCAGTAAGGAATCCAATTATTTCCAAGAGTTTACACAGAAATTAGAAATGATTCATGAACAAACGGATGTTTCCGACAAAGAAGTCGATAGGCCACCTATCAAAATTCAATTGTTATTGACTGCCGGAATTGGATTGTCTTCAGAGACAGGAGAATTCAATGAAATTATAAAGAAGATCCTTTTTCAAGGAAAACCATTGAATAAAGAAACGATCTTTCACATGAAAAGAGAGTTAGGTGATATCATATGGTATTGGATCAATGCATGCAGATCCTTGCAATTCGATCCGAATGAAGTGATTCAAGAAAATATCCGTAAGTTAGAAGCGAGATATCCTAATCAAAAATTTGAAGATTGTTTCAGTGAGCATCGAAAACCAAACGACTTGTAATGCGATCGAAAGAATGAAAATAGTAACAAAAAAAAATATATTTAAATACATACAAAAAATGTATTTAAATATTCATGACTACGGTTTCATCGCATAGTACAACGACGACTATCAATCCATTCAAAGTGTTGATTGCGACTCCTTGTTTTAATAATCAACTATATACAGGTTATTTTCATAGTATGATTCAATTATTGGATTGTTTGAATCGACATAATATCGCGTTTGCGATTGCGACGACGGGGAATGAAAGTTTAATTACTCGTGGTCGAAATTATTTCGTCTCTTTATTATTATCGAATCCAGGATTTACTCATTTGTTATTTATCGATGCGGATATAACGTTCCAACCCATGTCCATTGTGCGAATGATTCATTCGAATAAACCAATCGTTGGAGGAGCGTATCCGAAAAAAGGAATTCAATGGGATAAAATATATACGATGCTTTCCTCTTCTTCCCCAGAAGATAGCACGTCGTCATCGAAGCAATTTAACTTCTTACAAGAACTTACCCATGATTATGCCATTAATTTTAAATGCGATGTCAATGATCATTCGAATGTCACGATCGAAAATGGATTCATGGAAGTGGCGTATATCGCCACAGGATTCATGTTAATCCAACGCCATGTATTAGAAACCATGGTCTCTCGTTTTCCAGAATTAAAATTCAAGAACGATGTTGCGGGTTATAATAATCAACACAATACGGAATATTTTTATAGTTTATTTGACTGTTTTATCGATCCAGAATCGAAGCGATATTTATCGGAAGATTACGCCTTTTGTAAACGTTGGCTTCAAGTGGGTGGAGAAATATGGCTCGATATCACATGTGCTCTCAATCATTTCGGTTCCTTCGAATTCAAAGGAAATTTCTTAAAGTTTTTAGAACATCATAAAATGGTTTCGATTTCGACTACTACCAAAACCGAGTCCTCTTCTTAACGAGTCTTTTGTCTCCTATGAAACATATACAAAACAAAATGGACATGAAATATATTTATCCATCTTGAACACTTGACAATGAACATCGTCGTCGTTCCATGACATTCCATATCCATTCTCGAAAAGTAACACATTCTTCAAGTGTCATCACGACGCCTGTAAAAGGCGCGCGAGAAAATGGAAATAAAAAGACTGGATGTTCAAATATCGGTGGTTTGTACGATTGAATGCTTGGAATATCTAGGAACGGAAACCATCTTGAACGCCATGACGTTCTCTTTTTTTCTTCACGAGTAATTTCTCCGTCATTCCATAGCACATAATAATACTCTATCGTTGTGTCGTTGTTGATAAAATGTTTAATGGAATGTCCGAGGAACGCTAACTGTGCGACGGTGACTTTGAATCGAGTCCATTCCATACGAACACAGTGATTGGTAAAGGTCTCATCTTGTAATCGTTCTTGTAGTTGTGTTCTCATGTGTCCTGAAAGAAGAAGTCGCAGACAATAAAGAAAACGTATTATATGGAGTACCTGTGATACGTGTGATATAAGGATTTTTCAAAGTCGTTGTATTTGTATTTGCAAATTTTCTTTGATAAGGATTAATATAAGAAATGCCATTCGGAGGATAATATTGATACACTTCTGTCCAATTAACACTTTCATAAGGAGAACAATAAGAATCTGTCGCATTCGGAAACGGATTCGTCATCCATGCGACGGATTGTGGTATGGTTGGAGAAATCAAAATTGGTTTCATTCTTTTTTTTTTGTTTTTTTTTTACTTTTCTACAACAAAAAACAAAAAAAGAAATGTAAATGGGAAATCAATTTTTTTTTATCCATTGACCTTTCTCGTCCATGGACCATTTCTTCAACGAATAATACATTTGTTTGTCATATTCATCTTCTAGTGTTCGATACATTTGTATCTCATGTGTAGCATTTTTAAGCGTTCTAGATTCATTGTTCGATTCACGCACTAATTTTGGAATCGATAGATCCGTTTCTGTGTCTATTTCTATATCGGTCGTCGTCGCCGTCGTAAGAGGATGATGATTATCTACCGTAACCAGTTGATATCGACCTTTATCAGTTTGAATAAGTTGATATTGACGAGCAATGGGTTCTTCGGTGGTTTCATATTTATATTTCCATTTATTATCGGTCGTATCCAAATATCGCTTCAAATATTTAAAAACCATTCTTTTTTTTTCAGATATATAATAAAAAAGAATGAAAGGAATCATATTTTTTCTTTTTTTGTTCGTCGCAATCGTCCACCCTCATTCCTTCCTAACAGGTGTCCTACAATCGCTACCACTTTCTTTTCGTGGAAATTGTTTATTACACGGAAATGATAGTATATCTCGGAAAACATCCAATGGAATCTCCATGTATTTAGATGAAAGAATTCACATGACCGTCAGTATCGACGTATCTATGCTCTCTCTCGTGTGTGGTTCATGTGTCCTCATTCGTCTAGTCAAAGAAACGGATCATTTTCATTTAAATAAAGAGTTAAACAGAGAAAGTCATCATTATGATTTTCCCAGCCAATTTATTGGTCTTGTGGTGGATATGATCGATACACCCTTCTTTTTATTGAATACATATCTTAACACAACACCTATTCAGTCCCATTACGAACTCCAAATAGAAGGACATCCCTGTCCTGTACTTCCTTCTCGTGAACCGCAAGAATTTTTATTTTGCACGGATCAATTGTGTCATACTCCTCATTGGAAAACGACTAATCTAAGTGTATCTTTCCGTGATTATTATAATCCCTATTATACCACCATCCATCCTCGTAATCTAAAGTATCCGTTTATCTCGATTCAGCTCTATTACTTTCATTATCCTAGCCAACGACAAGAATATTTACAAATCGCTAATGATTTAACTGGATATCTATTACCGAGTACGATTCAAGAAGATCGTTTTTTTCTATTATGCATGGACCGTCAAACGACCTTTACCTATGAATTCTCTTTTCAGGAAATTATGGAAACGACCACCTTGGATCCATCTCATTACGGTGGAATACGAATCCGAAAATATCCTTTGTCCTCAACGTACGAGCAGATGACTAATGATATATTCTCTAATATACAACAGAACGGATTGTAACGAAATATCGTCGTCTTTCTTATGATAATGACATATCAACAAGGGTTTAGCACATGATTTTTCTAAAAAAGAAATAAGATTCGAAGAAACCGTGAAAAAATAGTCGGAAATAATAATAGGACGACAGAAATCAATCACAAATTTTCGCTGAATGAAAATTTGAGGACATTTCATGGTCTTGTACTTTGGTTTCAAGTTTTCACGACACTGATGAGCCTTGGTCGTGAGGGAAATGGCGTATTCTGGTATAATATTCATTAAATAACTGACTAAACACGCAGCGACCATTCCTGAACGACCGTGTCCGCCTTTACAATGGATGTATACTTTTTCTTCCTTTCGACTCGTTCGGATCACGTGCAACACCCGATATAGTAACTGTTGGAACGATTCTATATGATGAGGTATATTATTATCGGAGATTGGATAATGGATATACTGCGAACTTGGTATCATGTTCGTAAAATAAGGACATAATTGTTTGGACTGCATTTCTGAATGCTCCGTCAAATTGACAAATAAAAGAACTCGCTCTTCGATAAATAAACGTCTGAACCATTCTTCATTCGGATATCCTCCGAACAATAGTTTATCATTGTATAGATACGATGCAAAGCACAATTTCATAATTAATTTAAATAAAATTATTAATTTTAATTAAAAAAAAAAAATAATTAATCGTTTTTTTAAGAATAAAATGTATGTATCATTATCTAATGTCGGGAATTCAAGCAATGCATTCACTTCCGATCAGAAATACCCTTGTGTCTCGTTAGCACAATCCAGTCGATTTTTTCCATATTATCAAACCGATGCTACTTTGCAATACCATTCACCCTCCTTATCATTACAACCATCACCCTATATTATGAATACTCTAACGGTGGAACCATCCTCTTTTCTAACGACCGATAGGATGGAAATTACAGACGATGAAGGTACAACGACGTTATCTGCTCCTATACAAGCACAAACATCACCCTATAATGTATCGATACCACAAACTCGTCTGTCCTCTAAGAATCATATCGAACCAAAATCACCGTTACACACACAAACGACACAAAGAACAGTGTCAACGGAGATCCCGAGAACCATTGCCTCTTATCAGTACACTCCAAATCATAGTATACAAACGTCTTCTCCTTCTTCTTCTTCGTCTCCTGTATCGACAACGTCAACAGAGAATATCAAGGAATCGTTTGATTCTCGAGTCAATGCGACGAGTCCGTCATCATCTCCCTATAATCCGTATGTAGAGATTAAAGATAAACATTTATTACCCGTCTTGAAAAGTCAGTTCAATTTACGTGAAATATGTAAACAATGTATTTTATTAGAAGATCATTTATCTCATAAAGAAAAACGATGCATGGACTGCTGTGTCAAACATTTCCTTGCGTTAGAAGGATTAAGCGAAGAAGCCATCACACTGGATTCCACGACTTCTTATCCGTCTCCTCATTGCGATACACTGATGGAATCCTTACCGACAGAAATTCGAGAGATTCAATCCTTTTGGTATCAAAATCCCGACAAACATGCTCAACAAGCAGCCCAAAAATTACGAACGTTACGAAAACGATATCAAACAGATGTCTTTGACTTTATTTTTAAATCATCTTCAAAATGTGACGGTAATTCATGTTCTATCTAAATTCTTGATACATTTTAAATCTTCAAGGGTGTAAATATTATGGATTATTCGGTTCTGTTGTCCAAAATGAATAATGAATGATTTATCTATTTTTTTTTTTTTATTTTATATAAAAAAAAACACAGAGATTGTCGATGGTTGAGTATAACGAACTATGGAATCAACAGTTGCGTCAGAAAACCATGCGTGGCGCAACGGCGATGGGATTAACCTTCGCCAGTATCGGACTCATTATCGTGTCAGTGGTGATTGCCTTTGGCATGTACGCTAGTATCCGTATGATTCAGAATCCCATGCAACAAAAAGCAGTGGGACGTGTAACCCGAGCGCATTGTTCCTACCAACAGTCCACGAACGCATCGGACTGTATCTATGAAATTGAATATTATGTATCCAATCAACGATATGTGTATCAGAATCAATCCGTCACCAATCAACCGTTTGAACGAGGCAATACGGTCAATATTTATTATAACCCAGACTCGCCGAGTCAATGTCAATTACAACCCCCTCATAACACAATGGGTATTGTGTTTGTGACCATTTTATGTGTGGTGGAGATTTTGACTATCTTGTTTACGAGTTTCATATTCGCTAATAAAGGGTTGGCGTACGTTTCTGGAATTTCCAAAGTGTTTTTGAGTTCTTAAAGACATTTTACATCCAAAAAAAAAAACAACATCGAAGATGTAAGTTCAAACGCAGACGAAGAAGAAATAGAAGTTAAACCTAAAAAGTTATGAATGATTGAAGAAGATGAAAAATGAACAAAGAAACTTGACGATCATTTTATATAAATGTATATAAAATGATTAGGCTTTATTACATATCTTTTTTTTCAACAAAAGGTGTAAAAAAAAATAACGAATTCTTCAAAGAGTTTATTTCATAAAATAAAGAAAATACAATGATGTTGTTGGTAACAACCATCTATCGTTGGTGGAATCGTAATGGCTGGTATATCATTTTCTTTGGTAGTTTGTTAATGATCTTCTTACTATCCATTTGGAATCGATTTTTTTCTACGTCCTCTGATAACACTCCTCGTTCCATCACGTTTCGTTCCATTCTTCAACAACTTAAATTAACCAATTCCGAATCCAACAACTCCTCTCTGAAAAAAAAGAAAGGGAATACCACGGCGATGAAAACTCCCCCTCGCCGCTTACCAAACAAAAAACTACAACTACAGACAAAACCAAAACAAACAACCTTTTCATCTTCTTTTGTATCCAACGGCGAAGCCCAATGTAAAGAGTTTTTAGAATATCTATTTCAAAAACCCTTTCATAAAGTTCGTCCAGACTTTTTAAGAAATCCTGTTACCAAGTCCACCTTGGAATTAGATTGTTATAATGAAGAGTTACAATTAGCCGTGGAATATAATGGGAAACAACACTACGAATATAATAAAAAGATGCATCAACAAGATCGTACCCAATTTCATAATCAACAATATCGAGATTATATGAAAAAAGAGTTGTGTAAAAAACACGGAGTTCGTCTCATTGTGGTTCCTTATACGGTACCGACGGAACGAATTCCTGAATTTTTGTACGAACAATTGAAAACCGATGAACATTTGTTTTCACAGATTCGATTCAAAATAAATAATATTCAAGGCGCATTTCCACGATAAATTAAAATATCTTGTTCCATTTGTTTAGAAACTAACACGGTATGATTGGTATGCATTTCGACAAACAAAGAAGGTAATATTTTAGAATATTCCACTAACACATGGATAATTGAAATGTCCGTATTCCCATTCTCATTCGTGGTTGTCGTCGTCGTCGTAGAATGCGGTGTAATGGATAGAATCATTTGAATATGATTTCCTAGAAACACAGGGTCTTGAAGAATATTCACTCGTTGTGCAGAATCATGACTCATTTCGGAATACATCTCTGGATAGATTATTTTTTCATAGGAATTAATTTTGAGTTTCATGGAACATGCGATCGATGGTTGTAGCACATAGAGAGAGGTTACAAAATGAAATATTTCTCGTGGAATCACAAAAGAACGAGTTTCTCTTTCGGACTCAGGATTGTTTGTGTTCATTTTAATAGGAATGGTGTACAATCGTGCTTTTCCAAAATAAGGAATTTTTTCTTCAATTTCGTGATTTTGAATAAACTCGCGGATCGGAATCTGCTCCATTGTTGATTTTATAAAAAAAAACAATTATTTAAATAATATGTTTTTCATAAAAAAATGATTTTCAAACATCTTATTTCATAGAATACATTGCGTCTTCCTACTGCATCATCATGAATCGAACTATCATCCATCGTTTTCTATCTTATTTTGAGTTGATATGATACATGGTGTTGTCGTTCGTTTCAGGCAAACAACATGGTTAATATCCCCCACGAATTACAAGAAATACCGTATGAAGAATCGATGAATAAGATGAAGAAATATCTAAAACAACATGCTCCTAAATCATCGTTTCGAACACGAGAATCGGTGCAAGAATATGTTCATGAAATTACCTCTTGTTATCGAATTCCATGGCGAAAAGATCAAAAAGAAATCCTTGATTTTTTTTTTCATCATCAAGAGTGGAAAGAAATCGTTGTTCAGGCAATTTTCGGTGGCGGTAAAACGACCATGATACTGGCCATTTTATACCATCTTGTACTCCATAAACAATGTCATCCCTCTCAAATTTTCATGTGTGCTTTCAATTGTGCTATCAAAAACGAACTGATTAAAAAAACAAAAAAAATCGGTAAATGCCGTATTCAAACCTTTGATTCGTTTATCTATCATCAATGCAAACAATTAGAATATCCTCATTTAAAATTATTAAATTTCGAATCCAAACGAAAATATGTCTACGAACATTTATCGTCCATCGTTCCGAATACAGATATCCGATATGTGTTTATCGACGAGTCCCAAGATCTTGAAAAATCATGTTATTTTATTCTGAAACAATCCTTCACCATGGCTCGTTTCATGTTCGTCGGAGACATTTTTCAATCCATTCAAAAAGAACCCCGAGACAGTTTGCTATGGTATTTACTGAATCATTCTTTACAAGGCGTTCATCTCTTTCAAATGTACGATACACCTCGTGTTCCACGGACCATATTGGCGGAGTTGAAAGAAACATTATACGATTATTATCCCGAATTTCAGTCGACCATTTCACAGTGGAACAGTAGTTCCAAGGTCAATCGTCAGTATCGTATACGATGGAAACCCTTTCGCACTTATCATAACGTATATCAACAAATAGAACAACGGTTACAACGATGGAAAGCCTCCGAGACCATGATATTAACATTTTCCAGTGCAATTACCGTTCGAGGTTCATTAGGTGACGTGTCTCGTTTTCGTCGATTTTTCCATTCTCGACAAATTCCGCTCAATCTCAATCATAAGAAGATGATGGATGATCGATTATTTCTTACCACCGCTAATTCAAGCAAAGGATTGGAACGAAGAAATGTCATTGTGGTCATCACCTTTCCGTTGGAATTAGCCTTTATGAATTTTAGCGATGATCTGGTCATGAATTTAATTACCGTGGCTATTTCAAGGACCAAACGTAATTTATTATTCTATGTCCCCGAACACGCCGATCGATTCAGTCGTGTCCTGTCGCATTTTTCCAAATGTCCGTCTCCGTCTCTGTCTCCTCCATCTTCTTCTTCCTTGAACACCGACTTGACGTCTTCGACCAGTCCAGAAAATCAAAAAAAACGTAAAAAAACAACCAGACAAGACCCGTCCGACATTTCAGATCCTCTTCAAATGCTCTTACGAGAACATTGTATCACCGAATTATTACGACAAAATATATTGTCCTTCGAGACACAAGAATATTTATTATCGTTTGCTAAATTATTCCATAAAGAAACAATCCATTTCGATCATTCCAACTTTTCGTCCATCCAAACGGAAGAAGAATGTTGCTTGTTAGGATTGATCTTCGAATCCTTATTACTCTCTTATTGGACTCATCGATTCCCTGTGTTTCGACTCGACGATGAAAATATTCATCCTTTTTTTCATGAACATAATCATCCAATTCGACAACTGTATCATCAATATATTCAGTATTGCCATCGTTATGAGTCAGTCATGTCGCAACAAGATTCAATTCGTTTCCAAGGTTGTTATTTATACGCTCGGTTGCATTTGTATGTCTACCACAAAATACAAATACAGTTTCCGCAGTCCCTTCAATCGATGATACAAAAGGTCTGGAATGAACTCAAACCATCCATGGAAAGATATCGTCTGGATTTGAAGTCCTATCAGTTCAAAACACAACATCCAGTCTCCATGCCGTTTGTGACAGGTATTATGGATGCATGTGGACAACCGACACAGTCTTCTTTACCATTAGTGATTTATGAAATTAAAGCCTCTCGTGCCCGTGATTGGAAAAAACTGGCTATTTTACAATCGATTCTGTACGGTATACTGAGTGCAAAAAACTCGTTTACCATTCATGTGATTAATGTGCTCGCCTCTCCCTGTTTATCTTTTCACATATCCTTTCAAAAAAATCTAATACTCGTTCGTAATCGTATTATTCAAGATATTTTAACATGGAATCTCAACTGTTTTTTATCGAAAAATGTCAAACAATTATCGAATCGATTCATGGATCTGTCCTTTGATTCATGTCTTTTCATGGATCAAGATGAACAAAATCTATGTCTGTGTTATGTACTCTCTCCTACTAAAGTGCGATTCGAATTATTGGACTATCGAAATGAACCAGAAAGTGTCCAAGAACGACTACGAGTCTATCAAACCTGTTATCATGTTCGTCAATATTATCGTATCAGTCAACCAGCTCTTTCCTGTGAGGGTTGTGGCGATACACAGTTATTATGGAAAAACAAGGAACAATCCATTTCAGAGATGATGGGTTCGAGTTCTCATCACCATTTACAATTGGATCAATGTCATCATCGTTTATCGTTCGCCATGACATGTTTTATTACGCATCCGCATCATATAACAGAAAGCATTTCAAAGACAGAACGATCATGATCATAATTCTTATTAACCAATGCAATTTTTTTTATCCACTCGTGATACCGTTCCAATAAGAAACCGATTGGCTACTGATTGCACCCGCTGGACCATTACCAGTCACAGTCCCATTGTCATTAACTCGACTATAATAACAAAAGTTCGTCGTTGGATCATAGGTTACAAAATTAGAGTTTTGATTATAATAATTACTATTCGCATAATTACTGATTACGCATTGTCCGACGCATTCAGAAGTGGATGTGCATCCCGAACTACTAATATTTGCAGCATTTATAATATATAAATCTGACGGAACAGGTGTATACAAATAATAATCATCAAACGGTAATGACACGTTGGATACATCATTATTATTCACAGACGTTAATTGATAGACATAAAAAGTAGAATTGGAATCATTTAGATTGATAGGAGCTGTGTTAGGATTAGAAGTATAATCAAATGTAATATCACTTAAATTATAATTACTTGGTATGGTTGAATTCGATAGAATATAATATAAATATTGAGTCGTTGGATTATACGCAAACCCTACAATAAAATCATTCGAATAAGTGGCAAATATTTGAC
>Ga0194129_10009549_pt1 | contig 10838 bp, 7 predicted proteins | sample TA2KigCa35mmetaG_FD_150862 | JGI IMG/M metagenome (GOLD analysis project Ga0194129, IMG submission 150862) | Freshwater microbial communities from Lake Tanganyika, Tanzania - TA2015038 Kigoma Deep Cast 35m | ecosystem: Environmental > Aquatic > Freshwater > Lake | place: Tanzania: Lake...
ATTTCATTCATTCATTCATTCATTCATTCATTCATTCGTTCATTCATTCATTCATTTCATTCATTCATTTCACTCATTTCATTCATTTCATTCATTCATGCATTCATTCATTCATTCATTCATTCATTCATTCATTCATTCATTCATTCATTCATTCATTCATTCATTCATTTCACTCATTCATTCATTCATGCATTCGTTCATTCATTTATTTCATTCATTCATTTCATTCATTCATTAATTTCATTTCATTTCATTTCATTTCATTTCATTTCATTTCATTTCATTTCATTTCATTTCATTTCATTTCATTTCATTTCATTTCATTTCATTTCATTTCATTTCATTCATTCATTAATTTCATTTCATTTCATTTCATTTCATTTCATTTCATTTCATTTCATTTCATTTCATTTCATTTCATTTCATTTCATTTCATTTCATTTCATTTCATTCATTCATTCATTTCATTCATTCATTCATTTATTCATTTGTTCATTCATTCATTCATTTCACTCACGCATTCGTTCGTTCACTCATTTATTCATTCATTCACGTCCTTCATGCAGCCTCAAGAAAGAGAGAACGCGTGAAAAACACAGGTCATGAGATCCACAGCCATAGCAGTGGCGTCGAATGAAGACAAGGGCATCTGACGTCCCCACACAATGCATCAGAGTACCTCTTGCCAGTCAAGGCGTTCTCACCTCAGCCACGACGAGCGCGCGGGGCAAATCAGCACACAAGCCCACGACATGGACAACGACAATTTCGATCTAACATCTGTTTACTTCGGCAAGAAGTTCAGAAGAGTGGCCGGCCAAGCGACTCCCCATGTACACTCTCTTCTGTCTGGAGTACGGAGAACAAGAGCAAGCGTGTGAGAAGGATGGTGGAGGGGGTGTTCCTGTCTCTGGGATTTCAGACTGCGGTCTTACTTTGAAGCGAGACGACCTGCAAATCCTGACGACTTGGACTTAACTATTGACTTGTGCGATGATGAGGCCCGGATTCTCTGCATTTATTCAGTGGGACTCAGCAAAATTGGCTCACACGAGTCGCACTGCACGTGACCCGAACCGCTCAGCACGCGATGAGAGTCCAGAGCGAGCACTGTCTGCTTCTGGCAGCCATCGAGACAGAGGCCCTCAATGGTCCAATGGTCGACGGTAGCTATCGCAAATCCAGAGCCATAGCCCTTGTTCCCCAGCCGTGGCCAGAGCCTCGGGCGAGCAAGCACTGCCTGCTTCTGTCGAGACCAAGGTCCTCGCAAATCCCGAGCCATAGCCCTAGTTCCTCAGCTGTGGCCACAGGCTGACAGGTGCGGGCTGATGTCACCGCTGAGGCAACACCCGACACGCGGACAAGGCCGCAACTACAATGCTGCCGACATTCGCGACATGCATCGCGTTGCCCAAGGCCTGTGGCCGTGCCAACGTCAGAGTGTCGACGGCGACGCCGCTGGCTGACGCGCACGTCGACCTGATGGGGAAGCCCATCATCAAGGCCAACTCCGTCGGCAATAGCCATCGACTGTGCCTCCACGACCAAATTAGGTCCGAGGATCGACGCAGCGTCGGCACATGGAGCGAGGGGCACGCAAATGAAAGAGATTGTGTCAGGTCAACGTACAAACTCCCGGCACGCGAACCTCCACGAGACCCATGGGCCTCATGAGACGCCAAGCACGAAGCCTGGCGAGAAGTGAGCAAATATCTCCAACAAGGGGATGGCTCACAAATAGGCTCCATTCCGAATTTCGCCCGTGCTACATTTTCGGCTGCCAGCTTTTCCTCAGCCATAGCCAAGAAAAGATCCGGTATGTCTGCCAGAGGCCTGGTTAACCCTGCGGAAATGGCCATGTGCAAGTGCTCAACCGAGAAGATCCGCTCAACTCGCTTTTGCAACGTCAGAACGGAATACACCCGTGGGCGTCGAAGGAAGGAGAAGCCCACATCATTAGGTGCCACTGCCAACGTCTCGATTTCATAAAGATCCCCAAGCAACTCAACCAATAGACTGACGTCAAAGCCACGAACGTTCTCGTGAATAACGATCATGGGTTTGTCTTCCCGGATCACGCGGCACCAAGCGAGCAACAAGATAACATCGGTGTGACTTCGCCTCTCTCCGTTACGTATGGCACGAGCTTTCGACCATGGCCGACAAGAAGATCCGCTAATATCGATGTCCGCGCGTTCTACTTTGCACAGGCACCCATGGGTTGCACACTGTGCGTGTGACGACACCCGGCTAGCCATGACACTTGAGCGAGTCCTCTCGAAATCCAAGGCACCCGTAGACGCCCGCATGGCGTCATCGAGGTCCACGAGACGGTCCAGCACGTTCTCGAAAACACAGTGGCCAGGCACCCGTGCTTGGAGAAGCCGTTGTAAGCCCTTCGCCCTCTCGCACGTCCAGCCTTGGCCAAGTGCAAGAGGCATCATCCTGCCGACATGTCTCGACCACGAGCTGAGCATCTGTATAGATATCTCAGCAGAGCCCACTCCGGAAAAGTGAGAGGAGACTCGCAAGGCCGGCTTAGCAAACAAGCACGAGGCCGACCAGCCGGCTTCGCCAACAACAGCCATGGCCGTCTCCAAAGCGATCCGCGGCCAAGCGAACAAAGCTTGAGCATCAATGTCGGACATGGGTGGCCCTGGATCAAGCTCTACCCCTGCACGGTGGCGCTTCCTCGTCGTCCCCTCCCGGCCCACCGTAGTCAGCCACTTTCGGGTAGAATTCGATCGGCGTGCAGAGGCAAAGGTTACGTGAGGTCCCGCACGTGTGCGGACGCGTTTAGCGGCACGCAGACGCACGGGGGCTTGTGATTCAGGATCGCTGGCCACAGTCAGTACTCCTGCGTCGAGCGTGGAACTCCCCAGCCCTAGCCAGGGTGATGCTGCCACGGCAGTGGAAGAAGAACTCCCCAGCCCTAGCCGGATGTCGTCCTCGTCATCAGATATCAAGCCCGGCCAGTCATCGGCATCAGCACTCACCGGCACTAGGAGAATCTCCTTCTCGTCGGACTCGGTGTCGCTTGCCACAACCAGCGAAAAAGCGGAACTCCCCAGCCCTAGCCAGGGTGATGCTGCCACGGCAGTGGAAGAAGAACTCCCCAGCCCTAGCGGGATGTCGTCCTCGTCCTCAGATATCAAGCCCGGCCAGTCATCGGCATCAGCACTCACCGGCACTAGCAGAATCTCCTTCTCGTCGGACTCGGTGTCGCTTGCCACAACCAGCGAAGAAGAGGCAACCATGGCAGCAAATGCGGATGGGCAGAATAGGTCAGTCCTGCACCTGAGCCCGCACGCGAGTGAGGGTCCAAGCAACGTGATCATGCGACAACACGGATACCACGTAAACGAAAACAGGCGGGTCTGAAGGAGTCGACTCGCCCCCCGAAGCCATATTCCAACATCCTTGATAGCTTTTGAAAGTCGCGATCAAGTGGGTCTCCAAGGCAGCGGCCCAAGCAGGCACTGTGGCGCAGAGGACTGTCATCCTAGTGAAGCCCTCCCGACGGTACCCATAGGTACCGTTCCACCAACGATGCATCGGATCGCGAGTCAATCCGATCTTGAAACACGTAGGTCGTCCTTGAGTGAGACGCCGAACCGTGGTCTCGGCAGATTCGCAGAGAGCTTTCCACTCAGACTCAACCCCGGAAGGTTTTCCCACAGGGAAATGCCACACCATCCCAGGGTCCTGGTGCACCCCATGGAGAACAGCAGACAGCAATCGGGATCGTGCAATATCACGAACCGACCCGTGGGACTCAGGACAAACCAAGAGCTCACCGCTAGCCCAAACGGGCTCTGCCATGGAGGAGGGACCCGCACCAACCGTCGCCGGCAACCTCTCTGCAGGGAAGCCCGTAGGGCCACGTCCTTTTCCTTTGCCTTGGCCGGCACCCACCCTATCAGGCAACCTCTCTGCAAGGAATCCCATAGGCCCACATGCTTTTCCTCCGCCTCTGTTACCAGCCCGCTGTGCATGCCCAAAGGCCAACCGACCCATAGGCCGATGCGACTCCCTTTCCCTGGCTGTAGCCGTCGATGAAACAGCGGTCACGACCTCATAGGCCGCTGTGTCAATAGTCGCCATGGCTGAGGAAGATGCGGCTCCCATGCTCCGGAATGGTGACAATGGGAATGGCACATCCTCGTCAAAAGAGTCTGCTGTGGCTGCCAGAGGGGGTCTCAGAGGCAGCAATTTCCGAAGACCCTCATCGTCAGAATCCAAGAGAGCATCAGCCAACAAGCCCATGCGACCCGACCCCCCTGACATTGCTGCCGATGTAGCGTGGAAGAGAAACAGCTTAGGGCTGAGATGAATTGGCCACAGAAGGCTGCAGTAATGGCTCCCTAATCGTATTGCTTCACTGCCAGGCCAAAATTTAGTTTGACGCTCCGCATCTCTTGCCCCACCTGTCGTCTCCCCCCTGGAGACTGTGACATCGGAGAGTACATCAGTGGCTCTAAGGGCAGAACGTAGTAGTAGTAGTCGTCGTAGTAGTAGTAGTTAGTAGTAGTTAGTAGTAGTAACAGCAGTAGTAGTAGTAGTAGTAGTAGTAGTAGTAGTTAGTAGTAGCTACCACTCCTACTACTAGTCGTAGTAGTCGTACTTGTACTAGTACTAGTACTAATACTTTTACTTGTACTAGTACAAGTACTAGTACTAGTAGTACTACTACTACTACTACCACTACTAGTAGCAGTAGTAGGAGGAGCCAGTACTAATCGGAGCTAGCAGTAGTAGGAACTAGCAGTAGTAGTAGGTAGAGGTGGTAGTAGTAGTAGTAGCAGCAGAAGTATTAGTAGTAGTAGCAGTAGTAGTAATAGTACTAGTAATACTAGTAGTACTAGTAATACCAGTACTAGTAGTAGTACTAGTAGTAGTAGTAGTAGTAGTAGTAGTAGTAGTAGTAGTAGTTGTGGTAGTAGTAGTAGTTAGTAGTAGTAGCTAGTAGTAGTAGTTAGTAGTAGTAGCAGTACTAGTAATAGCAGGCCTTCAACTCAAAGACCTACGCAACGAATGAATCGGGCCGGAGTCTCTGACATTGCTCTGGTGTAACTGTAAGCCTGCCTAGATGCAGGCTTTGGGCAGCTGTGCTGGGCGAAACGACAGTGTGAACAAAAAGCGTAACGTTAACGCGTCTAGTGTCCCGCCATTCCTATCCAGTTTGAACTGAACTGGAGGAGTTTGAACTGAACTGGAGGACAGTGTTGGAAAAAACAAGCAAACAAACAACTAAGGCTTGTCCCTAGCCAAAAGAGCCCTACGCGCAAGTTGGCCGTGCTCCAGCCATAGCCAAAAGAGCCCTACGAGCAAGTTCGCCATGCCCCAGCCATAGCCAAAGGAGCCCTACGAGCACTCACTCAATCGACAAACCCTTCACGAGACAACGGGGCCCCATGGGGAAGCGCTCGGCATCTGGCAGCCTCTTCTGCAACTCGCGGTCATCCATGATCACCCGTAGAACATCAGCAGATGGAGTGGCAAGGAGCGCCCTCAGTCTTTCAGGCGTCCGTAGACCCCCAAACAGACATGCCCAACAAGGAATTAACAAAGCATTGATATTGAACATCCGCTCAACCTCTCCGACCCGTAGACCGGATAGTACTTCGGTGTATGTGTTCTCATCTGGGCAATAGGGCAGTAGGTCGTGGTACACCAAGCCGTCGAAGCAGCCCCTGTGTTCCAAGTTGAGCATGGTGAGGACAATACGCGTGAAGGATTTCGCCTTGTACTCGTGAGCCTCGGACAGACCCCCCCGGAAGCCGATTTTCCCATGGCGAATCGACCGGAACTTCTTCACCAACGCATGCACCCCGGCGAAAAAGGCGATCAGAACCTGCGGCTCATTGCTCGCAGGCCACTGAAGGTTGGCTTTCTGGGATTCCTCCAGGAGAGCTTCTACCAAGGTAGACGCCCCAGCCATAGCCGGGCTCCTAGGATCAGCCAGAACATACGTCTTCAAGGCGGGCCCGAGCCTCACCACCGTAGCAGCCTGGCCGAACCCTAAACGGTTCTGAACGTTCTTGTCAACCTCGGCACTCAGTATTCCCAACTCCACGCCCTGCACTGCTGCACCCGTTTGAGCATGCATCAGACCAACGTTCATGCGCTCGAACGAGTGCTTCAACGCCACGCCGTCATGGGCCAAGATCGCATCGCGGTACGCCTTGACAAAAGCCTCGGCTGTCGCTCGAGTGCCGATGCCTTCGCCACCCGTGGACGGCTCACCAGCGACCCCCTTGCTCTCCTTCGCGTCACCGCCCGCAACCATATCCGAATCCACCCATGGGCCCACGGATTGGATGAATGTGCTGACGCCCAGAGGCCATTTGATGGAGTGTGCCAAAAAGAGAGCAACAACGTACTGCGGTGACAACCGAGCCTTAGCCCAGTCAAGCAGAATTTCAAAGTCTCTCGGCAACATCTGCGGGAGCGCATAGCCCAACTTGGCAGTGACTCGCAACTCGAGGGGCCAATTTTGGGGAAAAGCTGCACGAGGATAAAAGGAGTTGGAGTAGACGCGTGCATCTCCTTCATCTCCATACTGAGGCTTGTGCACTTTGCACCATCGGCCCCTGAACCGTGGCGACATGCAAAGCCACACCTCGCAATTGCAAACCTCGCAATACACCCGCCCAGGCGTCACATATTCAGGGCACCTGGACTCCTGGGAGTAGCGAAACTTGCGATTTCTGCGGGCATTGCAGGCTTTGCTACCACACATACCCGTGCAACAGCAACCAACCAGAGTCGATCCAACAGAGCCCGCAATCCGAGGGGGCAAATCAGCCATAGCCGATCTTTGCAAATCAGCCATAGCAGATCTTTCGCCAGCTTTGCGCCGCTTCGATGACGTTGGTGACGCCACTGCTGAGGATTGGGAGCAAACGCTTTCGCTGTACTGCACGAGCTGCTCCCTCTTGACACCGTGCTGTTCGCTCTTCACTGCCACACCCGTAGGCGAAGCATCCCCAGCCGTGGCCGGGAGAGCAACAGATTTGAAGAGACCATGTCTCTTCAACTCCGGCGTCCAGTCTTTCAGCGACTGGAAGCACATGGCCTCCAAGCCCTCGGATGCCCCCGACTGCCTCATGAGCTGGGCCAACTTGGCGACGACCAACCGGAATTCAGCACGGACATCGCCACTGGACGCCAAGATGTCGGCGCAAAACGTCTGCGAGTTGGCGCACCGCTCCATGACGCTGGAAAGGTCAGCCATAGCCGGCCGCCACCGACTGCCTAGAGGGTGCCTATTAACCTATTGACTGCTCAAGCAGATGAATGGCTGCGGAGTGCCTGTTGGTGTTCTTGCACCTGGCGGTCCTTGCGTCATCATGTTTTTTAACATCTTTACCAACCTTCACAGGGCTAGATAGATTGAACGAGAAGCTCCAGTTATTCGATTTCGTTTTGAAGCTGTCGAAGCATGAAGTCTCTGCAAGCTGCACGCCCGAGCCATACCTGAGACGTGCTGATTAATTTTTGAGTGAGTGAATGGCCCTGGGAATCATTCTTGAACCTGACCCTCCTAAGCCTTGTCCCATCAAGAGGTTTTTGAAATCAATGGTCAGACACAATCAAACCGATGGTTTCGATGTTGCTCCCAAGGAGAAACACGAGGTCTTGGCCGAAATCTACAATGGACCCTTAAACCCAACTGCGAGGCCACACTGCAAAACAACACTGCACAAACAACTTCGATTTTGTTCCCAAGCTCTAGAAACATCACATGAAAATTTACAATGGACCCTTGAACCCAACTGCACACAAAACTTCGATTTTATTCCACAGCTCTGACAACATGAACTGAACTCTCTGCCAATACAATGGAGCCTGGACTCCCAAGTGCGAACCAAGACAGCAAAACGTAAAGTATGGCACAAAAAACTTCGATTCATTTTGTTCTCAAGTTCTAGGAAACATGACGTTACAGCATGCAACACGGCGCGGAAAACTAAGGCATCCACCGTTGCGCCAGCTCTCGGACCAAGCTATGGCCGGCATGTCCAAGAGCATCGCCCTGGTCAGCTCGGCCACCGTCGGCACGAGGTCACGGGCCACCCGGTAGCGCCTATCATGAGTGCGCTCCCGGTCGGCCGCTGGCCCAGCCTGCCACTCCCCACCCGTAGGCGGGGCAAAGGCACGACAGCCGCGATTGGTCGACGATGCGGCGGCAGCCATTGGAAAAAAAACTTGAAAACTTGGGCACAGCGAGGGCTGCACCAATGCTTCGAGCACTACAGCCTGCACTACTGCAGCGCAACAGAAAAACTGTTTAATTAATTTGCACCGAGACTTGGAGACCCCCGGGGGTTCTGTCCACGATAAGGAGGACTGCCCTCCCGGACCGGTTTTCGGCCAGATTTCTGTCGGGAGAGTGCAAAAAATCGTGCCGCCGGCCGGCGGCACGATTTTTGCGCTTCCCCGACAGAGCTCTGGCCGAAAACCGGTCCGGAAGGGCCAAAACGGGCCCCTTCCGCCGGGCTGGATTTTTCGTTCGCCGCCATTTGGCCTTAGAGTTGGTCTCTGGGGCTGATTTTTGGTGCAAATTGATGTGCGGGGCGGGCCCGGTCGATCTAAAGGGGTCCCGGGGTCGATCTCCGGCCTAAAACCGACCCGAAAATTTTTACCCCCCCGCACCCCTGGAGGACCTCTGGGCATGCCAAAGGCAAAGTGCGGACAACACGTCTAAAGGGCGCACGCTGATGCTCGAAAAGATTGTTTTTCGAGCTCCATCTGTGGTCGAAACATCAAAGACGAGGGATGCGAGGCAATACCATCGGACCACGGAAGCGCAAGCACAAGTCAGCGCAAGAGCGCCAACACTTTCATGACCAAGTTGGGGGTCAAAATCCCATTCTTCAGCAAATACGAGATAAACATCCGGAGGCCCGCCTCGTAGGAGGAAGAAATAAAGCCCCCGTCTCGACCCTTAGACCGACCGGACCCGCCCCGCACACCAATTTGCGAAAAAAATCAATCCCGGAGACCAATTCAGAAGCCACGTCGTGGGGGGCGGGGTCGGGCTTTACAGTAAAAGTCAACCCCGGAGACCATTCAGAGGCCACGTCGCGGGGGTAGAGCTTTACACCGTCCAACCTTGTGAGCCCCCCAAGCCCGCAGCTTCTGGTACTTGGTCAAGCACCCCCAAACGTAGGCCCGCTCCGGCAAGAATTCGTTCACCTTGAGAATCAGCGGGACGGTCAAGATTTTATTCTTTGTGAGGTGCACTGCGAACATCCGGAGGCCAGCCTTAATAGATGGCAACTTGCGACGATAAGCACCTTGCGCCCTCTGGCTCCCCACCTTTGCCAAGCAAGGGTAACAGAAATGGTTCGGATTTCCCTCCTCTAAGATGTTGTTGCACTGGAAAGGATGCGCCGCGCAATGCACCCGGGCCATGTGAGCAAGAAAAAGCTTCGATAACACGGAGAAAACGGGTTGGGCCAACGTGGCTGCTTGGGTGTTTCAGAGCTCGCTGTTCCGTCAGCAATGTTTCATGACCTCATGAGCCGTGCTAAAAAAAAGGGAACCGTACAAAAAAAAGCCCGACCCGATTCCATACGGACCAATATCACACATGAGTCACATGAAGTGTCACACTCTGGGGTGCGGGCACGCGGAAAACATGCAAAACGACGGATGAGCTCAAAGCGACGTCACGACTGGCAGAAAAAACGGCCATCCTGGAGCCGTGCTAAAAAAAAGGAGCCGTGCTAAAAAAAGGGAGCCGGACCCGATTCCATTCGAACCAATATCGTTCATGAGTCACATGAAGTGTCACGCTCTGGGGCACGGGCCCTGTCTGAAGACATGCAAAGCAACGAATAAGCTCAAAGCTGCTCCCAATCGACGTGGGCCCAATCGTCGACGTCACGACTGGCGTGCTGATCGTTTGCCAAGATGAGATCGCTGGGCGCCCTGGCGGTCTGCAATTCCTGCAGTTGCGCGGCGATCTGCTGGTCGTTCAAGTTTTCGATTGATTCCATGCGATGCTCCAGGCTGGCCTGTCGATCGTTTGCCGAGACGAGAGCTCTGAGAACCTGTCCCCCGGCAATCTGCAATGCGTGAAGCTCGGCCGAGATCTCCTTCGTCAACTTCTCGATTGACTCCATGCCCAAGCTGGTGGTCGCGATGTGCTCCTTCACCAATTTATCGATTGACTCCACGCGAGTCTCGAGGTTTCGACTCCATCGACTCGCCGAGAAGAGATCGTGTTCGTGACGTGCAATGATGTTTTCCGCCAGCCCCATGCGATCGATGAACAAATGCTGCTGCTGGCGATCGATGTCGATGCGGTCGTTCAACAACGTCTCGATTGACTCTATGCGATCGTTTGCCGCGATCAGCTCCTTCGCCAACTTCTCGAATGACTCCGTGAGCTTGTCCGCCTGAGCCTCGACTGCGTCCATGCGAGTTTCGACGCTGATCTGCCGATCGTTGGCTAAGCTGAGATCTCTGGCCGTGTGCTCCGTGGCGGCCTGCATTGACTGTGTGCGAGACTCCACGCGAGACTCGACGAAGGATGTCATTGCCCTGAACTGGCTTTGGCACCAAGCGAGACTCTGCTGGGCCCACGCCGTGTGCCTGTCCTCATGAGCCTCGACTGCCTCCATGCGAGCTTCGACGCTGACCATCCGATCGTAAGCAAGGCAGAGATCTCTGGCCGCCCGCTCCGTGGCGGCCTGCATTGACTGCATGCGAGACTCGATGATGGCCAGCCGACCGTTTACCGATACGAGATCTCTGGACGCCTGCTCGGCGATCTGCCCGGCCATGGCGCTTTGCGCAAAAAGCTCTATGTGAACTTGGGGAGC
>Ga0194129_10009550_pt1 | contig 10836 bp, 11 predicted proteins | sample TA2KigCa35mmetaG_FD_150862 | JGI IMG/M metagenome (GOLD analysis project Ga0194129, IMG submission 150862) | Freshwater microbial communities from Lake Tanganyika, Tanzania - TA2015038 Kigoma Deep Cast 35m | ecosystem: Environmental > Aquatic > Freshwater > Lake | place: Tanzania: Lake...
GCCGTTTAGACGATAGCGATATCGAAGACGTTGCAAACTACGTATTATCACAATCAGAAAAAGGTTGGGACTAATTCTAGTTTTGTTGTAAATACAACGTTTTAATCAATTAAAGGCTTTTGCAGTTTTGTATGCAAAAGCCTTTAATTTAAATTTTAAACTATATAAAAAAAATACATTAAAGCTAGTATTCCTTTATTTTTTTTAATATAATAATCAAATCAATAAATAAAAACTTTATTATTATATTTGACAAACTACAATCGGCATGTCAAAATCGATAGAAGTTTTAAACCCGCTATTTAAATCTATTTAAAAAACTTAATATTATTTATGGCAGTTCCAAAGAAACGCACTTCAAGAACAAAAACAAAAACAAGAAAGGCACAATGGCTAAGAAAAGCTGATTTAATGAGTAAAAAAGCTTGGTCTCTAGGTTGTTCCATTGCAAAAGGTACATCAAATAGTTTTGTGTTAGAAACTTCAACAAAAGAAGAATAATACTGCGAATCGGGATGACAGGATTTGAACCTGTGACATTCTGCTCCCAAAGCAGACGCGCTACCAAACTGCGCTACATCCCGTATGTGTTACTATTATTAATTATCTTTAAAAACGATTACTGTCCAGGTATTTGACAAATTAACTACTTAAATAAGTGATCGTTTTGTTATTATAAATAAGATTTATCCTTTAATAATAACACTTTATTCGTTTAATATTATTATTATTTATACCTTATTGAAAGTCATCTGTTCAAACCCTTTAATAAATAATTATTTAAGGGTATGTAGCTTAACGGATAAAGTAATGGTTTCCGGTGCCAGAGACTGAGGGTTCAAGTCCCTCCTTACCCTAATGGGGCTGTAAAATAGGCTTTCGACGATTGAGATTTGTCTAAAAGTCCAAACATTGTTTGAATAATAAAACTCAAAATAAAGCAAACTTGTTTTGCTTAAGTTTCTGAAAAGTTAATCTCTTCTAAAGGGCAATAATTTTATAGCTAAACATCGATTAAATATTGAATTTATTTGTGTTTAAAATTCACATTAATATTATTAATTATTTAAGTGTATACTAATGAAAATATTTTGTGTTATAAATTTCAGTCGGATGTAGGTTCAAGTCCTACCAGCTCCAAACGATGATATTTTTAAATGTTTTGCATCTGTGGCCGAGTGGTTGAAGGCACCGGACTCATAATCCGTTTTCTATTAAGAACGTCGCTGGTTCGAACCCAGCCGGATGCACTTGCTTGTTTTAATTAACTTTTACTTCTTACCAACCTTTTAAACATTTGAATTTATGACAAAATTTGTCAAATTTACATCAATCTCGTTATTGACATTTTTAGGGCTTCCAGCACTATCAAATGCAGATATTGGTGGGCTTAATCCATGTAAAGATTCTGAAGTTTTCCAAAAACGTTTAGCAAAAACTGTAAAAAAACTTGAAAGTCGATTACAAAAGTATGAAGAAGGTTCACCACCTCGAATTGCTATTCAACAACAAATTAATCAGACAAAACAACGTTTTACAAGATATGCAGACTCAAATTTACTTTGTGGTAATGATGGTTTACCTCATTTAATCACTGATGGACGTTGGAGTCATGGTGCAGAATTCTTAGTACCTGGTATCTTGTTCTTATATATTAGCGGTTGGATTGGATGGGTAGGACGTAAGTATATTAGAACAGTTGGCGAATCATCAAATCCTACTGAAAAAGAAATCATCATTGATGTTCCTTTAGCTTTATCTATTATGACATCAGGATTCTTATGGCCATTTGCTGCATGGCAAGAATTTTTAAGTGGTGATTTAATTGCTTCTGATGACACAATTACAACGTCACCGAAGTAAAATAAATATATCAATTATTATTTATTAGCTAATATAAATAAAGGAAATTTCTACCTATGACACCTTCGTTATTCCAATTCTTAAACAGCTTAGTATTAGGAACAGTTTTAGTTGTTATTCCTATTGGACTTGCTCTTGTTCTTGTAAGCCGTGCTGACCGTATTAAACGTGTTTAAGTTTAACCCCCCCCCCCTAAAATTTGTTTAATAAAATTATGATTAATGTAATTTTTGAGCCAAATATCCTTTTAGCAATGTTGATTGGCATTGTAATGGCATTTTTGTATTTTTTACGAATAGTCAAACCACAAATCGCCCGTGATCAAGATATTTTTTTTGCAACGATCGGACTTCTTTATAGTTCGATCTTAGTTATTCATGGATGGCGTTTAGATCCTATTTTATTGTTTAGTCAAGTTTTAATTAACTCAATTTTGGTACCAACGTGTTGGGAAAATATTCGGCTTAGAGCTATTGCTCATGCATTTCAAAAACTTAATCAAGACAGTAAAAATAGTTAAAACTCTAAACAAATTCTTAATTATAAAATTTAATTAGTTCATATGAAATTAGCTTATTGGATGTATGCTGGTCCGGCTCACATTGGAACATTAAGAATTGCAACATCTTTTCGTAAAGTACATGCTGTCATGCATGCACCATTAGGAGATGATTATTTTAATGTAATGCGTTCAATGCTTGAAAGAAAACGTGATTTTACACCTGTTACTGCAAGTGTTGTTGATCGTCATGTTTTAGCTCGTGGATCACAAGAAAAAGTGATACAAAACATAACAAGAAAAGACAAAGAAGAAAGTCCAGATTTAGTTTTGTTAACACCCACATGTACTTCAAGTATATTACAAGAAGATTTACAGAATTTTGTAAATCGAGCATCTCAAGATACTAAAGCTGACGTATTGTTAGCAGACGTAAATCACTATAGAGTAAATGAATTGCAAGCTGCTGATCGAACATTAGAACAAATTGTTCGATTTTATTTAGAAAAGGCTGAAAAAGATGGCTCATTACCAATAAACAAAACGCAGTTTCCGTCTGTTAATATTATTGGACCTTGCAATTTAGGTTTTCATGTAAGTCACGATATAGCAGAATTAAAAAGGCTTTTTAAAGATTTAGGAATTTCAATAAATGCAATTATTCCTGAAGGTTATAACGTTACAGATTTAAAAAAATTACCACAAGCATGGTTTAATATAGTTCCTTATCGTGAAGTAGGCTTAGCGACTGCAGAATATTTAAAAAATACTTTTTCAATGCCATTTATATCAACAACCCCAATTGGAATTGTTGAAACAGCAAAATTTATTCGTGAAATACAATTAGTTTTAAGTAAAGCAGGAATAAATATAAATTTTGAAAAATATATTGATATACAAACCCGTTTTGTATCACAATCTGCGTGGTTTTCGCGATCAATTGATTGTCAAAATTTGTCAGGAAAAACTGCCGTAGTTTTTGGCGATGCTACACATGCTGCTGCTATTACAAAAATATTAGCACAAGAAATGGGTGTAAAAGTTTTAGTTGCTGGTACTTATTGCAAACCTGAAGAGGTTTGGTTTAAAAATGAAATTTCAAATTATTGTGAAAATATCTTAGTTACAGATGATCACAATTTAGTTGGTGATATGATTGCAAAATTAGAACCATCTGCAATTTTTGGAACACAAATGGAACGCCATATAGGAAAAAGATTAAATATTCCTTGTGGAGTTATCTCTGCACCAGTTCATATTCAAAATTTCCCTCTGAGTTATCGACCATTTTTAGGCTACGAAGGTAGTAATCAAATAGCGGATTTAATTTATAATTCTTTTACACTAGGAATGGAAGACCATCTGTTAGAAATTTTCGGTGGGCATGATACAAAAGATATAACAACATCAACTTTATCTAATGACCTTATTTGGGATATTGAAGCTGAAAATGAATTAAAGAAAATCCCAGGCTTTGTAAGAGGAAAAATTAAACGTAATGTTGAAAAGTTTGCGAAGGCAAGCAATTTTAAAACTATTACAGTAGATTTAATGTATGCTTGTAAACAAGCTGGTGATATGTAATAATTTATTTAATAATTTATACTTTTGTAGAGAATCATATTTACAAAAGTATTTCAATAATTAATAAATATTAAGCTATGCAAGAAAAAAAAATTTTGAGCTCAAAATTAATTTCGTTACAATTAAAACAAGCGATTTTTTTAGCTTTTCAAAAAGCTAAAAAACATGGCACAACAACTGTAAGCTCAAAGTTTCTTCTTTATGGAATTCTAAAAACAAATGATAGTTTAGCTTCAAAAACTATAAACAATCTTTATGGTGGTCAAATGCTTTTTAACAATAAAGTTGACAAGATTTTGACAAAATGCGAATTAGAATTCAAAAATATTCAAAACACGGACATTATTGATACTGAAGAACTAACATTTAGTCGACCTATTCGACGCCTATTATTTTCGATTATAAGATCAATCAAAAATGATAACAACAATGTTATTACAACCTTTCAAATCTTGACGATACTTATTAAAAATAAATCCTTAAGAGTTTGGATTAAAAATGTTTTAACCAACTAAAAAACACAATACGTTATAAATTTTTAATTTACTAAAAGACTATAGTGATTCAATCTATAGCTTTAGTAAATTAAAAGTTTAATAATAAATAAAAAACAAAACATAAATCCTCAGTAGCTCAGTGGTAGAGCAATCGGCTGTTAACCGATTGGTCGCTGGTTCAAGTCCAGCCTGGGGAGTGCTAATTCTAATATTATTAATTTAGATAATTTCTTTTCAAATCTAAGTTATAATAAATTCATTATATGTATGAGTGATTTTTTCAAAAATAAAAAATCTAATCCTATTTAAGTTAGGAAATTGTTCCTTTTATAATTTAAATACGAAAATCTTATATAATAAATTTAAAGGCATTTTTGATGTTTAATTTCAAAAACAAAAATGCATAATTTAGATGATACGAAACCTAAAAGGAGAAAAAATGACTGATTCTATAGTATCGTCAAAGACGCCTGCGAAGGAGACTTTATTAACTCCTCGATTTTATACAACTGATTTTGAAGAAATGGCCAATTTAGATGTTTCTTCAAATGTGGAAGAAATTGAAGCAATTTTAGAAGAATTCAGAAGAGATTATAACCAACGACACTTTATTCGTGATAAAGAATTTTCACAATCTTGGGCTAATCTTCCAGAAGACACAAGAGCTTTATTTATTGAATTTTTAGAAAGATCTTGTACAGCTGAATTTTCAGGATTTCTTTTATACAAAGAGTTATCAAGAAATTTAAAAAATCAAAATCCTCTTTTAGCAGAAGGATTTGCACTAATGTCACGTGATGAAGCTCGTCACGCTGGATTTTTAAATAAAGCAATGAGTGATTTTAATTTAATCTTAGATCTAGGGTTTTTAACAAAGAGTCGTAAATATACTTTCTTTGCACCTAAATTTATTTTATACGCAACATATCTATCAGAAAAGATTGGTTATTGGCGTTATATTACAATCTATCGTCATTTAGAGCGTGCGCAGAAAGATCGCATTTATCCAATCTTTAGATTCTTTGAAAGTTGGTGTCAAGATGAAAACCGTCATGGTGACTTTTTTGCTGCAGTACTTAAATCACAACCACAGTTATTAACTGGATTACAAAGTAAACTTTGGTGTAAATTCTTCTTATTATCAGTTTTTGCAACAATGTACTTAAATGATTGTCAACGATCTGCATTTTACCAAGCAATTGGTTTAGATGCTCGTAAATTTGATCAATATGTAATTAGAAAGACAAATCAAAGTTCACAAAAATTGTTCCCTGTTATCTTAGATGTTGAAAACCCAATTTTCTTCCAATATCTAGATGAATGCGCAGCGTTAAACCTTGAACTTCAAAGCCTTGAAGGTAACAGTTTAGGTAATACAATTAAAAAATTTACTTATACAGCACAAATTGTAAGTAAACTAGTTAGTTTATATTTTATGGAAGCAATTCCTACTGAAAATACTTGGACAGCTGTACAATAATTTAAATAAAAAGTTTATTTTTCTAGGCTTACTATTAGCCTAGAAAAATAGATGTTAACAATTTTTTATTATGCTAATTCACTTTCTTCAAATGAAACAGCAAATAAATCATCAACACGTCGACCAGAATCAATTAATTCAAGAGGGTCTTTTCTTAAACGATGTCTTAAACATAATTGACTTACACGTCTAAAATGTTCGATTGTCACTGTATCTTCTTCATTAAATGCGGCTAGCGCTTTTGCAGCTCGACAAATAACAAGGTCTGCTCGTAAACCATCCACATTTAATGCACTGCACATACTTGATGCAGCTTGTTTTAAATTTTCTGGTAATTTTACACATTTATATAAAAATTGTGCACGTTCGATTTTTTCTTTTAAATATTCTTCTTGTGCCCAATAATTGTTTCGCCACACATTATCACTGTCGTCATAATCTACACGTGAATCAATAATGTGAACACGTAAAAGAGGTTGTTCAACAGTTTTAATTTCTGTATATAAACCAAATCTATCTAATAACTGTGGTCTTACTTCACCTTCTTCTGGGTTTCCAGAACCGATTAAAATAAATTTCGATGGGTGACGCACAGATACACCTTCACGTTCTACAACTGTATAACCTGATGCTGATGCATCTAATAAAATATCAACTAAATGATCGTCTAATAAGTTCACCTCATCCACATAAAGTAAACCTCGATTTGCTTTTGCTAATAAACCAGGCTCGAAGGCTTTTTCACCTTCTGTTACAGCACGTTCCAAGTTGATACTACCACAGATACGGTCTTCAGTTGCACCTAAAGGTAAATCAACTAATGGCATTTGTTTAACTTCGATCCTATCTGATTGAATTCGAAGATATGAACTGTGTACACGATGAACTAAATTATCACCTGTTCCTGCTTTTGGAGCTTGGAAAGGGACAGTTTTTCTAATTGAAATTGGCGCACGGTTATAGGGATCGCCTTTAACAACAACAATATCTGGTAATAAATTAGCAAATGCTCGAATTGTAGTTGATTTACCTGTACCACGGTCACCAATAATAAGGATTCCTTTAATATCGGGTTCAATTACATTTAGAATCATCCCTAATTTTAAATCATCTTGTCCTTGAATTGCTAAAAAAGGAAAAGAAGCTCGCGCTTTTTTTGTTTTTGATTGTTGTGACGATTTTTGATTTATTAACTCCGACCCATTCATCTGTGTTGATTTTCCTAATTGAGTTGGTGGGATTACAAGTCTGGGTTGTCCCCATCTACGACGTTCGTCTTTCATAAGTCACTTCTTCCTAAAGAATTTTTAATTTAAATTTATTGTTTTTAATAAAGTGCTTTTGTTAAACTTTATTAAAACTTAATTTGTGAAAAATATTTACATATTTTCAGTTTATAAAATCTCTTTAAACATAAAGAGAAATAGCTAAACGGTAAGCTAAAAGACCAGCTACTGCACTAACTAATAGTATTGACCCAACTTGAATAAAACTAAGCATATTTTAATTTAATAAATGTAAATTACTGACTTTGAAAATTCAAAGTCAGTAATTTTTGTAGAAAAATTAATCAATAGGACGTAAAGATAATACCGCTTCGTTTGTACGATCAATACCTTTTTCGAAACCTGCTGCTGCTGCACGAGCACGGCCAGCATGCCACCAGTGACCTACTAGTAAGAACCATCCTAAGAAGAAGTGAGAACATGTTAACCAAGATCTAGGGGATACATAGTTAACAGAGTTAATTTCTGTTGCCACACCACCTACAGAGTTTAATGAACCTAAAGGAGCGTGTGTCATATATTCAGCTGCACGGCGTTCTTGCCATGGTTGAATATCATTTCTAATTTTGTTTACGTCTAATCCGTTTGGACCACGTAATGGTTCTAACCAAGGAGCACGTAAATCCCAGAAACGCATTGTTTCACCACCAAAGATGATTTCACCACTTGGTGATCTCATTAAGTATTTACCTAAACCTGTAGGACCTTGAGCTGATGCTACGTTAGCACCTAAACGTTGGTCACGTACTAAGAAAGTAAATGCTTGTGCTTGTGAAGCTTCTGGTCCTGTTGGTCCATAGAATTCACTAGGGTATGCTGTATTGTTATACCAAACAAATACGGCAGCAGTTAATCCCATAACAGAAAGTGCACCTAAACTGTATGATAAATAAGCTTCACCTGACCAGATAAATGTTCTACGTACCCAAGCAAATGGTTTAGTTACGATATGCCAGATTCCACCTAAGATACACATTGTACCTACCCAAATGTGTCCACCAATAAGATCTTCCATGTTATTGATTGATACGATCCAACCATCACCACCGAAAGGTGATTTTAAAACATATCCAAAAATAACAGCAGCGTTAACTGTAGGACTAAGAATTTTTCTTACGTCACCACCACCTGGTGCCCATGTATCATAAACTCCAATGTATAGAGATTTTAATACTAGTAAAAAGGCACCACAACCTAATAAAATTAAATGAATACCTAAAATAGTAGTCATTTTGTTTTTATCACGCCAGTCGTAACCAAAAAATGGGAAAGATTCTTCTAAAGTATCTGGCCCTAATAAAGAGTGATAAATACCTCCGAATCCTAAAACAGCTGATGAAATTAAGTGAAGCACACCTACGATAAAGTAAGGTGTTGTATCAATGATTTCACCACCAGGTCCTACACCCCAACCTAAAGTTGCTAAGTGAGGAATAAGGATAAAACCTTGTTCGTATAGAGGTTTTTCTGGAATGAAGTGAGAAACTTCAAATAATGTCATTGCACCGCACCAGAAAACCATTAAACCTGCATGGGCAACGTGTGCACCAAGAAGTTTACCAGATACATTAATTAATCGTGCATTTCCTGACCACCAAGCAAAACCAGTAGACTCAATGTCACGTCCGATTACTCTATTAAAGGGCGTTTCCACGTGGTAAAACCTCCTCTGGGAATACAAAATTTTCATGTGGTTGGTCCTGAGCGGCCATCCAAGATCTAATACCTTCGTTTAATAAGATATTTTTAGTGTAGAAAGTTTCAAACTCTGGATCTTCAGCAGCACGAAGCTCTTGAGATACGAAATCGTAAGCTCGTAAGTTTAATGCTAAACCAACGATACCAAATGAACTTGTCCATAATCCTGTTACTGGAACAAATAACATGAAGAAGTGTAACCAACGTTTGTTTGAGAATGCAACACCAAAAATTTGAGACCAGAATCTATTCGCTGTTACCATTGAATAAGTTTCTTCCGATTGTGTTGGTGTGAAGGCACGGAATGTGTTCGCAGCATCACCATCTTCAAATAGTGTATTTTCTACTGTTGCACCATGAATAGCAGATAATAACGCACCACCTAAAATCCCTGCAACACCCATCATATGGAATGGATTTAGTGTCCAGTTATGGAAACCTTGTAAGAATAATAAGAATCGGAAAATAGCTGCAACACCAAAACTCGGTGCGAAGAACCAGCTTGCTTGTCCTAAAGGATAAATTAAGAACACTGATACAAATACCGCAATTGGTCCAGAGAATGCAATTGCGTTATATGGTCTGATACCAACAAGTCGAGAAATTTCGAACTGTCTTAAACAGAAACCAATTAAACCAAATGCACCATGTAATGCGATGAATGCCCATAATCCACCAATTTGAAGCCAACGAGTGAAATCACCTTGCGCTTCAGGTCCCCATAATAAAATTAAAGAGTGACCCATACTGTTTGCAGGAGTAGATACTGCCGCAGTTAAGAAGTTACATCCTTCTAAATAAGAAGAAGCTAAACCATGTGTGTACCAAGATGTTACAAACGTAGTTCCTGTTAACCATCCACCTGCTGCAAGGTAAGCTGTTGGGAATAATAAAAGACCCGACCAACCAATAAATACGAAACGATCTCGTTTTAACCAGTCATCGACTAAGTCAAATAAACCTCTTTCGTCAACCGCTGTTTGTTGCGTTTGCCCTATTGCAATCGTCATACTAAGTAAAATCTAAAAAGAGCTAGGGGTAAAATGAATTTAAATTGTCACTTTTCTTTTCCACACAGAGAAGAGCATCTATTGCTCGATTAAAAATCAATATGCTCTAAGTATTTTGAAAAATGCTTAATAATAAGTATTATAATAATTTTCTTAATTTTTCAGTTTTCACTTTTAAAAATTTAACACTAATTAATAAAAAAGTTACAGAAAAATAAATTTGTAATTATTTTACATCAAAGATTTTTTAACCATATTCCAGGATGTTCACAAAAACCCTCGCATTCAATAACATCAAATTCATATTCTTGTTTTTTTGTAAAAATATTAAAAAAAACTTTTAGAAAAAGACTATTTGATGAAGAAAACGAATTGATATACTTTTTATTTAAAGGCTTTATCTTAAAGATAGTGTTAGTATACACTTTCGGGATTTTATTTAATCCTTCTTTAATCCAACATAAATTATAAAATTCGCAATTTATACAGATGCACATAGAATTATCATATTAATTCATTTACTTAAAATGGGGGCGGAGGGACTTGAACCCTCACGACCGTAAATAGTCAACGGATTTTCTACTTAATATAACTCGTTATTCTTTTTATTGAACAAGTATAAAAGTATGGACTCTATCTTTACCTTATAGGTAGTTCCCATTGAGTCTCTGCACCTTTTCAATCCAAGCAAATGATGAATTGAGTTGGCTCAGAATTGTTCTTTCCAGTTCTTAGGAAAGACTTTCTCTGAATTTGAGAACTTACAAATTAATGCTCAAAATTTAAGTCCGTTGTGTCTACCATTCCACCACGCCCCCTATCTTATAAAGTTGTTAAAGGCGGCACCCAGATTTGAACTGGGGATCGAGGATTTGCAATCCACTGCCTTACCACTTGGCGATACCGCCTTTTCAAACTA
>Ga0194129_10009551_pt1 | contig 10836 bp, 8 predicted proteins | sample TA2KigCa35mmetaG_FD_150862 | JGI IMG/M metagenome (GOLD analysis project Ga0194129, IMG submission 150862) | Freshwater microbial communities from Lake Tanganyika, Tanzania - TA2015038 Kigoma Deep Cast 35m | ecosystem: Environmental > Aquatic > Freshwater > Lake | place: Tanzania: Lake...
ATTCACTATTACTCGCACTCGCTCCTTAGCAGAAGCCATTGGAAACCGCACTATTGAACAGATTCTACAAAACTCCAATACATCCCCACAAACCCTCATGCCACTTAAAAAAGAAAAAAGCCTTATGCCCATATTATATGCCAATGATTTATCTGCTTTTATAATGCCCCAGCGGCTCGCACTCCTAAACAATCTCTTTTGCTTTTCTATTTCAAGTAAAGCTTCCTGTACATCCCGTGCCAATTCCACATGTTCATCTTGTATTGAAAGGATTATTCCTTCGGGAGAGATTGCTGCTTCTCCTGTTCCGGCCATCTCACATACACGCCTCGTATCACTTCTCTGTGATACTGCCGCATGCATCCCAGAAACAATAACCACGGTGCCAAGCAACAAAATAATACGAATCAATTTCCACATACGCCTCCTAAAACCAAGATTTTTTACTTTTTCTTCTTTACACATTTGTAATTGTTCTTATACGCTTGGCATAGTCTACATTTCAACTTTTTAAAACACTAAGTTATTTCTATGCACAGAAAAATATACCTCCTTATCCTTTTATGTTTTGGCCACATACATCAAGTTTGTTCAGCTGCATCAATCAATGAATTCGCTTTTAATAGCGAAAGTGGTGGCTGTATTTCACCACTTACAGATCCCGATATCTTAGATGATTTCAATGATATCAATATCCCTTTATCTGAAGTCTTTTCCCCACGCCTAGACCAATCACAATTGCTCTTTACCAGTGAAGAGCTTTTTATGCGTTCAGCTCGCCTCAAATTCAAACTAGAAAAAAGCCGCTCTGATAAAAAGCTTGATTGGTCGGTATGGATCTACACTTTTATCTTGCAAGATGCCGCAAGTAGAGCCGCTGCAATGATCAAACAACTGCCAAAAAATCAGCCTAAAGAGGCATTTTCTCAACAAAAAAGGGATATAGAAACAATGCTGCACATCGAATCAATAAAACTAATTGTTCGAGTTGCGCTCCTAGAAAAATCTCTTGACGAAAAGATAGCCTTCATGAATCAGCGACGTAGAGAAGAGCTAGCTACAAAACGCCGTATTCAGGAAATAAGGTCAGAAAATAATTATATTTTCTGACCTTACCAGTAATAGTTGTAAATTTGGGTAGTTTTGGCAGACTAGTCTGGTCATTATATTGATTTAAAATTTACAGACAGGAGATTTTATGGCTACCGTCAGCATGGATCTGGTCAAACAGCTTCGCGACAAAACACAAATTGGCATGATGGATTGCAAAAAGGCGCTTGAAGAAGCAGCGGGTGATTTTGATAAAGCGCTTGAACTCTTGCGCAAAAAAGGTGCTGCTGTTGCTGCAAAGCGTGCTGACAACGTAACCAATCATGGCCGTGTAGAAAGTTTTATTAGTAATGATAACAAGACTGCTGCCATTGTAGAAACTGCTTGTGAAACAGATTTCTCTGCTAATACTGAAGCAATGAAAGATTTCGCAATTGCTGTTGCAAAAAATCTTGTTCAGAGCGATGCAACAAATACTGATGCCCTTTTCCTTCAGCCACTCGTTGATAATGCAAACGGCCTTACCGTTAAACATTTACACGAAGAGTTAGTAGCAAAGATTTGTGAAAACATTAAAGTTACTCGTTTTGCACGCTTTCATGTAGCTGGCAATGGTATGGTAAATGTATATATCCACCCAGGATCTACTATTGGCGTAATGGTTGAATTGACCACTGACAAAGATGCCTCAGGTCATCTTGATGCACTCAAACAAATTGCAAAAGACGTTTGCATGCAAGCAGCTGTAACTAATCCTGTATGCGTACGCCCAACAGAGATGGACCCTGCCGTATTAGAAAATGAACGTAGACTTGCTACTGAACAAATGCAAACAAGCGGCAAACCTGCAAATGTTATTGAAAAAATTGTTGAAGGCAAAGTAGCAAAGTTCTTCCAAGATGCATGCTTGCTTAATCAACCATTTATTAAAAATGACAAGCAAACAGTGGAGCAATACGTTAACGAAGCAAGCAAACCGCTTGGCCTTACTGTTACCGTAAAGCAATTCACTCGTTTTGCTATCGGTCGCTAAGACAAGAAAGTTACCATGCAATCCGTTCTGATTAAACTCAGCGGTGAGATTTTTAGTGACTCCAACGGGCAGCTCTCAGCAGAGGCTGCCCATCAACTTATAGCGCAAATAAAAAAAATTATTCCCACACACCATGTCAGCATTGTTATTGGTGGTGGTAATTTTTTTCGCGGCAGCATTCAAGGCAGGCTCCTTGGGCTACGAGCTACAGCAGCCCATTATATAGGCATGCACGCAACTGTGCTGAATGGCTTAGCGCTACAAGAACTGATGGCGCAACAAGGGATTGAAGCCATGCTACTTGCTCCCAACCGCATTTATGGAGCGGCTTCTGCACTTGAGCCAGCGGTTATTACCCAAGCAAAAAAAAATAATACCCCAATCATCTTCGTAGGGGGCACAGGCATTCCATTTGTTACAACTGATACAGCAGCTGTCATGCGAGCTCTTCAAGTAGGAGCTCAGCTTGTCCTTAAGGCAACAAATGTTGATGGCGTCTACAATAAAGATCCTCGCAAAAATCCCGATGCTCAACTGCTTATCCGTGTTTCATACCATGATGCACTTGTAAATAAATTAGGTATTATGGATGCAACAGCCCTTACGCTTGCACAAGAACATAATTTAACAATAAAAGTACTCTCAATGCATGCTGCTGACGGCTTAATTAACGCTCTGCACAACGAGGCGTATGGCAGCACGATCTACTAACCATAAGGATAGACAATGATTGAAATTACATTCCAAGAAGGCGATACTAAAAGTTTTGATAAATTGCTTAAAGAGCACATGGAAAAGCCGCTCAAGCATTATGAAAAAGAACTAGCTTCCATTCGTACAGGCCGTGCTTCAGTCACCGTACTTGAAAACATTAAGGTAGATGTTTATGGTCAGATGATGAGCCTACGTGAACTTGCTACCCTGAGCGCACCTGATGCACGCCTCCTTACCGTACAACCATGGGATAAAAGCATTTTGCCAGATATTGAAAAGGCAATTTCTCTTTCAGACCTTGGTGCAACACCGGTTAACGATGGAGCTATTATTCGCATTCAATTACCACAAATGAGTGCTTCTCGCCGTGATGAATTACTCAAAATTTTGGGTAAAAAAACAGAAGAATGCCGCGTTGGTGTACGCAACGTACGTAAAGATTTTCAAAATGAAGTACGCGATGCTGAAAAAAAGCGCCTTATTTCTGAGGATTTTGGCAAAAAGCTTAGTGATGTTTTACAAAAAACCACTGATTTATTTATTGATAAAACAGAGCAACTTCATAAGAAAAAAGAAACTGAAATTGGACATATATAATAAGCCTTGATCTGATTAAAAATAAAAAGCGCCTGATTTTTTAGTCAGGCGCTTTTTATTTTTATACCGTTATTTTGTTTTAGGGCTATCTATTCTGCCTGTCATTACTTCTCTTACATTTCCACGGCCAAAATTACATGGAAGTGCTGGCAAAAAAGGTTCATACCGCATCCCGGGATTAAAAGCACCAAGCTCCGCCTCATAGTCAATTCCTGCGATTGAACCTTCTCCTTCCCATGTTACCTCAGCTGGAATTGAACCATCGTCCAATGGCGGTGATGCAGCAGCTTCACCACTTCCTGTGTGACCATTCAGTATATTACGAGACAACCCTTTATATGCAACATATTTTCCATTCCGTTGTTTCATAACAACACTTTCAACGGCATTAATAAACCTCTTACCAAAAGCATGCTTTATTTTCGGCTGCAATTCCTCTGATAACCTCACATAATGTTTATAGACTTTCAGCACGTTTAGTATTTCCTTATGCTCAAGTAAATCTATTTCCAGAAGCCACACACGTGAATGTTGCAAATCATCCTTAAATGTAATCCCAAATAATCCTTCTGAAAATAACGCCCGTGCTTCAGTAGCATTTGTCAGCGTAATGCAATTAGGGGCATCTGGCAGGGCAACTCCTTGCTGAAACAACTTAAGTGGAGTGATATGATTAAACGCTTCATGCACACGCCACGATACAGGATCTACATTGTCATCACGCAATATTTTACAAGGAGCCTCTTGATCTTGATGCCCTCGGATCAACATAAAAAGCCCTTTTGCTCGTAGTAATTTGGTAATATCATCACGGTGCAAAATATACAAATCTTTACGCTCACCACGCCATGCATTGTATCTCCATGCAACAGGAACTAATGGTCTTGAAGCCGCAACTGGAATGCCTGCTAAAGCAGCTATAACACTTAACGGCCTCATTCCTAGATGAGCACGCACTGCAGCATCTCCAGCTCCTGCTAAACGTTCAGCATCTTGCAAGCAGCAGACATCATTCCATTCATATTGCACACCAAAGTGCGGCGCATAGTAACATATTTTTTGAAACTGTACAGAAGATGGCGCTTCTAATAACTCGCTTGAATCATGATGAGGAGCTAATGCCCCATGACAGCATTGCATAAAATGCACTTGTCCCGTGGCATTATTGTAAACACCTAAGAATAGTGCGCTTGGTAAAGAGCTACAAAAACGCATATAATAATCTTTTAAAAGCTCATCTGTCTTCATAGACGTATCATCTAAACCAGCAACAAGATTACCAAACTTAGAAACAAGTTCTTGGAAGAACCCCGCCTCCCCCGCTAGCCGATTATTTTCATGGTTACCGCGTACCAAATGAACTTGCTTCCAATTTTTGTTTTTCAAACGCAAAATAGTTGCTAAGCATTCAATACCAAACAAACCACGGTCAGTCATATCACCAAGAAAAACTACATGGACATCAGGTGCAAGCTGAAAATTATCTTTTAAGAAACCAAGTCGCTGCATCGTCAGCAAACTACGAATAAGCCCATGCGCGCTACCATGTAAATCTCCTAAAAAAAGCACTGTAGGCGGCTGCTCTGTTCTATCAGCTCGCACAATATTTTTTTCCACAAATGATTCATTTCGTTGCAAAAAATCATGCATTTCCCCTGCTGTGCGAGCATACGTTGTCTGATCACCGCCAAGCCATAGAGAGGGCTCATGGCTTAGTGATGCTACATCAAAATAGTCTTCGAACTGTTTAATAATATCTTCGACAGGAACAACAGAAGCTTTCCCTCTAAGTTGCGCTTCAAAATAAGCATTAACCTTTTCACCAGGAAGAAACACCTGCTCTGGAACGTTATGGAAAAATGTATCTGCCAAGCTCTCTAGACTTGTAAAAATGCCCGCATCGACATCATAAGTAAAACACTCCTCAATCTCGAAACCGGGAGAAGAACTACGACTCTCATCAGAATAGATATCATCATCAAAAGCTGCTTCCAATTCCTCACCGGTGCCAGCATTCGAAGAAAAGCTATGAGGGGTTACCTGGAGAGCTCCTTTTTCATACGGCACTAATGCAACTGGCGCTGCGGCAGGCTGATACTCTGTCGCTACACTATCTTCACTTTGTTGCTGACGTAGCAATGGCCTCAAAATAGGCTTTATTGGCGTGGGCTCTGGTAAGCCTGCAAGAGCTGCAACCGGTTCCTCTTTTACGATACGCGGAGCATCCAAGGGCTCCACATGAAAAGCACGCACTGGTTTTTGTACACAAAAGACAGCATTGAAGCCATTAAAAAGTACTATTGCTAATAGACTTTGCCTCAAGAACCAAGTACCAAATATTATATTCTTCATTAGTCAGGACCGCTTACAGGAACAATTCCTAAAGCGTCACCTACAGTGCCAGGACCAAAGGGACATGCCAACGTATCCCCCTTCGGCATATGTATACCTTCAGCTAATGGTATTTCTACACAACCACTCGCACTTGGATGACTATGCCATACAGCTGGGGTCTGAATAGTACCGCCAGCATCTTCATCACTACCATCACCTGCGCTGCCATTTATTACTGCGTCTGCAAGCGGCTTGCAGCTAACGTATTTATCATTACGGCTTTTTTGTAATAAATTTTTAATACCAAGTGGCTGGATCAAGCTAACTGCTGCAGCTTCTCGCTCGGCTATAGGAACCTTAAGAAACGATTGATAAGCAGAAATTAATCTATCCATCGTAGATTGATCTAATAAATCTGCTTCATATATCCATACACGCGAAGCAGAAAAATCTTCTGCAAATAAAATTCCTATAAACCCTTCAGAAACAAGCCCACGCGCTTCTGTTGCTGTCGTCATTGTCCAACAGTTTGCACTGTCTAACAGTGCAATGCCATTTCGCAAAAATTGCTGCGGGGTTATTCTGCTAAAAGCCTCGTGCAGGCGCCATGAAACAGGCTCAGGCTCACCTTCCCGCAGCACTTTGCATGGCGCATGTTGATCTTGATGCCCACGAGCCAACATAAACAGCCCGTTTCTATGCAACAATTTAGTAACATCATCGCGATGCAATGTATAAATAGAATCACCCCCACGTACTTTTTTGAAAGGGACGGTCTCTGGGCTAGAAAATCTTGCAAGCTTGTCATCAATAGCAGCTTCGTCTTCACACTCACTAAAATGTTGATCTTCTGGGGTACAACAAACATCGTTCCATTCATATTGGCTACCAAAATGGGGACTGGCATAAGAAATTTTTTCATACACAGCGGCCCCGCTATGAGCTAAAAACGGCCGCGGATCATGGTGCACTGCAATACCCCCATGGCATGCCTGCATAAACCGCAACGTACCTCCCTCATAAAAGCCTAAAAATAATGCGCTTGGCAGTGAAGTACAAAATTGTGCATATAATTCGTACAATCTTGTACTTTCGCTTTTTGCATATTTACAGGAAAGCTCAGCGACAAAGCCATAATTTTTTATCATCTTACCGTCTTCATGATTACCACGAGCTATGTGCACCTGCATCCAGTTAGCATTTTTAAGCCGCAGAATGGTATAGATACTCTCTGCACCTCGCAACCCACGGTCAGTCAAATCACCCAAAAATACTAAATGGACATTCGCAGCTAAGGTAAAATCTTCTTGCAGGTATCCTAACTGCTTCATTACTAACAAATTACGCAGCAACGCATGCACACTACCATGTATATCTCCCATGAATAAGACTAATTGAGGAGCATCTTCAGCATTACGAATAATTTTTTTCTCGACATACGCCTCTGTTCGCTCACGAAAATCAGACGCCCCAAAGGTAAAAAATGACATCTTTTCGTTACGTAGCCACAAATGATCATTCTTACGTTCATCAAAAATCTTCTGATTGTACAAATTAAATTGTTCCTCTAACACAGAGAAGGGGATCACCCATCCAGCTAAAGAACTATTCAATTTTCCCTTCACATAATCATTTTCACCAAGCCCACCCGGAGAGAAAATAGATTCCGGGGTACATGAAAATAGTGCAGTAGTAAGTGATGACAAGCTTACAAGCTGGTCTTTTGCATAACATTGTGTCGCCACTGGCGATGGTAGTGGCTCGGTTGGTGACCTCAGCGGGCGTGTTTCTTCGGCCTCTTCAGCCACCGCTGCTAGATCAAAATTAAAATCAGCGGATTGAGGCAGGCGCTTTCCTAGCCCTTCTGCAAGGATCTCTCCTCCTGCAGGAAGATACGAAGGGCTAAACGGCACAAAAGAAACCGTCATTCCTAAGCGACTGGGTAGTCCTACATCATCAGTTGCGGTAAATGTCCTTGAACTGTCAGCTCGCCTTAGAGGAACCAGTCCTGAAAGCCCTCCTGTTATAGGAGAAAATCTTGAAGAAGCCGCGATTGAATCGACAGAAGGAGATAACTGGAAATTACTCCTTCGCAGCGGCAACATCGGTGAAAAACGCTCATCTACTGATGCACGGGGAACGACAGGAGTGCTGGTGGTTACTCCTACTCCTAGGCCGACAGGCGCTCGCATCAGCGCCGTTGGATGATCTTCCTCCTCGGTATTTTCATCATCAAAATCTTCATGCCCCCACATATCAGCGCTTGTGGAATTAATAGACTGAATTAATCCAAAGGCAAACAGTAGCCCCCATAACGCACGTATATTTTTATTACTCTTCACTGCAACCTCTCCACTTTTTACTTAAAAACTTAGGTGATTACCCTTCTGTTGGCACACCGGTCAAAGCTATTTATATTTCTATATTTCAAGTAAGCCCTCTTTTGTATCCTTACCTAAACACTTGTAATCACAATAAATACATTACAATTGTAATTATAAATACTTAAGCATATCAATAATTTAATCAATTTGCATTTTATTAAATTTAGCAAGCAGGTTTTTGACATTTAGAAAAACCCTCGACACTTTCATCAGCTAATTCTTCATCCTAACAGTATGGTTCTCTCCTACCACTGATTATGAACAATCAACCTTAACCGAGAAGCAAACAAGAAAGTGATTGGTAAAAAATTCGAAAATTATGGCAAAGCAGCGCCAGTAAATGGATTGCATATATCAAAAAACAACACAACGGCTATTTATTTATTTTTATGTCCCCGAGGGGCAAAAAAAAAGGGATCTTCTTTTGCAGAAAATCCCTTTAAAAATTAAAGTCTTATGAATTTATAAAACTACTTGGTAGGCAAGGTAAGCAATAAATAAACTTACCAAGGCTGCTCCTGTACCTCGCCCCATTGGACGACGTTTCATAAGACCAAAGGCTAAAACACCAAACGCTAAGAACATGAACATACAGGCCCAGTGTAAACCAGCAAGTTGCACAGGTTTATTAGAAAGCACTGCCAATAAGCCTAAAATCAGGGTTGTTTGCCCCAATACCGTTCCAAGCGTTGGACCAATAGCCAGGCCAAAATCACCACGGCGCAAGGCACCAAAACAAAGGGCCAGTTCAGGCAATGTTGTACCAATACCGAGAATAGTAGCCCCAACTGTTTCAAGAGGCAAGCTTAACCCTTCTGAAAGCGCTAATGCGTAGGTCACCGTGACATGTGAAGCAACCATTACAGCCCCCAGGCTTACTGCAAGCTTAAGAAGCAGCAACGAGGTAGAATATGGACAATGCGGTTTCTTAGCCTTTTTGCAACAAGAAGAACAGCTTTTTTGTACACACCGTAAACAATCAGCTGGTAAAATCTCTTCTTCCCCGTGCACCAGATCACGCATCTCTTTATGCTTCCAAAAATAGACAATAACTGCTGCGTATACCGCAAGCAATACTAGACCATGCAAAGCCGTGATATTCCCCAAGCACAACAACGTAAACATAATTAGTGAAGTTAAAAACAAAATACCCAGTAATTTTTTATTATCAGCAGCAGACATGCGAATTTTGTTGCCTGCAATGAGCAACGCAGACCCAACAACCATGGTCACATCACTAAAATTACCCCCAATAATATCACCAATTGCCACTTCACTAACCCCAGCAAGCGCAGAAGATATAGTAATCGCTAGCTCAGGAATATCGGCAGCTATCGCTAGCACTACAAAACCAAGGAAAAACGTTGAAACATTAAAGCGATGCGCAACTAAGATAGCATTGCTCACTACCGCATCCCCACTAAACCATAACCCAAACAGGCCGCCAATAACACCAACAAGATATGCAATAAGCATCACATCCATTAAAATAACTTTCTAAAAAATAATATTTATGCGCAAAAAACTTACGGACAAAACAGAAATAACCCCGCCACAGTATAATCGAGCTCCTTTTTTACTACAACCGGCACTCTTCATTCTCAAACAAAAAACAGCTTTATTTAATAAAAAAAACCTTTTTATTAAATAACAGTTGAAAATATTTATCCTATTTGTAATATATAAATATATTGTTAAAACTAGCTAGAAAATACGTCTTTTCTAGCTTAATGGAGGTTATAATGAACTTTTTTTTACTGCTCACGCTGCTTGGGCTACCCACCACTGCATGGGCGATGGAAAGCCATGCCGCTGCAGAAGAAGAAATAAGCACAACAGCCGCAACCTTAAGCTGCAATGAATATACTTTTTCTGCAGATAACCTTTTAAGCTTTGCGCCAGTCGAGAAATCAGTGGCCATGATTCTTGGTACTGCACCAGCAACACCACAACCAGCACCAAAGCCAGCTGATAATTCTTCACCTTTTGGCTGGGAAGATCATGAGCTTTCTGCCTCCAGCGATGATGATGACGAGGAAGGCAGTAACGTTGAAGAAGCAGAACCAACACCTGCCCCTGCCATCCACACTCTTGCCATGGCCGGCAAACACTATGCTACTAGCCAGTCTGAATCAAAAAAACGCAGAAGAACTGATGATGCTTCTAAAAAATTCGTTTGTGATAGGCCAAACTGCAAATATGCAACTAATAAAAGTAGCCACTTCAAATCGCACATGCGCACTCACACCGGTGAAAAACCTTTCCAATGCACAGCATGCGACAAAGCGTTTAGTATGATGAGCAGCCTCACAACGCACATGCTCACTCACACCGGCGAAAAACCCTACAACTGTGATGTATGCGGCACCGCATTTAGTGATAGCAGCCACTTCAAACGGCACATGCGCACGCACACCGGCGAAAAACTTTTCCAGTGCACAGCATGCAGCAAAGCATTTACTCAACGCAGCAACCTCATAAGACACATGCGTACTCACACCGGCGAAAAACTTTTCCAGTGCACAGCATGCAGCAAAGCATTTACTCAACGCAGCAACCTCATAAGACACATGCGTACTCACACCGGCGAAAAACTTTTCCAGTGCACAGAATGCGACAAAGTGTTTGCTCAGAAGTGGACCCTCAAATCGCACATGCGCACTCACACCGGCGAAAAACCCTACAACTGTGATGTATGCGGTAAAGGGTTTACTGAGAACAGCA
>Ga0194129_10009552_pt1 | contig 10835 bp, 8 predicted proteins | sample TA2KigCa35mmetaG_FD_150862 | JGI IMG/M metagenome (GOLD analysis project Ga0194129, IMG submission 150862) | Freshwater microbial communities from Lake Tanganyika, Tanzania - TA2015038 Kigoma Deep Cast 35m | ecosystem: Environmental > Aquatic > Freshwater > Lake | place: Tanzania: Lake...
TCCAACCTTCCGGGCCAGCTCTCCGGCGGCCAGCAGCAGCGCGTGGGCATCGCGCGCGCGGTCGCCATGGAGCCCAAGGTCCTGCTGCTGGACGAGATCACCTCCGCGCTCGACCCCGAGCTGGTCGGCGAGGTGCTGTCGGCGGTGCAGCAGCTCGCGCGCGACGGCATGACCATGGTCGTCGTGACGCACGAGATGACCTTCGCGCGCGACGTCGGCACGCGCATCGTCTTCATGGACGCCGCGCGCGTCGTCGCCGAGGGCACGCCGCGCGAGATCCTGGTCGAGCCGCGCCACGAGCGCCTGCGCAGCTTCCTCGCGCGCATCGAGATGAAGGGGCATTGAGGGACAAGCCATGGCCACGCGCAGCGACGTCAGGAACCGCCTCGGGCTCCGCCCGGTGATAAACGTCTCCGGCACGATGACGCATCTCGGCGCGTCGATCGTGGTGCCGGAGGCAATCCGCGCCGCGAGCGAGGTGATGCCGGAATGGGTGGAGATCAACGACCTCCACCGCAAGGCGAGCGCCGCGATCGCCCGGGCGACGGGCGCCGAGGCCGGCTTCGTCACCGCCTCCGCGGCCGCGGGCATCACGCTCGCGGTCGCGGGCGCCATGACCGGCGCCGACCTCGCCCGGGTCGAGCAGCTGCCCGACGCCTCGGGGATGCGCGACGAGGTCGTGATCCAGATGGGCCACATGACTGGCTACGGCGCGGCGATCGAGCAGGGCATCCGCCTCGCCGGCGCGAAGGTGGTCCCCGTCGGCAACGTCACCGACGCGCGCGGCTACCAGCTCGAGCACCGCATCTCCGAGCGCACCGCCGCCGCGCTCTACGTCGTCTCGCACCACACCGTGCAGTATGGCCAGCTGCCGCTCGACGCCTTCGCGCGCACCTGCCGCGCGCGCAGCGTGCCGGTGATCGCGGACCTGGCCTCGGAATACGACCTGCGCGGCTTCCTCGCGGCGGGCGCGGACGTCGCGATCTACAGCGCGCACAAGTTCCTCGGCGGCCTCACCGCCGGCATCGTCGCGGGGCGCAAGGACCTCGTGCGCGCGACCTTCCTGCAGAACTCGGGCATCGGGCGCGGGATGAAGGTCGGCAAGGAGAGCATCGTGGCGACGATCGCCGCGCTGGAGGCCTGGGAGCGGCGCGACCACGAGGCGGTGCGGCGCGCGGAGCGCGGGCACCTGGACCTCTGGATGAAGCGCTTCGCCGGCGTGGCGGGCATCCGCGCGACCATCATCCCCGACCCGACGCACAACCCGCTCGACCGGCTCGTGCTCGAGGTCGATCCCGAGGTCGCGCGCATCACCGCCTGGGACCTCGCCGACGCGCTCGGCGCGGGCGACCCTCCGGTGATCGTGCGCGACCACGAGGTCGAGCAGGGCTTCTTCCAGCTCGATCCCTGCAACCTCCATCCCGGCGAGGCGCCGGTCGTGGCCGATCGCATCCTCGCGGAGCTGGAGGCGGCGCGCCGGCGCAACGCGCCCTCCGGCCGCACGGTGGCCGAACGCAGGGCGGCGCGCTTCGAGCGCCTGCTGCGCTGGCCCGACTGAACCGGACGTGGCCCGGCGGCGCTCAGCGCGGCGGCGGGCAGGCCTGTCCGCGGCTCTGCTCGAAGGGCGCGTCGCCGCCGCGCACCGTGTCGCGCCAGACGATCTCGCCGCGCTCCGCGTCGACCAGCAGGTCCGCGCCGAGCACGCGGCCCCACCAGACGCGCACGAGCACCAGCTTCTCGTTGACCCAGACCGCGTAGGCGGTGGCGTTGCCGTGGTTGCGCAGCTCGACGACCACCGCCTCGGGACGCTCGACGTCGACGACGATACGCGTGTTCCAGGGCGGCGGCGCGCTGAAGTCGGGATCGACCTTGCGCAGCCTGTAGGCGCCGTTGGGCGAGGCGAGCCACTGCGCGCCCTCGGCCGGCGCGACGCGCTCGCGCGTCACCGCCGCGCGCTCGCCGGGCTGCTCGGACCACGGCCCGTGCGTGATGCGCGGCGCGCTCCAGCACGCGGGCGGGGTGTGGAATTCCTGCTGCGCCGCCGCGGGCATGGCCAGCAGGACCAGCGCCACCAGCAATCGTGAGATCATGGATCCACCTCCTCCCGCCGCCGGGATCCCGCCCGGGGCGCGCTCACATCCTAGCGCGGGAGATCGCCTCCCACACGGCCTGGCGGGTCGCCGGCATGTCGATGCGCCGCACGCCAATCGGGCGCAGCGCGTCGAGCACCGCGTTGATCACCGCCGGCATGGCGCCGGCACAGCCCGCCTCGCCGCAGCCCTTCACGCCGAGGATGTTGGTCTTCGCCGGCACGGGATGGCTCGCGAAGCCGATCATCGGCAGGTCGGCGGCGCGCGGCACCGCGTAGTCCATGTAGCTGCCCGCGAGCGGCTGGCCGTTCTCGTCGTAGACCGGGTTCTCGAGCAGCGCCTGGCCGATGCCCTGCGCGACGCCGCCATGCACCTGCCCCTCGACGAGGAGCGGGTTCACGATCGTGCCGAAGTCGTTCACCGAGTCGTAGCGCACGACCTCGACGACGCCGGTCTCCGGGTCGACCTCGACCTCGGCGACGTGGCAGCCATTCGGGAAGGCGGAGGGCACGGCGCCGTCGACATGGCGCACGTCGAGGCTGTCGGGCGTGCCCTCGGGCAGCCTCCCGCCCGAGCGCAGCCGCCCGGCGAGCTCGAGCAGGCCGATGCCACGGTCGGTGCCCACGATGCGGAAGCGGCCCTCGACGAACTCGATGTCCGCGACCGCGGCCTCGAGCACCGCCGAGGCGGCGGCGCGGCCCTTCTCGATCACCTTCTCGGCCGCGTGGGCGATGGCGGAGCCGCTCATCATCATCGAGCGCGAGCCGCCGGTGCCGCCGCCCGCGAGCAGCTCGTCGCTGTCGCCCTGCAGCAGGCGGATGCGGTCGAAGGGGATGCCGAGGCGCGCGGCCAGCACCTGCGCGAAGGGCGTGGCATGGCCCTGGCCGTAGTCCAGCGTGCCGGTGATCATCGTCACGCCGCCATCGGCGTCGAAGCGTATGCCGCCCATCTCCTTGACCGAGGCCGCGGTGACCTCGAGGAACTGCGCCACGCCGCGGCCGCGCAGCCTGCCGCGCGCGCGCGACTCCTCGCGCCGGAGCGCGAAGCCGTTCCAGTCGGACGCGACGATCGCCTTGTCGAGCACGGCGCCGAAGTCGCCGCAGTCGTAGGTCATCTCGTTGGGCGCCACGTAGGGGAAGGATTCGGGCCGGATGTGGTTGCGCCGGCGCAGCTCGATCGGGTCGATGCCCATCTCCTGCGCGGCGGCGTCGACCAGCCGCTCCATCACGTAGTTGCCCTCGGGCCTGCCGGCGCCGCGATAGGGACCCATCGGCGAGGTGTTGGTCACCGCGCAGCGCGCGAGGACCTCGATCGCCGGGGTGCGGTAGACGCCGATCACGTTCTTCTGGATGCCCAGCGCCGGGATCATCGGCGCGTAGTTGCCGGCATAGGCGCCCATGTTGCCGATCGAGGAGACGCGCAGCGCGAGGAAGTTGCCGTCCCTGTCGAGCGCGAGCTCGCCGACCACCTCGTGGTCGCGGCCGGCCTGGTCGGAGAGGAAGCTGGCCTGGCGCTCCTCGGTCCACTTCACCGGCCGGCCCAGCGCGCGCGCGGCGTGCAGCAGGCAGATGTATTCCGGGTAGACGCCGGCCTTCATGCCGAAGGAGCCGCCGACATTGCCGGTCAGGACGCGGACCTGCTCGACCGGCACCTTCATCACGTCGGCGAGGCCGGCGCGCATGCCGAACACGCCCTGCGTGCCCATGTGCACGGTCCAGCGCCCGGTCGCGGCGTCGTGCGCGACGACCGCGGCGCGCGGCTCCATCGCGCAGACGACGACGCGGTTGATGTCCATCTCGAGGCGCGTGACATGCGCCGCGGCGGCGAAGGCCGCGGCGACCTTTGCCTCGTCGCCGAAGCGGAAGTCGTATTGCAGGTTGCCCGGCACCTGGTCGTAGATGACCGGCGCCCCGGGCGCGAGCGCGGCGCTGCCCGAGGTGACGGCGGGCAGGACGTCGACGTCGAGCTCGATCGCCTCGGCCGCGTCGCGGGCCTGCATCCGCGTCTCGGCGACCACGATCGCGACCGGGTCGCCGACATAGCGCACCTTGCCGCGCGCCAGCGCCGGGCGCGGCGTCTCGCGCATCGGCGTGCCGTCGCGGTTCTTGCCCATGGGCGCCGACCGGATCTCGCCATAGCCCATCGCGTCGAGGTCCGCGGCGGTCCACGCCGCGAGCACGCCGGGCATGGCGCGCGCGGCATCGGTGCCGATCGAGCGGATGGCGCCATGTGCATGCGGGCTGCGCAGGATCCAGGCATGGGCCTGGCCCGGCAGGTCGAGGTCGTCGGTATAGGCGCCGCGCCCGGCGAGCAGCCTGGGGTCCTCGCTGCGCCGGACCGGCTGGCCAACGGCGAAGCGGGCGAATTCGAGGGAGGTGGCTGCGTCGACTGGCGCCATGGGGACGACCTCTTCTTGCGCGGGACGGCCCCTCGCGGGACCGGGATGCGGATGTTGCCGCCGCGCGGCGCGGGGCTCAACCTCGCGCGACGCATGGCGGCGCGCAGGAAATCGACCGATAATGCCGCTTGTCAACGAGGGGGAACGCCACATGACCGCCGCCAGCCAGACGCTCGGGATCCGCGCCATCCGCTCCGTGCCGCTCTTCGGCGAGAGCCCGAAGGGAGGCTGGTCGGCCGAGATCAAGCCCGAGGACACGATCCACGCCCTGATCGCCGTGCATACCGATGGCGGCCCGATCGGCTATGGCAGCGTGTTCACCGACGCGCGCCTGGTCGCCGCGGCGCTCAAGGTGCTCGAGCCTCTCTATCTGGGCGAGAACGCCCTCGAGCCGGCGCGCGTGTCCGAGAAGCTGCACCAGAACAGCTTCTGGATGGGGCGCGGCGGCAGCCTCACCCACACCATCAGCGGCATCGACATCGCGCTCTGGGACATCCTCGGCAAGGTGACGGGCATGAGCGTCGGCCGGCTGGTCGGCGGCCGCCACCGCGAGCGCGTGCAGCCCTATTGCTCGCTCCTGATGGAGGAGCCCGGGCGCATGCACGACGTGATCGCGGACTACCGCGCGCGCGGCTTCACCGCGTTCAAGATCGGCTGGGGCCCGTTCGGGCGCGCGATGGACGCGCGGCTCGACGAGGCGATCGTCGCCGCGGCGCGCCGCGCGGCCGGCGACAGGGCGCGGCTCTTCGTCGACGCCGGCGCCAGCGACGCCTACTGGCCGCATGGCCTGAAATGGGCGCTGCGCACCGCCGAGATGCTCAAGGACCACGACGTGGGCTGGTTCGAGGAGGCGCTGAAGCCCGACGCGATCGACGACTTCGTCGAGTTGCGCCGCCAGAGCCCAGTGCCGATCGCCGGCGGCGAGGTCCTCACGCGCCGCCAGGCCTTCCTGCCCTGGCTGGCGCGCGGCGCCTTCGACATCGTGCAGCCCGACGTGACCAAGGTCGGCGGCCTCTCCGAGCAGCGGCGCATCGCCTGGATGGCCGAGGAGTTCGGCGTCAGGTACGTGGGCCATGGATGGAACACGGCGCTCGGCGTCGCGGCCGACCTGCAGCTCGCGACCGCGCTGCCGAACGTCGACCTGGTCGAGTTCATCGGCGGCAGCCCCTATGTCGACGGCATCACCGCCGAGCCCTTCCGCCTCGACGCCGAGGGCTGGCTGCAGATCCCCGACCGCCCGGGCCTCGGCGTCGACATCGACCGCGACAAGCTCGCCCGCTACACCGACGATCCCGCGCCGCTCTTCGCCTGAGACGCCGGCGCTTGGCCGACACGCTCGTCCTCACCGAGGCGCTGCCGGAGGCGGGAATGCGCATGCTCGCCGCGCGGCCGGGCCTGCGCGTCGTCGTCCTGCCCGCGCCGACGGAAGCCGCGCTCGCGGCGGCGATCCCGGAGGCGGACGGTGTCGTCGTCGCCATGGAGCGGCCGGCGCTCACGGCCGCGCATGTCGCGGCGGCGCCGCGGCTGCGCATCGCCTGCCGCATGGGCGCGGGCTACGACCATCTCGACGTCGCCGCGCTGACCGCGCGCGGCATCCCGCTGGCGACCACCGGCGGGACGAACGCGCCGACCGTCGCCGAGCAGGCGCTCTACCTGATGCTGGCGCTGGCGAAGCGCGGGCCGACGCTCGACCGCGCGGTGAAGTCCGGGCGCTGGCCGCGCGCGTTCGGCGGCGTCGAGCTCCTCGGCAAGACCTGCGTCGTCGTCGGCTACGGCTATATCGGGCGCGAGGTCGCGCGGCGCGCCGCCGCCTTCGGCATGCGCATCGTCGTGGTCGATCCCCATGTCGCGCCGCCGCCCGGGCTCGGCTACGAGCGCGAGGACGACTTCCTGCGCGCGATCGGCCGCGCCGACTTCGTCGTCCTGGCCTGCGCCCTCGTCGAGGCGACGCGCGGACTGGTCGATGCGCGCAGCCTGCGCGCCATCAAGCCCGGCGCCTTCATCGTCAATGTCGCGCGCGGCGGCGTGGTCGACGAGGTGGCGCTCGCCGAGGCGCTGGAGCGCGGGCAGCTGGCGGGCGCCGGCCTCGACGTGATGCAGAGCGAGCCGCCCTCGCCGGCCAACAGGCTGCTCGCGCGCGACGACGTCGTGCTGACGCCGCATGTCGCCGCCTACATCGCGGAGACCTACGCCCGCGTCGCCGAGGTCTGCGCGCGCAACGCCCTCGACGGGCTCGATGGGCGCCCGGACCCGGAATTCGTCGTCAATCCCTCGGTGCTGCGCGGCTAGGCTGCGCGATCGTCACGCCGCGGCGGCGTCGGCGGCGTCGCGCGCGGGCAGGAAGCACACGAGCGCCGCCGTGATCGTCGCGATCCCCGCCATCGCCAGCAGCATCGTGGCGAAGCCCGCCGACTTGACCGCCGGGCCCAGCAGCCAGATCGCGAGCGATGCGCCGGTGAAGGACACCGCGAGGCGCATGCCGGTGACGCGCGAGCGCATGCGGTCGTCGACGTAGCGCAGGATGATCGCGTCGGTGAACGGGATCGCGCCGAAGACGAAGGCCATGTAGGCGATGGCGACGGCGAACAGCGCCCAGCCCTCGACCTGCGAGGCGAGCAGGAAGAGCGGCACCTGCATCGCCACGATCGGCAGGTAGATGCGCTTCAGCGGAAAGCGGTCGATGAGCAGCCCCACCGCGAGCTGCGCGAAGGACGCGGTGGCGAAGACCAGCGCCAGCAGCGCGCCCAGCGTCGCCGGGTCCTCGATCGTGCCGCGGAAGCGCTCCGCCAGCAGCTGGCCGGTGCCGTTGGTCGTGAAGTTGAAGACGAGGCTGCCCGACACCGCGGTCAGCGTCATCACCGCGAAGACGCGGGCCAGCGTCGCGCGCGGCAGGTCGAGCAGCTTCGGCTTGCGCCGCGCCGGCGCCAGGTCCTCGCGCGGCACGGCGAGCGCGAAGAGGATGCCGCAGCCGATCGCGACCAGCGACGGCACCGCGAAGGCCGCGCGCCATCCCGCGTGCTTGACGAGGAAGCCCGTGAGGATCGCGGCCACGGCGATGCCGAGGTTCCCGGCCAGGCCGTTGACGCCGATGGTGAAGCCCGGGTTGGCGGCCTTCTGCACGAGCATTGGGATGCCGACGGGATGGTAGATGGCGGCGAAGCAGCCCATCAGGGTCAGAGCCGCGGCGAGCTGCCAGCGGTCCTGGCACAGCGAGACGAGCAGCCCCGAGGCGCCGATGCCGAGGAAGAACACGACCATCATCGCGCGCCGCCCCCACTGGTCGCCGAGCTTGCCGGCCGGCACGGAGCCGAGGCCGAACATCACGAAGGCGCCCATCGTGTAGGGCATGAGGTCGTTCCACCCCATGCCCCATCCGGCCGCGATCGAGCCGACGGCGGTGGCGAAGATCAGGAGGAACAGGTGGTCGAGCGCATGGCCGACATTGAGCAGCAGCGCGAGCGGCGACGTGTTCCTCATGGCGCGATCCCCTGCCGTTGGCCCCATTCCCGTGGCGGCCCCGACCGCCGGCGCGCATCATAGACGCCGCGGGGGCTTCCATGCGAATGGCCTCGCGCGAGGCGGCGGCATCCGGGGAGCGGCGCGATGGTCGGGACTGGCGGCGACGAGGACGAACTGACGCTCGCGGAGGAGCTCTTCCTCGAGTTCGCGCAGTCGGAGGGCCTGCCCGCCGAGGCGATGGCCGAGGCGATCGCGCGCTGGGAGGAGTGCCGAGGCTTCTTCCTCGACACGATGAGGGGCTATGCCGCAGGCGACATCGACCCGGCCGAGGACGGCGACGCGCTCCTGCTCCTCGTGCACCTCTTCGCCCAGGCCGGCGAGCCTGGCGCCTGGCGGCCGCTGCTGGAGTTCCTCGCGCGCCCCGAGGAAGAGCTGGAGCACGCGCTCGGCGACGCTCTGACGGAGACGATGTCGCGCGTCCTCGTGTCGACCTTCGACGGCGACATCGAGCCACTCGCCGCGCTCGTCGCCGATCCCGCCGCGGACGGGCATGTGCGCTGGTCGGCGCTCGACGCCATGCTTGGCCTGCATGCGCGCGGGCGCGTCGAGGCGGGGCACGCGGTCGCGATCCTGGAGGCGGTCGCGGATGCGGGGCTCGATCCCGAGGATGCGGGCTGGATCGGCTGGATCCAGGCCTGCGGCGTGCTCGCCGAGGCGCCGGGCGGCGATCCCGGCCTCGCCGAGCGCGCGCGCGACGCCTTCGCCGCGGGCAAGGCGGCGCCCTATTTCGACGGCACGCAGGACATCGAGGACGACCTGCGGCGCTGGACCGAGGATCCCGCGCGGCTGCTGCACGAGACGCGCCCGGTCGAGGACGCGGCGGCGGAGCTCTCGACGTGGCACGGCTTCACCGAGGCGGGCATCACCGAGCGCCGCAAGGCCGCGCGGTTCGGCGGCTCGATCGGCCGCGACACCGTGGTCGATCCCCATCGCGGCATCGGCCGCAACGACCCCTGCCCCTGCGGAAGCGGCCGCAAGTTCAAGAAGTGCCACGGCGCCTGAGCACGGCGCAGGGCCGGTCGACGCGCGCGCCCGGCCCCCATGTGCGCATCCGCGTCGCCGACTCGGGCTCGGGCATGGACCCGGAGGTGCTGCGCCGCGCGACCGAGCCCTTCTTCACCACCAAGCCGCAGGGCGACGGCACGGGGCTGGGGCTGAGCAGCGTCTACGGCTTCGTGCGCCAGTCGGGCGGCGGCCTCGGGATCGAGAGCCAGCCGGGCCGCGGGACGACGGTGACCCTGCTGCTGCCGCGCTCGGCGCCCAGGGCCGCGACGGCCGCGACCGGTGGCGACCTGGACGACATGCCAGCCGGCCTGGGCGAGCGCGTGCTCGTGGTCGAGGACAACGAGGCGGTGCGCCGCGCGCTGGCCGGCAGGCTGCGCATGCTGCGCTACGACGTCGTCGAGGCCGGGCGCGGCGCGGAGGCGATCGCGATCCTCGGGGAGGACCGGGCGATCCGCCTGGTCCTCAGCGACGTCGTCATGCCCGGCGGCGTCGAAGGGTTCGACGTCGCCGACTGGGCATGCGCTAACCGGCCGGATGTCGGCGTCCTGCTGGTCTCCGGCAAAATGGCGGACGATCCGCAGCGCGCCGCCCATGCGGGCCTGCTCGTGCTCGCGAAGCCCTACGCGATCGCCGAGCTCGCCCGGGAATCGCGCGAAGCCCTGGCCGACTGACGCCGGGCATGCATCCGCGCGGCGCGGATTCGGCGCTGGCGCCGGGACGCGTGCCGGCCATACGAAATGCCCGTCTCAGGGGAGGCTCCACGGGAACGGCGACGTGATCGATCAGCAAGACTTCGACTCCATTCGGAACCTCCATGGGGAGTTCCTCGCCGGCATAGCCGGCGGGCAGCGCGCGGATTTCCGCAAGAAGGACCTGTCCGGCCTGAAGCTCGCCGACGCGGACCTTTCCACGGCACTGCTGGTCGCGACGAAAGCCACCTCCTGCGAGCTTACGGACGTGGTCCTCTCGGGCGCGTACATGTTCTGCGCCGATTTCCGCGCCGCGGTCCTCGTCGCTTGCGACCTGCGCCGCATCGATGGCCGCGGCATCGACTTCGGCGGCGCGCGGCTTGGCAATTGCGACCTGCGCGAAAGCGACCTGCGCCCGGGCATGCTCCTGAAGGCGGGCGCCTGGACCGGCGAGGAGGTGGCGACGTCCTTCGCCGGCGCGACGATGGACGAGTTCCGGCTTGACGGCGCGCGCATCGTGCGCGGCGACTTCACGGGCGCGACGCTGGGCGGCGTGACGCCCTCCGACGCGGACCTTCATGGCGCGAAGTTCCGCGGCGCCGACCTCTCCGGCTGCGACCTCGCCGGCGCGCGCCTGGTCCACGCCAACTTCACCAACGCCTCGCTCTGCGGCACGAACCTCAGGGGCTGCGACATGCGCTCCGCGAAGCCGGGCGGCGCGGACCTGTCCGGCGCCCTGCTCGAGGGCGTGCGGCTGGATGCGAACGCGCTGCCCGGGCCGCCGACACGCGACATCGACGACGACACGATCCGGGCGATGGCGCGCGCGCACGACGAGTGGATCCACAGCGGCGGCCGGGTCGGCGCGCGCGGTCTTCGCCGGCATGAAGCTCGCTGGCGCGTCCTTCGACAAGGCCGACCTGTCCGGCGCCAGCTTCGCGCGCGCCGACCTGTCGGGGACGGATTTCGGCGAGGCGCGGCTGGTGCTTGCGGATTTCTCCGGGGCCAAGCTCGCCGGCGCGAGGTTCGTCGGCGCGACGATGTCGGGCGCGAACCTGAGCAGCGCCGTGCTACGCGGCGCGAAGCTGCGGCGCATGATGCTGAAGCCCGCGGAGATCCGCGACGGCGATGGCC
>Ga0194129_10009553_pt1 | contig 10835 bp, 1 predicted proteins | sample TA2KigCa35mmetaG_FD_150862 | JGI IMG/M metagenome (GOLD analysis project Ga0194129, IMG submission 150862) | Freshwater microbial communities from Lake Tanganyika, Tanzania - TA2015038 Kigoma Deep Cast 35m | ecosystem: Environmental > Aquatic > Freshwater > Lake | place: Tanzania: Lake...
GATCGTGGGTTCGAAGACCGTTCTGTCGTCCTCCGATCTCAAGATCTGGAGGCGTTCGACCCCGGAGGCGACCAATGATTTCAACAAGGTCCGATTCCTGAATGGCCAGTTCCTCGCCGTGGGCGCGGGTGGTGCCTTGTGGATGTCGTCGGACGGCGTCACCTGGGCGTCCAGAACCTCTGGGGTCTCCACGGGCCTCCTGGACGTGGCCTACGGAGCCGGGCGGTACATCGCTGTCGGCGAGTCGGGGGTGATCCTGGGGTCGGTCGATGGGGTGGCTTGGGAGAAGTTCCAGACGGGAGTCGCGGTCCCGCTCCGTGCCGTCGCCTTTGGCAATGCCACGTTCGTGGCGGTGGGTGATGGAGGCGTCGCCTTGACCTCCGAGACGGGTACGGGATGGCGTCTCCGGGCCTCGAGCGGGAAGACCTTCCGACTCCTGGAGTTTGCCGAGAATCGCTTCGTCGCAGGCGATGGCAATACGCTGTTCCAGTCGGCCGATGGCCGGGCCTGGGAGCCGTGGAGCCGGCACCGGGATTTCACCTCCATCTACGACCGCAAACGCACCTTCAACGCCCTCTGGGTCGGGGAGAGGTCCGCATGGCTGGTCGGGGAGTACGCCACCATCCTGCAGAGTTCCGAGTACCTGCCGACCCTGCCATCCATCTCGGTGCAGCTGGGCGAGCCGATGGCGAGCGAAGCCGGCCCGCGGGCCGGAACCTTCATCCTCCGTCGCACGGGCGACCTCAGCAAACCGCTCACGGTCCGTGTCAGGCTGGGTGGGACGGCGGTGCAGCCAGACGACTACGTGATCACCGGACCGATCCTTCCCTGAGCGAACACCTGATCCTTCTCCTGATGAACACCTCGTTTTCTGCTGCAAGGCACCTGCCCGCTCCGCTGCGTTGGGTCGCTCTGGCATTGCTGTGCGTCGGACTGATCCCGCTGGGATCGGGACGGGTGCTGTCGGCCGATCGGACGGTGACGTTCCCCGCCGGAGCCGAGTCGGTCCAGCTGACCGTCACGCCGGTGGCGGATGCGGTGGATGACAGCTGGGAGTCGGTGACCGTCGAGCTGTTGTCGGACCCGGGGTATCTGATCTCCGGGGGGCAGCTGGCCGAGCTCTGGATCCAGCCGTTGCGGCCGCATGGGGGGGATCCCGGGACGGGGTTTCCACCCAAGCTGCTCGCGTTCTCCCCGGGGCAGGGCGGGGCCGGGATGGTGGTGACCCTGACGGGATCGTCCTTCACCGATGTCACCGAGGTGCTCTTTGGTGGCGTGTCTGCCACGTTCGAGGTGATCGATGACGGACGCATGACCGCCCGGGTTCCCCTCGGTGCGGTCACCGGCCCCATCCGAGTCCTGAATCCGTGGGGCGTGGCGACCAGTCTCGTGCCGTTCCAGGTCACCTTCTCGGGACGCTATTTCAAGGTCGCGAAGACCGTCATCGGTGGCGGGACGATCGACCTGAAGCCCGCTCTGGCCGAGTATCCCGAGGGGGCCACCATCCAGGTCCAGGCAGTGCCCCAGCCGGGATGGAGTCTTCTCCGCTGGCAGAAGGATCTCGCCGGAACCGTGGCGCTCCGGGACCTGACGCTCGACACGAACAAGGTGGTCGAGGCCGTCTTCGCGCCGGGATGGTCGACCGCGTTGACCAATGGCGTCCCGGTTCTCGAAGGGAAGCGGGCCGAACTCCCGCTGTCGCCGGTGTCCGCCCAGGCCGCCACCCTTGGATTTGGGTGGGCCCTGAAGTCGGGCCCCGAAGGACTGCAGGTGACCCCGGATGGCCTGCTGACCTGGACCCCCACGGAGTCCCAGGGGGGGCAGACCTTCTCGGTCGTGGTCGGCCTTGTGGGACCGGGGGTTGCCGATGAACGCTCCTTCACTCTGGCGGTGCAGGAGGAGAACCGGCCTCCGACCCTCGGCGCCCTCACCGATCGGTTGGTGGTCACGGGCGATGAGGTCCAGTTCCAGATGACCGGCGACGATGTGGATCTTCCGGCTCAGACCCTGGTGTTCCGGCTGGTGTCCGGTCCCACTAACGCCGTGGTGTCGTCCACAGGGGCGTTCCGCTGGAAGCCGCTTGCCAGCCAGTCTCCCTCGACCAATCGCATCGAGGTCGCCGTCAGCGACGGCAGCCTCAGTGTGACCAACGGATTCACGATCGAAGTGGTGGATCTCGTGACCCTCGTGAATGGCCAGCCCGTCCTGGACACGGTCGGCATCCTCCCTCCGTGCACCCTCGGGTTCCGGACGAGCCGCCCGGATTGGTTCGTGTACTACAGCCTGGATGGGCAACGGCCGGATGAGTTCTCGAACCTGTACGATACCCCGGTCGGACTGTCCCAGTCCGCAACCGTGTGGCCGATCCTGTTCAGCCAGGACTTCGGCAGGAGCCTTGTCGGGGTGCCCGTCCGGGTGAACGTCCTGAAGCCGCAGCAGATCACCGTGACGGGGGGGGAGGGCCTGGTCCACCTCGGTCCTGGCATCGCCCTTGGTGGGGTGTCCTCGAGTGGACTGTCGGTGGTGCTGTCGGTGGTGAGCGGTCCGGCCCGGATCGAGGGCGGGCTGCTGGTCCCGCAGGGCGGTGGTCGGGTGGTGATCCGGGCGAGCCAGGCAGGTGATGCGACCTGGGCCCCGGTACAGGTCGAGGTGGAACGGATCGTGGCCCCGGCGGCCCAGACCATTGTCTGGAAGCCGGTCCCGGCGCCGACGTTCGGCGATGCACCGCTCACGCTGAAGGCGGAGGCGAGCAGTGGTCTTCCGGTGGTCTATGAGGTGGTGTCGGGTCCCGGACAGGTTTCCGGGGATCGTCTGACCCTGTCAGGAGCGGGTCAGATCGGTCTGCGGGCGCGTCAGGCGGGCACGGCGGATTTTGCCGAGGCAACGGCCCCGCTCACGGTGACGGTGGCCAAGGCTTCCCAGGTGATCACGTTCCCGGCGTTGGCGGCCCGTGCCTACACCCCGGATGCGATTCCGCTCGTGGCCACGTCGAGTTCCGGTCTCCCGGTCGCGTTTGCGGTGCTCTCCGGTCCTGCGGAAATCCAGGGTGCCTCGCTGGGCTTGAAGGGCGTGGGCAGCATCCTGATCCGGGCGATCCAGCCCGGGAATGGCAACTTCGAGGCCGCAAATCCCAAGGAGCAGACGCTCGTCGTCACGAAGGCCGGCCAGACGCTGGTCTTCACGCCGGTGGGCAACCGGACGTTTGGCGAGGCACCGGTCCGACTGGTCGCAACGAGCAGTGGCGGGCTTCCGGTCGGGTTCCGGGTGGTGAGTGGTCCGGCGTCGGTGGCCGGGGATCTCCTGACGCTCCTGGGTGCGGGTGCGGTCGTCGTGGAGGCCTCGCAGGGAGGCAGCGACGTGTATGACGCGGTCAAGACGACCCAGTCCCTGACGGTCGCCAAGGCGGCGCAGACCATCACGTTCCCGGCCCTTCCGGACGTGGCCTACACGACCAATCCGATCCCGCTCAGCGCGACCTCGAGTCGGGGTCTGACCGTGGCCTATCGGGTCGTCACCGGCTCGGCCACCGTCTCCGGAGCGCAGCTACGTCTCGGTGGTGTGGGGTTGATCTCGGTGGCGGCGGAGCATCCCGGTGACGACAACCATCTGCCCGGTGCACCGGTCACGAACTCCTTCACGGTTTCCCGAGGGGTGCAGACGATCACCTTCGCGCCTCCGGGCGACCAGGTCCTGGGCGGTGCCGCTGTGGTCCTCGGGGCGACCAGCAGCGCCGGGCTGCCCATTGTGTTCTCGGTCCTCTCGGGACCCGCCACCATCGCTGGAAACCAGGTCACGTTGCTCGACGAGGGAACGGTGACCGTCCGGGCCCGACAAGTCGGGAGCCCACTCTGGCTTCCGGCGCAGGTGGAGCAGTCGTTTGTCGTCCGCAAGCTCACCTCCCTGGCCGTCACGGTCGTGGGCGGAAAGGGCGGCAGCGTCCAGATCAGCCCGGTCAAGGACCTCTATGCCCCCACCGACACCGTCACCCTGACGGCGGCGGCCATCGACGGCTTCGGCTTCGGTGGCTGGGGTGGTGACCTGGCGGGTTCGCAGAATCCCGCCACCGTCGTGATGTCGGCCAACCGGAAGATTACGGCCCTCTTCAACGATGTGGGCAGGCCGGTGCTGACCTGGGAGACACCGGTGGGTGGGATCACGGGCGATGAGCAGGTGGTGTTGTCCGGGAAGGCCACCGACAACGTCGGTATCACTGAGGCGACATGGCGTCGGGAAGGCGGTCCCTCCCGGGTCCTGCCCCTTGCCTCCGACGGCGGCTTCCGTGTCGAGGGCCTCGTCCTGGATGTGGGAACGAACGTCTTCGAGGTCCGCCTCAGGGATGAGGCCGGCAACGTGACCGCCGACCAGCGGACGGTGGTCTGGGTTCCGGAACGGGTGTTGCGCGTGGCGACGGCTGCGGAGGTGCAGGAGGGGCAGCGGGTGGTGTACCCGGTCCAGCTGGTGACCGATGCCGCCAACGTGGCCGGACTGACCTTCAGGCTGCGCTATGATCCCGCCCAGCTGGCGGATCCTCAGGTCGAGTGGGGTGCCCTCGTGGGACAGAGCGTGAACAATCTCAACCTGACCACGCCGGGTGAGATCGCCGGCTCGTTCGCCTTGGCGGGGACCTCGCTCCCGGCGGGGACGAATCCGGTGGCCACGGTGAGTTTCCGGGCACGCAGTGTGCCGGGGCCGACCAATTCCACCGTCGCCCCTTCCATCGTCAGCATCGGCACCCCAAGCGGGACGGCGTTGACCCGGGGCAATGCCGTGGTGGCGGGTCAGGCCCTGATCCGCCCACGTAGGATCAAGGGCGACAACAACGCCAACCAACGGATCGACATCGGTGACGCTGTGGTGATCAGCCGGCTCGAGGTGGGTCTAGAGGAACGTCGCACCTGGGACATCGGGCTGAACGACCTGAACAACAACCAGATTCTGGACAACGGCGACATCATCAAAGCGCTGCGATATGTGGTGGGGCTGGATGCGCAGCCGAAGGCGGCGCCGCGGAGCGGCGGGGAGAGCGAGTGGAGTGTTGAGAGTGGAGTGTTGAGAGGGGAAGGCGTAGCGGGTGCTGAGGTGCAGGAGGGGGTTGGGCCTGGGGTGGAGTGGGCGCTGTCGCGCCCAGTGCTGCAGGGCACTGCAGCACCCACCGATCTGAGGCCTGTGGCCTCAGGGAGGGGGCGCCTGCGGCCTGCGGGTTCCAACACCAATGATGTCGCCACGCTCGAGTTCCCCGACGGACCGGTGGCGCAGGTCGGCAAGCCGTATCGGGTCGTGGTGAAGCTCACCCGCGCCAGTGCGGCCATCGCGGGACTCAGTTTCACGGTGAACTATCCGTCGGCCCTGACCCTGACCGATAAACAGGTCGGGGCGCTGGTGCCGGCCGATGCCCTGCCGTTGTGGGCGGAGTCGGTGGGCAGTGTGAACCTGGCGGCGGTGCGGTCGACGATCTGGCCGACGAGCACGGGCGTGGCGGCGGTGCTGACCTTCCTGCCGACGGCGGCGATCAACGCCCAGGCTGCTTGGCCGATCGAGCTGGTGAAGGCCGAGGTGACGGGCGCGGGCTTTGATATCCGGGCCCTGGACAGCGTCACGGGTGAGATCCGGAGCTCGAGCACACCGCCGACGGAGCCGAAGGTGGTGGTGCCCACGCTGCCGACGGAGGGCGGACCGCTGGCGTTGGACGTTGAGGCGGCAGCGGGTGCGGCGATCGTCCTGGAGACGACGACGGATCTGGGGTCGTGGTCGGAAGCGCAGCGTCTGACGGGTCAGGGCGCCGGCAAGCCGGTGCGCGTGACGGTGATGCCAGATCCGAACGCGCGAGTACGCTTCTGGCGCGTGCGCGTGCCATGAGGGGCACGCGGAGACGAGGGGAAGAGGATTCACACGGAGACGCGGAGACGCGGAGATGGAGACGACAGAAGAAAATCGAAGAAGGATGAGGGTGCTTCCAAAGTCGGTCGTCCCTGCGGGTGAGGGCGGGTGGGTCCGTGACCTTTGCGGACCCCGGCTGTCGTCCTGTGTCGTTCAATCCCCAGCGGATTTGGATGGGGCCGTGACGGAGCACAGCCCTACCGGCATCGCCTCGGTCCTGATCTCCCCCGCCTTTCCTCCGCGTCTCCGCGTCTCCGTGTGAGTCCCTCCCCTCCGTTTTCAATTCCATCAAAATCCCATGAACCTGAAATCACTGCCCAACCGGATGCTCCTCCTTCTCGGAGGACTGCTGTCGTTCGCCGCCCTGGGCGAAGGCACCTTCAACGCGTCCAACAACTTCACGCCCGCCGGTGCCTCCCAGAAGGCGTTCCTCCTGGATCTCGATGGAACGCCGCTGAACAAGAATCAGGGCCGGGTTGAACTCCTCCTCCTGAATGGGCTGCAGACCCTGACGCCCAACGGAGCCCTTGGGGAGCCCCTTACCCTGGAGGGTCTCTTCTTCGTGAATGGTCTCTCGGTGGCCTCGGCGACCGTGGGGGACAGCGTCGATGTGATCCTCCGGGCCTGGGATGCCTCGACGGGCGATACCTATGCCCAGGCGTTGTCGAAGGCTGAGACGCTGATCCGGGTGACGAATCTGGGGGGTGGCCTGACCCCGCCGGCCACGCTGGCCCTCAACTCCAACTTCCGCGGACTGCGCCTGCAGTTCACGCCGTACTCGGTGGTCCAGTTCGCCAACGGGGTCTTTGGAGCCAACCGATTGGTGCTGGGACTCGATGGAGCCCCGTTGTCCGGCGGATCGTATGTCGCCCAGCTCTTCATGGACACCCGGACCGGGTTGGTGACGGTGGAGGGCAAGGGGGATGGCCGGTTTGGAAGCCCCGGCCTCTGGAATGGCGGACTGCGGGAGCTGGCCGGAATCTCCTACGGACAGACGGTCCAGCTGGAGGTGCGGGTCTGGGACCGCTTGCTGTTCTCGAGCTATGAGGCGGCGGTCAACGGGGGCGGGATCACCGGGACCTCAGGGTTGTTCGACTACACCTACACCCCGTCCGGAACGCCGTCGGGTCCGAGTTCGTGGATGGCCAATCTGACCACGATCCGGATGCGGTCGGGTCCGACCCCGCCACCCCTGCTGGAAGGTGTGGCCCATGTGGATCCGGTGGAGGGGGAGACGGTGATCGTGGAACCCAAGGTGACCGGCGGCACCGCACCCCTGCGATACCTGTGGCAGCTGCCCAACGGGGTCCAGTGGACCAATCGGACGGTGACCTTCCCCGGCGCGACGCTGCGTCCGGGCCTTGTCGACTTCAACCTGACCGTCACGGATGCCGATGGGCGGGCGACGCCGATGTCGCCGTTCCGTCTCGATGTCTCGAACCGCGCGCCGGTGATCCGTTCGGGAACGGCCACGGGTGCCCTGGAGGGACAGTCGGTGTCGGTCTCGGGCACGGTGGACTACGCCTGGCCGGTGGCTGCCATGCGGGCGGTGTGGCGTCTGGCGGATGGTCGGACGGTGCCGGGACTGGGTGCAGTGCTGCCCGTGCTGCCGCCGGGTCGGCATCAGGTGGAGCTGACGGTGTCGGAACTCGGCCTGGAGCCGGTGTACGACAGCCTGGACAGCGTGGGTTCGCCGGCGGGATCGCATCTGGCGACCGAGGAGACGGGCGACGAGGTCGTGCTGACCCGGACCAACTCGCTGCTGCATGAGGTGGCCTTTGCGTACTTTGCGGATCTGTCGGGTCTGACCCCGGCGGAGCGGGCGTCGGCAGGCGGTCGGTTGCGGCTGTATCTGAACGACGGACCGACCTATCCCGGGACCGAATCGCGGATGCCGGGGACGCTGCTGTATGAGAGTCCGGTGTTCGGGCTCAACAGCGGGTATTTCCTGCAGCGGTTGACCGAGCTGAATGTCCAGGTGCCGGATCGGGCGACTTGGACGGTCGCGTGGACGAACGTGAACCAGACAGCGGGACGGACGGTGGGGCTGGTGTTGACGGATCCGACCGCGACCCCGGCTCCGAGCAACCGGGGTTCGAGCGACAACGCGTATTGGGTGCGGACCCCGGACCGGTGGGAACGTCGGCAGTTTGCTGACGGTCGACCGGTGGCGGACTTCGCGTCGCGGGTGACGGCGATCGGCGACACGGTCGCCCTCAGGAGCGCGCCCTGGCCGGTGTTGGTCGAGGTGACCAATGTGCCGCCGACGCTGGTGAGCCTGGCGGCACCGTCGGAGCTGGTGGCGGGTCAGGTGGGGGAGTTCCGGGCGGTGGCGACGGATCCGGGGACGGGTCCCTTGACCTATGCATGGGAATTTGGGGATGGAACCAGTGCGAAGGGCGCCACGGTGACGCATGCCTTTGGAACGGTCGGGGCCTTCAAGGGCATGCTGCGGGTCCGCGATCCGCAGGGTGCGGTGGTGACGGCTCCGTTCTCGGTGACGACCACGGTGGAGCGCCGGCCTCTGGCCTTTGTGGGCACCCCGCCGGTGGAGGCGACCCAGGGACAGCGGTATGAGGCGTCGATCGCGGTGAACCCGCCTGGGATCGGACAATCGATCACGTTGAAGGCGGCGACGTTGCCGGGGTGGCTGACCTGGATCTCGACGAGTGCGGTCGAGGGTCGGCTCGAGGGCATTCCGGGGCAGCCGGCCGTGGGACCGAACCGGGTGGTGATCGAGGCCACGGATGGGGCGTCGACCCAGCGGCTGGAGTTCGTGGTGGTGGTGGCCGATGTGAATGATCCGCCGACGCTCCAGGTGACCTCGACGCTGGTGGTGCCGGTCCGCAAGGGCATCGCCGATGTGCCGGTGACGGTGTCGGACCCCGAGGGTGTGGACGACCTGGTGTTGAGCGCGGTGAGCGGGGATCCGTTGATCCTGCCGGACGACCGGTTGGTGGTGGGGGGCAGCGGACGCAACCGGACCCTGTCGATCCTGCCGACGGCGGGCGGTGGGGGGCGGGTGACGGTGACGCTCACGGTCCGGGATGCCTCGCTGAGCGCCTCGGCTCCGGTGACGGTGACCCTGTTGGCGCCGACCCAGTTCACGGTAGCGGTGTCGGAGACGGTGGGTGGGACACTGGGTCTGTCGCCGGCGGCGACAGCCTATGAGGAGGAGTTTCCGCTGCAAGTGACGGCGTTGCCGAAGCCGGGATGGGCATTGCGGCGGTGGCTAGGGTTCCCGGAGGGGCCTCTGGATGCGCAGTCCCTCGAGCGCCTGTGGCGGGTGAGCACGAATGTGGTGTTGTCGGGTGAATTTGCCGACGTGGCGCCGCCGGTGGTGGAGTGGCTGACGCCGTCGGCGGGCCTGAGCCCGAGCGACGTGGTGACGCTGTCGGGCCAGGTCCGGGACAACGACCGGGTGGCCTCGGCGCGTCTGGTGCGTGCGGGACTGCCGCCCAAGCCGCTGGAGCTGACGAGTGGCCGGTTCCAGATCGACGGGGTGCGTCTGGACACGGGCGAGAACCGCTTCGTGGTGGAGGCGTTGGATGCGGCGGGCAACGGGACCACGAACGATCTGGTGGTGGTGTGGAGTGCGGGCAGCGTGCTGGTGGTGGGCGATGCGCCGGATGCCCGGGAAGGGCAGCGAGTGGTGTTCCCGATCCAGCTCCAGAACCGGGTGGCGCTTTCGGGGATGACCTTCAATGTGGTGTACCGCGACTACGTGGACTTCCTGACGGAGCCGCAGTTCGAGACGGGATCGGGTCTGCCGGGCGGGCTGGTGACGGTGAACCAGGAGGTGCCGGGAGTGGTGAGGGTGACGATTGCGACGGCCGGAGACTCGTTGCCGGCGGGACGTCATCTGCTGGGGACCTTGAGCCTGCGGGTGCGCAGCCTGTTCTCCCCGATCGGGCTCCAGGCGTATCTGGATCCGGAGCTGCTCGAGGTGTCGAACGAGCTGGGGGATCCGGTGCCGGGAGTGGATGGGGTGTCGGGTCAGGTGCGTCTGCTGCCGCGTCGCATCACGGGCGATCTGAACGGCAACCAGCGGTTGGACGTGGGTGATGCGGGACTGCTGCAGCGCCTTGTGGTGGGACTGGACGCAAAGCGCTCGTGGGATGTGGCCCTGAACGATCTGAACCAGAACGGCGTGTTGGACTCGGGCGATGTGACCCGGGTGATGCGGGTGGTGGTGGGTCAGGACGCGCAGCCCGCGCCGCGGACGGCGGGGGCTCCGTGGCCGGAGCCCAGACGGCTGGGTCGTGCGGGCAACGAATCGGACTGGCTGGAGATGACGCCCTCGTTGCTGACGGCGACGCGGGGAGGGCTCTTCGAGGTGGAGGTGCGGGCAAAGCGGACGCTGACGGATCTGCGTGGGTTGAGCTTCGAGCTCGTGTATCCGTCGCAGCTGATCAGCCTGGTGACGCCGGGTGGGTATGCGACCGGGCCCGCGTTGCCGTCGGATGTGTTGCCGTACTGGGGCAACCGGCCGACGCAGGGACGCCTGAGCTTTGGGCTGTCATCGCCGACGAACAAGGTGTTGGCGGGGGGCACGATCGCGAAGTTCGTGTTCCGGGTGGGGGCGACCGTGCCGGCGAACTGGCAGGGTGAGTTTGCACTGAAGAACGTGGAGTTCACGGGCAACGGCTACACGTTGCAGGCCGAGACGATCACGGCGGGGGCGGTGGGTCTGACCGGCGAAGTATTGGCGCCGGTGGTGAAGCGGTTGCGGTTGAACAGCGGTGGGATGGTCCAGTTGGATGTGTTGGCCAATCCGGGAAGCACCCTGGTGGTGGAGACGGCGGCGGATCTCGTCGAGGCGGCACGCGGCGGGTGGCGTCCGATGCAGACCCGGGTCTACGACCAGCTGCCGTTGTTCGTCCCGGGTGATCCGGTCGGAGGCGGAGCGGTTCCGTTCCAGTTCTTCCGGGTACGGTCGGGCACGCCGGCGGGGGTGA
>Ga0194129_10009556_pt1 | contig 10830 bp, 16 predicted proteins | sample TA2KigCa35mmetaG_FD_150862 | JGI IMG/M metagenome (GOLD analysis project Ga0194129, IMG submission 150862) | Freshwater microbial communities from Lake Tanganyika, Tanzania - TA2015038 Kigoma Deep Cast 35m | ecosystem: Environmental > Aquatic > Freshwater > Lake | place: Tanzania: Lake...
TTTAAAAAAATGGTATAAAAAATATCAATTGAGTGCGGTAATTGCAGATGTATTAATTTTAGTTATTGGTATTATTTTAGCTAGATTTTTTTACAAGTATGTTTTTCCACTTCAGGGATTTAGTATTTGGAAATTTACCGGACTTGCAGTAATTATTCAAATTATACATGATATATTATTTTATTTGTTTTTCAAGTCAGTTCCAACAGGGTATAATGCTATGTTAGACTTCTTCAAAGACTATGCTAAAGAAGTTGGTGCAGGAGCTATATTAGGCGATAGCTTTATGATGATAATTGCTTGTTTATTAAGTTCACATTTTGCTACATATTCAGTAAATGGAAATATTATTTTATTAATTGTTTCAATCTATCTATTTCCATATATGATTAATTATATGGGTTAGAAGTTTTTATTTTGTTATTATATTTAGGTTTTTATTTCACATCTCTTTCTACAAAAATATTTATGAAATAATAAATTTTCCGATATTATATGCAATATTATTCCCATAGTTAAAAATAAATATATACCCTTAGGGATAAAAATACTTAATATTTTTCCAGTAATTAAGAAAATTACACCTTCATAAATAGACAAGCCTATTAAATATTGTGTATTTGCTTGATATTTATTTTGCTTTGCTAACTCTTGATTTAAGACTTTTAAGCAAGCTTCACCATTATTACAATACCAAGTCCATACACCAAAAGTTGCAGCCAAAAAGCGTTTAAAAAATCCGGAAACTATCAAAAGTATGTAAAAGTTTTTAATAAATGGCGAAAAAAGCAAATATATAAAACACGTATATATACCTACAAATATTGCTTCAATTATGTAATTCATATTGATATAATTGAAGAAATTAATAAAAAATCATTTCCATATAAAAATTAACGCAACAAATTAACTATATATGTTGTAGATGCGAAAAGCAAACCACCCCATAATGTATCAATAATAACAGTTAAAATATACCAATTTTTAAATAATGCTAAATTTGTTGTTTCATAAACACCATAAATGATAATACCTAATAAAAACGCATCACTTACACTCTTACGTGGTTTAATAATAAAATAATTGATACCAACTATCAACAATATATAGCATAGAGCAGCTCCTAAATAATTTATTTTAATTGGAGAACCTTGAACACTCTTAATTTGATTATTGAAATATCCCTTTATTACATTTAAGTAAACAAAATCAAGAATAATAAAAACAATAGCGCTTATCAACAAAACAAAATCAAACATTATATAATAATTTAATATTTTATTATGTTTAGATAAAGTTTCTAAAAAACTTTTTTACTATTCTATTATATAAATGTCGACATCTGTTGGATATACAAGCCCAATTAATGGAAGTAATGTAGCTTATCAAGGATTTGTTGCTAGACCAGGAAACTCAGGAGGAGCTATTAATGGTTATATGCCACAAACAACTGTAAATGTAGATAAACGATACCCTGAATTTGAACATATTCGTTTCACTCTTAAAAATGCATGGAACACTACTTATCCTAGTCAATTAAGACGTGATAATTTAAAACAACCAATTACTACACCATTTAGAGCAGTTAACAATGCAGGAGATTTATTGAGTCGTTTGAATTATTCATGTGGTGGAACTTGTCAATCATTTCAAAGTAGACCTGGTCTCCGTGGTCTAAAGGCTCACTTTGGTGCAGTTCAGGATACATGTATTCCATCTGCTACATATAGTAGTCTTCAGCTTTTACGCAATATTCCTGCTGCTGCATGTAACGTTAAGTTTGTCTACGACAGTTCTGATTACGTAACTTACTTAAAACAAAGAGCAGTTAATAAGAACTATAATGATCTAAGTTATGGAGGTGATGAATACAAAACCAGTCAATCAGCTGTTAGAGCTATTAGAAGATATTAAAGTCTAATTACATATAGTTTGACCTTCGGTTAAAGCATCGGTACCTTCGGTTAAAGCATCGGTACCTTCGGTTAAAGCATCGGTACCTTCGGTTAAAGCATCGGTACCTTCGGTTAAAGCATCGGTACCTTCGGTTAAAGCATCGGTACCTTCGGTTAAAGCTTCGGTTAAATTAAATTATTTAGGAATAATATATAACATATGAATCATAGACTTCAAATGCTATATCAAAAAACTGAATTCAATAGTCATAACATATGTCAACTTAATGGAATATTTAAATGCTGCAAATGTAAAAAAAATAATAATAATTTAATGGGTGAAACTAATGTAGTTATTCAGTTTTGTTTATTTTGCGGAACCCCTAATCAAGTTAAAAAAGAAATTAATTCGATAAAAAATATAAAGTAAATATATAATGGAAAATTATGGTTTATTAATCGGTGCATTCCTTGTTTTAATTTTTATAGGTCTTATACATAGAAAAAGTATTGCTCCTATTACGAAGGAAAAGGGAAACGAAAAAGGAGGAAAAGGAGAGAAGGAAAAGGAAAAAGAAAGTTTCGGACCAATAGAACCACCTCATCTTTTACGAAGATTAGGATTATCTCCTCCTAATTGTCCGTTTAGAGACCAATACTAATAAATATTTAATTTAATATATTTTCATATAATATATTAAATGACAACTCCATACGCTGTATCAACTAATATAGGTTCTGTATCATATAACAATTATGTTAATGCTCCTATAACTGGACCTTTAAGTACAAATCAATATCCTTGCACAATACCATATCACAGTTATGGTATTTTAGATGGTATACGACCTACACCACCTCAATTTTATCCAATGCAAGAACCAGTTTATGCTGATATGAACTCAAATATGAGAAAACAGTATTTAAGAACAGCTATATCACAAACTGTGAAAGCTCAACAAACAGCTTTAGGAAAAATGTCTGTTCCTCAATCTTATGTTATTAATTCATCGCAAAGACAAGTGCCAGTGTCAACACATACCAATTATATCCCACCCATTCCTTCTTCTATGTATGTTAATATTGTTAAGGCAAACGCGGTAGGTCAAACTGCGTATAAAGTTAATTTACCTAATTTAGCACCCACCGGAACAAAGAGTTATTATCCAAGTGGTACACGAAGTACAATTAGAAGAGCGCGATCTGGTGGATGTGTAGCACCAAAAAAGAAGGGTGCGATTGAAAACACTAGTTTGAGAAATGGACAAGTTTGTGCTTGGGGATCAATTGTGCGTCAAAATTATTAATCTACCTTTAACTTTAGTAGCTTCGTTTCAAAAATGGAGCAAAATATATAATTATATTATTTATTTTTGGATCAACCTTTTTTTAAAAGGTTGAAAAAATAATATTTACTATTATTATAATATGCCTAGCGGTTATCCTGCATTAACTCCAGCATACGGTTTAGGTAGCTACGGTAGAATTGGTACTGCTTTGACTATTAGCAGTCCTCGTACTAGATTAGGTTCTCAAGGTAGAATTTATGCATATTTCAAGCAACGTGGTCAAGGTGAAGCATATATTGCCTATTTGATTGATGCTCTTGGTCTTAAATACAGACAAAGAGTTAATCCATGGACAGTTATTTAAAACTTCAAAAGGTGTAAATAAATTTATAGTTTCATGTAAAATTTTTTTATAGAGATTAAGAAAATTTTATATTTATTTCTTTTTATAGTATATAATGACTGGAAAAATGCATAAAAAAGTGCCAATAAGATATACTCGTAAACAAAGAAGATCGGGAGGAGGGTTTTTAGATTGGTTTTATCCACGACAACCGGTTTATGGTCCTCAACAACAAAGTTTTTATCCACAACAACAAAGTAGTAACTGGTATAGTAACCCAATGCAATCTATGAGTCAAGGATTTAATCGATTTGGTCAATCCGTAGGTCAAGGTATGGGTCAATTTGGTCAATCACTAGGTCAAGGTTTTGGTCAAGGATATGATCAATTCCGACAAGGTGTTAATCAATTTGGTCAATCCGTAGGTCAAGGTTTTGGTCAAGTATATGATCAATTCCGACAAGGTATGGGTCAATTCGGTCAAACAGTAGGTCAAGGTGTTAATCAATTCGGTCAAACAGTTGGTCAATATAATCCAATTCGATATGCAAGTAACGTTTACCGAAATTACCAGTCTAACCCTACTCTTCAGTCTAACCCTGTTAATCCCGCTCTTCCGTATCAAGGTGGAAAAATTAAAAGACGTATTATGAAAGGAGGTTACCAAGACAATATATCTGTAACTGGACTAGCTTCTACTGCTTCTCCATTTTCTGGACCAACTGCGCAACCACATCAAATGGTTGGAGGTAAAACAAGAAAAGGTGGTAAAAAGAGTGGTAAAAAAGGCGGAAAAACTCATAGAAATAAAAAATAAATAATCCACGTTTAGATCCAATAAATAATGTTGTCTATATAATCTAATTTTTATATTAATTTCTTATTATATTATATAATGTCTAGCAAAATATCTGGAAGACATACTCGTAGACAAAAAAATTTAAAAGGCGGTGAATTTCCATATTCGTCCGACGGCGTAAGTCAACCATTCATGCCGCAGCAAAATTGTACTACATGGGAATGGATGAAAGGATTTGGAAAATGTCCACCACAAAATCTCGGACCCACATGTACCACATGGGAATGGATGAAGGGATTTGGAAAATGTCCACAACAAGGCTATATACCACAATACGGTGGTGGTAAGCAACAAGGATCTGGGTGGTTTTATAACGATCCTCCTCGTATTGTTAATGCAAATGGAGATTTTAAATTCTTTGATCCAAATAAACGAATTGATCAAGTCTTTGAACGTCAAACATGTAGTGTTAGAAACTTTAATCCCACAACAGATAATTTAAACTATCCAGTTGATCCACAATATACTATTACAGGCGACAGCAATGTGATTACATTCAATGATCCTATGACGGGTGATATTGGCAAATTTTACACTAAGACATATGAAACTAAAAGGTTTGATTATACTGGACAACCAAAAATACAATACGTGGGTAGACAAGCTTTTGGTGCACCATTTTGTGTTACCAGATATCTAAATGGTGGCAAACATAGAAAACGTGGGATGAAAGGAGGTAAAACAAGAAAAGGTGGTAATATGCAAAATCTTAATCCACCAATGGGTACACAAATGGGTAATCCAATGGGTCCACAAATGGGTCCACAAATGGGTCCACAAATGAGTAATCCTCAAATGGGTCAACCAATGGGTCATCAAATGGGTCCACAAATGGGTCCACAAATGAGTAATCCTCAAATGGGTCAACCAATGGGTCATCAAATGGGTCCACAAATGGGTCCACAAATGGGTCCACAAATGGGTCCACAAATGGGTACACAAATGGGTACACAAATGGGTACACAAATGGGTACACAAATGGGTACACAAATGGGTACACAAATGGGTACACAAATGGGTACACAAATGGGTCCTCCAATGGGTAATCCTCAAACTGGACTATTTGGCTTTGGCGGAAAACTTAAAAAACGTGGAATCAAAGGAGGTAAAACAAAAAAAGGTGGAAAAACTCATAAGAATAAAAAATAAGCAAAAAATAATATAAAATAATATTATCTATATAAAATATATAATGCTATTTATGAATGCTAAGTTTTTAATTGCTGTATTTATGTCTTATGCTGTATCATCATTCGCTAATTGGAATGTAACGACTGCAGTTCAATATGCTGATGCAACTTGGGATTGCGCTGGTGAAAGTCCTCCATGTGAAAACTGTTCAAATCGTGTTCCTTCAGGAAGTGGACAATCTCCGTACGGTTGCGCACCTTATGTTGCTCATATATTAACTGCAGGAGGTGTAAATACTGGCTGTGGTAAATGCGGCAGTTCTGGATGTTATTCCAATGTGGAATATAATGGTAAATACTACGACCTGAATGTGGTTGGAAGCAAAGATAAGAATTGCGGAGGTCTATGCTTGATGGACTATCTTGAAGCAAAGGGATGGGTAGAAGTACCATATAATGACATTGACGCAGGAGTTGTATGTGCAGTTGACGGAGGTAGTAACTTTGAGGATCCTTGGGGTCATATTGTGTTTGGAGTATCAAAAGGAAAACTTGACGCTCATAATGTTGCCCGTTATCATCAATCTATTGATGTTTATGCTGGACATGTTAGACAATGCCTTAAGAATAAGAATGTATAAAACGTTAATAACCACGTATAATCATTATAAAATAAACTTAAAAATTTATTATTACATTTATAATAATGAATTTGTCTCTCGACTCAGATATATATGAACCAAATATTGATGATAAAGGAAATTACGCTGATTATTTACCACCATCAAGTAAATTTACAAATGGACTAAGATGTCCATGTGGTGCTAGGAAAGACCATGTATTTGACAGCAGGACTAGTTTTGGTATGCATATTAAAACAAAAACACACCAAAAATGGTTAAGTGATCTGAATACAAATAAAATGAATTTTTATTCAGAATGTGAAAAACTGAAAGAAGTAGTAAACTCTCAGAAAATAATTATTGCTAGACTAGAGAAAGAGATTAGTACAAAACTAAAGACAATTGATTATTTGACACAACAATTGATGAATAAAGAAACAGAAAATAATGTAATTGATTTATTATCATTTGATTAGGAATACACATAACTAATGATTTTCCTTTATTGTAGTAGCCTTTGATATGTTCTTTATTATTTTGTCTTTTTTACCATCATCTGTTTCCATAACTTCTATGACAAGTTTATCATGAACATCTGATATTTTTGAAGACGAATTTCTATATTCTGGATATTTCTCTCGAAACTGTGGTAGCAATCTTATATTTTTATTTGCTACTTTATTAATTGCCTTCTTCAGACGCGTTTTATTATCGTCTTCTTTTTCCCATTGACCTTCATCTTTTACATACATTGTTTCCCTCTTCTTATCCGTACAATGAATAGGTCTAACTGTTTCATCTAAATTATTTAAGTTTTTGACAATTATTTTTGAAATACCTTCTATATATCCTAGTTCACCAACTTCCATCAAATCACTCAACTGTAGCTTAATAGAATCTACAAAATCCGTTATATTCATTGCATTTTTGCAGGTTTCATTTAAAAAGAAATTGAGGTTGAATGCTTTGTTATGAGAATTGGTGTTAGTAATTGTATTATTATTAGTCGTATTATGTGTACCATTTTTGACTATTTCCAAAATTAATTCTTTTATATCTGTTTGCTCTTTTCGTAATTCAGAATTCTCCTTAATTAGCTCTGAGTTTTGTTTAAGTATTTGTAAAATAAGCTGCTTATCAGATGGTTCATCTGCTTTAGTACATTTTTTGTTATGTCTCCATAAGTTCTGTCTATGTTGATATTCTTTATTACAAAACTCACACTTAAACATATTCTGTTGCCACTTTTTGCCATTTTTTGCCACTAAAACGTCTCCTGTATTCTCATCTAGATGTTTTGATGAAGTCAAATGTTTGCCCCAGTTATATTTTTTACAGCATGTATAGTCACATTTTACACAATGATATTTTATATTGCCATTTTTTGCCACTAAAGTGTCTCCTAAAGTAATCATAAAGTATCATGAGAAAATATTTTTAAGCTTTTTTTTTAGAAAAATTACAATAACAAAATTAACCTGTTTGGTTTAGTTTGAGACCATAAATTTTCAATATCGTCACAGAAAAAATCGGTCAGTAAGGACTTTTTCGACGAGTCAATTTTGGACATTTTTTTTGTCCATTTTGGAAAAGTTAAAATACTTTTCATTTTTCGAAAACCTTTGATTTCCCTTCATATGTAGGGAAGAAATTTTGACCAAAAACCAATGAATTTAAAGAAAACTACTACATTCCCTAGTGCACTCGTCTTTAAGCCCTTTTATAATATATATTAATCTTCGGTAAGGTCGACGAAAATTGGCTGCTCCTTTTTAACATGAGTTAGTGGTAAGCCTGTTTCACAACCTGGACATTTATGAGACGCTGTTTCACGTGCAAAACCGTTTTCCTTATCCCACCAACAATCTTCACAAATACGATGAGCAGCCTTACCATGTTTCATAAGACATTCTCTGGGTACAAATGTGTCTTTTACTGCAACTATTTTTTCGCACATACAACATTGTACTTTCTCTTCATTACCACCTCTAAGCTTGCGACTGATAAGCTTGCGACTGATAAGCTTGCGACTGATAAGCTTTTTACTTCTAAGTTTACGACTGATAAGCTTTTTACTTCTAAGTTTACGACTGATAAGCTTCAATGACTTTTTATGACGTCTAAAACTTTTTGACATTATAAAATAAATTGTTATAAAAAATATTTATTGATATAAATATATATGCCGTTTATTACTTTCATCTACAAAGTAGGGAATAATCCAAAGACATATTACGGTAAATATTGCGATAACTACCCTTCAGATGACCATGAAGGATTAGATATGGAAGTTAAGCATGACTTAATAAGAGGATTAAATGAATATAGAAAACAAAATAATATGCCATCACTTAAATCAAAAATTACTATAGGAGTATTATCTTTTTCATCAAATAAAATTATTCCAACCTTTTCAACAAAAAAAGAAATTAAAATTTTTGATTTTTATCATGATTATGATAAAAAAATATATATAAACGGAAAACAAATAGGCAATTAACTTCTTTAATTTATTTTAACGTGATTTTTCCATCAAACGATATAAAATAAACAATCCAAATACTCCTAAAGTAGCAAAATACAATTGAGCTATAGGATCTCCAGGCATTACAGGTTCATGGTCTGAAGATGTATCGTCTGAAGATGCATCATCAAATATATTGTCAGTTTCTTTATCAACAAGTGTTAGATAATGTGACTCGGGCGAACTCACAATATCGTCACCTACAGTTTGTATAGTTATACTTTGATATGGAGAGTTTGACCCGTATAGAAAATTAGTAAAAAATCCTAAAGACGTATCATTTTCTTTTCCATTTACTAATAATTCCATATGTTCAATTAATTTATTGATATCTTTAGACGTGTGTCGATTATTTTCTTTATCACTCATGCTAATATCAAATGGAGAATCAGTATTTTTATAGTATGAATATGTAGGACCAGATAAACTATCATTTGAACTAGGTAAAACTTCTTGAAATAAATTTGCCATATACTAATTTATATAGATATATTTTTTTAAACTATTGTGTAAATAAATTACTTAACATTTATATTATTATTATTATTATATTACTTTTTATTTTCTTCCATAATAATATAAATGTCATCAGCAGTTTATCCATTAGGAATGAATTCAATGCCTGCTTCAGGTTATACACATAATAGCACATACTATAATAAACAATATATAACTTGGAAAGGAACAGGAGCGAATAGTTTTCCTGTAGGGACAGCACCAGGTCACATAAGACCTCTTACTAATAAAGATCCAGGTAATATTTTTCCAACCGGTTTTGGATTACCAAGACCAATAAAACATTTTAGAAAGGGTAGAGTTATACCTCCACAACCAGTTGAAGGTGTACCAAACTTGATTATCAATAGTCCAAATGGCGACGTAAATTTGAATATAAATGAAAATGGTTTGATTAATTATAATATAAATAGATTTGTCAAATCAAGTAAAGGAACTTCTCTCGGTGGTGGATTTGGTGGTTCAGGATTACTTAATGATATGCAAGACAAACCAGGCGCTTACATAGTTAAATTAAATCCTCCTAATGAGGTAGATGGAGTTACACAATTAGATGAAAATTGCAAAACATGTGAAGGTGTTGGTATTGTCGCATCTTATAAACCCAATACAACAAATATTACACAGGATCCAGAACCCAATAACACAAATCGTGTATTATGCTGTAATCAAGAAAAATTCGCAAGACAAAGGGTTGTTTATGCTAGTACAAATTTAAAGAAGAATTATTATACAACCACCAAGCAATATCTACAAAATAGATGTAAAACTTATGATCAAAAAGCATTTAATTTCTGGTCTGTTAGAACTAATGGAAACGGTCCATATGATAACAATAATGCTTACTACTATTCTGTAGATGGAAATAATGGACCAAAACCAGGCGGACCTTTAGCATTGGCTAACACTTATTTAGCAAATTGTCAATTAAATACACAATTATATGAAGGAAGTGAATTAGCATTTATTTACCAAATGCTTGGTATCATGTTAAAGGAAAATATCATTACACAAGAACAAGTAGACCAATTTAATAGTACTGGTATTAATTCTATTCCTGGATTTTTTGATTGGATACAAGGATTACCAGAAGGACAAAAACAAGCAGCAACAGTGGTTTTCGAAGTTTTTATCAATAATCCTTATTCGGGTATGCCAATATCAGGTCCAACTAACCCTCCTGGATGTCAGCTAACAGTTTATAAACCAAATAACTACCAATTTGCCAAGCAGGGCGCTGTATCAAGTTCTACGCGATTATTAAAATTGAATGTTGATACAATTTCGACAAATGCAGCGTCTATTCAAAATTATAACAATACTGGTCAATTCCTAGTAACAGCAAACCAATTATATGCTGGAGATGCAAATAATACTGCAAACTTATTGAAGAATAAGGCGCCGACTTGTAACACACCATGGCCACTCAATTTCTCTCAATCTGGTCAATTTCAAAATAAAAAATTCTGTCGATTCCAGAAAGGACTACCTGAATATCAGAACCCATTATCACAACCAAGCCCTTATAGATATTATCCTGGAATAGTTTTTAGATCAAATTATTATTCCCAGTCACCAAATACTTATAATGTTACTACAGGCGTTAATGCTTATTAAATGACAATTTACATCTCAAAAAAATATGTCTCGT
>Ga0194129_10009558_pt1 | contig 10829 bp, 12 predicted proteins | sample TA2KigCa35mmetaG_FD_150862 | JGI IMG/M metagenome (GOLD analysis project Ga0194129, IMG submission 150862) | Freshwater microbial communities from Lake Tanganyika, Tanzania - TA2015038 Kigoma Deep Cast 35m | ecosystem: Environmental > Aquatic > Freshwater > Lake | place: Tanzania: Lake...
TAGCGAGACTTTGGCGAACCCGCGCAGGACGCTTCGGGTCTGGTTGTTACAGAACTACCAGACCCCTGAGCAGCTGCGCGACAACATGAGCATCGACGTAGAGAAATGCCACGGAGCGCTCATCACGAATAGAAGGGCGACCAGCTTGGACGTCAACCGCCTGCACGACGCGGACGGCTCGGGGCGCGGCTTCGCGCCTACGCGGTTCATGCAACGCCGCTCGTACGACGATCAAACCATAGACGACCTTGCCGAGTTCATCGAGCAACAGAACTGGATGATGTCGTTCGGGAGCCCCCAAGATATTCGCATCGAGAGCATCACGGTGTCGCCCCACGCGTTCTTTGGGTTGGACATTTTCGCGGGGAACACAGTCAAGCACGGCCTTCATGCGCCTATCCGAACTGATGTTTATCGGCACACGCCCGCCATCACGCTCATCGTCGGTAACACGCCGCGCTCGAGACCCATGCCTGTGACGACGAATCTGGCCGTGTACGCACCCGAGTCACCATCGACGGCGCAAGGGTTCGTTGTGCGCGCGGGCGGCTTAGTGCTCACGACAAACCTAACGAACGTGATCGCACCGGACGAGAGAGCGTTCGTAGAGATTCCGTACGATACAGTGCGGCCGACCGTCACCAAACATCCGTTTCTGGTGCGCGTGGACCGAGGCCAGCTCCGTGCGGTGGTCGAAGCTGCGATCGCTAGCGGCAAGACTCAGACGCTCTCGTTCTCGATCGTGGTTCACTACACGCAGCTGAGCTAAAGAAAGGGCGCGCAACTCACGCAAGGGCAAGCACCACGCGAGCCGAAGGACAGCACACACCTTAGCTGCACGCGGTGCCCCGCTCAAGCGGTACGGTGATCAGCTGCGCCAGTCGGCGGTCGCCTCGACGAAGACCGCGTTGTTGATGACGCCGTTGATGGCGAGCTCCTGCTCGAAGGCGAGGACGCCGTTACGGAGGAGCTGCCCGTTGTAGAGCAGGCGCGAGACGACCGACGCGATCTCAGCGAGCTGGCGGTTCATCTCGGCGAGCTCGGACACCTGCTGCGCGCGGGCCGCCTCGATGCGTCCGCCGAACGCGCTGAGCGCGTTGGGCACGAGCCCAAGGAGCTGCTCGCTGATGGCGGTGTTGCGCGCCACTGCGGACAACACGTCCCCGAACGCGCGGTCGAAGTCCACCGCAGGCAGCGCCGCGACGGGCTGCGCCACGGGCGCCTCAGGCTGCTCCAACATGACCTCGGCGACGCGACGACGACGCGCGCGGGGCGGGGCGACGGGCTCGGCGGGCGCGTCGATGTGCTGCGTGACCGGCACGGGATTGTCGAACGGCACCTCGGGGGTGACGAGCGGGCTCTCGACCGGCGCTCCGTTGGGCGCGGCGGCCTCCTCGGCGATGCCGATCTCGACCGCGGCCATCTTCGAGCGCGTCGTGGCGAGCTCCCGCAGGATCTCCACCACGGCCCCGCGGCGGGCGGAGGCGGGCACGCTCGAGATGCGGGCGCCGACGGCCTTGGCGTCGCCGCTCAGGTGCGACGCGGCGATGATGAGGTAGGTGACGCTCCACTCGTTGGTGTTCAGCCCGTCGATCGCGGCGACGTCTTGGTTGGCGACCATCTGCTTGATGGCGGTGACGAACTCGTGCTCTTGCTGCTTGACGACCATAGAGGTCTCCTTTGTCTCACGGAGCGCTGCGATGAAGGCGGCAGGCCCCAACAGGGATAGCGCGCATGTTCGCGCTAGGACGAGATGACTGCTCACGACCGTGTAGTCGCGACACAGGTGCCCAACGCGGGCTTGTTTGCAGGTGGACGCTGACGCGCAACTCGCGCAGTCCACCGTGTTCATTGAGCGTCCACCGCGCGCTGGTTCTGCCGATAACACGTGGCAGCCTGCGCGTCCGTGCATGTGTTGTCGGGCTGCCCGCAGTTTCCGCCGCAGGACAGCGTCTCGCGGAGGATTGACCAGTTCGCTTGGACGAAGCGCTCGGTCTTGGCGCGCAAGATGGTCTGCGCTGACGGGGTTACGTCCGTCGGCAGCTGCGCCAAGTAGTCCTCAGGCAACTCGCCTCGGTAGGGTCTCTGCAGGCCCATGTTTCGGACAAGCGTCCGTCGCTCAGTCTCATTCACAGCGTGTAACCCTCGCGCGTACACGCGAGGTCCCTTCGTGCTTTGAGAGGTGGATGTACATGAAGGCGCTATCGTCGATGCCGAGGGCTTCGCAGATCGCATCTTCCACGAGCTTGACGCGATTGCTCACGTCTACCCGCTTATACCGCGTGGTCGCCTTCTTTTGCGACCACCCGCGGTTCTCGATCTCGGGGAAGTAGAACTCGAGGTGCAGCGTGAGCGGCACGTCGTTGATGTTCGCGGCGGCGACGTTCGTCGCGCTGACGAGCGAGATTGCCGCGCGCATCTGCTCCTTCAGCGCGCGCCCCTCCGCGCTCAGCGCCTTGCGACCGTTGCGGACGTAGTACAGCTTGTTGACGCTGGGCGGCATCGGCAGCGACACGTCCAGCACATCGTTCACGACCGGCGCCCCATCAGCGCGTGACCGCGCTCGATGTTGTTGACGCGCGTGGCGGTCTCCTGGTCTTGGCCGCGCACCGTCACCACGCGAGAGAGCGTCGTGTAGCTCTTGGTGTTCATGCGGTCGGCGGCCTCGAGGTGCAGCTGCAGGGCGCGCATCTCCGCGAACGCCACGTTGACGCCGATGTAGCGGCGGTCGCTCTCCAGCGCCTCCTTACCGCGCTGCTTCGTGATCGCGCTCTTGATCGCGCCGAGCTGCTCAGTCAACACCAAGACCTCGCTCTGCACGCGGGTCAGGTGCGCCTGCACGTAGCGCGTCCACTCCATGTGCGCGCTCATCAGCGCGGCGAGCTCGTTGTACGTGAGCACGTCGAGGTCAGCGGGCAGGATGCCGTTGTACACGGTGCCCATATAGCTCGGCAGCGCGTCGCTCTCGTACAGCGTGATGCCGAGAGACATGAGGTGGGCGGACACCTTCTCGGTGACGCCCTCATACGCAACGCGCGCGTCTTCCGGAGACGCGCTGAACGCGTCGTCGAACCTGGTCATGGGAGCCTCAGTTCAGCTCGGGTTGGCAGGTGTAGTAGTACTGGCAGCTCTGGCAGTCCCATCGAGACGCCGCGCGGGGCGGGGACGAGCCGTCGGACAGAGTGTCCAACACGAGCTGCAGCGTCTCACACACGTCCGTGACGTCCTCCGCGCGCTTGGGCACGTAGAAGTACTTGGAGACGTCCGCGTCCTTGCAGTAGTACTGAAACACGATATGGCTCGCGCCGAGCGCCTCGGCGTAGACGCTGGCCTGCATGATGTGCTTCTCCAGCGGGCGGCTGAGCGTGAGCCACGACTTCGACGCCATGGTCTTGAGCTCGTACACCACGCGCGCGCTCTTGCCGTCGTTCGTTGTGATGGTGATCAAGCCGTCCGCTGACCCCGCGATGTTCCACTCACACGCGAACGGCGTGTCGGTGATGGAGACCTCGGTCTCAAACGTCAACGTGCAGCCCGCGTCGGTGACGTTCAGCGCCTCGCGCAACTCGCGCTGCTGCCAGTCATGCACGGCGTGCCCGTGGTCGAAGGTGCGGCGCAGCTTCGGCGGGATCCGGTGCTGCGGCGGCGTCATCACGAACGCGTACCACAGCTTGCGGGTACAGCCCCCCAACGCGGAGGGGTGGAACTTGCCGTCAACGTCGCGCGGGCTGATCTTCTCGTTGCGCTTCTCGAGGAGCGCGTCTACGCGGTCGCTGAGGGCTAGGCACTTCTCAATCTCTTGTGTGTTCATTCATCGTCCGTTCTTACCTCCCCGCCGCTCGAACGGCGCGGTGCCGTGCACGGGGCAGCGAGGGATTGAGCCGCTATAGTCGAGCGCGCTGCCGCACTGCGGACAGCCGCGCCCAGCGGTCTTCTCGTTCTTGTTACTGTTCTTCGGTCCGACGACCGCGTTCTTCTCCATCGCCATGATCAAGCTCCTTCAGCGCGCTGACGAGAGTGTCAGACGGGACGAAGTGTACCACGGAGACGGGTCGGAGTATACCCTTGCGGGTGATGCTGATGGAGCCGATGCCGTCGATCACGAGCGTGCCCGCGTCGAGGATGCGCTTCACTTGGCGTCGGCCCATGTCGCAGCCACACCCCCCGTCGCGCCCAGCGGCACTCTCAGCGGGGCGGCTCTCTGCATCAGCGCGCGTACTTTGTCCACGAGACATGTCATCTCCTCCTGTGTCTTGTCGGCGTGCACGTTGAGGATGATCTCGTCGTGCACCTGTAGGATCATGCCACAGCCCGCGCTGCCGCCGGCGAGGCAGTCTCCGCCCAACTCGGGATCACGGTCGATGTACAACATCGCCAGCTTGGTGATGCAGCTCGCGCTGCCCTGGATGGGCGCGTTCACCGCGTCGCGTGTGGCCTTCGCGTGCGCGCCACGGTCTGACGACGTGATGCCGTGCAGGCGACGCGGGCGACCGAACACCGTATATACCGCGTGCTCGGGGTGCGCGATCAAGTCCCTGTGCAGCGCGTGGATGTACTCGCGCACGCGCGGGAACGTGGCGAACCAATCCTCGATGCGCGCCTTCGCCTCGTCGCGCGTGATGCCGAGCTCGTCACCGAGCGCGCCCGGCCCCTTGCCGTACATCAGCCCGAAGCCGATCGCCTTCGCCGCGCGGCGGGCTGACAGCAACTCGCTGACGCGCGGCGTCACGCGCGTGATAGCTGCGGGCACCGCGTCTGCCGTGATGGACGTCTTCTTGGCGATCTTCGCCGCCGCGCTGTCGAGGTCGCCGTGCGCGTCATCGAGGATCTTCGCCACGATCACGTCGTCGTACTCCACGCCGAGCATGCGCGACGCCGTGAAGCTGTGCAGGTCCAGCCCGTCGGTGATGGCGCGGATCATCGTCTCGTCCGCGCTCATGTGCGCCATGATGCACATCTCCATCTGCGAGTAGTCACAGACGATCAGCGCACAGCCCGGGTCTGCCGTGAACGCCGTGCGGATCGCGTGTCCCACGTCGCCCTGCGCGGGGATGTTCTGCAGGTTGGGCTGCGATGACGACAGGCGACCCGTCACCGTGCCCGTCTGGTTCAGCCTGCAGTGGATGCGCGAGTCAGGCGTGAGCGACTCACGCAGCCCGCCGACGTAGGTGCCGAGGATCTTCGCCAAGCCGCGCCACTCTAGTATCTTCTCCGCCAGCGGCACGCGCTTGGACAGCGCGCTGAGCACGTCCTCGTCCGTGGACGGCTGACCTGCGTCGGTGTACTTCGTCGGGCGCAGCCCAAGTCCGCCCTCCGACTTCTCGCCGAACAGCACGTCCTTGAGCTGGGTGGGCGACGCGGGGTTGATCGGCCGCTTGGCGAGCTTGTTGATCTCGCGCGCCAGCTCTTGCTTGCGCCCCTCCATCGGGCCCGCGAGGCCCGCGAGGTACTCGCCGTCCACGTGGAAGCCGCGCCGCTCCATGCGCCACAGCGTCTTGGTGAACGGCATCTCGAGCTCGAAGAAGTAGTCCGCGAGGCTGCCGAAGCTCATCAAGTTGCGCGGCAGCGGCGTCTCCGACAGGGTGGCGTTGTGCACCTCGCTCAGGTGCCACGTCGCGTACGCGTCCAGCGTGGCGTACGCCGCCACGCGGTCGATGTCCACCGTCAGCAGCATGCGCCCCGTGTCGCCCTCCTTGACGCGCGCCATGTCGAACGTCTCCGCGAAGGAGCGCATCTTGATGCCCAAGAAGTCCCGCGCCTGCTCCTTCAGACCCATGCCGCCCGTCATGCGGCGGTTCTCGTCCACCAGGGCGCACATCACTACGATGTCCACCACGTCGCCGCGGAGCTCGGCGCAGCCGATGTTGCTCAACATGTGCATGTCGAACTTGGCGTTGGCCAGCACCCAGCAGCGGCTCGCGTCCGCGAGCAGCGCGTTGAAGCGCTCGTCCATCATCTGCTGCACGGTGAGCAGCCAGCGGCTGCGCCCGTCAGAGACAGAGCCGAACACAGGCACGTCGCGCGTGACGTCGAGACCCGTGGTCTCCGTGTCAAAGGCGATGCGACCGTCCCAGCCGGCGGGGAGCGATGATAGAGCGGCGTAGAAGCCGTCCTCAGTGCAGTCCCGACCCACGACGAGCGCGGGTGGGAGTAGGTTGAACTGCGTCATGATTTGTTCTCCGGCTTATCTGCCGTGCTAAAAGGTGCGGGTGAGCAACTCGCTCAAGTGCTTTTGTCCCCGCGGGGTGCGCAACTCGCGCTCAGATGTGCGGTGTGTCAGCGACCGAAGACGCGCTGATCCTGGTACTCGGGCAGGAGCTCGACGTGGAACACCTCGTCCACAAAGTTGTACGGGCGGTACAGCTCCACGATGGACGGGGAGAAGTGCTTGCCGTCGAACAGCGGCACGGTCACGCCGCCCTCCTCGATCTCGGCGTTGTCGATGAACTCGATGTGCGAGCCGTGGGGCACGGTGATCATGGTGTCCTTGCCCTCGCCGCGCTTGGCGAGCGGCAGCACCACGTCGAACAGGTCGGCGGGGCGCGGCTCGTCGCACTTGTTGCACGCGTGCACCACGTCGGGCAGGCCGCTGAAGCCGCACGACCCGCACTTGTGGTAGGTCGTGGCGTACGCCTTGATGTCCTTGCCGCTCAGCTCGGTCGTCTCCATGTCGACCTGCACCGCGCCGCACTTGGGGCAGGTGTACTTCACCGGCGTGATCTTGCCGGGCTTCTGCCCAGGGACCATGCAGTTGGTGCAGGTGGAGCTGATCTGCTCCACGAGGTCGAACAGCTGCTCCGCGTGCCCGCTGCCGAGCGCGAGGTAGCCCTTGCGCCCGAACACGCGCTCCCCCTCCTGCGCGTAGCGGCGCTCCTCGGCGGGCGACTGCGGCATCTTGTAGCTGACGTCGCCGTAGCTGTTCGTCATCTTGTACCAGTACTCGAGGCTGATGACGGTGAAGTACTTCACGCGCCGGGTCGCGATGCGCGGGTCCTTCGCGTCGTACTGCATGGAGCACGCCGTGCAGGGGATCGAGCGGTTCGTGCCGCGGGGGCACATGAAGGAGCGGAACGTGTTGCCGTCCTTGTAGTTGTGCCGCGCCCACTCCCAGTACGGGACCTTGATGTCAGGCGCCTGGTACCCGGGGTAGTCGCCGGGGACGAAGAGGAGGCGCTGCGGGATCTGCGTGAGCTGTATCTCGCTCTGCCACGCGGGGTTGAACTTGATCGTCCCGCTGCCGCTGTTGCCGCCTCGCTCCTTGGCCGGCTTGTCGTAGTAGCGCGCTTGGTGCAGCCAGTTGCTCATGTCTGTTTCTCCGTAGGTGAGGTTGAGCCTCAGAAAGTGCGTGTGCGATCTCGCACGGTGAAAGGTCATCGGGAGATTTCCCGTCCGCGTAGCTGACATAACGCACGTCAATGCCGTTGCGGTACAGGGTTATCCCTAGCTCGTCTGCGCCTTTGCGACCCGCCGCGTCCTCGTCGAAGAAGATGAACACGCGGCGGCGCAGAGAACACATAAGACCGACCTGCTCGTTGGTGACGTTCTTGCCCATCGTGGCGACGACGTGTCCGTAGCCGTGCTGCACGAGCCACATCGCGCCCTTGAAGCCCTCCACGACGATCAGGTCGGGGTGCGGCTCAAGCATGTGTTGCCGCCACAGCACCGCCCCCTTGCGCGGGCGGTAGTTCGGGGGCAGGCACTCGCCGAGCTCGCTCTTGTAGATCTTGTAGCGTGGCTCTTGTCCCCGCTGCGTGGCGCGTCCGCTGACGCACAGCAGTCTACCATATCTGTCGCGGATCGGCACGGTGATCCGGTGGTGTACGCAGTCGAAGCCGATCTGGTGCCACGCCAAGATCGCGGGGTCGATCCCTGCGTCGATCCAGTCGAACGGGTCGTAGTCCCACGCGCCCAAGACCACGTCGTCCACGAAGACGAGCGGCGGCGCGGGCGGTACATAACGAGGCAGCTTGCTCAACTCGAGCTGATTGATGTCGTTGGTAGCGACGCCGACCCACCGCAACGCGCGAGTGATCGGGCCCTTGGCGCCGCAGGAGAAGCAGATGAACACCTGCTTCTCTAGGTTCACGAAGCATGACGGGTTGTGGTCGTCATGGTCCGGTGACGGGCATTGTATCTTGACCTCCGCGCCGTCACGTGACCACATGGGACCAAACACGCCGCGCTCAATGAGGTCAATGAGCTGCATGTCACTCCCCGTCGAACGGGTTGTTGAACCTGTGGCTGAAGCTGAACTCCTCCGGAGGCGGCTCCGCCTCGCGGCGGCGGCGGCCGCGCGGCTGCTGTTGCTGTTGCGCGATGGGCGGCTCTTCGTCGGGCTCGACGGTGAGCTGGTCGAGCTGCTCCTTGGTGACGTTCACCATGTCGAGCTCGAAGTCCACCACGGGCTTGAACCGCAGCGTGAACGCGTCCACCGTCGCCTCACGCACCGCGGGCAGCGTGACTAGGATGCGGTCCTCGCCCTCGCGCCCCGTGATCTTCTGTAGGCGCATCACGAGGTCCGCGTCTTGGATCGCGCCGAGCCCGAACCCAATGTCGTCGTAGCTGTTCATGTCCTCGCCCGCCTTGCGCTTCACGCCCTCGCGGTTGGACTGCGTAGTGCCCACGATGGGGAGGTTCGTCTCCGCCGCGAGCGCCTTGAGGTCCTGCGTGATGTTCGCGATGGTGCGCCAGCCGTTGTCGCGCTTGCCCTGCTGGCGGTCGTCCGCCATGAGGTACAGCCCGTCGATGAACACGATATCGGGCTGAAAGCGGTCAATCGCCGCGCGGATCGCGTTGACGCCGCCGCCCTCCGCGATGGACGGCTTCACCACCATGATGTCGCGGTAGCCGCCCGAGAGCTGCTCGCGCATCGACAGGAGCTGCTGCTCCTGCAGCTCCGTCAGCATATCGAACGACTTGTCGCGCGCGTCGAGCGGCAGCGTGCCGCCAGTGACCTGCCCGTACTCTAGGCGACAGAGGCGCGCCAAGATGCGTCGCCAGATCTGCTTGATCGGCATCTCGTTGCTGACCATCAAGCAGCGCGCGTTGCCCGCCTCGAACGGATGCACCACGCCGACCTCTAGCCCGATCCACGTCTTACCGTTCTTGGAGGGAGCGTAAATCACGTTGAGCGTGCCAGGCTGCAGCCCGCCCGTCGCGGTGTTGAGCGGGTGCCACGGGAACGGGATCCCGACGATGCCCCCGCCCTGAGCAATACGCTCGTAGTCCGAGATGAACTCGGGGATCGCGTCGCTCAGCCCGCACTCAAGGTGCGACGGCGTCAGCGCGTTGCGCTGCAGGTCGCGGGCGATCTCGCTGAGGTGCGCGACGGCCATCTCTACGCCCTGCGTCCGCAGCAGGTCGTCCACGTCCACGAGCCCCGCTTGAATGATGCCACGGGCGCGCGACTCGTTGAGGTCCGCGATGATCTCCTGTATGGGCTCCTCCGGCGCGGTAGGCAGCGGGCGATAACCGGGGACGAGCTTGGCGAGGCGCTGCGTGGACGGCACCATGTTGCGCGTCGCCGGCTTGTTGCCGTGTTCCGCGATAGCCGCCCACGCGAGACGACACAGCGGGTCGTTGAACCACGATTCAGTGACGCCGAGCGACAGGGCGCGCTGCGCGCTGCCGTCGTGAAGGACGCGGCTGACGAGCTTGTCCTCAAGGAGCTGCGACATCAGGCTTCTCCGTAGTCGAGGCCAACGCGGCGCCGAAGCATGGAGAACATCAGCTCAATCTGCGCCTGCAGCTCGGGGTCGACGCTGATGGGCTGCTCTATGGTCATCTGCGCGGGGTCACTAGCCGCGCGCGCGTCGGCTAGGCGGACGTGACAGTGCAAGACAACGCCCACCTGATGCACACCACCGCCCGAGCTGGTGGACAGTCGGATGTTCGCGACGACAGGCTCAACGACCGCGTTGGGGCTGCGCATTGGCGATCTCCTGTGCGTCGTTGATCGCGCGCTCCGTCTCCTCGACGCACACAGCGCGCGCGAGCATGAACGCCTCGGAGATCGTGGCGGGATCTTGGTTGACGGTCAGCGTGAGCGAGCACATCACGCTCGCGCCCGTGCCGTAGGACTTGTTGGACAGATCGAAGCTCATCGTGATCTTCGCCTTGCCGTCTCCAGCGAGATGATCCATGGGGACCTCCATTGATTTCACATAGGTGTCTTCGCAACGCGCGGTCTTGACGGTCAAGCGCACTTGGGCGCGTCCAGCCCTTATCTCACTCTGCGTCGTCATCGTCAGACCCCTGCCCGCGCAGGCTGACCGTGTAGGTCACGTTGCGGGTGATCTCGTAGTTCGGCAGCGCCGCCTCGACCTGTGGGCTCAGCTTGCGGCGGACGACGGTGTGCTTGGTCTTGATGACGCCGTCGGGCAGGTCCGGGAAGTCGCGCCGCAGCGCGTCTACGTCGTACTCCACCAAGACACGCGTCCGCACGTCCCACATCTCGGTGTTGTACTGCGCGTCGGGCTGCGTGCGGAGCGCCACGCGCAGGTCGAACTTCCGCCGCTCTGTGGCGATGGTCAGGTCGACACGCAGCGTGTCCACCCGCAGGCGCTCCTGCTCGAACAGCAGCTTGGCGGCGCGGGCGTAGTCATTGGCGCGCGGCGGCAGATCGTCGAGCCACTCCCCGCTCTCGAAGCGGCGTACGGCTGCGTTGTACAGCGCGGTCAAGGACCTGATCTCTGCGTCTGGTGATCCGTGGTCGCCCATGTCGTCCTCCTTCGGCGCCAAGAGCTGGCGCGCTACATCGTTGTCTTGGTTCCGCAACACGCGGAAGAGCAGCTGTCGTATCATCTGTCCTCAGCCTCGAGCGCGTCGCG
>Ga0194129_10009559_pt1 | contig 10829 bp, 6 predicted proteins | sample TA2KigCa35mmetaG_FD_150862 | JGI IMG/M metagenome (GOLD analysis project Ga0194129, IMG submission 150862) | Freshwater microbial communities from Lake Tanganyika, Tanzania - TA2015038 Kigoma Deep Cast 35m | ecosystem: Environmental > Aquatic > Freshwater > Lake | place: Tanzania: Lake...
AAGATCGTCGTGACATCGGCGTGGCATTCGCACGTGCGTTCATCCGCACCGTGAACACCTACTTCCAGGCGGATTACCACAACGACCCAATCACCCCAGCAGAAATCAAGAAGCAAGTTCCGTCATACGATATTGACAAGAACAAGACCATTGATTCTCTGACAATGGACTGGGAAATCCGTTCAGGTACGACATACAAGATGCAGAAGTTGTTCAAGGACATCGGAGCACTCACGATTCCGATCGTTCCTGAAGACAAGCTCGTCGACCGCGAGTTCTACGAAATTGCGGTTGGCAAGAAGAAGGGCTGACCTTCTCCTTAACAACTAAGAAAAAGACCCGCACCGAAAGGTGCGGGTCTTTTTGATAGTGCGGCCAACGTATTTGCAACAAACTGCTCCAGTGCTAGTTTTTTCATCGGTCTCAACGGGAGGGTTTGATGACTGTCAAGATTCAAGCGTCACAAGTGATGCGTTATTTCGGAAGCACTGACAACAGGGTGCACGCTGTCGGCGAGCTCAACCTTGAAATCAACGATGGCGAATTTGTATGCATTGTCGGTCCTTCTGGTTGTGGCAAGTCAACATTCCTGCGCATGGTTGCCGACCTCATTCGCCCGAGCGAAGGTGAGGTGCGCATCAACTCCTCGAAGACCCGCCCCGCCTCGATGGTGTTCCAGGACTATTCGATCTACCCGTGGAAACGAGTCATCGACAACGCCCGCTTCGGCCTAGATATTGCCGGCGTGCCGAAGAAAGAGGGCAACGAGCGAGCACTCAAGTATCTCGCCAAACTCGGACTCGCCGACCGTTCTCGTAGCTACCCCGCAACTTTGTCCGGCGGTATGAAGCAACGCGTCGCCATTGCTCGCGCGCTTGCTGTTGAGCCAGAAATTCTGCTGATGGATGAACCATTCGCGGCAGTCGACGCACAGTTGCGTGAGATCTTGCAGGAAGAACTTCTCGCCCTCTGGCAAGCCGACCAACGCACCGTGTTGTTCATCACGCACTCGCTTGATGAGGCAATTCTCCTTGCCGACCGTGTGCTGGTGATGTCTGCTCGACCGGGGCGAATCATCGCCGATATCACGGTTCCGTTTGCCCGACCGCGAGACCCATCAGTTCGCTCGACTGCCGAATTTGCTCGCCTCGAGGGTGAACTGCGCGAACTCTTGCGACACGAAGTGAACTCCCACCTTGCCAGCATTGAGGAAAAATAGTCATGGCTGCCGACTCACAAAACGCCATTGTTCTCACGCCTTCGGCGGCAGACCGCGACCCGGTGAAGTACAACCGTCGCCGACGGGCGTTGGAGATTTCACTGGCAATTGCAGTTCCCGTTGTGTTGCTGATCATTCTCCAACTCGGCGCCGACCGCAAGTGGTGGAGTCGCATTTTCTACCCCTCTGTCACAGACGTGGTTCGAGAACTTCGGTCGATGTTCGTCGACCGTGGTTTTGCCTATGACATATGGGTCACCGTCAAACGTCTACTTCTGGGATATGTCTTTGGTTCACTCGTCGGTCTGTTATTTGGCTTCGTGCTGGGTCTCAATCGGCTCACTCGCAAAGCTCTTGAACCAATCCTGAACGCCTTGTACACCGTGCCGAAGATCGCGCTTCTCTCGCCATTGCTCATCGCCTTTGGTTTCTATGACAAGCCGATTGTGGTACTCATTGCCATCACGGTGTTTTTCTTCGTGTGGGTTCCTACCCAAGCAGCCGTCATGAGTGTTCAATCAAGTTTTCGAGAAGCGGCAACAGTGTTCGGCGTCAATCGCTGGCAAATGTTCCGCCACGTGATGCTTCCTGCGACGCTGCCGAGCATTTTCGTCACCTTACGAGTCGCCATCAGCGTGGCCATCCTTACCGTCATCGGTGTTGAGTTCGTCTTTGCGCCAGAAGCTCGTGGGCTTGGTTATGTCATCAATGACGCTCGAGCCACGCTTACCTCACGAGTTGCATGGGCCGGAATTCTTATCGCTTCAATTCTCGGAGTGTCATTCACGTCGTTCGTACGCCTGGCAGAACGCCTCCTCCTGCCCTGGAACAAGGAAGACCAAGGCAGCAAAGATTGATGTCGATGGTTCGCCGCGATCGTCGAACCATCACAGAGAATTGATAAACGACTCGATCGTCATCAAATCATTCGGGAGCACTGTGGTGCGCTCGGGACGCGACATGAGATCTGCAAGATGCTCGGGTAGTTGGGGTCGTACGCCGGTGGCTCGCTCTACCGCATCGGGAAACTTCGCCGGATGCGCCGTTGCCATCGTCACCATGGGCACGCTCGGATCTTCGTGCTGACGCGCCACAGCAACACCGACCGCGGTATGAGGGTCGATGAGCATGCCAGTTGACGCGTGAACGGACGCGATTGTTGCCAAAGTCTGTGAATCGTCACAACGGCCAGCACGGAACGTTGGGTCAATCCACGTCGAGAACTGATCGGGCTCCAACACCAGATGACCAGTGGTACGAAATCGAGTGAGTTGCTGCGCGGTTGCTCCCCCGTCACGGTCGTTCATTTCGAACAGCAGGCGCTCGAAGTTTGAGGACACTTGAATATCCATGCTGGGACTCAAAGTCGGAGCAACACCGGTAACGACCATGTCACGCGACTCGAAGAATCTGGTGAGGATGTCGTTTGAGTTTGACGCAACCACAAGGTGACGAATATCGGCACCCATCTGCTTGGCAATCCAGCCGCTCAGCACATTGCCAAAATTTCCGGTGGGCACCGTGACATCGATGGTACGACCGAGTCTGCGTGATGCTTCGACGTAATAGCCGACTTGGGCCACGATGCGAGCCCAGTTGATGGAATTTACCGCTGATAAATTGTGACGTTCACGGAACGGATGATCGTTGAACATCGCCTTGACGAGATCTTGACAGTCGTCGAACGTGCCGTCAACTGCGACCGTGTGAACATTGGGCGAATCGACGGTGGTCATCTGGCGTCTTTGCACATCACTGACTCGACCATTTGGATACAAAATCACGATGTCGACATTCGAGCAATGTTTCACACCGTCAATGGCCGCACTTCCAGTGTCGCCACTGGTGGCTCCGACGATACGGATTCGTTGGTTCTTCGCCGTCAGAATGTGATCGAACAATCGGCCAAGTAACTGCAATGCGACATCTTTGAAAGCAAGCGTCGGCCCATGGAACAACTCCATCAGATAGTGATCGTCTTCCAACTGCACGAGTGGTGCCACTGACTCGTGGCGAAACGACGAATAGGCATCACGTGACAATGCGAGAAGTGTCGCTGCATCGATGTCGGGTGCGGCGTATGGCGCGATGACTGATGCGGCTAATGATGCATAGTCATCGGGCAACGTGGCTGGTAGTTGTGGCCATGACTGAGGCACGTAGAGGCCTCCATCGATGGCAAGTCCGGCAAGGACTGTGTCGGAAAATCCGAGTTCGGGCGCGCCGCCACGCGTGCTGACGTACCGCATGCGGGTTCAGCCGCCGATGACGCGAAGCAGGCCGCTCGTGCGCTTCACCACATCGAGTGTGCGGAACTCGCGCAGACATGCCTGCACATCAGCTTCACGAGCAGTGTGCGTGATGAAGACAAGACGTGCGTTCTCGCCCATTCCCTCTTGCTCGGCAGTACGAATGCTGACTCCGTGACGGGCAAAGACTCCGGTGACCGCATGCAACACGCCAGAACGATCGGCCACATCAAGACCGACCAAGTACTCAGAGGTGGTCTGATCAATCGGGCTGATGGGCAGGCGGGCAAACGTGCCGATGGTCGCGTGTGCACCCTTGCGAAGGTTGATGGCTGCGTCAATCACGTCACCAAGCACGGCGCTTGCCGTAGGAAAGCCACCCGCGCCACGCCCATAGAACATGAGCGAGTCGACGGCTTTACCTTCGACAAAGACTGCATTGAAACTGTCGCGCACACTGGCGAGCGGGTGCGTGTTTTTCACCATCGCAGGGTGAACACGAACAGCCACTTCGCCGTCAGCTGAGATTTCTGCGATGGCCAATAACTTGACCACATAACCAAGGCGCTTGGCGATAGCAATGTCAGCGCCGGTGACGCCACTGATGCCCTCGTTGTAGACATCGCCTGCAACGACACGTGCGCCGAAGGCGATGCTCGCGATGATGGCGGCCTTGGCAGCGGCGTCAAGACCCTCGACATCGGCGGTTGGGTCACGCTCAGCAAAACCGAGACGCTGCGCCTCAGTGAGCGCAACCGTGTAATCAGCACCCTCTTCAGTCATTTTCGTGAGGATGTAGTTGGTGGTGCCGTTCACGATGCCGAGCACTCGCGTGATGGGTTCACCGCGCAAGCTCTCTCGAAGAACACGAATGAGTGGAATTCCACCAGCGACTGCTGCTTCAAACAAGAGGTCGACCCCTGCGGTATCTGAGACAGCGAAGAGTTCGGTACCGACGTTGGCCAACAATTCCTTGTTGGCCGTAACGACAGGCTTGCCTTTACCGAGTGCCGTGGAGATGAGTTCGCGCGCGGGTTCGATGCCACCAATGACCTCGACGACAAGATCCACGTTGGGGTCATCAACGACCGCATGCGCATCGCGCGTGAGCATGTTGGGGTCAAGCTTCACCTCGCGGTCACGGCTGACGTTACGGACTGCCACTCGGGTGATTTCGAGGCGAACCCCACTACGAGCCTCGATGACGTCTGCCTGGTCATTCACCAATTGGATGAAGGCAGCTCCGACGTTTCCGCAACCGAGAACTCCGATGCGTACCGTTGATTGCGTTGTTGTCGGCTGGGCGGCCATTCCCTCATGTTATAGGGAGACCGTCTTCTCGCTCTCTGGGATAACGCGCATGCCGTCACCGACCTTCCTCTGGAGGGCCTTGGTTCCACCCCACGACAGATACACAAGTCGCTGCCACCAATTCATGTCGCGGCGGGGATCAAGCGATGTTGGGATGAGAGTGGTGACACCTAATGACTTTGCGGTTCGTGCGACACGAGACGGACCCGATGTTGCAGGAATGACAACAGCTCGAACACCACGCACCGGAGTGAGGAATGCGTCGACTCGTCCGGCTGCTCGCGACAGACGTGCAGACGGAAGGTGAGCGTCGAGAAACAGGCGCTTTCCTGACTGCCGGTCATGAAAGACATATGCATACGCGAATAACGACAAGGGCCACCCAGTTCGCACCACAGTGACGTCAATTGCTTGGGCACCGTCACCGAGAGTAAACATGTCACCAACGTCGTGGGCGTGCGTACTGGTCATGCCTAGCTTTCTTGCCACTTTCACTGCTGCACGAGGTCCGTGTACCGGTGTGTGAGCAGGCAACTGCGCTAATGATGCTGGTCGACAATGGTCTTCGACGTGGGTGCACAACACCACGGCATCGACAGATGGAAGTTCATCGATTGACGTGAAGTTGTGCTCGTGCACACGGTCAAAGCCACCTGAGATGCGCTCGGCAGTCAGCCAAGGGTCGATCAAGACATTCAAGTTGCCATTGGATAACAACCAAGACTGATAATCATCGAGTCGGGTCAAGTGCATATCGTTAGGCGCGTACCAGGCGTCCGGGTCGTGCACCAGTGTCGCGACCATCACGGCGAGTGACTTCCCCGTTGACGATGGTGGCTTTGTAACCAGAGGCCATCTGCAAAAGCCGGGTGCCCCCCGCTGGAAGATCGTTCTGTGCGTGCGGAAAGTGGATGCGCAGGTTCTCGAAATCGATGATGTTGATATCGGCACGTTTCCCCACCGCAAGCACGCCGCGGTCAGAGAACCCTGCAAAGTCAGCGGTCGCCGATGTCTGCAGGCGAACTGCCTCTTCGAGAGCGATGCGAGATCCACGACGTCGATCACGTGCCCAGTGAGTGAGCATGTATGTGGTCATTGACGCGTCGCAGATCATGCGAACGTGAGCACCGCCGTCACCGAGGCCACTGATGGCTGCAGGATGAGTGAGCATGTCGTAGATGGCATCGTGATTGCCATCCTCGTAGTTGAAGAACGGGAACATGAGGAACGAATTCCCGCTGCTCTCGTTCATGAGGTCATACGCCATCTCCAAGGGGTTCACACCAAGACGCTTCGCGGCTGCAGCGACCGTTCGGTCTGGAAGCGGCTCGTAATCAACGTCTTCGCCCATCACGTAAATGCGGTCAAGCACCATCTGGAAGAGTCCGCCGATACCGTCAAAAGGCACACTCGGGTCTGGTGCCACATCGACCTCAGCGAGAATTTTTGCTCTCACCGAAGACATCGCGAGCTGCTGACGCAACTCATCACCAGAAAGTCGTGATGACAAATCCATGAATGTTGGACGCTTCAGAAACGGGTTGTAGCTCGCCCAACCAATCATCATTCCGAACGGTCTCGCAGCAACTTGTGGTCGCAGATATCCACCATCATCGATTGTCTTCTGACTGAATTCGAGTGCATCGCGCCAGATGGTTGGTGTTTGACTGTTCTGCAACAGCAAGTATGAGACTTTCAGTTCTGTAGACAGAGCCATCTCGCGCATCCAGCCGAGCTCGCTCATGAATCCACCGGCACCATCTGCATCAGCAGGCAGCACCTCCGGCGCGATTTCGAAGATGCCACCACCGCCAGCTTCAAGTGCACGCGCAATCGCATTCATCTCGTCCATGTCGGCAAAGGTGCCAGGTACTGGCTCGCCATCGCGAGCTTTGTGCGCCATCGTTCGGCTAGTGGAGAAACCGACAGCACCCGCTTCGCGAGCCTCTTGCACGATGCGTGACATCTCGCGCAGATCATCTTCAGTTGCCTTCTCGTTGCGCGCACCGCGCTCGCCCATCACATAGCCCCGCACCGCACCATGCGGCACATACGCAGCGACATCGACTGCATAGGTGCGACGACCGATGGCATCGAGATACTCCGGGAACGTTTCCCATTCCCAAGTGATTCCTTCGTGCAACGCGGTACCGGGGATGTCCTCCACGCCTTCCATCAATTGCACCAGCCATGCTTCTTTGCCTTTTTGAACTGGAGCGAAACCGACACCGCAGTTGCCGACCACGACAGTGGTGACACCATTACTGCTCGACGGGTCGAGCAGCGAGTCCCAGCTGACCTGGCCGTCATAGTGCGTGTGAACATCAACAAAGCCAGGTGTGACGATGTATCCAGTAGCGTCAACAACTTCGCGTGCTTCGCCGTCAATGTGTGGCGCAATTGCTGCGATTTTCCCATCGCGAACTGCGACGTCTGCCCTGTATGCAGCGCGGCCTGTTCCATCGACCACCGAGCCACCACGGATAACGAGATCGAACATGCTTCCCCCAAGCAACGCTTTGTGCCTACAACTTTTGACGTTGGGATGAATCTTACGATGCGGTCGACCGATGATGCTCAGCCAGACCTCAGCGAAAATGCCGGGCAGTTACCTGCCGCTGAGAGCAGACGCAGGAAGCAGTACCTGGGCAGTGATGGCGCCGACTGCTCGTGGCACCACGAAAGTGGTGCCAGATCCGGTGGCAATGACGCGGCCGGCGCGAAGAAGCCTGACGCTCGACGAGGCGGATGCGACCGTGACCACGAGACGTGTTCCTCTGCGCTTCACGCTGATGACGCGAAGCGGTCGATAGGTAGAGGTAGTGGTAGAACGGACGACGACCTTCTCGGGCGTTGCGTCAATGACTGGTACTGACGACTGCGCGTCTGTCGCTGTGGTAACGATCGGTTCTGCAGATGGTGGCGCAACTACAACAGGAGTCGTCGTTGTTGGTGAGCCAAACCCCGGAGCCGGCAAAGACGGTTGCGTGCTCGGTACTTCACTTGGTTGCTCGTCTACTTCGTGGTCGGGCGAAGTGACCGTGTCGTTGTTCGGCATGGGGTCGGCGAGGTCATCTCCGAAGTTGTCATCCTGCCAATCCTCGAACGACACAGCCGACAACGTGGAAGAGCGCGAGTAGAGCAACTTGTTGGGTGTTCCGACTCCGACAGACGTGACCGTATTTGTGGTTGCCTCGGACAATAGGTACGACGTGACATCTGCCGGCGAGAGCGTTGCCATGTTCGACAGCACAAGTGCAGCAGCACCGGCAACATGTGGCGATGCCACTGAAGTGCCGGACAAACTGACGAGTGCATTTGGTGCCGTGATGTCGGCAGACAAAATGGAACTGCCCGGTGCAAAGATGTCGACGCATGCGCCGAAGTTCGAATATGCAGCGCGCGCATCAGACGACGTCGTGGCTGCCACGGTGATTGCTGATGGCGCACTCGCTGGCGAGAATCCGCACGCATCAGTCGCGCTGTTGCCTGCGGCCACGACCACAGTGATGCCATCGGCCACTGCACGTGCCACCGCATCGTTCATTGCTGCGCTCACAAAAGGCGCACCAAGACTGAGGTTCGCCACCGCCGGCGTACCAGCAACATGTCGCCCGATCATCCAGTCGATGCCGGCAATGACATCGGACAAGTAACCGCTGCCATTGCAATCCAGAACTCGAACAGGAACAACTCGAGCAGACGGTGCCATGCCAACGTTGCGTCCAGCGATGGTGCCTGCGACATGGGTTCCGTGACCATGACAGTCTGCAGTGCCACGACCATCGTTGACCGCGCTGTGTCCGGCAACGACGCGACCAGAAAGTTCCTCGTGTGTTGCGTACACACCGGTGTCAATGACGTACGCGTCGACGCCTGCGCCACTTCCAGCGCGGGCGATGAAGCCATCGAGTGGAAGATCACGTTCATCAACGCGATCAAGACCCCATGATGCAGCTGGTACGGGTGCGAGACCCGAGCCTTGCGGCGTGACGGAGCTGGACGGTTGTGATGGTGCCGAGGTGCCCATCACATTCGTAGCCGACACGGTGAATGTGTAGGACGTTCCGTTTGACAGCCCCGTGATGATGCACGACAGCCCGCTAGTGGAGCATGTCTTCGAATCGGGGTTTGATTGCACCGTGTACGAGCTTGCAGCACCTCCGTCATTGGCCGGACGCCACGCGACGAGTGCAGAGGCGTTTCCTGCTTGCACTGACTCGACTGTGGGGGCCTGCGGAGCAGACGGCGGCACGTTCGGCACGATGCTGACTGTGGATGAGTACAGGCCTCCGCCGTACGAGTTGACCGCCTGAACTCGGAAACCTGTCGGCACAGCATCACTCAGCCATGTGACGACGTGAGACGTTTGCGTGGACGCTCCGTCGGCAATTGTCGCCCACGATTGACCATTGGTCGTTGAGTATTGAATGACATAGTCGACAACTGATGCATATCCCCTGCTCGCAGGGGCCTGCCACGACAAGGCAACCGAATAGCCCACATTCTGCGCGGTGAGATTTCTTGGTGCAGAAGGCGTGCCGATGGCGCGAGGAATGACCGATGCAGTTTGTGACGCATTGCTTGTGCCACGTGCGTTCACCGCAAACACTCTGAAAGTGTGAACGACATTCGGAGTGAGGTTTGACACTGTCAGAAAGCGACGCGAAATCGGCGTGGTGCCTATAGATGACCACGTATCGGAGCCAGCGACATTCATTTCAATTCGATACTCGGTGATCGGGCTGCCACCGTTGTCCGTAGGTGACCACCAGGACACTGACGCTGTCCTATAGCCGATACTCGCACTGATGAAACGGGGCTCGCTAGGGGCGCTGATGGTGCGCGGAGTGAGAGTGACCACATTTGATGGTGCTCCACCGCCTACCGAATTCACTGCGATGACACGAAACTGAAGTGGCACTCCGCCCGTGAGAGGGTTGATTGTGATGTAACGACGAGTCCACGTCGTTGTGGTGACCTGACTCCACGTTGCGCCAGTGTCTTCCGACTTCTCCACTCGATATTCGGTGACGCTTCGACCGCCGTTTGAGAGCGGCGAGTTCCATGACAACGTGACGGACTCAAAACCCACCGAGCCGCTGAGAAAGCGCGGCGCTGACGGCACAGCTGCGGCACGTGGAGTCGCGCGAACGGTAACAGGGGCACCGGCCCCTGCTGAGTTCAACGCCGACACTCGGAAGAGGTGCTCGACTCCACCCGTCAAAGAAGTGAGGGTTGCATATCGCGTGGAGGCGTTGTTGTTCCGTACCACTGCATACGTGATGCCGCCATCATTTGATTGCTCGATGCGGTATCCGCTGATTGCAGAACCACCCGAGTCAATTGGTGACGACCAATACAAACTCACCATTTCCAGACCTGCAACCGCCTGCAGAAAACGAACGGCTCCGGGTACAGACACAGCTATCGGTGTTGCTGTCGCTTCGCTGCTTGCTTCTGATACGCCCACGCTGTTCACTGCCCGCACACGGAATGAATGAGAGATACCACCGGCCAGGTCCATCAGCGTGATTGATCGAGCAATGCTGATGCCATCGTTGAAAATGGTCCACGCAGCGGAGTTGGCTGAGTATTCAATGACGTAGTCAACTACCGCTGCACCACCGTTGTCTGCCGGTGCGGCCCAGTTGAGCGCCACGCTCTCGCGCCCAGCAGTCGCTACCAATTGACTTGGTGCAGACGGAGTTGTTGACCGACGTGGGGTCGAAGCAACTATCGACGACGGCGAACCTGTGCCCACAGAGTTCACCGCTGACACGCGGAACTGATACGTCACACCGTTCGCAAGCCCTGAGACAGTAGTTGCAGTGATGGACCCAGTCACTTGCGTTGCACTCGACCACGACGTGCCATTCGTGGATTGCTCAACGACGTACTGGGTGACGGGCGCAGTCGCTGATGCCACCGACGCATTCCATGACAAGGACACTTGACTATCCCCAGCAACGGCGGATAAACCAGTGGGTGCACTTGGTGCAGCAGGTGGTGCCGGCACAAAAGTGGCCATGAACAAGAGCCGATTTGGC
>Ga0194129_10009560_pt1 | contig 10828 bp, 11 predicted proteins | sample TA2KigCa35mmetaG_FD_150862 | JGI IMG/M metagenome (GOLD analysis project Ga0194129, IMG submission 150862) | Freshwater microbial communities from Lake Tanganyika, Tanzania - TA2015038 Kigoma Deep Cast 35m | ecosystem: Environmental > Aquatic > Freshwater > Lake | place: Tanzania: Lake...
TATATTTACCTTAATAAGTTCTTCGTTATTCATTAAGGTAATATAATAAATTATTTTTATATAATTTTCACTATATAAAAGTCGGCGTTTTAAATGTCCAAAGGTATAAAATACTTATTCGATTTTAACCGGTTTAAGAGCAAACGCATATCCCACTCTATTAAAAAATAACATTTCTTCTTTTAAATGATCATCATTTAATTGATAACGCATGGCTACCATTTGACAACCACTTTCTCTACAAATTTTCCCATCTGGATTTGGTGGTGATGACCCATTATCCGGTGTAACAATAGTCATGCCTGTTTCATTAAAGTTGATAAGTTCGCTTTTATCTTCATTATTTTGAATTTTAGAATAGTTGTATTTTCTTATAAACATAGAATCGCTTGTTAAGTTTACAAATTCCATCAATTCTTTATTATCTAAAACCGTTTTATTTGAACTATCAACAATTATAATTGCTTTGTTTTTCAATTTTAATAAAGGTACATTTCCTAAATTTTTACCTTCTGTAGAAAAACTATATTGCATTCCTAATAAAATATCAGTATTCGATTTCAATATTTCCGCTAATTTAGAATACATTTTTGGATCATTACTTTTACATCGTAAATGAATAATTAATGGATCTGTTGGATTAGGACATGTTCCGCCGGCAAAGGCATAATTCTTAATAATCGTCATAACTAAATCAAAATCTACTGAATTAAAGGTTTGTTTTACATAATAATTATCAACCGTACTTGTAGCTACTACTGGTTTATTATCGATAGAATATAGTTCAAAATCTAGACATCTTACTCCTTGTTTAATAACAGCTTTTAAATTACATATATCAACATAATCATTCTTATAACTTCCTCCAGAGCACGCATTATAAGCAGTTTGGATATAATACTTATTTAGTGTTTTTGTACAATATGGGTCTGAATTAGTTATAGGTCGCACATTCCCATTAACAGCTGGATAAAGAGAGTTCATATAATTACATTCTGATTTTTGAAGTCTAGAGAGATATATCAAATATACTATAAATATTATTAAGACAACTAATGCTAAACCTATTATGATATATGAATAAAAACTGTTGTCTAAACTTTTTATTTGGGATAAATAGTTATTTGGATTTGAAGATGACATTATTACTATATTATAATATTTAATTATTCAAAAACTTAAATGAAGATTAAAAAGAAATAATTAAATTATATTATGATGAAATTATTAATTAAAAATAATAAGTGTATAATATAATTATGGGAGGAGGACTCATGAATCTTGTTTCGCAGGGACAACAAAATGTTACTTTGAACGGTAATCCTACTAAATCGTTTTGGAAATCAACTTATAAAAAATACACCAATTACGGTAAGCAAAATTTTCGAATAGATCATGAAGGAACACCACAACTCAATTTAACAACAGAATCTACATTTTCATTTAAGATCAAAAGATATGCAGACCTTCTTATGGACTGTTATATTTGTGTAACACTACCAAATATATGGTCTCCGATTATGCCACCGCAAGCATATCAGCAAAGCGACGGAACAACTGTTTATACAGATTGGTCGCCATATGAATTTCAATGGATTAAAAACATAGGCGCTCAAATTATTAGCAAAGTAACGATTAATTGTGGCAATCAACAATTACAGCAATATTCGGGTCAATATATTTTGGCATCAGCTCAGAGAGATTTTTCAGGTTCCAAACTAAGACTATTTGATGATATGATTGGAAATGTGCCTGAATTAGTTGATCCTGCGAACGCTGAGTTAAGAAAAGGAGAATATCCAAATGCTTATTATACAACAAGTCCAGCCGGAGCTCAACCGTCTATTGTAGGCAGAACATTGTGGATCCCTTTAGGTGCGTGGTTTAATCTCTCTTCATACCAGGCATTTCCGTTAGTGGCTCTTCAATATAATGAATTATGGATTAATGTTACATTTAGACCTATAAACGAATGGTTTACAATAAGAGATGTTATGGATTACGAAAATAATTATCCAGTAGTGGCTCCTAATTTCAATCAATATTATATGCAGTTCTACCGATTTTTACAAACACCTCCAGACGAAGAATTGGGACCAACCTCTTATATAGATACCAGAACAAATTGGGCCGCCGATATTAATTTGAATTGTACTTATTGTTTTCTCTCGAACGATGAAGTAGAATTGTTTGCCAAAAATGAACAAAAATACTTGATCAAGCAGATTTATGAAAAGCCATTTTATAATATAACAGGTGCGAATAAAATAAATTTGGATTCAATGGGGATGGTTATAAGTTGGATGTTTTATTTTCAGAGAAGCGATGCTAATTTAAGAAATCAATGGTCGAATTATACAAATTGGCCGTATGAAACAATGCCACAAAACATAATGCCAGCCCCGCAAGCCGGAGATGTACCCAATCCTGATCCAGCTGGTCCTCCAACATTAGGACCTGGCTTAAATCCAGACGGTACTTCATCTGGTTTATATACAACCGGTGTGTATAATCCACAAAATATTAAATCGATTTTAGTAGCATTGGGCATACTACTTGATGGTCAATACAGAGAGAATATATTGCCGGCGGATGTCTACAATTTTGTAGAGAAATATGTAAGAACCGCTGGTTATGCTCCTCCAGGATTGTACTGTTATAATTTTTGTTTAAATACAGATCCCTATTCACAACAGCCTTCAGGTGCGATGAATATGAGTAGATTTACTAATATTCAATTTGAATTTACAACGATTACTCCACCAGCAGATCCATATGCTCAAGTATTAACGATCTGTGATCCATCGACAGGTGATATAGTAGGTATAAATAAGCCGACGTGGAGAATTTATGGATATAATTATAATATGTATTTAATAGAAGAAAGAGTGAATATGGTAATATTTGTGGGAGGAAATGCCGGATTACTATATGCTACTTAAACAGTGGTGCCCAATCTTTTCTTTAAGTAGTTTGCGAATAAACTATAATTAAACTACTTAAAGACACACAGACATTATTTTCTTTAAGTTGTTTGCGAATAATATATATTATTCCTATTTAAAGCCGGCGTGCACTACATAATGTAGGGAAATTCTTGATTTTTGGGATTTTCGGCACAAAAAAATTCACTACACATGAAGAGAATTTTTTTTACTATTTTTTACAAAAGTTTTTTTGAAATTTTTTTTTGGACATTTATTTTTGTCCATTTTTGGGTAGTCCAAAACACTCTTACTGAGAAATTTTTGCAACTAGAGAAAATATTTTTATGGTCTCATTTTAAACCATAAAAATAAAATTTTGTTATGATATTTTTTGAAAAAAACTTAAAAAGAATTTCTCTATAGAAATAAATGGCAACATTAAGCAACAAAAAAAGGGCAAAAAAGGGCAAAAAAGGGCAACTTAATTATTCGTGTGAATTTTGTGACTTTACATGCTGTAAAAAATATGCGTGGGACAGACACGTTTTAACACCTAAACATATAAAATCAACAATCGGCAACGCCGAAGCAACCAAAAAAGGGCAAAAAGGGCACTTAAATACCGAATTTAAACCAATTTGCTGCGAAATATGCGGAAAAGAATATAGCGATCGTTCTGGATTATGGAGACATCGTAAAAAATGCACTGATGACTGCGAAAATACAAATATAAATACAAATACAAATAATCCATCCGATAAAGAGCTCATGTGTATGCTAATTAAGCAAAATACCGAATTAATCAAAGAACATTCTGACATCAAAGACATGATTTTAGAAATTGTTAAAAATGGTATTACCAATACAAATAACAGTCATAACACAACCAATTCACATAACAAAGCATTCAATCTAAACTTCTTTTTAAACGAGACTTGTAAGAATGCCATGAATATTACCGATTTTGTAGACTCTATTAAGCTTCAATTGTCCGATTTGATGGAAGTAGGCGAACTTGGATATGTAGATGGCATTTCGAAAATAATTGTCAAAAACTTAAATAATTTAGATGAAACTATTCGACCAATACATTGTACTGATAAGAAGAGAGAAACCATGTACATAAAAGATCAAGGAGAATGGAATAAAGAAGATGATAAAAAAACTAAACTAAAGAAGATTATCACTAAAATTGCCGACAAAAATATAGTCTTATTGCCAGCCTTTCGAGAGAAATATCCCGAATATAAAAATTCATCATCTAAAGTATCCGACATACATGATAAATTAGTTATAGAAGTGATGGAAACAGACGACAATAAGAAAGATAAAATTATTCACAATATTTCTAAAGCCACCACTATTAAATCATAAATGTTACACCGGTGTACCAAATCAATAATTCGACGGCAATGGTCCGTCTTCCAAAAAATCACCTGTAATACTATACATTGGTGGATAATTTGGCATCGATGGTAATTGAGGTGGCTTATAACGTTTATCAAATAGCTTTTTCCCTTCGTCGAAAGACGCTTTCCATATATTTACGCCGAAATTGGGTTGTGATGGCTTGTCGTATAGTTTATTGGTAATTACAGTCTTTTGCGTACCATATCCACTGGTTAGCTGCGAATACTGTGGCGTCATACCGACGGTTAATTTGCCAGCATCATTATCACCTGGAACACAGTCGTCTGATGTATTTTTTGAAAACGGTGTTGTCGGTTGACATCCTGGACAATCTATATCTGTAAAACATTGTTGGCCAGTGATAGCACATCTAGATGTTGGACTACAGAAATTTTTACAGCTATACGTAGTGGTTAATGGCAAATCAACTGTATGACTAGTCTTATTGGTTTCTTGCATTGTAAAACATTCTGTTATATATCCTTCTGATGATAAATAGTGAATCATACTAAATATTATATATAATAATACAACTGATATAATTATCCATATTATTTTGTTTATTCTCATATATTTATTAGATATAATAATTATGAATTATTTTATATCATTTTAATATAAGTAATGTCCACTGAAAACAATAATTTAGATGCTATTAATGAAAAAAGGATGGATATAGAATCATCAATAAATAGCAAACAATTTACATCAAACATAGTTAGTTTTATCATTTCAATAATTACTGTAATTATTGTTGTTTTATTTTATTTTTCAGGAAGTAGCTTAATATTATTCGTCTGTAAATTAGCTCAATCTAATATATTACCCACCCAACATAATTGTTATCCTTATACCGAAGGTAAACCTGACATACAACACATTAAAACTAATATTTTCCCCACATTTACCGACCCCGAAATGTCTATGAAAATGGAGTTTCCCTATGATAGTTATAACTCATCAAACGCAATTCTAGATATGTTTAGAGAATATAAAAATCATCCCGATTCTAATTTTTTAGCAAATTATCTAATATCTATTATTGAATCTCTAATGAGTTTTAATTATTCAGCCATAAATATCATGATGAATGCTGTCAATAATTTACCTGAATATTTAATCGTATGGTTTGGGCCTATAATTATCGGATTTTTATTTGCGTTTACATTATTGCTCAATTTCCCCTATCTAATTTGCGTATGGTTTTTAAATATGAACTGGTTTTTTAAAACTAACGCTAATGATGAAAATGTTGGCTCACCTAAATGGAGAGATATTACTATTATGAGTCCATTTTACTGGTTAATAGGAATTAGTTTTATTATATTATTTACAAATATCTTTTTCTTTGGTTATGGATTTATTCTATCTATGCCATTTCTTATTTTATCTTATTGTTGTTTAACATCTTTAATGTATAAAAGTGTACTAAATAATAAAACAATATCTTCCTTCTCTCTTATTAAAGACGTATTCAAATATTATAAATTGTCTATAGTAGGCATTATTACAATGTCTTTTGTTTCATTAGCATTTGTTAAATTAGGCAGCATCCCAGGAATACTATCTATATTAGCTACTATATTAGTCTATTTTGGCATAATATCTATGGATATATTTAAACCGGTTGCTGAATCACAATTAACTCCATCAGTGAGTTATTATCAAGCCGCTAAAAAATGTACTTTTATAAGACCCAGAGAAGTAAAACATGGATTTTTATATAATTTATTATTCGGACAAAAAGGAGGCAGTCTTTCAAAAGAATTACAAAATATTGGAAAACAAATAAACAAATAAATTAATAAATCAATAAATATGATTTTATTTACAAATACTTAAATACAAATATATGTAAATAATTAATTAATTAATGGGAAAAAAATCTAAACTGTCAAAAGTACCATTTGTAAGTATTTGTACACCCACCTTCAATAGAAGACCATTTATTCAAATGGCAATTCAATGTTTTGAACATCAAACTTATCCAAAAGATAAAATGGAATGGATCATTATAGATGATGGTACTGATAAAATCGAAGATTTAGTATCCCATATACCACAAGTGCGTTACTTTAAATATGATGAAAAACTTACACTCGGTAAAAAGAGAAATATATCTAATGAAAAAGCAAAAGGCGATATTATTGTATATATGGATGATGATGATTATTATCCACCAGAGCGAGTAAAACATGCTGTTGATACGTTAAAAGAAAGCAAGGCTTTGTGCGCGGGATCGAGTGCCATGTTTATGTATTTTAAACATATTGATAAAATGTATCAATTCGGTCCTTATGGTCCAAACCATTCTACTGCTGCTACATTTGCTTTTAAACGAGAATTATTACATCAAACTAAATTTGATGAATCTTCTTCTGTTGCCGAAGAGAAAAAATTCTTAAAAGATTATACTATACCATTTGTTCAATTAGATCCACTTAAAACTATTTTAGTATTCTCTCACAATCATAACTCATTTGATAAAAAAGAATTGTTAACACAATTACCCAATCCAAAAGTTCACGAAACAGAAATAAGACCTAATGACATGGTTAAAGAACCAAATTTATTAAAGTTTTTTATGGAAGACATAGATGAACTATTAAATAATTACGACGCAGGACATCCTAAACATAAAACGGATGTTAAAAATCAATTAACAGAATTAAAAACCGAACGAGAGAATAAAATTAAAAAACATATTAAACAACAAAGAGAATATGAAGATACAATAAATAAAATACAAATGCTAACTAATCCACAACTATTACAAGAACAAATCAATAATCAATCTACCATTATACAACAATTAATATCCGAAAATAATCAATTGAAGGAAAAAGTCGAGTTTTTAAATACCAAAATTAAACAGCTTATTATGACACAAATAGAAATGAAAAAACTCGAGCATTCCCTTTAAGCAACCATCCAATTATATATTATACTTGTATAAAATGATTTAAAGCTATACCAAGTAATATATTATCATCAAATAGAAATGTACCAAGACGATTATTTTAATCCAGCCAGCTCTAATGATTACGATGATGACGATTTAAGTCAAACTCCGGTCATGTTAAAAATTCTTAAAAAACAAGACAGAGGATTAAATACACTAACAAGATATATTAGAATGGAGTCAGGATTTCTTAAACAAAAACGTATTAAAGTGTATACTTCTAGTGGCGTGGGGTCTAAGATTAGAGATGCTGAGACTGGAGAATTTTATACCTTTAAAGTAGGATCTAAAGACGAAGACCTATTTTTTAAGGTGATTATTTCAACGGGAGAATGTAAGAGTGCGAATGGTTATAATACGTTGTTTTATTTTTCACCACATCATTATGAAAATCATTTAGATGCGGATGTTGATCCAGAAACATTTGCGAAATGGGAAAATAAACATAATGCTAGATTAAAGGAGATTAAAAAGCAACAAGAACAAAAGTATAATATGGTCGCAGTAAAGTAAAATAAACTATGTCATTATTTTATATGTAAAAAATTGAATATAAAATAATAAGATAAATATACACAACAAAAGAAACGCATGTTACAAATAGTTGAAGCAAAACAATTAGTTCCAGGAAAAGTATACAAATTAGATTTTGGTTGTCATTATACAGATATTAAAGATCAATATACTTATTATATATATAATGGTTATAAAAAATTACATCATGCTGAATTTCACGAATTTATTTCTAATACAAATTCTAGCGGGTCGCCTGTATTAGCTGTGTATGAATTCGAATATGACGAATTATGCTGCCATTGTAATAAACATGTGACTTATATGTTTAATGCGGAGGGTTTTATCAATCATGAGCATAAATTAGAGACATATGACATCTATAAGTTAAACTCTTATGACGACGTTTATAGTTATGATACATTTATATTTAATATTTACCAGATAGATAAATAAAATACTTATTCCACTTCTACCCCGTCGTCATCATCATCTTCATCGATTTCTTTGTCTGCCATTCCAGTCGCATTTTCTTTAATATATTTTTCAATATATCTATAAATACGATTAATATCTAGTTTGCTTATATCATAATTGTCGAGTAATACAATTATTTCATTTTCTTCATTATTATTCTTAAGCTCATTAAAAAAACCAAATAAATCTTTTTTATCTATACCTAATTTTTGACATAACTTTTGTATAAAAAGCGAATTGTTATATTCAGTTGAATATTTTGTCAGAACTTTAGTAAATCGAATTTCACTCGAATGATATTTATTTGTTTTACCAATAGTTTCATGATAATGTTTATTGTTTTTAAACGTTTTCATTAATGAACTCATCTCGTTAAATTGCCAAATCTGTTTTTGAAATGTAATTCTATCTATATAATCAGCAAAACATATATTCTCTAGTTGCGATAAATAAAACGGTATTGATATTTTTTTATCACATTTTTGAATAGCATCAATGATATTTTCATGCCATAACAGTCCTACACTTGTTCTATCTGTTTCATTCATTATATTATTATGATTTTGTAAAGAATAATATTGATCTATTAATTTACTAGTGATTTTTTTTGTATCATCGTTGTATGATTTCATTTGAAATATACTATCTAATAATTCAGCTGTAAAACACTCTGGGTTGTTTTTATACAAATTATAAATATTATTCATTTTTCTTAAATCACCTTGTACATATTGTATAATTTTATCTTTAATAGTACACTCGACGTTTGGTAAAAGATTATTGATAATATCGATAATTTGGTTTAATCCGGGTGTTTTTAATTCCACTGTATTACACACTTTCATTAATTCTTTGATTTTTTTATCAACATGATAATTCCCAATACATATAATAGGATTCATTGTTATTTCTTCTAATTTTTGCTTTTTCGTTTTTTTGGGTCTTATTAATTTGATTAAAGCATTTATGCCGCCTTTATCACCATTATTCATGCCATCAATTTCATCCATAATAATAGCAATTTTCTTTGCCTTTTTATTGAATAAACTCATGACATTTCTATCGGACATATTATGCTTAGTAATATCTTCAATAACAGATGTATTTCTAATATCTCCAGCATCATATTTGATAATATCATAATTCAATTCTTTCAAAATATTGGTTATAAATAATGTTTTTCCAGTTCCAGGATCACCATAAATATATATACCTCTTTTGATTAAGAGATTGGTTTTATTCAATTCAAAATCTTTTAATATATTTACTATATTATGTTTCTGATTCTCTCTGTCAAGAATTTTATCTATATTTAATTGTTCCATTTTATATACTTAACAATATTCTTTTTATGTAGGTTTTTACATAAATTTCGTTTTATTAATTCGTCCATTATTATTTTTCGACATTTTTCAGATTCATTTTCCATACAAAAATACTTGAGAAAATAGATATAATTATTAAAAACCATATTTTTATATCTATAATTAGTACATTTAATTAATCGATCTTCATTCTCTCTAAGTATCTGTTGAAAGACAAAATCATTATCCCTTCTAATAACATCTCGAGTATAACTTTCGTATAAAGTAATATGCTTTTTAAGTTTATGGTGAAATAGGGTATAATAGGCTGTATTGACAAACACAAGACTAATTTTAGGTATATATTCAAATATAATATTTATTATCTCGTCTGGTAAATCACATATTTGATTGACAACAAACATTATATATATTTATTACATAATGTTTATAATGTTTACATAATGTTTATAATGTTTACATAATTCTTTTATTACACAGTTGGTTTAATTACTGCTTGACACGGATTATTTACACCATACGTAATACCATCCCAAGAAACACCACATTTTTTCGCCCATGTATATTTAGCACATAACGAATTACTTCCTGAAAATGCTGGAGTATTAAAATTCATTTTTAGGTATTTAGAACCGGCTGATGGCTTACATGTTCCTAAATTTTTAGTATTAATACAGGAAGCATTATTTCCAGAACCGTCTATAGTCCAATAATCCGGACATTCAGGGATAATGGGAGGCCATTGTTGGTTTACAGTTGATTTTGAAAGAGAGATGCCTATAAATACTAAAGTTATGATCAGTAAAATTATCGCACCAAAAAGAATAAATTTTTGAAACGCTTCCATATAAAATAAATAAATATAATTTTTCTATTTACATATTTTATATAATGAATCAAAATAATAATGGACGTGTAAATATAAAATCACCAAATACTTCAGCATTATTTCAAATGTATGATAAAATACCAGCAAATCAATGTGTTACATTTAGAAACGCGACATTGGGATTATGGGAGGATACGCCTTTATCTAGAGCTTATTTCTCTCGCGAAAATATTCAAATTATACAAAATGGGATAAGAGCTGGCGTATATCAACGCTCTAATGGTCAATATATAGTTGGTCCACAAGATTGTGATATCATTGATGTTATTATGAGAAGTGTATTTTTACAATATTCTGCTAATCAACTAACCAATATTCCTGAACA
>Ga0194129_10009561_pt1 | contig 10827 bp, 10 predicted proteins | sample TA2KigCa35mmetaG_FD_150862 | JGI IMG/M metagenome (GOLD analysis project Ga0194129, IMG submission 150862) | Freshwater microbial communities from Lake Tanganyika, Tanzania - TA2015038 Kigoma Deep Cast 35m | ecosystem: Environmental > Aquatic > Freshwater > Lake | place: Tanzania: Lake...
TAGGAAAATAAGTTTTTCATTGCTAAGTATTGCCTTAGAATAATTGCCTGTTTGAAGGGCTACAAGTAGATCAAAAAATGTAGCTCTTGGCGCAAATCCATCCTGCATTATTGGAGACTCTGTATCAAGAAACAATCGACACTCAATATTGTAATATGAAAATGCCCTCTTAACCTCTTCTTCTTGCCAGGAAGGATTACTCATGTGTATTGCTAAAAGATACTCACCCCACTCGACTACAGATTTTGGTTCCATTTTTTCAAGCTGGTGCGTAAAACCCTGCCATCTTACAAAAGAAGAAAAAGGAAGCCTCTTAGTCTCATGCATCTTCTTTGCATGTATGAGTATTCTGTCTGAAAGTTCCTGTAATTTACCATAGAGGCTATCTCCTAGTACTGATCTATAGTCTTTCACAAGATAGTGAATAACAGGAAGCATATATATAGAAGTTGATCGATCTTTACAGTGCGGATAATCATGAAGATATATAGGGAAATTACCACCTACCTCAAAAGAAAGGATCTTATCGATAATAGACCTTGCCTCAAGGATCGAATCTGACATCCTCGTGTGGAACAAACCCAAGGCATAATACATATTTTCCAGCACAGGAATAGTATCTTGATGTACGCTATCAGGATTATCATAAAATAGATGAACATACCCTGTTTGAGGGCTCGTTCTTTTCTTGGCCACCTCAAGTAGCCTATCTACAATTTTTCGTCTTATATCATTAAATGTAGAAAGTATCATTATTACTTATTCCTGTTATGTATAGCTGTATTAAGCGCATCAATGATACCAAGCTCAGTGGCTGGCTTTGCAATAATATGCGCGATTTTTTGTAAACTTTCAGGCGCATCACCCATCGCAATAGCGATATCTGCTTCCTTTAAAAGAGATATGTCATTCATATCATCTCCCGCTGCAATATATAAATGAGCGTTTTTTTCTGATGATTTAAGAAAGGCCATAGCATTTCCTTTCGATGCGCTTTTATCCGTAATTAGGATAATATATCCTTCACAAGGAGACGTGGGGTCTTTGATCATCGTTACGTGTATTCCATCGATCTCTTTGAGTTTTGTTTCGACATATTTCATCATTTGGAGCGACCCAAGACACTTAATAAGTGAAAATGTTTCTCTTGCAAGGGATGAAAAATCATCAAGGGCAACCCATGGCGTGCCCGATAGTGTCATAAGAAAGGAAAAATACGTATTCATCTGGGCAGAAGATCTTGAGGGTCTATAGTAACAATAGTCTCCCCTCTCCCAGCCTGAATAGACGATATAATCTTCAGGTAAATCTTTATATATCACATCTAAATGAGCTAAAACATCGGAGGATAGATACGATTGTCTTATTAGTTTTTTTTCAGGCATCTGCAAAATGTCAGCACCATTTTGCACAGAGATATAAAAGGGAAATGTAATCTTGTCTAATACCTTGCATGCAAAAGACAGGGTGCGTCCGGTAATAAAGCAAAAACGCCAACCGAGCGTATATAGTGAAGTAAAATATTTAACAACAGTATCAGGAATGGAAAAGGGATCAGCTGTAATTGTCCCATCAATATCTAGACAAATCCACCCAGGATGACGCATAAAAAACCTTATATTCATTTTTCTATCCCAAGAAATATACCAAAAAATGAACTAACTCTCCAGAAATAGTCTCTAGTTAAGTATCGATCAAAAAAACTCTATCTATCTTACTGATTGAAAAAAACTCTAAATTAAATCAGACTGAGGTCTTTAGAGTTGACAAGGACTTAAAAGTATGAAAAGGGTTACAGGATTATTCATTTTATCATTTTGTCTTATCAGCAGCACTCCTTCCTTTTGTGCTGACGAAAGTCCCCAGGCTTCGATCCTTTCGCCCCTGCCACAACAGCAGAACAAGCCGGAGGACACCCCCCAGACACCGCCACCGCAAACACCACCAGCCCAAGCGCAAACTCAACAAACCGACAAGCAAGATTTTCAAAATCCCTTAGACAACGATATGACTATGCCATCGTATGAAGGGGCTATTGTAAAAATGCTTTTGACCTTGGTCGGACTAGTTGGCATGGTCGTCATGACAGTATGGGTATTAAAAAAACTGTCTCAAGGTAGGATTGGTGCTTTTGGTAAAAAACAAATAGCGGTCATCGAGAGAAGACCTCTCAGCCCTAAGACAGTTCTTTATATAGTCGAAGTTTCAGGTAAGCAAGTGCTGATCGCCGAATCTCATCTAGAGGTAAAAGCTCTTACAACCCTAGATACTCCTGTAGATTCTTAATATAATCTAACAGGAAAAACTTAGTACGCGGGATTCCCTGATCACTATATGCTTAGCAGAGTCTCCGACCTTGTCGTGAATATTGCCCTGAGGCTGGAAGCAATTAGCAAGAAAAAAAACATTAGGCCTTGCAAGCTTCTGCATGAGGTTTTCACTGTTGACATTACCATCAATTAAATCATCTAAAAAACAATGAGCATTTTTAGCGCCAACGGCGTTATTATACATGCTTTCAGCAGTGGCAACAATCCTTCTTCCTTCAAAGGGAGCAAGTAAACCTATAATGGCTCCAAATTCCATTCCAAGAAGCAAAAACGGGGCAGTAACTACTTTAAGCAAATTATCCTTCATGCTTGTTGACCAATCTTGCAAAATTCGAGACTGAAGTTGTGATCGATCTTGAGAACTATGATTAGATGATAAAGAAGAAAAAAATCTACCTGCAGCAACAGCTGTATCTACAACAGTACGAACAGCACCAGCAAACGCTCTACATGTAGCTAACACGGGTGAGCCTAAAGCAACTAAAAGACATTTAGTTCTTACAGTTTCTAAAGGATCGTCATTGTACAGATCTCCTGAGGGAGTGTGCATAACATAGACAAAATTTGCTAGACGAGAGTTGTTAATTTGGTTGCGATCCATTCTTTCCCGGCCATAGGGGTCTAGCTTATTTACAACGACCTCTTTCCATACAGGCTCTCTACTTTCTTGCTGTGAAGACACACATGAGGAAAATAGAGAATATAAAGAATGGAAAATAGTTTGCGCTGATTGAACGAAAAAATTTGCAGGAACAGTATTGGCTAAGTGTATTGGTAATGTCATAATAAACAGCTCTTTAACAAATTGAAAAGTTGCAACAATATTACAATAATAACAAGCAACCTGCAATTATTATAATATATTCTTTACATTGGATTTGTTTTTAAAAACAAGAGAACCTATTCTTAAGTACGTTGCTCCTTCTTCGATAGCTATATCAAAATCAGAGCTCATCCCCATAGAAATCTCGGATAGCTCAAAGCCTTTATCCTGCAACTGAGAGCGCAAGGACCTTAATCCAGAAAAACATCGCCTTATTATAGTTTTATCCTCCGTATGAGGAGCTATTGTCATGAGACCTTTAACGCATACACCGGGCAGGTTTGTGATCTCTGAAATAACAGTAAGAAGCTCATCTAATGCAAAGCCTTGCTTGCTTGGATCTTTAACTACCTGTACCTGTAATAATATATTTTGAACTACACCCTTCTGTATAGATTTATCAGATATAGCCTTTGCCGTTTTAACATCGGCAACAGAATGTATAAGAAAAAAATTACCAACAAGCTTGTTGATTTTATTCGACTGTATTCTGCCAGTAAAATGCCAGTGAATACTTTTAGGAAGGCATTCCATTTTATGCAAAGCATCGATCACTTTATTTTCGGCAAAATGAACTACACCTTGATCATGAACATTTTTTATTTGATCAATGGTCGCATATTTTGAAACAGCTACAAGGGTAACATCTGTTACTTTTCTGTTAGACTTAAAGCAACATTCTGCGATCTTTTGATGAAGTTCAGCAACATCACTCATAAGGCCTTTTTAATATCTCTTGCATTATAAAACCTTTCTTCAAAGAGCCCTTATCCTTAAAAAGTTTTTTTGAAGATGCTTTTGTACCTGAAATAGTCTTAGGCAAAGTGGGCGCTGCAGCAAGGCGCTGAGGTTGTACTTGGGCATTAGGCACTATTTTAGATGGGGAAAGCTTCTTCCCCATCTTATGATCAGATCTCGGCTTCAAAAGGGGATCTCTTCTCACCACCTTTGCTGGTTGCTTTTTACTACCACCAGAAAGAGAGCGAAAGATGATCACAGCTACCACAGTGAATATAAGGCCTATAAGATCTTTTACTTCCATGAGAAACTACTCCTATGAGCCTTGCTCATTTGTTCCTATAGACTTTCTCATATCCGTGTCAGCTTGGATGTTCTTAATACGGTAATAATCCATGATACCAATATTTCCCTTCCTAAAAGACTCTGCTATGGCCATAGGGATTTGGGCCTCAGCCTCAACAACCTTGGCTCTCATATCCGTCACCTTCGCAATATTTTCCTGCTCCATGGCAACAGCCAAAGCTCTTCTTTCTTCTGCCTTAGCCTGAGCAATCTGCTTATCAGACTCAGCCTTATCAGCTCTGAGTCTTGCTCCTATATTTTCACCCACAGAAATGTCAGCAATATCTATAGAAAGGATTTCAAATGCTGTTTGTGCATCAAGGCCACGCTCTAAAACGAGCTTGGAAATCCTTTGAGGAGATTCCAACACGTCAGAATGTGTGCCAGCTGCTCCAATAGCATTAACGATACCCTCTCCCACACGAGCTATAATGGTTTCCTCTGTAGCACCACCCACGAGCTGCTGTATGTTAGTACGAACTGTCACACGTGCTCTACATCGTAATTGGATACCATCTTGCGCCATAGCGGTGATATATTCTCCATGTGTTTTATCAGGGCAGTCTATAACTTTAGGATTGACCGACGTTCTTACAGCATCTAGGATATCTCTACCTGCTAGATCGATTGCTGTGGCTTGCCTCCAAGTGAGAGGTATATTAGCTTTATCCGCTGCGATAAGAGCTCGCGTAACGTTGGTAACGTTACCTCCAGCAAGAAAGTGGGTCTCTAGATCACCTACAGATACTATTTTAAGTCCCGCTTTGTACAGGTTAATATAAGCACTGACAATAACCCTTGAAGGGATTTTCCTTAGGCTCATTCCAATAATATTAAAGAGAGATACAGGCGTTCCTGAAACAAAAGCCTGAAACCACAAACTGATAAATCTGGCCATCATTGTGAAAAGCACAAGAGCCAAAATCGCTACAAAAAACACTACAACTGTAAATCCAAGTCCCATGTCAATCTCCGCTAAAATACAATGATCCATACGATTTATTCCTCACTAGGTATAACAATTAAATAAGCTAATTGAGTACCAATAACTTTTATATTTTTTTCTTTAAGGATATATCCCCTCTGCGATACGGCCTGATACACTTTTCCAAGTATTTCCACATGACCGGAGGGCTTAAGATCCGAAACAACGACACCATGAGTTCCAATAAGAGCCGGATCTAAAGATGAAGCAACATATCCTTGTTGATCTTTACTAAGATAAAAAGAATCTTTTTTTGCGGTCATCTTAATCCTTTTAATAGCGTAGACACAAACTAAAGCTGCCAATACCAGGCAGACAAAAAGATATATGCTAGCCATCATATACCCAGGTCCAAACGTCCCTAATAGACCAAACCCCGCAAGCATACATAAAGCGCCCATAGCTGCTAGCAGCCCTCCGGGTAAAAAAAACTCTATATAAACGAGAACAAGTCCAACAAAAGCTAATAAAAATGAATACACTACCATACATTACAATCCCCGTTTAGGACGCACAACAATCTTTCCTCCTTCTAAATGCACAACTTCAACGCTCTGCCCTTTCTCAATAGAGCCAGTCTGAGCGCAAGCATCAAGCAGCATACCATCTATAATAACTTTACCGAAAGGACGAAGTGAAGAAAATACAGTTCCTATACTGCCGATAGCAGGCAAATTTTTGTCCAGGACCCCAGCTACAAATCCATTCTCTTTATCCATTTCTCCAGTTAAAACCATTTTTTTAAAAAAAACTTTCCTTTTACTCAAGAAACGGCTCAATACACCCATGATCAGCAAGGAAACCAACATAGCTAAAATGATATACCCCAAACGATTAACAATATCGATGGCTGCAAGGCTCATCTGCGCGGGATCAAAAGAAAAGCGGGCATCACCTATGTGCGGCAACATCATGGCTATGATTCCTCCAATAGATAAGATAATACCCAGGACACCAAAAAATCCAAAACCTGGCAAAACAAACAGCTCAATAGCAAGAAGTATAACACCGACACCAAGAGCAATGAGCTCCAACCAATGTATTGCGCTTGCTGCAAAGCTTGAAAGAAGAATAAGAGAAAGACAAACTAAGGCAATACAGCCAAATACGCCAAAACCTGGATGGCTCATCTCTCCATACACACCCACCAAGAGCCCCATAAATAAAAGTGAGGCCACAAGTGGATTGGCTAAAAAACTGAAAAATGAAATCTTACTGCTTTGATAATCTATTAGATAAGCGTCTGGAATTTGATGAAAAAATGGTTGTTTGGAAAGCAGACATTCCGAAAATGGAATCATAGATCCTGTATTCGTCGCAGCGTCCAAGGGTTGGTATGGCACTTCAAAATCTGCGACACCCAGGTTCATAAGCTGCATTGCATCTAAAGTTAGAAGCTTACCTTTTCGCGAGATAATCTTATCAGGATTTTTACCCGTAGTGATGATATCTGTCTCAGACTCTAAACGACAAACCTGCCCTGATCGAATAACAAGGATAATGTCCTTATCAACCATTGCCTCAGCTATTAGGGGATCTCTACCAAAAAAGCGCGCAGCATTGGCAAACTCTGCCCTAAGAGCAGAATTGACTTTCTCTGAAGCTGTCTCCATCTTACCCTGTTCTGCCATGAGTACGGGCTCAGCTGCTCCCATGCTAGCATCGGGGGTTATTCCTATAAAGCGACAAGAATACGCCATAAGAGCACCGGCAGAAAGAGCCCAGTTATCAATAAAAGCAACAACAGGGATGCCATCCTGACTGTCTAGTTTTTTTAGCTCTTGAGAGATCTTAAGGGCTGCAAATACCTCTCCACCTGGGGAGTCTATATCGAAAACAACAAAAGGAACCTTATATTTTTTAAACTCCTCTATTGCGAACTTAACATACAAGTAGGTCGACTCTTGGATAGGATTATCTTTACTTAGCTTCAAATAACCTATCGGATTCGCTCCCTCTTTGTTGTAGATAATATGATCGGAAAGCTTTTTTTCCAAAGGATCAGAAAAGAGCATCAACGGAAGCAAAAAAAACAGTAGCAGACAGGTCTTGATCATTTGCATATATAGTTCCTACATTTTTGAAAAGAAACGTAAAATTCTATCTCTTGTTCTGACAAGATTTTCAATTTTATGAGAGCTTGAAACAAAATTGCTCTCAAATTGCGATGGGGCCATGTATATCCCTTCAGAAAATAAATACTCATAAAACATTTTAAATTTATTTTCATCTACACCTGCTAAGTCTTCCTTGCACCGTATGGGCTTGGGGCTAAAGAAAAACGTGAACATAGATCCCACCCTTTGAAGCTGGACATCAAGCCCCCGATCCTCTATCACCTGCTGTATAGGATCCAAAAGAATATTAGCCTTTGTCTCAAGATCGCTATAAAAACTGGGAACTTGCAGCTTGGTTAGTGTTACAATACCAGCTTGCATAGCCAGTGGATTACCTGAAAGGGTTCCTGCCTGGTACACGCCACCAAGAGGTGATAGGCAGTCCATGACATCACTACGCCCTCCAAAGGCTGCCGCAGGTAGACCACCACCAACGATTTTTCCAAAGCAAAAAAGATCTGGCTTAACGCCGTATATTTCAGAAGCCCCTTTTAATCCCACCCTAAATCCGGTGATCACCTCGTCAAATATAAGGAGAGCTTCTTTTTTTTCCGTTTCTTCCCTTAGCATCTGCATAAACTCTTGGGACGCTGGAACAACACCCATGTTAGCCGCAACGGGCTCGAGGATAACGGCCGCCAGGTCATCTATCTGTCGAAGTACTGTGCGGACGAGCTCAACATCGTTATAAGGCAGTGATATGGTGTATTTCACCATTTCTCTAGGAACACCAAGAGAAGAGGATTCTGGAAGAAGAGAGACCGAAGAGCCAGACTGTATTAGTAGGCTGTCAACGTGACCATGGTAGTTACCATTGAACTTAACAATTGTATTTTTGCCCGTAAACCCACGCGATAGACGTATGGCACTCATGACAGCTTCAGTGCCAGATGAAACAAAGCGCACTTTATCAAGGCCTGGAACTATCGATGTTATCATATAGGCCATATCTCTTTCGACTTCCGTCATGATGCCAAATGTAGACCCAAGCTTCAATTGATGATAGACATTTTCAACAACATCGTCATCTGCATGTCCTAAAATAAGAGCTCCCCAACTCATACAGTAATCGATGTATGGGTTTCCGTCGACATCCCAAATCATATCGCCCTTTCCACTCTTTACGACCATAGGAAGCATATTTAATTCCTTAAAACTTCTTACGGGTGAATTTACCCCTCCAGGAATGACCCCACAGGAAGAGATATATACTTGTCTAGCCTTTTCACGCACCGTCATAACAAACTCCGTAATGATTTTTTTTGTTTTTAAATACTGTCTTATAGAAAATCACTCAAACCAATACAAATCAAGCGCTATAATTGCATGAGACCTCATAAGTGATAATGATAAGACAGCACGCGAAAAAAATATTCTTTTTCTTGGTCATATCTTGCTCTCCTTTGCAGGGATCTACCTCTTATTCTGTCGAATATTTAGGGCTCGATGACAGCTCAGCACTTAAAACGATCAAATCAACAACCCAGTTAAATACGCTCAAAAAAAGACCTCCAGACTCAATCAATGCTGTAAGATACAGAGCAGAGTCTGACATACCCAGGATTTTATCTATTCTAAGATCTTATGGCTATTACGAAGCGACTGTCGAATTGCAACTAGAAGAGGGGCAAGATGAAGTTTTTGTTATTGTCAACATTACTCCTGGGCCAATTTATAAGATCGAAAGTTTCGATGTAATGCTCTACAACACAAATAAAAATCTGAAAGTAGACTGCCCTGATGTGTCAGTGAAAAATATAGGCATCACTATCGGCAAACAGATGAATGCTAAGCGTGTTGTAAGATCAGAAGGCAAGATCTTATCCCTACTTTCTGAGTGTGGGTACCCTCTTGCCCGCATAGAAAATAAAGAGATCGTTGCAGATGGAGACACTAAAAAAGTTAAAATAACAATAGATGTAAATACGGGACCTCTTTGTCAATTTGGAGCTCTTAACATAAAAGGAAACACCTCTGTCAAAGATGTATTTATTCAAAACAAATTGGAATGGAGACGAGGTGATACCTATAGGCAGTCTGATGTAGAAGAAACACAAAGGGTTCTTGTCGACTCGGGGCTGTTTAGCGCCGTCATTATAACGCCTGGTGAGCAGCTCGACGAAACCCAGCAACTACCTGTAGTCATAGAAGTAGCAGAAAGCAAGCATCATAGCATCAACGCCGGTATAAGCTACCAAACATATTTTGGTCCCGGTTTAACGTTTGGTTGGGAGGATCGTAATATAGGAGGTGTAGGACAAAAGCTCTCTTTGCAAGCCGATGTGACGCAAATCAGCCATACGGGCCTTGCCACCTATATTTTTCCCAACTTCAAAAGAATAGGACAAGATTACGTATGGCAAGCCCAGGCAATGCATGAGGACATCATCCCCTATAGTGAACGTACTTATAACTTGACCAATCGCATTGAAAGAAGGATAGGAAAAAAAATTAGGATGTCATTTGGTGGAAAAGTAGAACGGCTGTTTGTAACGGCAAGCGCGCAAAATGGCAACTACTATCTAGTCGAAGCTCCCATCTACTTTGCCTGGAACGGCTCCAACAGCCTACTCAATCCGACACAAGGTGTGTTTTTTGAATATACTGGCTGCCCGAGCCTTATTTTAAATAAAAAGAAAAATGGGTATTTCAACAACGTATTTGCTGTGAGCCAATACCTACCAGTAACAAAAAAGCACGAATTAGTATTTGCTCACAAACTGACTGTCGGATCTATTTTTAGTAAAAACGAAGAAGCAGTCCCGCTTTCCAAGCGGTTTTATGGTGGATCGGAAGAAGATCTAAGGGGTTATGCATACCAGTCTGTGAGTCCTCTTAAGCGTCACCATAAGCCATACGGAGGTAGATCTGAAATATTTTATACCATTGAAACACGATATAGGGTATCTAAATCGATCGGCTTCGTCCCCTTTTTCGATCTAGGTAACGTATATACAAACATACTACCGACACTAAAGGGGAAATGGCTAAAGTCTGTGGGGCTTGGTCTTAGATACTTCTCGTTCATGGGGCCTTTTAGGGTAGATGTAGGCTTCCCTCTTAACAAAAGGGAAGAATTAGATAATAACTTTAGGATTTTAGTAAGTATTGGACAAACATTCTGATGAATAAACACGTTGGCCTTTTAGTAAAAGTTTTCATTATTTTGAAATTCTTTATATTCATAGTCTTTGTTGGTGGAGTCATCTTCCTACAAACGTCATGGTCAAAAGAAAAGATCAAGAATTTCATCGTAAAAAAAGCCGAAGAAAATGGGCTAGACATCGAAATATCCAACATTGAAGGTATACTTCCTTTAAAATGGTCTTTATCAAACGTTACCTTAAGATTTAATGACGGATCTATCTTCAAACTTGATCAGCTTAAAATAAGGATCGCAATCTTTTCACTTATCAAAAACAAATTTGTGATCAGCTATTTCAGCGCCAGAGAAGGCACATACATCTTCTCTTCTCCCAAACTTGATTG
>Ga0194129_10009562_pt1 | contig 10826 bp, 8 predicted proteins | sample TA2KigCa35mmetaG_FD_150862 | JGI IMG/M metagenome (GOLD analysis project Ga0194129, IMG submission 150862) | Freshwater microbial communities from Lake Tanganyika, Tanzania - TA2015038 Kigoma Deep Cast 35m | ecosystem: Environmental > Aquatic > Freshwater > Lake | place: Tanzania: Lake...
GTCGCCCGCGAGCAGCCGCCAGGCGGCGAGGCCGGGCCGCGAGAGATCGAAGGGCGGCGCACCCTCGACGGGCGTCGCGAAGCTGATCGCGAGCGCCATCGCGAAGGGCAGCACGAAGAAGGCGGCGAGCCACGCTACGGGCAGAGCGAGGATCGCGGCGCGCAGCCCGCGCGGCCAGAGCAGGTTCATGCCGGCACGATCGGCGCTTCGGCCGGATCCCAGTCCAGCGCGACGGCGCTGCCCGGCGGCGGGCATGGATCGCGCGGCGCGAGGCTCGCCTGCAACTCGCGGCCGTCGGCCAGAACGACGCCGAGCGACACGGTCTCGCCCAGGAAGGCGGCGTGGCCCGCGACGCCCTGGAGCCGCCCGCCTCCCCGCGGCGCGAGGCGCATCGCCTCGGGGCGCAGAACGAGCGTCGCAGCAGCCCCGGCCGCCAGGCCCGGCGCCGCGACGCCTGCGAGCATGCCGAGCGCGCCCGCGTCGAGCCGCGCGCCGCCGGCGTCGGACTCAGCGAGGCGGCCATCGACGAGCATGGCGCGGCCAAGGAACGCGGCGACATGGCGATCCGCCGGCGCCTCGTAGACCTCGCGCGGGCTGCCGACCTGGGCGAGGCGCCCGCCGCGCATCACCGCCAGCCTGTCGGCGACGGCGAGCGCCTCTTCCTGGTCGTGGGTGACGAGCACGAAGGTGATGCCCAGGCGTTTCTGCAGCGCCAGCAATTGGCGACGCGTCTCCTCGCGCAGCCCCTTGTCGAGCGCCGCCATCGGCTCGTCCAGGAGCAGGATGCGCGGCAGCTTCGCGAGCGCCCGCGCGAGCGCCACGCGCTGGCGCTGGCCGCCGGAGAGCTGGTGCGGGCGCCGGCCTCCCAGGCCCTCGAGCCGCACGAGCGCGAGCATCTCCCCGACGCGCCGCGCGATGTCCGGCTTCGCCATGCCCTCGCGCACCAGCCCGTAGGCGACGTTCCCCGCCACGTCCATGTGCGGGAAGAGCGCGTAGGACTGGAACACCGTGTTCACGGGCCGGCGCCAGGGCGGCAGCGCGGTGGCGTCGAGGTCGCCGATGCGGATGCGTCCCGCATCGGGAAGCTCGAGCCCCGCCACCAGCCTCAGCAGGGTCGTCTTGCCGCAGCCAGACGGGCCGACGAGCGCGAAGAACTCGCCCTCGCCGATCGCGAGGTCGACGCCGTCGATGGCCGCGACCGGCCCGAAGCGCCGCGTCACGCCCTCGAGGACGATGCCCGCCATGCCGGCGCGGCCGCTCGTCCCTGCCCCGCCCTCAGCGTCCCGTCTTCACACGCGTCCAGGCGCGCGTGCGCAGGCGGTCGAACTCCAGGTCGGCTGGCGTGATCGTGTAGAAGCGCGCCTGGATCTCGGCCGGCGGATAGACGCCCGGGTCCGTGCGCGTCGCCTCGTCGATGCGCGGCAGGGCCGCGGGCACGGCGACGGCGTAGCCGAGGAAGCTCGAGTTCAGCGCGGCGATGTCGGGGCGCAACATGAAGTCGATGAAGCGATGCGCGTTGTCGACGTTCGCGGCGTCGGCCGGGATCGCGGCGGTGTCGATCCAGGTGAGCGCGCCCTCGACCGGGATCGAGTACTCGATCGCGACGCCGCGGCGCGATTCGGCCGCGCGCTTCGCCGCCTGCTTGACGTCGCCCGAGAAGCCGAAGGCGAGGCACGCGTCGCCGCTCGCCAGCGCGTTGATGTAGTCCGAGGAATGCCAGCGGCGCACGAAGGGGCGGATCGCCTGCAGCGCGGCGACGGCCTTCTCCAGGTCCTCCGGCTTCTTCGAATCCGGGTCGAGGCCCAGGTAGGCGAGCGCGGCCGGGAAGACGTCGGTCGGGGAGTCGAGTACGATCACGCCGCAGGAGCGGAAGCGCGACACGATCGCGGGGTCGAAGATCATGCGCAGCGAGTAGACCGGCGCCTCCGGCATCGTCTTGAGCACGCGCTCGCGGTTGTAGCCGATGCCCGTCGTGCCCCAGAGCCAGGGGACGGCATGGCGGTTGCCGGCGTCGAAGCGCTCGAGGCGCTTCATCACGGCGGGATCGAGCTGCGCATGGTTCGGGATCTTCGCGCGGTCGAGCGGCCGGTAGAGGCTGGACCTCAGCTGCGTCGCTAGGAAGGGCGAGGCCGTCGGCACGACGAGGTCGTAGCCGCTGCGGCCCGCGCGCAGCTTCGCATCGAGGATCTCGTTCCCGTCATAGGTGTCGTAGGTGACCTTGATGCCGGTCTCCTGCTCGAAGCGCTTGAGCGCCTCGGGCGCGACGTAGTCGTTCCAGTTGTAGACGCGCAGCTGCCCCTGCGCGGCCGCGTCGAGCGCGAGGCCGGCGAGCAGGGCGAGGGAACATGCGATGCGGGCGATGGCGACGCGCATTGTCTGGTCTCCGCGGCTGGACATGGATGCGACGAATCGACCGGATTTGGCCGCCTCCGCCGCGGCGCGTCAATCGCCGCGATCCGGCCGCGCGCGGCCCTTGTCCGCGCGCGGCCCGCGCGGGAGGATGCGGCCTGCAGAACGGAGCCTGCCCCCATGGCGCTGCGCAAGAAGCCACCCTACCCGCGCGACCTCGTCGGCTATGGCCGCAACCCGCCCGACGCGAGATGGCCGGGCGGCGCGCGCGTGGCGGTCAGCTTCGTCGTCAACTACGAGGAAGGCGGCGAGCGCTCCCTCGTCCATGGCGACAAGGTCTCGGAGGTCTTCCTCCACGAGGTCCCCGGCCTCGTGCCGCGCGCGGGCCGCCGCGACGAGCAGGTGGAGTCGGTCTACGAATACGGCAGCCGCGCGGGGTTCTGGCGCCTGCTGCGCATGTTCGACGAGCGGCGCCTGCCCTTCACGAGCTGGGCAGTCGGCATGGCCGTGGAACGCCATCCGGAGGCGGCGCTGGCGATGCGCGAATCCGGGCACGAGGTCGCCAGCCATGGCTGGCGCTGGTTCGACTACCAGGACATGGGCGTCGCCGAGGAGCGGCGGCACATGAAGCTCGCCATCGAGGCGATCGAGAAGGCCTGCGGCGAGCGCCCGGTCGGCTGGTACACCGGCCGGCTCAGCGCCAACACGCGGCGGCTCGTCGTCGAGGAGGGCGGGTTCCTCTACGATTCGGACTCCTACGCCGACGACCTTCCCTACTGGGTGGAGGCCGGACGCGGCCGCGGCCACCTCGTCATCCCCTATACCTTCGACAACAACGACATGAAGTTCGCCACGCTCGGCGGCTTCGCGACCGGCGAGGACTTCTTCGCGCACCTGCGCGATTCCTTCGACGTCCTCTACCGCGAGGGCCAGCAGGGCCACGCCAAGATGATGTCGATCGGCCTCCATTGCCGGCTTGCCGGGCGCCCCGGCCGCGCCGCGGCGCTGGCGCGCTTCCTCGACTACGTGCAGCGACACGATCATGCCTGGGTCTGCAGGCGTGTCGACATCGCGCGGCACTGGCACGCCAACCATCCCTACCGCAAGGACTGACAGAGGAGACGCGCGAACATGATCAAGGTCTGGGGACGCAAGAACTCGTCCAACGTGCAGAAGGTGATGTGGGCGATCGGCGAGCTCGGCCTCGCCTACGAGCGCCTCGACATCGGCGGCCCCTTCGGCGGCAACAAGGAATCCTCCTACCTGGCGATGAACCCGAACGGGCTCATCCCCACGATCCAGGACGGCGACCTCGTGATGTGGGAGTCGAACGCGATCGTGCGCTACCTCTCGACCGCCTATGGCACGGGCAGGCTGGTCCCCGCCGACGCGAAGGCGGCGGCGACCTGCAACCAGTGGATGGACTGGCAGCTCTCGGTCGTCGCTCCGTCCATCACCCCGGCCTTCCTGGGCCTCGTGCGCACGCCGGCCGCGCAGCGCGACAACGCCGCCATCGCCGCCTCGCAGGCCAGGACGATCGAGGCGATGTCGATGCTCGAGGCGCGGCTCGGCGCGTCGCGGCACGTTGCCGGCGAGACATTCTCAATGGCCGACATCCCGCTCGGCATCATGGCCTACAGGTACTGGCAGCTCGTCCCGCAGCACCCCGCGCACCCGAACCTCCGGCGCTGGTACGACGGGATCCAGGCGCGCAATGCCTTCGCGGAGCACGTGTCCTCGATACCCATGACCTGAGGGCCGCGCGCGACGGACGTCGGCGATGGCCCTGCGCGGGCTCGACGAGGAAGAGGCCGCGCGCCGCCTCGCGCGGGTCGGGCCGAACGCCCTGCCCGCGCCGCGCGGCCGCGGCCTGCTGCGCTTCTTCGCCGAGGTGCTGGAGGAGCCGATCTTCCTGCTGCTGGTCGGCGCGGCCGTCCTCTACCTCGCGATCGGCGACGCTGCCGAGGGCATCCTCATGGCCGGATGCGCGGCGGTGTCCGTCGCACTCGTCGCCGTGCAGTCCTGGCGCAGCGAGAAGGTCCTCGCCGCGCTGAAGGGCATCGTCGCGCCGCGCGCCCTCGTCGTGCGCGGCGGCGCGACGCGGCGCGTGGGCGCGGAGACGATCGTGCCCGGCGACCTCATGGTCCTCGCCCCGGGCGACCGCGTCCCCGCCGACGGCATCCTGCGCGAGGGCGCAGGGCTGGTGCTGGAGGAATCCGCCCTAACCGGCGAGTCCGTGCCCGTGCGCAAGCGCGCCAGCGGCCAGGCGCCGGGGGACGACATGGCCCCCGGCGGCGACGACACGCCCTTCGTCTTCTCCGGCACGCTCGTCCTCGCCGGAGAGGGCATCGCGGAGGCGACGGCGACGGGACCGCGCAGCCGCGTCGGCGCGATCGGCGCCGCGCTCGCGACGCTGCGATGGCCGCCGACGCCGCTGCAGCTCGCCACGGCGCGCCTCGTGCGGCGCCTCGCGCTCGCCGGCGTCGCGCTCTCGATCCTCGTCGGCGCGCTCCACTACGCGCGCCTCGGCGACTGGCTCGAGGCGACGCTCGCCGGCATCACCCTCGCGATGAGCGCGATGCCGGAGGAGCTCCCGATGGTGCTCGCGATCTTCCTCGCGATGGGCGCCTGGCGCCTCTCGCGCCATGGCGTGCTGGCGCGCCAGCCCAGCGCCGTGCTCGCGCTCGGCGCCACCACCGTGCTCTGCGTCGACAAGACGGGCACGATCACCGAGAACCGGATCCGGCTCGAGCGCCTTGCCGTCGACGGAACCGACGCGAGCGTCGATGAGGCGCTCGGCGACCGGCGCTTCGACGCGCTGCGTGCCGCTTCGCTGCGCGCCTCGCATCCGCAGGGCGGCGACCCGATGGATCGCGCGACGCTCGTGCTCGGGCCGGCGACCCTCGACGCGGCACTTCGCGAATACCCGATCGAGTCTGGGCGGCCGCGCGTCGCCTTAGCATGGCGCGACGGCGCCGAAATCCTCGTCGCCGCGAAGGGCGCGCCGGAGGAGATCGCGCGGCTCTGCCGCCTCGACGGCGCCACCGCGCGCGAGGCCATGGCGCGCGTGGAGGCCTTCGCCGCCGAGGGATTGCGCGTGCTCGCCGTCGCGACGGCGCGCGCGCCGTCGGCGCCCGAGGCGATCGATGGCCTCGCCTTCGCCTGGGCCGGCCTGCTCGCCTATGGCGACCCGGTGCGCGATTCCGCCCGCGCCAGCGTCGAGGAATGCCTCGCCGCCGGCATCGAGGTCGTCATGATCACCGGCGACTATCCGGCGACGGCCTGCGCGGTCGCGCGACATGCCGGCATCGACGCGCAGGGCCATGCCATGTCCGGCGCGGAGGTCGCGCGCATGGACGACGCGGCGCTGCGCGAGGCGGTCGCCGGCAAGCGCGTCTTCGCGCGCACCGAGCCCGGGCAGAAGCTGCGGATCGTCGAGGCGCTGCGCGCGCGCGGCCATGTCGTCGCGATGACCGGCGACGGCGTCAACGACGCGCCCGCGCTGCGCGCGGCCCATGTCGGCGTCGCCATGGGCAGCCGCGGCACCGATGTCGCGCGCGAGGCGGCGGGCCTGGTCGTGCTCAACGACGACCTCGGCTCGATCGTCGCCGCGATCCGCCTCGGGCGGCGCATCGCGGACAACATCCGCAAGGCGATGGTCTTCGTGGTCGCCGTCCACGTCCCGCTGGTCGGCCTCGCCCTGCTGCCGCTGCTTTTCGGCTGGCCGCCGATGCTGGCGCCGGTGCACGTCATATTCCTCGAGCTGGTCATCGACCCGACCTGCGCCATCGTGTTCGAGGCGCAGGAGGCCGAGCGCCGGGCGATGCGCCGCCCGCCACGGCCGGCCGGGCGCACGGTCGCGTCCCCGCTGACCATCTCGCTCGCCATCGCCCAGGGCTGCGCGCTGCTGGCCTGCGCCATGACTGCCTACGGCGTCGCGCTCCAGCTCGGCCTGCCGCAGAGGGAGGCGCGCGCGCTGGGCTTCGTCGCCCTCGTCGCCGGCACGCTCTGCCTCGCGCTCACCAACCTGTCCTGGGACGACTTCGCCTTCGCGCCGCGGCTGCTCTCGCATCCCTCCGTCGCCGTCGCCGCGGGCGCGACCAGCGCGATGCTTGCGCTGCTCCTCGCCTGGCCTGCCGCGCGCGGCGTCTTCGCCCTCGAGGTCCCCGGCGCGGCCGGCATCGCGCTCGCGATCGGGGCAGGCGCCGCCTCTGTGCTCTGGTTCGAGGCCGTGAAGCGCGGCGGCCTGCTGGCGCGCGGTGCCTGAGCGCGGATTTTCCTGAGGCGCGCGACGAGGGCTTGCCCTTAGTCTGGCGCCACCCGGACGAGGAAGGACCAGACATGCCGCTTCGCATCGCCATCGCAGGCCTCGGCGCCATCGGCGCCGCCGTCGCGCGCCGCGTCGATGCCGGCATCGAGGGCCTCGAGCTCGTCGCCGTCGCCGGCCGCGACGAGGCAAGGACGCGCGACGCGGTCGCCGGACTCGCGCGGCGCCCGGAGGTGATGCCGTCGGCGCGGCTTGGCGAGGCCGCGGACGTCGTCGTCGACTGCGCCCCCGGCCCCCAGCTCGGCGAGATCGCCGAGCCCGCCCTCGATCGTGGCCGCATCGTGGTGACCGCGAACGCGGCCGTGCTCCTCGACCGCATGGACCTCGTCGAGCGCGCCCGCGCGCGCGGCGGCCGGGTCATCGTGCCGACCGGCGCGCTGCTCGGCCTCGACGCCGTGCGCGCCGCGGCGGAGAGCCGCGTCGACAGCGTGACGATGATCACGCGCAAGCCGCCCAAGGGCCTCGCGGGCGCGCCCTACCTCGTCCAGAACGGCATCGACGTGATGTCCTTCACGGAATCGACGCGCGTCTTCGCCGGCTCGGCGCGCGAGGCGGCGCGCGGCTTCCCCGCCAACGTGAACGTCGCCGCGGCGCTGAGCCTCGCGGGCATCGGGCCGGACCGCACGCGCATCGAGATCTGGGCGGAGCCGACCAGCGGCCGCAACCAGCACACGATCGAGGTCGAGGCCGAGGCGGCGCGCTTCACCATGACCATCGCCGGCGTGCCGAGCGCGGAGAACCCGCGCACCGGCAGGCTCACGCCGCTCAGCGTCGTCGCCTGCCTGCGCGGCCTCGTCTCGCCGCTGCGCGTCGGCACCTGACGCCGCGATGACCTCCGGCCCCGCTCCGGAGGCGCCGCCACCCCCGCATGCGGGCGATCTCGCGCTGCTGCGCGAGGCCGACCGGATCGCCGCCGGCGGCGACGCGCGCGCCGCGCTCGAGATGTTCCGCAAGGCGTCCGGCGGGCCGCTCGCCGCCTATGCGCTGCTGCGCATCGGCCAGCTGCTCCAGGCGCAGGGCGCGCATGGCGCGGCGATCGACGCGCTGCGCCGGGCCGCGACGCTGCGGCCCGGCGACGCGCCGATCCTCTTCGCGCTGGGCAATTCGGCGCGCGACCTCGGGCGCCTCGACGAGGCGGAGGCGCATTTCAGGGCCGCGCTGGCGGCGGCGCCCGCGAGCGTCGAGCCCGCGGTCAACCTCGCCAGCCTCCTGCGCCGCCTCGGCCGGGCCGGCGAGGCGCGCGCAATTCTCGCCGCGCCCCTCGCGCGCAACCAGGGCGTCGCCGCGCTGCACGAGGCCGCGGGCCTGGTCGCTCTCGACGCGCGCGACCACGTCGCGGCGGAAACAGGCTTCCGCGCTGCGCTGCGCCTCGCGCCGGGTCGCGCGGAAACCGAGGCGAACCTCGCCGAGGCACTCGCCGGTGCAGGCAGGAACGACGAGGCCGTGCGCCTGCTCGACTCCGCGATCCCGCGCCTCGCCGCCCCCGCCGTGGCGCGCCTCAACCGCGCGCATGCGCTGATGGCCCTTGGGCGCTGGGCGGAGGCCTGGATCGACTACGAGGCGCGCTTCGACAGGCAGGCGATGTCGGGCGCGGCGCGGCATCCCGCCCGCATCCCCCTGCCCGCCTGGCGCGGCGGCGCGGCGCCCGCGGGGCCGCTCCTCGCCTGGGGCGAGCAGGGCCTCGGCGACGAGATCGTCGGCGCGAGCCTCCTGCCGGCGCTGGCCGCGCGCGTGCCCGACCTCGTGCTCGAGGCGAGCCCGCGCCTCGTCGCGCTGCTCGCGCGGAGCTTCCCGGGCCTGCGCGTCGTCGCGCGCGACGACGTGGCGCTCCCGGCGGGTTGCGCGGCGCATGTCCCGCTGGGAAGCCTCATGGGCATCCTCGGCTGGACGCCCGCGCGCCTGCCGATGCCACCCGTGCTCGTCGCCGATCGCGCGCGCGCCGAGGCCGCCGCGGCGCGCCACCGCCGTCCTGGCCGCAGGCTCGTCGGCCTCGCCTGGGCGAGCGGCGCCGGCGGCGGCCTGGGCGCGCTCAAGACCCTGCCGCGCGACGACCTCGCGCGCCTCGTCCGCGGGAGCGATGCCGTCTTCCTCGACCTGCAATACGGCGACACGGAGAGGATGCGCGCGGAACTCGCCGCGGAGACGGGCACCGAGATCCTGCGCGACCGCGCGATCGACGTGCGCTCCGACATCGACGGCCTTGCCGCGCTCTGCGCCGCCTGCGACGCGATCGTCACCACGAGCAACGTCACGGCGCATGTCGCCGGCGCGCTCGGCGTCGAGACCCACGTCCTCGTGCCGTCGGGACACGGGCAGCTCTGGTACTGGACGCCCTCGCCGGGCGCGGCCGCGTTCTACGCGCGCGCCACGCTCCACCGGCAGGACGGCGCGGACTGGCGCGGCGCGGTCGAGTCCGTCCGCGCCGCGCTCGCCCTCACGCTACCCACTCGCTGACCGGCGCGCGCGCCTCGTTGAGCGGCTGGCACACGACGTCGACCAGCGTCGGCCCGCCATGGGCGATCGCGGCGCGCAGCGTCTGGCGCAGCTCCGCAGGGTCCTCGACGCGCCAGCTCCTGACGCCGAAGGCCGCGGCGACGGCGGCGTGGTCGGTGCGGTTGAAGTCGACGGAGAAGTAGCGCCCGTCATAGGCCGTCTTCTGGCCGGCCTTGATCCAGCCATAGACCGCGTTCGAGACCACGACCATCGTCACCGGCACGCGGTTGCGGACGATCGTCTCCATCTCGCCGCAGGAGAAGCCGAAGCTGCCGTCGCCCATCACCGCGACGACCTTCGACGACGGCCGCCCGTACCACGCCCCGACCGCGCCGGGCAGCGAGTAGCCGAGCGCGCCATGGGCGCGGTTGGTGATGAACCAGCGCCCCGCGCGACGCTTCGGGTAGAAGGCGGAGAAATACGGGCAGGGCGTGCCGGGATCCGCGACGATGACCGCGTCGTCGTCGAGCACGGCGGCGAGCTCCGCCACCAGCCGCTCCGGCTTGATCGGCCGCTCGTCGGAGAGCGCGAGCGGCCGGTACGCCGCCTCCTTCTCGGCGCGCGCCCTGGCCACCATCGCGATCGCCTCCGCGGGATCGCGGCGCGACACGCTGGCGGCGAGCGCCGCGAGCGCAAGGCGCGCGTCGCCCACGACGCCGGCCTCGGTCTGGAAGTTGGCGCCGATCACGCCGGGCTCGACGTCGACATGGACGATGCGCGTGCCGGGCTTCGGATGGCGCCAGCGCTCGGTCGTGACCGAGCCGGCGCGGCAGCCCACGAACACGACGAGGTCGGCGGCGTCGACGATCGCGCGCGTCGCCGCCACGCCGCCATTCGAGCCGACCACGCCGGCATGCAGCGGATGGGAGTCGGGCAGCGAGCCCTGGCCGCTGATCGTCGTGCAGACCGGCGCGCCCATGCGCTCGGCCAGCGCCGCCAGCTCGGCCTCGGCCTGCGAGAGGATCACGCCGCCGCCGAGCACCAGCACGGGCCGCGAGGCCGAGTCGATCGCCTTCGCGGCGGCCTCGATCGCGGCGGGATCGGGCGCCACGCGCGCGGCGGGCGCCGCGCCGAAGCGCCGGTCGGCCCAGACGTCCTGCTCGTCGACCGGCGCCCTCTGGACATCGAAGGGAAGCCCGAGATGAACCGCGCCGGGCCGGCCGGTCGTCATCGTGCGGAAGGCGCGCCGCAGTATCGAGGGGATGTCGGTCGCGCGGTCGATCACGCTCGTCCACTTGGACAGCGGGCGGAACAGCGCCTCCTGGTCGAGCTCGGTCAGCGTGTACTTGCCGCGCGAGGACATGGAGATATCCGTGGTCACGGCCAGCAGCGGGATCGAGCTCTCATGCGCCTCGACCACGCCGGGCAGGATGTAGGTCGCGCCGCCGCCCGAGGGCCCCTCGCAGACGCCGACCTTGCCGGTCACGCGCGCATAGCAATCCGCCATGTATGCGGCGGAGCGCTCGTCGCGGGTCAGGACATGGGTGATGCCGTGGTCGAGCCGCGCCAGCGCGTCGTAGAGCGGCAGGCTCGTGTCGCCGCACAGACCGAAGACATGCGTGACGCCATGGTGCTGGAGCATGCGCACGAAGGCTTCGGCGCCGGAGAGCTGGTTCATCGCTTCGACCTTCGCGGTTTTCCCGCCGCGAGACTAGCG
>Ga0194129_10009565_pt1 | contig 10825 bp, 15 predicted proteins | sample TA2KigCa35mmetaG_FD_150862 | JGI IMG/M metagenome (GOLD analysis project Ga0194129, IMG submission 150862) | Freshwater microbial communities from Lake Tanganyika, Tanzania - TA2015038 Kigoma Deep Cast 35m | ecosystem: Environmental > Aquatic > Freshwater > Lake | place: Tanzania: Lake...
GAGAACCGCAATGGACTGGTGGTGGCCAGTGAAGTCACCCAGGCCAGTGGCACGGCTGAGCGGGATTCAGCCCTGCAGATGGCTCGGTCGCTCAAAGGTGCCCACCAGAAAACACTGGGTGCCGACAAGGGCTACGACGCCAGGGATTTTGTGGCTGATCTGCGCATCAGCGGCATCACGCCCCATGTTGCTCAGAACAGCAGCCGGAGCGGTGGATCAGCGTTTGATGGCCGCACTGCACGCCACGTGGGCTATGCCCAATCGATCAACGCCAGAAAGCGCATCGAACAGGTGTTTGGCTGGATCAAACAGGCCGCAGGACTCAGGCAGCTCAAGGCCCGAGGCCGAATCAAGGTGTAAGCGTTGTTCCGGCTGCATGTGGTCGCCTACAACCTGATCCAAATCTCCAACCCACTCAGCCCAGGGACAACAGGAGGCGATGGCATGAACGCACCGATCAAGGGGCCAATGAGCCTGGAGACCAGGAGCAAGGCAGGCCAATCGAGCTTGGAACCGGTGCATGCAAGCCGCAGAGGACCGGTCAACCTGATTGACGCGGCGCTGCTCGCGGTCACAAACCGGGCAAAAGCACTGGGTTCCTTCGCTTTTTCAGCAGCCTCCTAGAACCAAGGGGTTGGCGATCACAACCACCCGTCGTGCACGGATGTGCCGCCTCAGCCAGCTGGCGTCCCCGGGAGTGGTGTAAATCCCTGGGGACACCAGCCGGAAACTAATCAGGTCGAGATCGGTTGAGGCAAAGACGCGATCAAGCACGTAAAACGGGGCATTTCTGCTTACCTCAACCCATGCTTAAAACCCCGACAATAGACCTTGAGACTAACTTTGAATCAGCCCTAACCTACCACAACAAAGCAAATGAGAAGAATTCAACTCATCATCATCATCTACCCAGAAGATGTCGTTAAGCAGCTCTTTCAAGCATTGCTCTTGCTGAAAAGAAGTCGGTGTCTGGTTATCTCAGCATTTTTCCGGGCAGCGATTGCTGAGAAGCTGGAACGATTAGAGCAACAGGTGATAACTCGATGTAGACAATCACCATTCGGGTCCCTCATTCGGAAGCAGCAATGCTCATTGAATTGTAGAAAAGTAACAGAAGGATTCAGGGTACTTTGATTAAGTTGATAAGAAAATATACTATGACGAAGGCAAGGCTCACACAGGCGGGCTATGCTAGAGATGTAAGTTGTCGGTTACTGAGCTGCTTCGGGTGACTTTCTGAATATAAACTCATTACATGCACTTGAGAGCGAAAGGCGGCTTCCCAGGGATTCGCTATAGACCCTGGCGAATCCGAGGGCTTCCAGCTTGTCTATGCAAGCGGATTCGGAGATTGGCTCGTAAGGATATCCGCCCAGCCAATCATGGACATCAATAAAATAATTCATGCCCCTTGCTTTTCTGTACTCGCTAATCATTTTTGAGAATGAGCGCCTTTTGGCAAGGCAAGATAGCTTGGTTTTCAAAATCCAGGCAGACCTAATGAGTCGCTGCATATATTTGGGCGCTTTTGAGTAAAACCGCTTCTCTCTCTTCCAAAAAAAATCCAGGAAAGTTGGATAATATAGGCTAATAAATAAATAGCCGTTGGGCTTGACAAGTCCTGCCGCATTTTTTATTGCCGTGTCGAGGTCTCCCGTGTGATGCAAGACCCCCCAGCTGTAAACGAGGTCAAACCGCCCTAGGACTTTCAGGGAGTCTGAATCTAGTATGCTTAGTTCTTTTGTTTGCCACCGACTGGAATCTCCAAACAGTTGTTTCAGAAGCTTCTCCGTACACTCCACTGAATCCTGGTCATAGTCTATAGCTATAACCTCTTTTACTCCCAGTTTGATTGCAGCCGCTGAGTGGAGTCCGCTCCCGCATCCGATGTCAAGAAATGACATGTCCTGTAGAATGTCAATTTCACCCCTGCGTAGGCTGTTTGCTAGGCATTCACATGCTACTTCTAGTTGCCTGGCTCCATTCTTGTCGCCAATAAAGTCTTTCCAATTTTCTCCAAATCTAAATCTTTCGCCGTGAATAATTTCTTGCTCCCAGCTATTCATTGCCAAGGTCGTAAAGCGCATTTGTATATTAACATATATGGATCAGCCGCCTCCATCCATTTCCACCAGCCACTCCCATAGCCACCAAGGACTAAGGGCTGATTCAAAGTCTCAGCATGGCTCCTGCTCTGGCTGGCGTATCACCACCGCCATCAGTGCCCTGATGTCGTGCATCGCGGCTTGCATGCCGGCTCGGATTGAGCGAAACCCATCGATCCGCAACAGGTTGAGGGCTGCAGTTCGCAATGTGGCCATGGCTCCACGCCATTTCCCCGGTAACGGTGAACGTCCTCGTGGAGCTGGGTATCGCAGATCCAATGCCATACCTCAATACTCCAACGGTCGCGCACCAGTTGCAGCAGGGCTTCTGGCGTGTTGCGCAGGCTGGCCAGAAAGAATTGGATAGCCCGAAAGGGCTTGCCGTCGCGGCTGCCGGTGGCCGGGACTTCCACGATCCAGCTTGTGCCGATCCAAGCCTCGCGGATGTGTTCTGGTGCTTACTTGGCACGCAGTGTCCAGGTGATGTCGTAGCCATGGCTGATCTCATGATCCGTTGCCTCAAAAGGGATGTGCCGCTTTCCCTGAAACTGGCTGTCGATCTGGCGGCAGAGCCTCTTCTGGTTTGCTTTCACTGTCAGCAGGAAGTCGGCTCCCTGCACTTTGAGCTGCCGAAAAAGGCTTCTTGGTGTGCAGCGCATCCGCCTTGATCAGCACGCCCTCGGGATCTAGGAGGCTGCTGAAAAAGCCAGCCCGCCGCGGGAGAGTGGCGTAACGGCATTGAGTGGATGCGCGGTCAGCAGGAACGCACCGGTCCCCTGTTCTCATACATCTCCACAGAAGACCGCATCCCCGCCAGTCATCCCCTGCGACAGGTGCGGCGTTTGGCTGACCAGGCTCTGGATCGGCTCAACCCCACTTTCTGCAGGCTCTACCCCGAGGCTAGTCGCCCTTCAATTCCACCCGAGCAACTGCTGCTGGGGCTGTTGCTGCAGGCGATCTATGGCATCCGCTCGGAGCGGATGCTGATCGAGCAGCTGGACTACATCCTGTTGTTTCGCTGGTTTGTTGGGCTCAACTCCGACGATCCCGTCTAGCATCCGACCTCATTCACCAAGAATCGAGACAGGCTGCTCAACGAGGAGCTCATGGCCAGGTTCCTTGACCTCCTGCTGGCTGCACCTGAGGTCAAGCCGCTGCTGAGCTCAGAGCATTTCTCTGTCGATGGCACCCTGCTACGGGCCTGGGCTTCCCACAGCTCGCTGGAGCGGATCGATGGCCTGGACGACGGTCCGATACCTCCCAGTGATGGCAAAGGATTCGGCGGCAACACCTCCGGCAAGAAGCGTGCCAAAGGTGACTTCCGCGGCCTGCTGCTCTCGAACCAGACCCACCGCTCCAGCACCGATGGCCAGGCCCGGCTGTTCAAGAAGGCTCCTGGTGTTAGTGCCTTTCTGAGCTTCATGGGCCATTGCGTCTTGGAGAACCGCAATGGACTGGTGGTGGCCAGTGAAGTCACCCAGGCCAGTGGCACGGCTGAGCGGGATTCAGCCCTGCAGATGGCTCGGTCGCTCAAAGGTGCCCACCAGAAAACACTGGGTGCCGACAGCCTCAAACGAAGACAATTGGAACAAGAGATGGGTGGGCGCGTTGGGAGAACCTCAGACCGCCCGTCTTCGCGCCAGCCCGGCATAGGCCAACGGCAGGGCCGAGGCCTGCGGGGCAAGGCGCTCAGCCAGCAATGCCAGAGAGTTCAACAGGCCCTGGATCAGGATCAGAAATGGAGTGAAAAGAACGAAGGCAGGCGTCTCATACCGTAAACACAAGTTGATGTTAATGGCAAGACTGGCAAATGTCCCTCCGCAACTGCGCAGTTCGAGCAGTTCAAATCCAGCCATTTCAAGCTCTTGGCGCAGGCCCTGACCGGTCCAGCGGCGATAGTCGTCGGGCAGGCCGTGAAGCGGGAAAGCAAAGGGTACGCAAAACAGCAGACGGCCTTCAGGCCGCAACACGCGTTTCACTTCGGCTAGGCCTAGCGTCGGCGTGGCCAGATGTTCGAGCACGTTCAGCAAAATAGCGCCATCGAAGCTGGCAGCAGCAAAGGGTAGATCGTAGATGGAACAATGCACCAATGGCGCCTGTCCAATTCGACTGATGGAGGCATCAAGAGGCGAACGCCCCGAGGGCAGGTCAGTGGGGAAGTAATCGGTGGTACTTGGGTTGAGATAGCGGGCCCCATGTCCGGTACCGGCACCAATGTCGATTACCTTTCCTTCTAGAGAAGAGCCCAAATTACTCAAGGCTCGTTTAGAGTAATGGACTGATAAGAAATGGCTATGCCAAAATCGAGGTTCTAGTTCTGGACCTTCAAACAATCGCCAATAGTCGCGCCACCACCTCAGAGCACGAATCAAGGGTTTCACAAGGTTCATAGATTATCAGTCACGATTAATAAATTTGATTCACCGCCAGGACTGGGAATACCTCACCTGCAATGAACCGCATGAGGCAGCGTAGGACAACCCGCATGCTCAAGCGGGCCTTGATGATCAAAGCAGCTAGGAGTTTATTGCGGTTAGACCTTCCCCCCATCTGACGCCACGAATGCAGTCGATCAGTGGAACGCTTGTGGCTCGCTGGTCTGCATTCGGCGCTCAGTGGTGCCGAGCTCTTCAGCCCTGGTCGCCTTGGGGCTGCCCCGGTTTCAAGGACAGGTCGATAGGAGTCACGCCATGATCCTCAGACTGTCCATCGATGACCATCCGACCAAAACCAGACGCGGGTTCACGGACCAGCAGAAGCAAGAGGCCATAGCGCTCTACCTCACAGAAGGCCTCAGCTGCACCGCAGTGGCCCAGCGGCTGGGACTGCCCAACAGCAGCCTGCCAAGTGGGTGAGACAAGCCCGGATTGACCGGGGTGACTTTGGCCCTCCTGAGCAAGGCGGTCAGCTCACCAGCGAGGAGAGGGCTGAACTGGCCCGGCTGCGCAAGGAGAACCGTGAGCTCAGGAGGGAGAAGGATTTTTTCAGGCTGGCGGCAGCGCACTTTGCCAAAGAGCAGCTGCCGCCGAGAGGTTTCGCCTGATCGGCCAGCTGGCGGATCGCTTTTCGGTGGCCTGGCTCTGCCGGCAGCTAGGTGTGGCCCGCAGTGGCTTCTAAGCCTGGAGGCAACGGCAGCACAGCCCAGGCCCACGGGCCCAGGAGAACGCCGTCATCACCGCCCAGGTGCAGACGGTGTTTGATCGGCACCGCGGCTTTTACGGCGCACCACGCATCCATCAGGAACTCAGGGCCGCGGGCCTCAAGGTGGGACGCCACCGCGTTGCCCGGCTCATGTGCTGTTCAGACCTCAAGGCCAAGACCAGACGGGGGTTCAGGCCTTGCCGCAACAGCGCCAGCAAGACCGCCGAAATCGCGGAGAATCTGCTGCAGCAGGAGTTCAGCCCAGCAGCGCCCGACCGCTGCTGGGCCGGTGACATCACTTACATCCGCACCACAGAAGGTTGGCGGTATTTGGCCGTGTCGCACCAATAGGTGCGCTCAGCCAACTGGATCGACCTGTACAGCCGCCGCGTGGTCGGCTGCGCCATGGGCGCCACCATGGAGGCCACCTTGGTGCTGGAAGCCCTCAACAGGGCCCTGGGGCACCGCCAGATCAAATCCGATCAACTTCTGATCCACACCGACCAGGGCAGCCAGTAACGGGCAACGGCCTATCGGCAGCTGCTGGAAGATCGGAAGATCAGCTGCAGCATGTCGGCCAAAGACTGCTGTTGGGACTACACCGAGGTGGAGAGCTTTTTCTCCACCCTCAAACACGAACTGGATCTCGATGACGATGCCGCAATCCTGAACAGCCCCCAGCAGCTGATCAGAGAAATGGCCTTCTGGATCGATGGTTACTACAACCGCGAGCGCCGTCACTCAACGATCGACTACCTCAGCCCGATCGACTACGAGCAGCTGTATGGCCTCCGGCCGACTGCGTCTACATCAACACCCATACACTCAAACCTGTGAAGCCCTGGTAAATGTCCACTGATTCGGGGCAACCCCACCTATTTGACTGATGAGGCCTAACTAATCCAGGACCTTCTGGACGCAGATTTCAATACGCTACAGGATCTGGCGAAGCCAGCTGATGGCCTGACATCCATAGGAGCTTCAACCTCATGAAACAGAAAAGCCAAGAACCGACAGCGCTTGACACCCAAGGAGAAACCACAGATTTGTGATGCCCACGGGCTGATTCCCTGAGGCATATAGATTCTGTATAGCAAGAATCATAGGCAAGGGGTAAGGCCCCAGGACAACATCGCACACATCAAATCACTTCCGAGCGTCTGTGCTCATGGAGAGAGCAATCGCAGCTCAACATAGCCAAACCGCAGGATATAGGATTATTTGTTAACTTATAACGGGCAAAAATGGCTACAACGCCAAAACCGACTGCAGCCATCCCCGCAGCCTCTCCTACTTCGAGCCATGATTTGGATTGGCATATGCAATACATAGAATCATTATAGATTAAAGGCCAATATCACAAGCGGTTATGAACCTCGCGTGTGACCATGGAGCCGGACGCTGCTAAGCTCTATAAAAGAGCAGATTTCTATTATGGGGATCATGATTGTGGGATTGATAATCAGCGAATAATTCATAACCATTTTGCTTAAGGAGACTTGACACATTATGGCAGCTATTGACATCAACCTCGACCATAACAGATTTTGCGTTTGAGAGCAGCCCAAGGGACCCTTTGAGGATGGACAACTCGGCTCCATCTACATCTAACTTGATGTGTGTGGCCTGAACAATACCCAAAGAATTCACTATTGAGTCGAGACTGTAAGTTGCAATAGTTGATTTAAAAACATTTTTTTGCCTCGAGTCAGACAAACAAGGGGATGGCGAGTCAATAGAATGAAGCGCGTCGGCAGGTGATATATCCTTATAATAGATTGTGCGCATAGAAGGCTTATCGGAGAGACCAATTGGCAGCAGGATGATGCGATCCGACATATTATTAAGATGAATATTTTCATGCTGTATCGCGGCATTAAGCGGTTCCACTTCGAAAGAATATACTTTAACTCCCTTGCTCATAGAAGCCATTAGAGAATAAATACCTATATTTGAACCAATATCATAAAAGATGTCATCTTCGTCGAATGTATCAATCCAACGGTTGGTTTCGGTCTCAAGGGTCAATGTTGTAATTGCACGCCAATAGAGGCGACCATGACCGGTGCGAAAGACTATTCTGGAATTTGAGGATATAGGATTTGATACCGTTATGGTAGGATTTATAGACTGAATGAATTCATTGCCCCAGCGGGAACGGCCATTAATTCGAAAGACAAATATTATCAGTCGTGAGAGTACTCTATAAAATTTAATTTTCGCGTTAGGCCTGAAACCTTCATTTGAGGAAGCCATACGTACTTTAAAGAGGCAAATCGGTGGAGGAAAGTTAAGATCAGATTGAAATGATTAATTCATGCGGTAGCACATGGTATCTGTAGAGAGCAGCATAATTAGACTGAATCAGCCCATATGTAATTCGATATAGGATCACGAAAGAAACTTGGGAGCTGTTTTTCGAGGAAAAAATGTGCAACACTCCCAGACAAACATGCATCAAAATAACCGTTAAGATGATAATCTATCTCGGGTTTAGAAAAATATGGCAATATTTTTTTGTAGTTAATCTTTTTTGGTCGCGCAGGTATACCATACACTAAAAGGAAAGGAGGTATGCTGGAAACAACTGCTGCTCCCATACCCACCATGCTATATGCACCAATAGTTAGTCCTTGATGGACAGTAGATGATGCTCCTAATTGAGCATTGTAGTCAACAGATACTGAGCCACATAGGCACACATTAGGGCCAACTATACAAGCATCAGCGAGCTTAACATCATGGTGAATTGAAGCTCTACTATGTATGTAGCAACCTCTCCCAATTACTGTAGGTCTACGTATTCCAAGATCTATGGATACGTAATCCCTAATAATCGCATTGTCTCTTATGATCAAAGGACGGTAACTATTCGAAAATTCTCGAGCTGAGTAGTTAAATAGATGCTCAATACCATCTAGCGATGAATCGTTTGGAGGCTCACCCAATAAGCTATTGTAGCCGATGTATACACCTTTGCCAATAGATATGTACATCAGAGACGCGACGTAATGTTAAGAACTTGTTCGATTACATCATCAATGTCATATCTATAGTTGTAGAGGCCAATCCTGCCCACATTGTGCATGTATGAATGACAAAGGCCAACATAGTCTTGGTGCATAACCCTGTATTTTTCTGTTGGCATGGGATAATACTTACCTTTAGTGCTCGATGGATACTCATGGCTTATTAATGTATAGGGTGATGAATGGCAAGTGAACTTCTTGTATTCAACAATTCTTGTATAGGCTTCGGAGCCCGCGTAATAAGCAAAATATACGTGCTTTGGCAGAGCATACTCTACGGGTAAAATAGAAAATTCAACATGCCTACCTATATACTTAAGAGATCCAAACTGGTGGTTAAACAGATCATCAAGAGGAGAAGTATTTATGATAAGATCAAAATCGCGATCTAAACCATTAATTGATGCACAAAGAGTATGTGGCTGAACGCAGGTAACCTTTGTCTGTATAAATTCGTCGCAAAGCAAGGCAGCATTATCAAAAAAGGAATTGTATCCATCTGGGGCAGTTGGGTAAGCAGATATGGCTTTGTCCCAACCTTCTCTACCCCCATATTTAATAGCTACACCTTTAGGGGACCAAGAGAAATCGTCTATATCTGAATTGTTGTCGATCATCCACATTTTTTTTGTATATTTATCAATAAATTTCTTATATAGGGTTGGGCCAACTGAGCGGACCCAAAAGTCTTCATAATTATTTGAATTTCTTTCTAACAACGGGGAACCGGTTGTTAGATTAAACGTTGCATCCCTGTACAACTCTTCTAGCTCACCTATCTCTTTGTAAACAGATGCCGCATCTGGCATTCTTTTGATATCATCATAGTGAATAGGGTAGTTATAAAATTGACTGTCAGACTCTACAAAGGTAATAAATTGGTGTTCTTTGCATAGCCTCAAGTCCAGATGCTTCAATAAATACTCATATACATGCTCATTTTGAGTTAAGAAATGTCTCGGTCCAAAAGTATACGGATGGCCACAATAAAAGCGAGTTCGTACACCTGCCCCTAGCTCGTTAGAAGGGTCAACTAGTGTGACATACCAATCCCCTAACCGCTTAAGTTCATGTACGGCTGTACAGCCACCAAAGCCTCCACCAATTACAAGAGCTTTTTTCATTTAAGAAAGAGCAGAACGAAATGACTCAACTATATAGTCTATGTAACCAAGGGTGTACCCTTCGTGCAGGAACAAGTTAAAGACTTTTTTGTTTAGTTTTGTTGCGTTTTCACTATATATACTTCTCTTGAACCCACGTCGTATGTACGAGACTAATGAGCTATCTATCTTTCTTTGTGCAATTGGCCATGTATATGCAAAGCATTGATATGAAGGAGCAAATGGAATATTGTCTCTTTTTAACTGTTCAAATAATACGTCTTTTATCCTTAACCCGGCATCGGTGAACACCACTGGAAACAAGAATGGCGACGAGCCACTGTTAAATTTCATTGGCGAAAGGTATTTTGAATACTCATTAAGTCCATCGGCCAGTCTACAAGCCAATTCTAACCTGGCATGTATTGTCTGCTTTAATCTAGCAAGAGACGCGATTCCAACCGCACTACTAAGCTCGTTTGTATTGTAGTTAAGCGATATTTCTTCTGTACTGCCTATATCCCTAGCTGTAAATTTATTATCCCATTTTTTTCTTCCTCGATCCGAGAATTCGATAATCTTATGATATACTTCAAGTGATTTGGTAAATACGATTCCGCCTGAACTGCATGTGTGCAGCGTCTTTCTATACATCGTGGAGAATGCTGATACATCTCCAAAAGTTCCCACATATCTTTGTTCTCCATTGTCGTTGACGTATGCAAATGGAGACTGGCTACAATCCTCAATAAGTTTTATTTTCTTACTGCGGGCGTACCTGGAAATGTTGACAACATCGGCTGGGGTTCCATAGGTGTGGACAAGGTAGATAGCGGACACGTCAGATGAGAAAGCCTCGCTGAATTGCTGCAGGGAGCTGTTGTAGCTTTCTGGCGATGTATCTACTATTATTGGTTTCAGATCAGCCAAGAGTATTGCCATTATGCTACTGGTATCCGACACGGGGGACAGGAGTACCGAAGATCCCTTAGGTAATTGAAGGGATTTAATCGCTAAGTAGCATGCAGCACTACCGCTGCAAACAGCAACCGCGCGCCCTGACTGATCAATTAGTTTGCAAAATTCCTCTTCAAATCTTTTTTGGTAAATGCCATCGTAAGGCGGGTCTTGATTGTTTGATCGATAGTATTTAATGCACTCAACAATCATGTCAGACTCGGCATCGCCGAATCCTACACGAGGTTGTAGGTCACTCATAAAGGAATCTTGAATCACTTAAAGTATAATTCCTAAGCGAACCGACTAGGAATTTTGTTACAATAATTAGGCGCGTAAAAAGTCATACCTTGCGAAAATGACGTGACTCCGTTCGTTGGGCCAGGCCTTATGAGAGTTGGTGGATATGGTCATGCTGCAGCTCAGCAGGGAGCTGCCTCCAGGGGCTTCAGCCCCTGGAGGGTCGAGTGCGTCGTTGTCTCCCAACGCC
>Ga0194129_10009568_pt1 | contig 10823 bp, 5 predicted proteins | sample TA2KigCa35mmetaG_FD_150862 | JGI IMG/M metagenome (GOLD analysis project Ga0194129, IMG submission 150862) | Freshwater microbial communities from Lake Tanganyika, Tanzania - TA2015038 Kigoma Deep Cast 35m | ecosystem: Environmental > Aquatic > Freshwater > Lake | place: Tanzania: Lake...
ATGTTCCAGCCGACGAGCTCGGTCTGCGCCCCGGGCTCGAGCTCGCGGATCGACGTCGCGAACGGCCGCTCGCGGTCCGCCAGAGCGCCGTACGCCACCCGCAGGGTCGCATCGAGCTGGTTCGTCGCGTGACGCGGCCCGACGATCGCGAGCGAATGACGACGCACCTCGTTGAACATCCCGTCGATGACGAGGAACGGATACCCCCCGATGTGGTCCCCGTGAAGGTGCGTGATCGCGACGCCCGCGACCTCGCCAGGAGAGCGCCCATGGCGACGCAGAGCAGCGACGGTGGTCGCACCGAGGTCGACGAGCAGACCGCCTACCCCCTCGGCCTCGAGGAGGTACGACGAGTGGCTGCGTCCCGCCGAGTTGAACGCATCCGACGAGCCGATGACGGTGAGTCGCATGGGTTGATTTCGCGTGAAGTCCGGCGGATTGTGCCACGAATTCATGACCTACGTACGCGCCTTCGAACACGAGAGCCGCCTTCTCGAGCACAACCCGATGGGCGATCCCCACGTGCGGAAGGTGCACGTCTACCTTCCTCCCGACTACTCCGACCGGCGCAAGGAGCCCTACCCCGTCGTGTTCCTCCTCGCAGGCTGGGGTGGTCGCGGCGCGACGTACCTTGCCGACCCAGGAGCCTTCGCCACCTCGCTTCCCGAGCGACTCGACCGCATGATCCTCGAGCGGCAGATGCCGTCGTGCATCGTCGTCTTTCCGGACGGCTCGACCCGGCTCGGCGCGAGCCAGTACGTCAACTCGCCAGTCAACGGACCGCACCTCGACTACCTCTGCGACGAGCTCGTCGAGTGGGTCGACGAGCGCTTCCACACGCACCGGAGCCGCGACTATCGCGGCGTGATCGGGCACTCGAGCGGTGGTTTCGGCGCACTCGTGTGCGGCATGCTGCGGTCGGATCGATTCTCGGCCATCACCTCGAGCGCCGGGGATTGCTGGTACGAATTTCTCTATACCCACACCATCCCTCAAACAATCGAGGCCGTGAAGGCCGCGGGGGGAGTGGCTCCCTTCGTGGAGGCTTTCCTCGCCTCACCGAATCCGCTCGGCCTCCTCGGCTCGCGCGCGGTCGTGGCGATGCTGAACCTCTCGATGACGTCTTGCTTCACGCCGAACCTCGAGGTCCCGGTGATCCGGGGCGATCTCTGGTTCGACCTCGAGACCGGGGAGCTGCTCGATGAACCCTGGCGGCGCTTGCTCGCCTGGGATCCGCTCCACATGGTCGACCGCCACGTCAGCGACCTCCGCAGCCTGCGCTACCTCCGGCTCGAGTCGGGCAGCGAGGACGAGTACGGCCTCCACCTCGGACATCGGCAGCTCGCCCGCAAGCTCGAGCGGCACGGCATTCGCCACGCGATCGAGGAATACCCCGGCAAGCACTCGGGTCACCACCATCGGATGCCCGGGCGCATCGCGGCGATGGTGCACGCGCTGCTCGCGGGCTGATCGTCCGCGGGAGTCACGCACGGTCGCCCCTCCTGAGCCGACCGAAAGCACCGCCATCGCGGGACGATGGTCGGCGAGGTGCTCGTTACTGCGGGCTCACGGCGCACCGGAAGCCGAGGTCGTTGTTGCGCTCGGTCGGCTCTGCCCGGTCACGCACGGTGCCGAGGAGGAGGGCGGGCTCGTTGACCGTGAAGGCTCCGCCACGAACGACGCGGTGCGAGTCGGAGCGCGGGGAGGCGTAGTCGTCGGACCAGCCGCTCGACGTCCACTCGAGGACGTTGCCGGCGAGATCGTGAACGCCCCAACGCGAGTCCCCCTCGCGGAAGCTTCCGACCGGCGCGGTCCCTTCGTGGCCGTCGCTGTCGGAGAACATCGGGGTCGTCGTAATGCCGATCCGCGCGAACATGCGCTCGCACTCGGTCCCGCACGCGTTGACGAGCCGAGGGCCGGGCGTCACACGTCCCCACGGGTAGTCTCGCTCCTCTGCCCCTCCGCGGGCTGCGTACTCCCACTCCTCCTCGGTCGGCAGCCGTGCCCCTCGGAAATTGCAATAAGCGCGCGCCTGCTCCCAGTCGACGCAGTTGATGGGGTGGGACTCTCGCCCCTTCGCCGCGCCATTGCAGAGCTTGCCGAGCGAGCGGCGCGTCGCCTCGGTCACGCCCTCGACCCGGACGCTGCTGCCGGGCTCGGTGCAAGCTCGCGCACCGACGCACTCGCGGAACTGCGCCACCGTGACCTCGGCGGCATCGAGGCAGAACGCCGCCACCGCCACCTCGCGAACGGGCTGCTCGGTCGCCTCGCCTCGTGCCGAGCCTATCCGGAAGCGCCCGGCCGGAATGCCCACGGTGCCGGGATCGCACTTCGGCTGCGGGGGCGCGGTCGGTGCCGAGGCCGAGGCAGCGATGCTGCTCGTCACGGCAGCGGAGGACTTGCCGTCTCCGCGACGACCCCACCACAGGGCGCCCACGAGACCGAGCACCGCGAGCCCCCCGAGGAGCGCGAGCGGCGAGACCTTCCCGCGAGTCACGCGCGCGTGCGGCAGCGGTCGCAGGGGGATGCGGATCGGCTCGAGCGGCATCTCGGTGAGGCGTGGCTCCTCGGGCTGCGTCTCCCGCGGGAGCGCGTCGGGGAGCGTGTCGGGCGGGGCGGACGGGTCGTCCCGATGCAAGCGTTGCGCGTCGTCCGCCCTGGGCTCCCGTGGCCGCACGGCGACCTCGCGCGGCTCGGTCGAGAACATCGCGAGCGTCGCGTTGCGGCGCTCTTCGATGAGCGCTGGCCGCTCCAGGGCGTCCTCCTCGGGAGCCTCCGCGTCGGCCTTCATGGCCGCGAGGAAGCTTGCCGAAAGGTCCTCGGCGGTGGCGAAGCGTGCCTCGAGGTCCGTAGCGAAGGCCTGCGCGAACCAGGCATCGATCGCTGGCCCGAGCGTCGGGACGAGCGAACTCGGCGCAGGGAACTTACCGCGCGTGACGGAAATCAAGATTGCAGTCACGGTGCCTCCCTCGAAGGGGAGACGCCCGGTGAGCGACTCGTAGGCGACCACCGCGAGCGCCCACAGGTCCGCGCGCGGGTCGACGTCCTTCGAGCTGCGCAGCTGCTCGGGGCTCATGTACTCGGGCGTTCCGAGCAAGACTCCCTGTCCCGTGATCCGGCTGCTGCCGCCCGAGACGAGCGCCACGCCGAAGTCGAGGACCTTGACGAAAGGCCGTCCGCGGATTGTCCTCACGAAGATGTTGTCGGGCTTGATGTCGCGGTGGACGACCCCGACCGCGTGAGCCGCCTCGAGGGCGGTCGCGACCTGTTCGACGACGGCACCAGAGAGCTCGGGTGAGAGACGCTCCTCCCGCTCGAGCCGCGCGCGCAGCGACTCCCCTTCCAGCAGCTCCATCGACATCCAGCCGTCGCCATCGGCGGTCGTCCCGTGGTCGAGAATGCGGATGATGTTGGGGTGGTTGATCTTGGCGGTGGCCCTGGCCTCCGAGGCAAACCGCCGTGCGGCCGTCGGGCTGCGGTGCAGGAGCTCGGCAGGCATCAACTTTACGGCGACGTTGGTGCCGAGCCGGAGGTGCTCCGCGAGCCACACGGAGCTCATGCCTCCCGAGCCGATCTCCCGAACGAGCCGCAAGGTCGGTGTCACCAGGTCGCCAGGCCGGAGCTGATTCATCGCGTCGTTCGGTCGAGGGTCGGAGGCGACAATGGATTCTGGACGATGACCCGCTCCGAGCGCCCGCGTCAACTGTGCGACTGGCTGTCCCCGATTCCCCTGCTCGTACTAGACTGCCCAACGGATGGTACGTCGAGACGAGGAGAGCACCGTGACGGCCAAGAGGCCCCGGCCGTCGCGAGTCGGGGTGGCGGCCCTGCTGACGTCGAGCTTGCTGTCGAATGCCTGCGCCACGATCGGCGAGGAGAAGGTTCGCACCGAGGTCGCGACGCAGAAGGCGTACGAGCGGCAGGTCGAGACCGAGCGCGCCCTCGTCGTCACCCGGCAGGCAGGGCCCACGCTCAACGTCCACACCTCGCGCGAGTGCCGTCGGGTGGCCACGTTCGACAAGCGCGAGACGACGTACTTCGAGGACACGAACGAGAGCAGCGGCGGCGACTACGCGGCGCTCGTGTTCGGTCTCGCCCTCGGGGGCGTCGGCTCGGCCATGATCCTCGACGCCCATTTTGGCGGCCGCAGCGACCCGAACCACATGCTGTTCGACAAGCTCGATGCGAAGCAGGAGCTCGGGGTCGGGATCGGGACGGCGAGCGCCGGCGGTCTCTTGCTGCTCATCCCCATCATCGACGGCTTGCGCGCGCTCGGCGGGCGCGAGGAAGTACGCGACTTCCAGGAAGATGGTCCCGTGGTGGCGCCGAGCGAGGTCTGCGGCTTCGCGTCGAAGGCGCCCGACGCCGTGGCGGTGAACCTCGCGGGCCTCGACGCTCCCCTCACCCTCACGATGCAGAACGGCCAAGAGGTGTCCCGCTCGATGATCCGGCTCTCGCCGAGCGGCCAGACGCCCATCGACCTCGTGACGATGGTCCCGGACGCACTCCTGCGTGCTGCGCGCCGCCCCGCACGGCTGCGCGTCACCATCGACTCCACGACGATCGCGGAGGTCGACCCCTCGCCTGCCTACCGGTTGCGGGACGATGCGATGTGGGCCGATCTCACCCGCGCGCGGCTGACCTGCAGTCAGCCGCTGTCGATCGACGCCTGCGACGACCTGAGCGATTACGCGAGCCACTATCCCGACAGCAGCTACCGGGCGGCGGCGCTCGGGCTCGTCACCGCGGCGCAGCCCGCGCTCATCGCGATGCGCGACGATGTTGCGTTCCATCAAGCAGACCCCGCGGGCTGCCGCTCGCCGCGAGCGGAGAACGCCTGCGAGGGGGTTCGCTCCTACCTGGCGTCGTGGCCGCGCGGCCGCCACACCGGAGAGGCCCACCTCGTGCTCGGAGAAGGGATGCCCCGGATTGCCCTCCTCGTCGCGAACCGCGAAGCCGAGGAGCGCGCAGCCGAACGCGCCCAGGAGGACGCGGCGGCTCGCGAGGAGGCAGAGCGGCGGGCCGCCGAAGAGAACGAGGCCGCCGAGCAACGACGCGCCGAGCAGCGGGAAGCGGAGGAGCAACGCCGAGCGGCGCGGCGTGAGGCGGCGAACCAGCGGCGCGAACGCCAGCGTCGGCCACGAGGCAATCCCGGCGGAAGCTCGCCTCCACCGAGTCCAGCGCCGGCCAATCCGACGCCGGAGAAGACCTGTTTCCTCTGGCGCAATACCGGGCGCGGTGCCGGCCAGGGGACGAGGTGCAGCGCCGACAAGCCGTTCGTGCGGGCGGAGCGTCTCGGCCCCTGCACCTGTTCGAACTGACGCTCGACGTTGACCGCATCGGAAGCCCCCGAAGCTCGGGGTCCGGCTGACCGACGCAGCTCAACCGGAACGGCGACGGCGAGCCAACGCGAGCGCCAACGCCGCGACGAAGAACCTCCCCGCGCCGCTCGGTCGCTCTCGAGAGGGTCCCGCGATGCGACAGCCACAGCCGCCGTCCGCGGGCTCGCTCGCCGTGGCGCCACCCTCGCCTCCGGCGCCACCGCCTGCCCCCGCCGAGCCGCCTCCCGCGCCGCCACTTGCCGAGCTCGCCGACGATGTCGCGGCCGCGGTACCGGGTCCTTGCAGGGTCTGCTTCATCGAGCACCCCTCGTTGGCGCGGGCGTCCACGGCGCACGCCTCGACCACGATGGAGACACCCGGCACCCCCACGAGCGTCGCCTGGAACAGATCTCCGCCCACGAAGCGCGCGGGAATCACGGCGGGCGCGGCGCCATCGATGCTGACGCGCAGCTCGGCGCGCACCCGCGGCCCGGCATCGACGAGGACGCGGTCGCTCACCTGAAACCGCACGGCGACAGACTGGCCCGAGCCGAGCATGCCGGGCAGCGTCGGCAAGACGACCTCCGGCGGTCGCGCATCGGCGGGGTTGTCAACGCCGCCGAGGTAGACGCGATTCCGGAAGTCTCCGCTCTCGCCTTGCCCGGTCACCGCATCGAGTCGACCGTCGCCATCGAGGTCACCGACGTCGAGCCACAGGGTCGAGTCACCAATCGCCGTGAATCCCGCAGCGTTCGTGAAGTGACCCGTGCCGTCGTTCAGGAGGACACGCTCGACATCGGAGAGCGAGGCCACGATGGCGTCGAAGTCGCCGTCGAGGTCCACATCCGCACACACGACGCCGTTGTCGTCGGCGCCAGGATTTCCCACGACGCGGCTCGCCGTTTCCTCGACGAAGTGTCCCGATCCGTCGTTGACGAGCAGCGCCTCGGTGTAATTCGGTCCGGCGTTGTCGAGCCAGAGATCGAGGTCACCGTCGCCGTCGACATCGCAGGCGGTCGGACCGTACTTGAGCCCGGGCGCATCGGTCCCGAGGTTCGAGCTCGCGTCGTTGAAGTTGCCCGCGCCATCGTTGAACCAGAGCGCGGGCTTCCCACCGTGGCTCATGAGGAGCAGGTCGAGGTCCCCATCGCGATCGGCGTCGAAGGCGTCGACATCATCCACATCGTTCGGTCCGACGGCGGGCAGCTTGCCGGGCGCTTCCGCGAAGCTGCCCTTCCCGTCGTTCAGGTACAACCGGGCGGGAACGGGCTCGGCCTTCGCGTAACCCGCGCCGACGACGAGGTCGAGATCTCCGTCGCCATCGACGTCGAGGAAGCGAACCCCCGCCGACCGCGAGCTCGTCCCGATGCGGGAGGCAGCCTCGTCCGTGAAGCTGCCCTTCCCATCGTTGATGAACAGCCGGTCGGGCGTGCCCGCGGCACTCGGCGCAAACAGATCGAGGTCGCCGTCACCGTCGATGTCCCCCAGATCGACGACGCGGATCGGCGCGCTGAAGCTGCCGCCCAGCATGTCCGGAGACTCGACGAGCTTCCCCTTCCCGTCGTTCCGGTGAACCCGAAACGGCTGGGCCTGCGGGTTCGCGAAGAAGCCGCCGCAGTTCGGGACGACGACGTCGAGATCGCCGTCGCCATCGAGATCGTCGAGCCGCAGGTAGTTTGTCCAGTCCGCGTTCGAACCGAGCGGACTTCCCTGGACCTCGTCGAAGAACTCCGCGGCGCTCGCGAGGCTCGCGTGGGCGAGGAGGAGGGCGACGATGAACGAAGCGACGAAGCGGGCGGGACGCATTCGATCGAGGCTATCCGACTCGCGAGCGAGCGGGCCGAGGAACCGGCGAGGAACGGCGACATCGCTCGTCGCGAGCGTCAGACATCGAGCTCTTCGAGATCCGCCTGCGTCGCGCGGTCCATGATGAACCGGAAGCGCGCCTGAGGGTCCTTGCCCATTAGCTGGTTCAGCACGTGGTCGGTCTCGACCTCTCCCTCGATCACCACGCGCAGAGCTCGGCGTCGGTTGGGATCCAGCGTCGTCTGCTTGAGATCCTCGGCGGGCATCTCGCCAAGGCCCTTGAAGCGGGAGATCTGCGCCTTCACGTTGCCGGGCAGCGCGGCGACGATGCGGTCGCGCTCCACCTCGTCGAGCGCCCAATGCGTCTCTTGACCTGCGTCAACCCGAAACAGTGGCGGCTGCGAGAGGTAGACGTGACCGCCGCGGAGGAGTCCGGGTAGGTGGCGGTAGAAGAACGTGAGCAGCAGCGTCGAGATGTGCTGTCCGTCGCTATCGGCGTCCATCAGCAGAAAGATGCGACCGTACCGAAGACGCGACGGGTCGTACCCCTGGCCGAAACCACACCCGAGAGCCGTGACGAGATCTTGAAGCTCCTTGTTCGCGAGGACCTTGGAGACGCTCGCCTGCTCGGCGTTCAGCACTTTGCCTCGCAACGGCAAGATCGCCTGCGTTCGTCGATCGCGACCCTGCTTGGCGGACCCGCCTGCGCTGTCACCCTCGACGATGAAGAGCTCGCACTCGGACGGATCGGTCGAGGAACAGTCGGCGAGTTTGCCCGGCAAGTTCAGCCGGTGGCTCGTCGCCGTCTTACGCGTCACCGATTGATCGGCGGCCTTACGCGCGGCGCGGGCGCGAGCCGCCTGGATCGCTCGAGCCACGACAGCGTCGCCGACGCTCGGGTTCTCGAGGAGCCACTGCTCGAGGGCGGGTCGCACGAGCGCCTCGACGGCCGGCCCGACCTCGGGGTTGTTCAAGCGGTCCTTCGTCTGGCCCTGAAACTGCGGCTCGGCGACGTAGATGCTGAGCAGCGCGACGAGCCCCTCGCGAATGTCCTCGGAGCCCAGCGTCACACCCTTCACCGCGATGGTCTTCGTCTCGATGAAGCTACGGACGGCCTTCACGACGGCGGTATTGAGCCCGGAGACATGCGTCCCGCCGTTGGGGGTTCCGATGCCGTTGACGTACGAGCGGATGCACTCGTCGAGCGCATCGGTCCACTGCAGCGCGACCTCGAGCTTCACGTCGCCCTCCCGCGCGGCCACGAACGAGTCCTTGTGGATCGGGTGCCGCTCGCGCTGCTTGACGAGCACCGGGAGAAAGTCCGCGATCCCGTTCGGGTGCTCGAAGGTGAAGGACTGCTTCGTCGCCAGGTCCTCGAGCTGAATCTTGAGTCCGGCGTGCAAATACGAGCGCGCCTCGAGGCGCTCGCGGACGAGCTCAAGGTCGAACTTCGCCGTGCTGCCGAAGATCTTCGCGTCGGGGCGGAAGTGAATCAAGGTGCCGTGCTTGCGGGTCGGCGCCCCCTTCTTGAGATCGCTCGTCGGGACGCCGCGCCCGAAGGTCTGCACGTACTCGAAGCCGTCGCGCGACACCCGCGCCTCGAGCTTCTCGCTGAGCGCGTTCACGACGCTCGAGCCAACGCCGTGAAGCCCGCCGGACACCTGATAGCCCTTCCCTTCGCCCCCGAACTTTCCGCCCGCGTGCAGGGTGCAGAGGATGATCTCGAGGGCTGGCCGCTTGTGCTTCGGGTGGCGGTCAACGGGGATGCCGCGGCCGTCGTCGACGACCGTCGCCCCGCGCCCATCGGCGTCGACCGTGACCGCGATCGTCCTCGCGTGCCCGTTGATCGCCTCGTCGACGGAGTTGTCGACGATCTCCCACAGGAGGTGGTGGTAGCCGCGCTCGTCCGTGCCGCCGATGTACATCGCCGGCCGCTTGCGTACCGGCTCGAGGCCCTCGAGCACCTCGATGTCCGCTGCCGTGTATTCCTTGGCCATCGCGCTCTCCTCAGGACTGCTCGGCGCGCTCGCCGCCGAGGTTCGGGGTCTCCGCCTTCTTCCACACGAACTTCGAGAAGCCTCCGCGCTTGACGACGGCGCTGCCGCGTCCCGCGCGCGAGCCTTCGAGGCTTCGCAGCGTCAGCGAGCGTTCGGTGCCGCCGCCCGTCTCGACGACGATCGCGTCGAGGTCGCGCCAGCCGAGCTCGGCGCCCAGCAACACCGCGCCCTCGTCGAGCTTCATCACCATCACACCCTTGCCGGGGCCCGAGAGCACCGGAATCTCGTCGGCACGAACGGCGAGCGCGTGCCCGTCGTCGGTCGCGCACATCACCCAGTCGTGCTCCTTGCGAGTCCCGAGGGGCATCACCGCGAGGACCTCGTCGCCGTCGTTGAGCCGCGCGAATTTGCGGCCTGCGCGCGTCGATGGCTCCGCGTGGTTGCGCAGCGAGAACCGGCACCCGAGCCCGCCGCGCGTCACGGCGAGGGCGAACGGCGGCTGCGGCTCGAGCACGCCCTCCTCGGCCGGGATCACCTCGAGCACGCGCAGATCGAACGACATCGCGGTGACGATGCGCTCGCCGTCGCCGAGCTTGAAGAGCTTCTGGATCGGATCGCCGTAGCCGGTCGCCGCCGGGATGGCGTCGATGCGCGACACGTAGCACGCGCCGTGGTTCGAGAAGAACGCCACGCTCGCTCGCGTCGAGCCCGCCACCGCCACGAGCACGGTGTCACCCTCGCGCATGCGGGTCTGGTGCACGTCCTTCACGCTGCGGACGCGCTTCACCCAGCCGCTCGCGCAGAGGATCACCACCGCGTCCTCGTCGACGATGAAGGCGTCCTCGGTGAACTCCGGTTCGTCCGTCTCGGACACGATCGTGGTGACGCGCTTCTTGCCGAACTTCTGCTTGAGTTCGATCAACTCGTCACGAACGACGGCCATGCGCTTCGTCTCGTGCTTGAGCAGATCTTGCAGCTTCTTCGCTGCCGCTCGCTTCTCTCCGAGCTCGCGCTCGATCTCGAGGATCTCGAGCTTCGAGAGGCGGTAGAGCTTGAGCTCGAGGATCGCGTCGGCCTGCAGCGCGGAGAGACCGAACCGCCCGATCAGCTTCTGCGCCGCGTCCGCCTTGCCGTCGCTCTTGCGGATGATCCGGATCGCCTCGTCGAGCCGATCGAAGATCAGCTCGAATCCCTCGAGAATGTGGATCCGGGCGAGGAGCTTCTTCAGGTCGTACTCCATGCGCTTCGTCACGGTCTCGAACCGGAACTCGATGAAGCGCGAGAGCATGTCGCGGAGCCCGAGCCGCTCGGGTGCGGGAGGCAAGCCGGGCCCGGAGGGGACGAGGCACGTCAGGTTGAATTGCACGTTCGTCGCGAGCGGCGTGTGCTTGTAGAGGTACGCCATCACGAGCTGCGGATCGGTGCCGCGCTTCAGCTCGAGCACCACGCGGACGATCTCGGTGGACTCATCGCGAACGTCGACGAGCACGGGGAGCTTCTTCTGGAGGATCACCTCGGCGATCTTCTCGACGACGGCGCGCCGCTCGATGCCGAACGGCATCGAGGTGATGACGACCTGGTCGTTCTCCCCGCGGCGGTCGCCCGGCTCGTGCATCCACTCGCCGCGAAGCTTGATCGAGCCCTGACCCGTCTCGTAGATCTCGGCGAGCTCGGCCTTCGAGGCGATGAGCTCGCCGCC
>Ga0194129_10009570_pt1 | contig 10821 bp, 9 predicted proteins | sample TA2KigCa35mmetaG_FD_150862 | JGI IMG/M metagenome (GOLD analysis project Ga0194129, IMG submission 150862) | Freshwater microbial communities from Lake Tanganyika, Tanzania - TA2015038 Kigoma Deep Cast 35m | ecosystem: Environmental > Aquatic > Freshwater > Lake | place: Tanzania: Lake...
GCGCTCGTCAAGCCACCCAAGGGTCTTAGCCAACGTGATCGCTGCTGTGATGCGATCGAGTATCGACCGATAAATTCTCGTAAGTTCAGACTGCAGTGCAGGGTTCCCATACGCGCGACCAAGCGCGTTGATGCGTGCCATTCGGCCGGTAAGCCGATCAGGTGCAAAACTCTGTGCGAACATTGCATCGGTCAAGGCACGAAACTCTTCCAGCGTTCTAACGAACTTCAACTTGGACTCGAAGTCATCGACATTGCGAGCACTATTAAGTGCAAAGCGTTGCGCCTGAGCAACATCAATAAGGCCATCGAGACTTCCGAAGTGGTGATACAGAGAACTTGGTGATACGTCTGCCTCGGCAAGGATTACTTCAAGTCGTACCGACGGCTCGCCACCGTGTTCCAAAGCAGAGATCATGGCTGAAATGAGAGACTCTTTGCTGGTGGGCTTTTGTCCACCAGAGTTGGCTACTTCACCAATCTTTGCCTTCACCATGGTGTCCCCTGAAGCGATCACCGCTGACCAACGGTTACACCGTGTCAATTTGTTGGGGAACAAGGACTCGAACCCTGAATAACAGTACCAGAAACTGCTGTGTTGCCAATTACACCATTCCCCAGTGCAGTTGTAGAGGATAGCGAAACGCGGATTGTTTTGTCTACGGCAAATGAGATGACTGCTTCGGCTACTTAGCCGCCGAGATACGCCTTTGCAAGGAAGTCGCGCGTGAAGATGCTGGGAGCACCCTTCGCACTGACATTGCCCTGTGCCAACACCACCGCTTCGTTACACAGACTCAGAGCGTTCGCCGTGCTCTGCTCTACCAAGAGAACAGTCGTACCCTTCAGCACCGTTGCGAGAGCTTCATAGACCGCCTTGATGATGACTGGGGCAAGACCGAGAGATGGCTCGTCGAGCAACAGCAGCCGTGGCGCTGTAACGAGCGCACGTCCGATGGCCAACATTTGCTGCTCGCCACCAGACAACATCCAGCCTTCGCGCTCCTTCATGCCAGCAAGCGCAGGAAAAATCTCAAACACACCGTCGATGTCGACTTTCGAAACTCTGCCACCAAGTGCCGTCAGCCCCAGCTTGAGGTTCTCCACCACGGTCAAGTCAGCAACGATGCGACGACCTTCGGGCACTTGCAACACGCCGGCACGCGCCAGACGTTCTGGCCCCAGGTTCGATGCTTCAGTGCCATCAAAAGTGATCGAACCTAAATATGGCACAAGTCCAGAAACTGCTCGAAGCAGCGACGTTTTACCGGCGCCATTGGAACCGAGAAGAGCCGTGATGTGGCCCTCTGGCACCTCGAACGACACGTCGTTCAAAGCACGAACCACGCCGTAGTTCACGGAGAGATTAGAAAGTTTCAACATCACTGTGTCCCCAAGTAAGCATCGACGACACGCGAGTCGTCCCAGACGGTGTCAGGTGTTCCGATGGTGATCAAATTGCCGACATTCAACACAGCAATGCGATCACAGATGGAGTTCAGGAAGTCAACCTTGTGGTCGACGATGAGAATAGACACACCTGCCGCATGAAGCTTCATGAGATACTCGCCAAGAACCTCGGTTTCAGAAGCGTTCAAACCAGCGGAAGGTTCGTCAAGTAACAATGTCGATGTCTTTCCGGCAATTGCGCGGGCCAACTCAAGCAATCGACGTTGACCGTAGGTGAGTTGGGCAACTTTCGTGTCGGCAAGATGTCGCAGGCCAACCCATTCAAGAGCGTCTTCTGCGATCGCCCAACGAGCACGCTCATGCTTCAAAGTGGCGAACGGACGCAAGACTGCCGCTGCGATGCCAGTGAACTTGCGATCAGATGTGCTCAATAGAACGTCTTCAAGGCAGGTCAACTTCAGATAGGTCTGAGGTGATTGATATGTGCGCGAGATTCCTGCCTTCTTCAAGGCATTGGCGTTGCCAAGTGGAATCTGTTGCCCGTAGATCGACAACTTACCTTCGGCTGCAACAACGCCGGTGACGGCGTTCAGAAACGTCGACTTGCCAGACCCGTTCGGACCAACAAGACCGAGCACTTCTCCACTCTTCAGCTCTAGGGAAACATTGTTGACAGCAGTGTTGCCACCAAATCGGACCGTCATTGCCTCTGTGGCCAGAATTGTGGACTCAACATTGTTCAGCACCGGCTTTAAACTGTCTGGAAGATCAGTTACGACACGTTCACTGATTGAGGTCGGTGTTTCACCCGAAGCCGCATGTCGGCGCTTGTGCACCCTTGACATCACTACATGCTCAATACCAATGAGCCCCTCAGGTAGTCGGATGATGACAATGAGAAGAATGCCGCCGTACACCATCAACTTAAATTCTTCGACGAAACTGATGAGCTCCGGCACCCACACGTAGAAGGCAGCACCGAGCACGGCTCCCCACTTCGATGTGAGACCGCCAAGGATGACCATGAGGAATACACCAAGTCCGAGCTCAAGTCCGAAGGTGTTCGGCGACAGGCCCATTTTCCAATGGCTATAGACGGCTCCGACGAACCCGGCCATTGCGGAGCCAAGCATGAACATGGTGACTCGAGATCGAAGGTGCGGAATTCCAAGAGTGTCTGCCACGGTTCGCTGGTCACGGGTGGCTTTTGACTCGCGAATGACGGGTGATCGCTCGAGCATGGCGCCAACCGTCAAGACACCACAGGCCACAACAAGCATCAACCAAAAGGCACTCTTATCTGTCGTGAAGTCAATGCCGAAGAGTGAGAGACCCTTGATGCCATACACCTCACCACCTTCTCCACCTGTGAACGAGTTCCATTGAATCGCCAGGATGTGATACGTCTCAGACAAGGCGAGCGTGCCGATACCGAAATAGAAATGGCTTGCTTTTCGCAGCGCAAGTACGAACACTCCACCAATGACCGCAGTGACAACCGTCGCAAAAATGATTGCGGGAATGACTGGCAGATCTCGAGATGCCCAAGCCGAGGTGTACGCACCCACTCCGGTCATTGCAGCTTGTGAAAACGCAAACTGTCCCGATACTCCAAACAGGTAGTAGAACCCGATGGAGACGCAGGCGTAGAACATCCACAAGTTGACCAAGTTTGCCTGTGTGAGACTGTCCCCGATCAGCAACTCAAGCGCCACTGCAATGACAGCGAAAATACCAATATTCCGGATGTTGTTTTTCGCTCCGGGCGCCGACGTGCGGCGCTCGAATGAACTAGAGACGCCCATAGCTCTCGGCTCCTCGGAAGATGCCGCGCTGACGGACGGCGATGAACAAGAACAAGAACACGAGCGGCAACATTTCCCGGAAATGAGTGAAGTAATAGGCCCCGAAGAGTCGTTCAATGAGCGCAAGCACGAGGCCGCCAACAAACGCACCAGCGATCGAACCCCAGCCACCAATGATGGCCGCGCAGAACCCCCCGAGCATGATGGCAAAGCCGAGACCGATATCAAATGACGTGAGACTTCCCACGAGAAGACCTGTGAGACCACAGAGGAACGACGAGATTCCGAAGGCAATGATTGCCAAGCGAGTAGTGCGCACACCATGGAGTCGAGCCACTTCCGGGTCTGTGGCGAGCGCTCGAAGTTGAAGACCGAATGCGGTGCGTTGGAACACGTAGTACAACACCAGAGTGACGACGATTGTTACGCCAATGATCACAAGACGCTGATACGGAATAGCTGCACCAGCAAACGTGAAAAATTTCCCACGTAGCGGTGACTCAAGACTCTGGGGGTTGGCGCCACGCCACCGGGAGATGAACCCGCGAATGATAAAGGCCACACCGAGCGTGGCAATGATGACTTCGTCAACGGGTCGGCCACGCAAGGAGCCGTGTGTCAGTCGCTCAAACACGACGCCAGCCCCGAACATGATGACCAAAGTCGCTCCGTATGCAATCGACCAGTTCCAGCCTTTGTCTGTGATGAGCCAGGCACCAATGAAGGCACTGAGGGAAATGAAGTCACCCTGGGCAAAACTCACGATGTTCGTCGCCTTTAGCGGAACCATGAAACTAAACGCAGCAAGTGTGATTGCCGCTCCGTAACTGAGCGCGTTGATCAGGTTCTCTATAAAGAAACCCATGTTCATCCCCCTATGAACTGAGGGGTGGTGGCACTCTCGCGCCACCACCCCTACGAATGTCGTGACAGGCCTTCAAAACCCGTCGCTTCAGGTCACTTAGGCAGCACCACCGTGGATACAACCGTCGGTGTCTTTCCGTTGTACGAGACCATCGAAGACTTGTTCACCAAGATGTTGCTGGTCACACCAGTTGCTGCGGCGACCGGCGAGTACTTGTCGTAGCAGACACCCTTGTACTTCTGCCTCTTCATCGCCTTGATGATGTCAGCTGATTTTGTTGACTGAGCAGTCTCGATGGCGGCTTTCAGCAGGTACATGCCGTCATACGCTTCACCGGCTGAATATCCGGCTGGGTAGCCATACTTCTTGGTGAAGGCGTCAGCGAATTTCTTTGCTGCAGTTCCCTTGGCCGCTGCTGCCGGGTGGCAGTCAACGGCAGCGTAAAGCTTGAAACCAGATGGCGGAGTAAATGCACCGCTCATGACGGCGATGTCGCCAGATGCACCTTCCACAATCGGAAGTTTGCATCCACGGTTAACCATTTCGTTCATGAATGCGGCAGCAGGGTTGGGGAAGTTCACCGACATGATGGCTTCCGCACCCGAGTTACAGATCGCAGTGACTTGAGAGGAGAGGTCCGTCGCTGTGACAGAGTTTTCTTCGCGCCTCACGATGGTGATCTTCTTCTGGTTTGCAAGGAATCCGTACACGTCACATCCGGCCTTACCAAATGCGCCTTGCACGCAGATCATGCCGATCTTGGTGAGATCTTTTCCAGTGTCCTTCTTGTACTGATTGACCATGAAGTTGAATTGTTCCGCGGCAAGAGCCGACTGAGTCGGCCGAATGCGGAACAAGTTTGGCGCTCCGACAGAACTTGCAGCACCAATTGCGAGCGTCGCACCAGTGTTCGCGAAAATTGTTGGAATACCAGCAGCTTTCATCACCGGCGCAGCACCTGGGTTGTGTGCTGTGCTGATGAAACCATAGACCGCGGTCGGCCTCTTGTCGACAATCTGACGTGCAGCGGTCTCAGCGAGTGCTGCGGTTGAGCCCACGGGAATGCGCTCGTACTTAATCTTCGTCTTCTTGCCCTTGATGGTCACACCACCGGCCTTGTTGATTTGGTCGATAGCAAACTGTGCACCGTCTGCGGTGTCGGGAATCGCAACGGCGCTCTCGCCCTTGGTCTCGACCGCCGTGATGATGTACACCTGCTCGCCTGCTGCTTGTGTTGGTGCAGTTGAACCAACGAACAACCCTCCAGCCAGTGCAGCTGCTACGAGAATGCGACGCTTCGCATGCTTCATGAATTTCCCCCTCAATGTGATGTGACACTCCACGAGCAGCACCTAACTGTCGTGCGTGGTACAAAGATACTAACCACACACACGCTGGTGATGACAAGAGTCACGAGAGACAAAGACCTGACTTTTAGTGCGAAAGTCAACGAACGAGCACCCCATTCTTGCGTTCTGGGTTGTCAACGTTCGGTCAACCGGTGATTCGCCAGAGACGGTGAAAACCGATTAGTCGGCCAATTGCCACGCCAACTGACTCTTCCGCAGCATGTGCCAAGGCGCGAGCACCAGTTACCGGACTGGTGCGAGTCGCACTTCCCGATGCCTCAAACCCCACCTCTCGTATGGACAACACCGTGCGCTGCACGTGATACCGATCGGTAACGACGATGACTGACCTCACGCCCTCCTTCAGCAAAACAGGTGAAAGATTTGCCGCGGACTGCCATGTTGAAGCACCGGCGGTCTCGGCCACGATTTTCGATGCTTCCACCCCTCTGGCCCTCAGGTAGCGGCGTGACGCCTCGGCCTCGGTGAAACGGTCTCCTGGGCGTTTACCGCCGCTGACCGCGATGAGCGGTGCACGTCCCTCATTGAACAGAAGCAATGCGTGGTCAAGTCGGGACGGCCTCCCGTCATATTGAGCCGCACCCATCACCACGATGACATCAGCCTTCGCTGCGTCATCACTCGCTCCGACATAGAGAACCGAGCAGAAGACAATGAAGAGGTATGAAACAAGTGTCGTTGCTGCCGCGGCAGTGACGAGTAGCGAGCCACGAAGGACACGCATGACGCTCAGACCGTTCGCAGAAGTGCAGCGTCGATGCGCCGCAATGTTTGCTCACGCCCGAGAACTTCGAGGCTCTCGAATAGTGGTGGGCCGATTGTTCGTCCGGTGATTGCCACTCGAAGCGGTGCCTGCAATTTTCCGAGCTTCACCTGAAGCTCCTCGGCGAGCGCATCAAGGTGTGCCTTCAGATCTTCGTGAGTCCAATTAATTGTTGCGTAGGCATCACGACAATGCTCGAGCATTGGTCGCGCGAAGTCAGCGGTGAAAGTCTTGGTGAATGCTTGCTCGTCGACAATCGGCGCATCAAGAAACAGGAAGTCGACCATGGTGGACACTTCGCTCAGCATGACAACTCTGGTTTGAATCAACTCGGCAACAGCCGCGAACACTTTAGGCTTGAACTGTGAGGCATTCCATGACACATCCTCGGCCATTAACCAAGGTGAACAAGCGTTTATGAACTGCGGCAATGACAAAGCCCGGATGTACTCACCATTAAAGGCCTGCAATTTCTTCACATCAAAAAAGGCAGGTGAATGGTTGACGTCTTCCAAGCGGAACTGCTCGACAATGGTCGACCACGGCACAATCTCGGTGTCACCATGCGGCGCCCAACCAAGCGTCATCAGATAGTTGACCATCGCCTCAGCGAGAATTCCTTCGTCCTTGTACTGCTCGAGCGCCACTTTGTCGCGACGCTTGGACAACTTCTTGCGTTGTTCATTGACCAACACCGGCACGTGCGCCCACACAGGAGGCTCATGGCCAAGCGCCTGCCACAACAACTGTTGCTTCGGAGTGTTCGGTAAATGCTCTTCTGCACGCACCACATTGGTGATATTCATGTCGATGTCGTCAACCACGTTGGCCAACAGGAACATCGGCGAGCCATTTCCACGTAGGAGCACGAAATCTTCGATAGTGGTGTTGTCAAACTCAACATCACCGCGCACCAAGTCTCGGACGACTGTCGTTCCTTCTGGTACACGGAATCTCAGAACTCGCCCGGGACCAGGCTCGAGTCCCCGATCGCGTGAGTATCCGTCGTAACCCTGTTTTCCTGCGGCTTTTGCACGCTCTTGGATTTGCTCTGGCGTGAGGTCACACCAATACGCATGGCCAAGTTCATAGAGACGGTGAGCAGCTGCGACGTGTTTCGAGGCGTTGTCCGATTGAAAATATGGACCTTCGAACTGAGAAGACGAACTATCGATGCCAAGCCAAGCGAGCGCATCAATGATGCCGTTTGTCCACTCTGGACTGTTGCGCGACTCGTCAGTGTCTTCAATACGGAGCACAAACACACCACCCTCACGCTGAGCGAGTGCCCAGTTATATAGGGCAGTGCGCGCACCACCAACGTGGAAGAAACCGGTGGGAGATGGCGCAAAGCGATAGCGCGGCGTGTGTGACATTCTTCCGCAAGGCTACTGGTACTGCTCTCGACGAAGCAGTGCGAGTCACATCACCGCTAGTTTGAGACTGTGGCACGCACCAAAGATCCGCACCCTGGTCACCGTTCTGTCGCCGGTGGTCTTGCTCGTGCAGCAGTGTTCGGCATCAGCGACGGCCTCACTTCCAACGTGTCGCTCGTCATCGGCTTTGCGGGTGGCGGCGTATCTTCTTCCGTCGTGCGACTTGCTGGCATCGCCGGTGCAGTCGCAGGTGCCGCAAGCATGGCGGCGGGTGAATGGATCTCTGTCTCTGCCCAGAACGAACTTGTGGAGCGCGAACTTGAAGCGGAACGCAAAGAACTGAAAGACAACCCCGAGTTCGAGACTCGTGAGCTTGCTGCGTTCTACGAAGGACACGGCATGTCCAAGGATCAGGCCGCATCAGCCGCGAAAGAAGTAATGGCCAAGCCGGAACTGGCCCTCATTGTCCATGCGCGCGAAGAGTTCGGTATCGATCCCGATGACATGCCCTCAGCCATTTCTGCGGCAACTATTTCATTTCTTTGTTTCGTCGTTGGCGCACTCTTACCGGTTGTGCCTTGGTTTATTGGTTCCGGAACCGCCGCTGGTGTTGCATCAATCGTCATTGGTGGCATCGCAGCACTGTTCGTGGGCGGCGCCATTGGCGTAAGTGCCGAGCGTCCAGTTGCTCGTTTAGCGATACGACAAGTGCTCATCATGCTCGTCGCCTGTGGCGCTACATATCTCATCGGAACGTTGCTCAACACATCAGTCACGGCATGACCGAGTACACCGCGACCGATCAACTGAATGTGCTTGGTGAACCATTGCAGTCCTGCAGTTTTGACCCCTTGACTGGTTTCTACCGATCCGGGTGCTGCGAAGTGGGCGGCGACGACACCGGTGTACATGCGGTGTGCGCCATCATGACCAGTGAATTCCTCGAATTCTCGAAGTCAATGGGAAACGATCTCTCAACGCCAATGCCTCAGTACGGGTTCAAAGGGCTTGTCGATGGTGATCAGTGGTGCTTATGCGCCCCCCGATGGCAAGAAGCATTCGAGGCCGGACGAGCACCAAAAGTACGACTTGCTTCAACACACATGGCCGCACTTGAATTCTGCGACCTTGACGCACTGAAGGGTCACGCCATCGACGCCTGAACGTCAGAGCGTTAACGCTTCGGCGTTGAATGACATCAGCAAGGCACTATCGCCCATCACTGCCCCACTCAGTCCGTGAACCTGCGGAAGGATCTGCTCGCAGAAGAACCGCGCGGTGCCGACTTTTGCAGATGTGACGTCGGTTGGCAGATCGGTTGCACCGAGAGCCAACAGCGCAGACTGCGCCATGCAGTAGCCACCGACAAGCACTGACATTTGTCGCAAGTACGGCGTGGCACCGGACAGCACGTCAAGCGGATTACCCGCGTGTTCCAGAATCCACTGTGTCGTTCCGCGCACTGCATTGAGCGCAGCAGATAGCTCACTTCGAGTCTGCACCAGGTCTGCGCGTGCAGCAAGGTCGGCGTCAATCGAAGCAATTTCTTCAAATAAGCCCATGACCACTGCACCGGATTTCAACCCGATTTTGCGCCCCACAAGATCCATTGCCTGGATGCCGTTTGTTCCCTCGTAAATGGTGGTGATGCGCGCGTCGCGATAGTGCTGTGCGACACCAGTTTCTTCGATGAACCCCATACCACCATGAATTTGCACCGCAGTACCCGTGAGCTCGACTGCCATGTCGGTGCCCCAGCCTTTTGACAGTGGAGTCAGCAGCGCCGCCATATCGGACGCCTTCTCCCGTTCAACTGCATCAGGGTGATGCTTTGCGATGTCGAGACAACCAGCGTTCCAGTAAATAAGCCGACGCAACGCTTCGATAGTGCTCTTCATGGTCAACAACATGCGCTTCACGTCGGGATGCTCGACAATGGGAGAACTGTCAGCACCTTGCGAACCCGGCGCACGACCCTGTCGACGCTGTACGGAATACTCAAGTGCTTGCTGATATGCACGTTCGATGAGCGCGAGACCTTCGAGACCCACACCAATGCGCGCCTGATTCATCATCGTGAACATGTACGTCATTCCACGATTTTCTTCGCCGATGAGATACCCCACCGCACCGCCATTGTCACCGTAGGAAAGCACGCATGTCGGGCTCGCCTTAATGCCGGTCTTGTGCTCGATGCTCACACATGTGACGTCATTTTCTTTGCCGAGTGAACCGTCAGCGTTCAAGAGCCGTTGGGGAACGATGAAACACGAGATGCCCTTCGTGCCTGGTGGAGCATCGGGCGTGCGCGCAAGAACGAGATGAATGATGTTGTCCGCCATGTCGTGCTGGCCGAAGGTGATGTAGATCTTTGTACCGCTGATGAGATACGTACCGTCGCTTTGGCGAACTGCTTTCGTGCGAACAGCCCCGACGTCACTTCCGGCATCGGGCTCGGTGAGATTCATCGTGCCTGTCCACTCACCACTGATCATCTTTGGCAGGTACGTCATCTTCTGAACTTCGTCGCCGTGATGCAAGATGGCATCAATTGCACCCTGCGTGAGCAGCGGTGCCATGGTGAGTGCCATGTTCGCTGAATTCATCATCTCTTGAATCGCAATATTGACAATCCAAGGAAACCCACCACCGCCAAATCCGGGCTCGAAACCAACGGTGCCCCAACCGGCATCAACGTAAGCCTTGTATGCCTCTTTGAAACCAGGTGGCGTGGTGACAGTTCCATCGTCATTGCGATGCGATCCCACGGTGTCACCGACTGAATTCAACGGTGCGAAGGACTCTTCGAAGAATCGAGCAGCCTCGCCCAACATCTCAGACACGACGGATACGTCGACACCGGCAAAGGCCGGCAACTGAGAGATGTCACCTAGACGACAGAAACGGTTGAGTACGAAATCAATGTCGCCGAGTGGAGCCTTGTACGCGGTCATGTCAGGCGCCGGTGAGCGCGCGCCATTCAGAAGGCATGCGCGTGCGGGCCGCAACCGGCGTCAGCCTCAACGTTGTCTCGGGCACCAAGTCAGCAAGCTCGCGCGCTTCCGCATAATGGTGCAGAGTGTTTCGCACTCCTTCAAAGTGTGATTTACGTGCCGCAATCAAATCTGCAGATGCATTCGGATCGAAAAAACCCCAGATGGTGAGAGCCAATTCAAGGTCTGCCATGACGGGTGCGCGACCATACAGCGACGCGCGTCGCAGGGCAATAAGTG
>Ga0194129_10009572_pt1 | contig 10818 bp, 8 predicted proteins | sample TA2KigCa35mmetaG_FD_150862 | JGI IMG/M metagenome (GOLD analysis project Ga0194129, IMG submission 150862) | Freshwater microbial communities from Lake Tanganyika, Tanzania - TA2015038 Kigoma Deep Cast 35m | ecosystem: Environmental > Aquatic > Freshwater > Lake | place: Tanzania: Lake...
AGTAGAAGTGGTTTTCTGTGAGGTATGAGTTTTTCTATTTCTGATAAATTAATTTCTTTTTTTTTCATAACTATTTCTTATTTTAGCAAATTCTCTAATACTAACTGCTGGATAACCCATTACACTTGAGCCATCTTCAAGATTAGATGTAACACCACTTTTTCCACCAATCTTAACATTATTACCTATTTTTAAATGTCCTGATATTCCAGATTGTCCTCCGATTAAAACATTATTTCCAACTATTGTGCTTCCTGCAATTCCACATTGAGCTGCAATCATACAGTAATTTCCAATCTTAACATTATGCGCAATTTGGATCTGATTATCTAAAGAGGAAAATTCTCCAATAACAGTATCTCCTAAAGAACCTCGATCAATTGTGCAATAGGATCCTATTTGAACCGAATTTTCTATGACAACTCTTCCAAGATGAGGAAATCGCAATCTTTTTCTGTCTATAAATTTAAAGCCAAAACCAATCTGCCCTATTAAGGTTCCAGACTTTATCAAAACATTATCACCTATAAGAGCGTTTTCTATAATTACATTTGAACCAATTATACAATTTTTTCCTATACTTACATTTTTTTTTATAATTACATTATTTCCAATTTTTGTTTTATTGCCAATTCTTGACCTATAATCAATTAAACAATTTTTACCTGAATAAATGTTTTTAATTTTTTTTTTATCTAAAATATTTTCATCGTCAAATGAGGCGTATGGATAAAATTTATTAACAATTTTATAAAAATTAATTAAAGGAATATTTGATAACAAAGAAATTGTTGAATTTGGTAAAGCTTCACTTAAATTAGCGGTAGTAATACAAGCTCTAGCTTTAGTTTTTTTTGCTTGATTAACATATTTTGAATCCGAAAAAAAAGTTAAATCATTTTCTGTTGCTTCATGTAAATTTTTTGTATCAAATATTTTTTTATTTTTATATTTGTAGTCAAGGCTAATCGAGCAAATATCCGCAATTTCTCCAAGATTTAAAAAATTTATTTCTTTTTTAAAAAAAAACACAAAAACTAAAATGTTGATCCGATATTAAACGTAAAATTTTGAACCTTATCTGATGGGGCTTTTGAAATTACATTAGAAAATGAAAAACTTAGCGGACCTAAAGGTGAAATAATATCTATACCAACTCCAAGGGATGATCTAATTTTATTACTATTATCGACTCTATCAGAGTAATCTACTCCCCAAACATTACCAGAATCTAAAAATAAAAAAGTAGTTGGTCTAACTATTTCTGGCAAAGGATTTGGGAAGGTGCTTCTTAAACTTAAAGCAGCTAAATAGTTACCCCCTACATGATCACCGCCATCTACAGGGCCTACCGCTTTATTTTGAAAGCCACGTAAATCTCTTGAATTTGCAAAAATTCTGTCCGAAAGCTTTATATCCTTATCACCTATACCTACCCCACTATCCAGCCTTAATTTTGCAGATCCAATAAATTCAGGATTAAAAAGCTCAGTAAAAAAAGTTATACCTGCGCCTGTTTGCAAAGTTGGTACATCACTAAGTAAAGTTGCTAAGTTTTGATCAAAATAAGTAATGAACCCTTCAGATGTTTTGAACTTAGAATTCCTTTTGTCCAAAGTCAAACCATACCCAAGTGATGTAGTTAAATAATCACCAGCTCTAGATCTAAATAATGCAGATGATGATCCGCCTGCACTAATGCTGTCATGTTGGATTGCAAAATTTGGTCTAATAAATACGTCTTCATAAATTTCATAATTAGTGGAATTTACTGTGCCAATTTTTTTATTTTCAAAACCAGTATTTTTAAACTCATCTTTTTCAGAAAAGAGTGAAATACTCGCAGTTCTATTACTATTTAAAAAATTTGGTGTAGAATACCCTAATACTCCAGAAATTTGTTGAGTTGATAATCTTCCTGTAAAGTTTAAATTGATACCCTCCCCTAAAAAATTACTCTCATTTATAGAACCTTCAATAACTCCACCTTGAGTTCCATATCCTGCTCCAGCGGAAATACTGCCTGTCGGCTGTTCTTTAACTTTTATATCAATATCTTTTAGCTTATTTAACTTGTCTTCTTTTGTTTCTACATCAACTTTTGAAAAAAAACGCGCTGATTTTAAATTGTCTATCGATTTATTAACTTTATTAGAGTTATATAAATCACCCTCAGAAAATTTAAGTATGTCTCTAATTGTTGCTTCTTTGGTTATAGTATTACCACTTACAAATATCTTATTAATAAAAAAATTATCAGGTTTGTTAATATTTATAACTAGATCAATTTTTTCATTATCCGCTTTTTTTTCTGAAATAATTATATTTAAATTTGGAATTTTTTTAGAATCAAAAAAATCTTTAATTTTTTTTTCTATTAATGATACCTTTAAATTAGAGTAATCTTTTTTAAATATTTGTTTGGTTACATTGTTTTTAATACTAACTAAATTATCAGAGGTAAGTTCTTTGCTTTCATCGGTAAGACTGAAAGTTCCAAAAGTATACTTCTTTCCAGAATTTATTGAAAAAACTATGTTAAAATCGTTGTTTTCTTGAATTGCAAATGAAGATTCAATTGTAATATCATAAAAACCTTTAGATTTATAAAAATTTCTTAATAACTGCGTGTCATAATCTAGCCTTTCCTCACTAAAATAATTTGTTGAGAAAAGTTTCCACCATCCATATTCGGAAGTAGACACTACGTCAATTAAATCACCACTTTTAAAATATTTATTACCTATAAAATAAATATTTTTTACTCTGGATATGTATTTTTTATCTATATTTAAGATTAAATTAATTTGATTATTTTGAATTTTAATTACTTCAGGTTCAATAGATGCAAAATAATATCCGTTTTGTTTTAAATACTTTTTTATGTTTTCAATATCTTGCTTTAACTTTAAAGGCGTAAATATCGAACCCTCTTTAATAGTTATTAGCTTATTAATTTCATCTAAATCTGAGCCTTCAACACCCTTAATAAAGAAAAAACTTATTGCAGCATTTTCACTTACAATTATATTTAAAACATTATTTAAATATGAAACTTTTACATCTGAAAAAAGTTCAGTTGCGTAAATTTTTTTTGTCAAATCATCTAGATACTTTGCATCAATCAAATCTTTTTTTTCAACGAAAGATGTAATTAAACTCTCTGAGACTCTTATATTTCCTTGAACTTTAATTTGATCAATTTTAGAAAAAGAAATTGATGGAAAAAATAAGACTAAAAAAAAAAAAATTTTTTTCATTTTAAGTTTGCTTTAAGAAAACTACGAAATTCTAAGATATTATTTACGTTGTTGAATTTTCTATACTTTATTTGTTTTTTTATATTTTTTCTATTCAAATTTATTATTATTTTATTAACAATCTCAGGAAATTTGATTTTTTTGTCGATAAATTTATTTACTAATATTTCATTAATTAAGTTAATCGCAATATAAGCATTTTGTTTATATAAATAAGCAAAATTAAGAATTTTACTTAAATAATTATATTTATTTTCAAGTTTATAAAAATTAAAGCCTATTTTTTTTAAATTATTTAAAAAATATTTTTCTTTATCATAAAGTTTAAAATTATTTTTAAAAAAAAAATTTTTTAATACTACTCTCATGTCTGGTTTATAATAACTCATTATACTTATTTCATTTTTAAAAGTTACAGCTGAATGCACAAGGGACTCAGGATGAATAAATATGAAAAATTTTTTAATTGAAATATCAAAAATTAGTGAAGCTTCTATAATTTCTAAAACTTTATTAATAAGGTTTGCAGAATCAATAGAGTTTTTTTTTCCCATGCTCCAAATGGGGTGTTTGATTACTTGATTAACTTTTGCTTTATATAAATCTGTTTTTTTTTTAAAAAAAGGACCGCCAGAGGCTGGTATATATATTCTAGAAATTTCTTCTCTATTTTGATTATTGAGTAGTTTCCTTAAAGCAAAGTGCTCGGAATCTAGAGGATAAAATTTACAATTATATTTTTTAAGTTCTTTATTAATTAAATTCCATCCACATATAATACTTTCTTTGTTTACTATTCCTATTTCTTTTGTATTTTTAATAATATCCAAAGTTGGTTTAAGACCATTGATTCCAGATATGGCATTAACAGTAATATCAATTTTAAAACTAAAATTTTTTAAATCTTTTATAATTGTAATTTTTTTTTTTTTGCAAATTGATAAAATTTTTTTTTCAGAAATCGAATTTGTTAAATAAATACATTTTGGAGAAAATTTTTTTATTTGTTGGATTAGTAACTTATAATTATTATTTCCACCTAAAACTATTACTTTAAATAAATTTGTTTTTTTGGAAATAATTTCAAGACATAATTTACCAATTTCACCAGTTGAGCCCAAAATACAAACTTTTTTTTTCATTCTATAATATAATATTGGCTACAATCATAACCCATATCAAACCGTCAGTTCGATCTAAAATACCACCATGGCCAGGTAATAATTTTGAGCTATCTTTAACTTTATTTAATCTTTTACAGTAAGACATTATTAAATCTCCAACTTGTGAAATAAGAGATAACAAAAGTTGAATTAAGAATAGTTTCAAATTCATCTCTAAGGTAGAGTTGAAAAAGAAAATGACACCTGCGAATTGACTTAAAACTATTGAACCAAAAGCTCCTGACCAAGTCTTATTAGGACTAATTTTTGATAGCTTTTTTCCACCAAATAATTTTCCAAAAATATAGCCACCAATATCACTTAGCCAAGTGATTAACAAAACCCACAAAAAGAGGATATTATGACTATTTTTAAAATAAAAAGTGATTGTTGAATACGCTGCTAAAAGTAAAAAAAATACACCTAGTATAAATAAGAAATTTTTTTTTTTATTTATTTTATACCATTCGAAAAAAGATATTAAAAAAACAATATAAATAATTATACTAAAAAAAAATTTTTGGTAGATAAATAAATAAATTAAAGGAAAAGCAAAAAGAGATACTATAAATCTTTTTTGAAAATTATTCAGAAATGCCTCCAAAATTTCTTCTAATTAAATAATATTGATCAAGAATTTTATCTAAGTCTCTTGTTTTAAACTCTGGCCAAGTTTTTTTTAAAAAAAAAAGCTCTGAATACGATAATTGCCACAATAAAAAATTACTTAAACGTTGATACCCTCCTGTTCTAATAAGTAAATCTGGATCAGGCATTCCTTTAGTATACAAAAGCCTAGAAAAAAATTTTTCATCAATTTTTGACTCGATTAGATATTTTTTATTAAATGCTTTAATAATTTCCTGTCTTGAGCCATAGTTAAGCGCAAAACAAATTAGCATTCCTGTATTATTTTTTGTTTTTTTTTCTACAACTTTAATTATTTTTTTAATATTTTTTGGAAGATTATCACGAGATCCGATAAATTTTATTATCACATTCTGTTTATTAAGAAGGTGAAATTTTTTAACATAAAAATAGCGAAATAATTTAAATAAATTATCAATTTCTTTTTTAGGACGTAACCAATTTTCGTTTGAGAATGTGTAAAGAGTTAAAAAATTGATTTTTATTTTAATACAATATTCAATTATCTTAAAAGTATTTACTAAACCTTTGTAGTGACCTTTGTTTCTATTGTTAAATTTTTTAATACCATATCTACCATTACCATCCATTATGATGGCTACATGGATTGGTTGCCTCATATTTTTAAAATTTCATTTTCTTTATGAGTCAATTTTGTTTCTATTTCTGAAATTTTAAAATCAGTTATTTTTTGAATATTATTAGTATTCTTTTTAATATCATCCTCACTTAAACCTTGGCTTTTTTGATTTTTTTTTAAATCTTCAATAGCATCACGTCTAATATTTCTAATAGAAATTTTTGCTTTTTCAGACATTGATTTTAAAACTTTTATTAACTCTTTTCTTCTTTCTTCGTTAAGTTTATGAATAGAAATTCTTAGTAACTGACCATCAATCATCGGATTTAGATTAAGGTCAGATGTTCTGATTGATTGATCAATAAGATTTACATTTGATTTATCCCAAACTTGAATCGTTATCATTTGTGGCTCTGGTACAGAAATTGTTGCAAGCTGACTTATTGGCATTTTTTGTCCATAAACATCCACTCTCAAACTATCCAACATCTTGGGATTTGCTCTGCCGGTTCTTATTGATGAAATTTCATTTACAAAAGCTTGCAATGATAAATTCATTTTTTGTTCTAATTTAAAATCATTCATCTAAACAGAGCCTGCTAATGATTTAACTTCCTCATCAAATGATTTTTTTTTAAGATCAATACCTTCACCAACCTTGAACCTTACAAAACTTTGCAAAGAAATACTATCACCGGTTTCTTTTTCATATTCTTTTAAAGCTTGTAAAACACTTTTTTGATTATCATAAATCCATTTTTGACCTAACAAAGTATTATCATCAACTACCTTTTTAAGTTTACCAATCATAATTTTGTTTATCATATTATCTTTTTTTCCTTCATTTTTTAGTTCTTCAATTAAAATCTCCTTTTCTTTATTAAAAAACTCTTTATCTAAATCATTTTCCGACAAAGCAATTGGTGCCATTGCTGCGATATGCATTCCAATCTTTTTAGTGAAAACAAATGCTTTTGAATCTTTTTTTTTTGAATTCGAAGAAACTAATACTCCAATTTTTCCTAAATTTGATGTAATTGGATTATGAATATATTTTTCAACTAAAAGATTGTCTTTGTTTAAATAGTCTATTCTCCTAATTTTAATGTTTTCTCCTATTTGTGAAACTAGTTCTACAAGCTGATCTTTAATAAAAATGTTATTGTTTTTTTCATTTAATAATTCATTTAAATTGAAAACTTTTTTTAAAGCTACTTTTAAAATTTCATTACAAAATTTTAAAAATTTTTCATTTTTAGCAACAAAATCTGTCTCAGAATTAATTTCAATAATACACGCAAGTTTATCATTATCTGAAATGCATATTAAACCTTCGGCAGCATCTCTTGAAAATTTTTTTACAGCCTTTGAAATTCCTTTTTTTCTTAAATATTCTATAGACTTTTCAATATTATATTCATTTTCAGAAAGAGCAATTTTACAATCTTGAATACCGGCACCTGTTCTATCACGAAGTTCCTTAACTTTGCCTAAACTATCATCAGACATTTATTTTTTGTCTTTTTTTTTTTCTTTAGCATCTTTTTCTCTTTTAGGTATTTTGTTTTCTTTTTTTATCTCGGCTTGAAAATCAGAAATACTTACCGAAGCATTTTTTTGTGCATCTAAAATAGTTTTTTTTGCTAAATCGCAGTAAAGATTTATTGATCTTCTTGCATCATCGTTTCCAGGTATTGGATAATCAATATCTTCAGGATTTGAATTGCTATCAACAACTGCAATAATAGGAATTTTTAGTTTTTTTGCTTCCTGTATTGCAATTGATTCAATGTTTGTATCAATTACAAACAATAAATTTGGTAAGCCGTTCATGTCTGAAATCCCACCCAAGGATCTATTAAGCTTATCTCTCTCCAGTCCCATTTTGATAAGTTCTTTTTTAGTGTAACCTTTATTTTCTTTATTTAATTCTTCAGTAAGTTTTTTAAGCCGTGTAATTGAGTTACTTATAGTCTTCCAATTTGTAAGCATTCCACCAGGCCATCTAAAGTTTACAAAATACTGATTTGTTTCTTTTGCCACTTGTGAAATTAATTCACTTGCTTGTTTTTTGGTTGATACGAATAAAACTTTCCCACCATTTGCTACACATTTATGCATTTGCAACAAAGCTTCGTTTAAAAGCTTAACAGTTTGCATAAGATCAATAATATGAATTGAATTTTTTTCCCCAAAAATGAATCTTTTCATTTTTGGATTCCATCTAAAAGTTTTATGTCCTAGATGAACACCAGCTTCTAAAAGCTCTTTTATTGACGCAGAAGGTATTTCCATTTTTTTTCCGGTTACATCCACCATAGAAACTGCCTTATAAACTAAGGACCGGAAGCATTGCTGCTTTATTCTATGTGCGAATTTTTCAATGTCTTATAATTAATTTTTTTTTAAATACAAGCTAATTAATCTTATAATTCAAATTAATTTCTTTAAACTTATTAATTAAATTTATATCTACAAACTTGTAATCCTTAACATCTAAATTTAATAATTTTTCATTAACCTTTAATTTAAATATTACTTTAGTTCTTCCGTTTTTTTTTAAAAATGAATTGACAATCTCTATTTCTTTTAAACTATTTAAAAAAAACTCTATAGAATTAATTTTTGCCTCTTTTAAAGCATTTAGATCAGTTATTTTTCTAACAGTTAATCTTTGTGTCCCATTTGTTAACTTTTCTTTAACAATATTAATTAAAAAAGAATTTCCTAGTATTAATTTTTCTCTGCTTGCTAAAAGTAATTCTGAAAAAACAAAAATTTCATACATTCTACTTAAATCACTTAATTTTAAAATAGCAAAAGGTTGGCCTTTTGAAGTTTTTTTTTCTTGTAAAAACATTAAAGTACCGCCAATGATAATTTCTTTTCCGTTATCTAATTCATTTATTTTACTATAGGAAACTGCATTATAAGATTTTAAAATACTTTCGTAATCAGTTAGAGGATGTTTGCTCATAAAAAAACCAATTGAGTCAAACTCATTTTTCATTTTTTCATTATTTTCCCATATGGGATAATTATTTATTTTTAAAAAATCTAAAAAAACTTTTTGACTTTCGCCAAAAAGGTTGTTTTGTTCAGAATTATTATCTTTAAAATTTTTGGATATTTTTATAATTTCTGTAACATTATCATACAGTAGTTTTCTGTTTTTATTAAAACAATCAAAAGCACCAGATTTAATTAATCCCTCTAATTGAAGTTTATTGATATATGTTGAGTGAATTTTAAGAACGAAATCTTCTAAATTTTTAAATGTTCCTAATTTATCTCTTATTTTTACTATTTCGTTTATTGAATCATAGCCTACCGCTTTAATTGCAGAAAGTGCATAATAAATTTTATTTTCTTTAACTTCAAAGCCAGCAAAACTATCGTTAATACAAGGGGGTACTACTTTTATGTTCAATCTTTTAAGTTCTTCATAAAACTCATTCAGTTTATCTGTATTACTTAGCTCCATATTCATAGACGCTGAAAAAAAGAATAATGGATAATGAGTTTTCAAATATGCGGTTTGATACGCAATTAATCCGTAGGCTGCAGCATGGCTTTTATTAAAACCGTACTGAGCAAATTTTTCCACAAGTTGGAAAATAAATATTGATTGTTCTTTTGGTATCCCGTTTACAACAGCTCCTTCAATAAAATCTTTTTTCTGTCTCTCCATCTCTGCAGATTTTTTTTTACCCATGGCTTTTCTTAAAATATCTGCTTTTGATGCTGAAAAACTAGATAACACTTGGGCAATTTGCATTACTTGTTCTTGATAAATTATAACCCCATAGGTCTCTTTCAGTATTGGTTCAAGTTTTGGATGAATATAATTTGGCTGTTCTATACCATTTTTACAGTTATTATATTTCGAGATATTTTGCATAGGACCAGGTCTATAAAGTGCAACTAAAGCTATAATGTCTTCAAATTTATCTGGCTTCATTTGTCTTAAAACTTCTTGCATACCAGAACTTTCTAATTGGAATATTCCTGTTGTTTCGCCAGTAGATAATAGATCAAATGTTTTTTTGTCGTCCAAAGGAATAGAACCTATATCCAATTTAATTCCATTTTTATTAAGCTCGTAAAGTGTTTTTTTAATAATTGTTAAAGTTTTAAGGCCAAGAAAATCAAATTTCACAAGACCCGCGGCTTCAGACCAATGCATATCAAACTGAGTAACTGGAATATCTAGTTCGGATTCAAAATCTTTGTATAAAGGAATTATTTCATTTATGTTTTTATCTGCAATAATAATACCTGCAGCATGAGTAGCTATATTTCTATATAAACCCTCAAGTTTTAAGGAAAGATCACAAAGTTTTTTAATTCTAGGGTCTTGTTTTTGAGCTTCTTGAATTCTTGGCTCAATTGAAATTGCTTCTTGCAAAGAAAGAGGTCTAGATGGATCAAACGGTATCATTTTTGACAGTCCATCTACAACGGAATATGGAAGACCAATAACTCTTCCAATATCACGCAAAGCCATTCTGGCTTGTAATTTTCCAAAAGTAATTATCTGTGCAACTTTACCTTTATATTTTTCTTTTACATAGTTAATCACTTGATCTCTATCTTCCTGGCAAAAATCCACATCAAAATCTGGAATAGAGATACGATCAGGATTTAAAAATCTTTCAAAAATTAATCCAAATTTAATCGGATCTAATTCAGTTATACTCAATGCATAAGCAACCAATGAGCCAGCACCGCTTCCTCTTCCTGGGCCTACAGGAATATTATTATTTTTTGCCCAAGCTATGTAATCCGCTACAATTAAAAAATAACCTGCAAATTTCATTTTTGATATCATTTTTAGCTCATAATCAAGCCTACTTTGATATTTTAAATTCATCTCCTCTTTTAATTTTTCGTCTGTAATATTTTTTAAAATTTTATCATTAAGCTTTAAGCTTAATCCACTTTTTGCTAGATCAAATAAATATTCATCTAACGACTCTTTATTTTCTGAATTAATAGAGTATGAAGGAAGAAGAGGTTTGCTTATAAAAGGTCTATGAGTGCAAAAATATTTCAAATAATGATTATTTTCTAAAGCATCAGGTAAATCCTTAAAAATCTCAACCATTTCATCATTAGATTTAAAATAATGTTCCTCTGAATAGGTAAGCCTACTTTTTTCATCAAC
>Ga0194129_10009576_pt1 | contig 10817 bp, 6 predicted proteins | sample TA2KigCa35mmetaG_FD_150862 | JGI IMG/M metagenome (GOLD analysis project Ga0194129, IMG submission 150862) | Freshwater microbial communities from Lake Tanganyika, Tanzania - TA2015038 Kigoma Deep Cast 35m | ecosystem: Environmental > Aquatic > Freshwater > Lake | place: Tanzania: Lake...
ACGCCTGGCTACCCCGTTACCTGTCGATCTATAACCGGATCAGGAAACACTCAGCCCTCGGCAGCCGATCCCCTCAGCAGCGGCTCAACGAGCTGCTCTGCTGATCAACGTGGTGAGACACAACAGTTAGGCAGACTAGTCACTCAGGTAGTTCCTGGCCGGGCAAAATGTTGTCTGGGGCCTTAAAGCATCTAATTCCTGTAGCCTCAAGATGGTGTTTATCGCATCTGCAATAATGGCATTTTGCGATGAATAGCTGATGAAAACATCCGATATCATGATCTCCAATCGAGCTTGTTCTAGTCTACATGATGCTGGCTGGTGGTCGCTGACGAGATAACTGTCAGCCTTGCCTAGCTGCCGTTTCCGATACAGAACTTTATCTCTGTATCCCCAGACGTCGTCCATAAAGTGCTGAACAAGCGCTTGAGAAGTGGTGCCTCCAGGTGAAGTGGGTGCCTTTTGTTGGACAGTTCCGGCCCCGAGTCAACTCCTGTGCTCAGCTCCGAAGTTTGAGCTGAGCAGTAAGCCACGCCGTCGGAGCTCCTGCCGAAAGCGATGAGCGAGTTGCTGGCCCTGCTGAAGCCGCCACTGAGAGCCAAGCCAGCTCAAGCCTCCCAGCCCGATCGTCAGCCAGGTGAGTGTCGAAAGAACGACGCACAACACGGTGGGGGTGGGAGGCAGTGACCAGCCTACAAACCAGTCGGGGATGCAACTTCTACATAGCTCGGCCGATGCTCTTAAGGCATTCTCTTGATAGGATGATCATCTGAGGGATTGGGCTGCGAGCGGCAACCATGGTTAAGCGGATCTGGGCCCGCCATCGAAGGGCCGTTCTTTCCTCTCTGTTTCTGCTTGTAGTGGGGCTCCTTCTTGCCCCCGCACCGTGGGCCCTGATCCTGGCTCTCGTGCCAGTGATACTAGTCTTCATCAATCCCCGTAATCGTGTCGCCAAGGGGCATGGCACTGCCCCTCCGAGCGGAGAGGCGCGGCAATTTTCAGATCCAGAGGTTCCGGCCCTCACCACTGCCGTAGTGGCTCAGCCTGAACTGGCACAGCCGGTCGCCACTCCCCCTGAGCCGAGTGGGCCGTTGATCGGCGGGGCGCTGCTGGCCAAGGTGAAAGAGCTTGGCAACCTGGGCAAATCGGAGATCGTCCGTGCCTGCGGTTATATCTCCCAGAAGATGGACGGCTCAGAGCGCCTGAACTTCACCGCCTTCTATGAAGCCCTGCTGGAAGCCAAAGGGCTGCAACTCTCACCTCCAGAGCCCGAGCCGTGCCCCGATCCACAAGGCGACGATGAAGAGGCACCTGATTACCGACTCACTGCAGCTACGGATGGCTCTCTGCTGTTCACAAACACCTACACACGGCTGTTCGACCTGCTTCCAGGGGATGAGTTCTCCATCAGGCTGGCAGCAAATACGATCATCCTGGCTCCGCTTGGCTCCGATGAAGACCTCGACGGCGAAGAACTGGCATCAGCCGATGTCGGAGGGCCATGGCCGGTCACAGTCGACAGTGAAAACAACATCCGAATTCCTGCAGATGCGCTGAGAGCTCTTGGAACCTCTCCTGGCCAACAATTCTTAGTTCGATTAGGCCGTAAGCGGATCCGACTCGAGTCCATTGGCCAGTCATTAACCTCTGATGAGATCGTTGGCCTCACGACAATTCAGAAGAGAGTCTTGGCAGAGTCGCCGACTACATCTTCTGGCATTCTGAACAGGCTCCTGAATGATTCTAATACTTACGTCCAGGCTGCAGCACGGCGAACCCTGGACTCCAAGGGTAATGGCCCCAGCATAACCTCAGCTGACACAACTGCTGGCGACAGTGGCGGCCTATCGCGTGACTGGAGCAGCCTTAATCACGATGATCTGGTTCTGAAGATTCAGAATACCGAACACATCCCACCCCAGATCCTGGAAAATCTGGCATCAAAAAATTACTGGCGTGTTCGCGAAGCTGTCGCTGTTCATCCCTGTACGCCGGAATCGCTACTCGAAAGACTGGCCGAGGATCCGGATTCAGACATTCAGGCCGCTCTCAAGCGCCGACATTTCCCCGCGCCATGGGGCCAGCTCACCCGAGATACTCTTCTTGGTCTGCTGCGCAAGCAGCCTGCCCCGGTAAGCATCCTGGCTGAATTGGCCCAATCGCAGAGTGGCTTTGTTCGGGCCGCTGCTGCGGCCAATCCAGCGGCCACCGCTGAAATTCTTGAATCCCTTGCTGGCGATTCGTTCAGTGACGTGCGACGAGCTGTTGCCTGTGCCGAGAACACTCCATCATCCGTAGTGGAAACCCTCGCCTTAGATGGCGATGCCCAGGTGAAGAGCGCAATCACCCTGAGGCGCCTGCCGGTGGAGTGGCGCCACCTCGATGAGGACGAGCGGATCGAGAAGCTGGCGGAGCCAACTGTGCCGCCTGAGGTGCTGGAGGTGCTCTCCCACTCCGGCAGCTGGACCGTTCGGCAGGCGGTGGCTCGCAACCGCTCGGTGGATGAGGCCATTCTCAGCCAACTGAAGGATGACGACGACTCGGATGTGGCGTCGGCGGCGCGGGATGGGTTGCTCAACCGCAAGCTGCCGGAGCAGTGGCGCCTGCTGGATGACGACGAACGCATTGAGCGGCTCAAGGAGGGACCGGTGCCGGTGGACGTTCTGGAACTGCTGGCCATCTCGGCTGACTGGCGCATCCGCCAGGCCGTGGCGCGGCATGAGGGAACGCCGGATGCGGTGCTCAATCAGCTGGCGAAGGACGACGATTCGGATGTGAAGCAGGCGATCGAGGACCGCCGCCTGCCGGTGGAGTGGCGCCACCTCGATGAGGACGAGCGGATCATTGCAATCCGCTCAACGTCAGTGACCTGCGAAGTTCTTGAGATTCTCTCCAGCTCACCTTCCTGGAGACTTCGCCAGGCGGTGGCTTCCACCACCCGAACACCCCTGGAGATTCTGCAAAGGCTGAGTCGTGATCGAGACTCTGACGTTCAGCGTGCAGCAACCGAGTCACTCGTTCAGTCACAACTCCCAGAGGAATGGAAACAACTCAGCGAAACCGAGAAGATCCTGCGCCTCACCAGCCAGCCGGCACCACCAGAAGTGCTGGAGCTCTTAGCGCAATCCAGTTCCAGAGAGATCCGCAATGCCGTTTCTCTAAATAAAAATTCTTCCGTAAAGATTCTGCTCGTCATGAAGGGGGATGCGTCTACCCGTATGCGGATTAATCGCCTGCTCAGTCGCTCATGGGCACTGCCTGATTCCGACTGGGAGGCGTGGCGACAAACCGCTGAATCCTGAACAACCCACTGGCCATCTGTTCACTTCATGAGTTATCATTTGAGCAGGTTCAGGCTCCTCCTAGCAATAACGCCCCGGTGCTTCGCCGGGGCAGCGTTCACGCCTCTCATCCACCATCGGCTGCCGATGTCACTCAGCGGCCCCGGCCTTCCCGGCCGGGAACGCTTCGCTGAGCCGACTGCAGGCAGTCACAACGCGTTCCCGGCCGGGAAGGCCGGGGCCGCCTACAGCGATCGACACCGATCTCAGCTGGATAGTAGGAAGAGCCTGCACCACCCCATCTCGTCAGCTGAATGCCAGCGAAAGCAGCGCCGACCCGCATTCGCCTCGCGGCACGCTTCCGTGTTGGTGAGCTGTTCGTTTGTTTTCTGATCCGCACCTGGGGTGATGACACTCGAGCGCTGATCAGGGTTGCCTCAGCATCACCCAATGGCCGTGATCCGCTCGGTGGTTGGGTGAATGGTCGATGGCGCGACCAATCCCATCTTCTGACGTATTGGGGGCCACCAAAGGCATCCACTGAGCTCTTGGATGCGCTGATCCAGGCCAGAGATGATGAACACCTCCTGTCTTTACGCATGCAGGAGGTGGTTGAGGCCTACCTGCTGAGTCAACTGGATACAGATACAGCTGGTGAAATCAGCTCGAAGTTGACGGAGCACCTCAAAAAAGTCAGTCTGAGCGATTTCGTGGACGGCGAGTCTGCTGATGCCTGGTCTGGTGATCTGGGTCTGGCCTCGGCGCAGAATCTCGCTGCGAAGCTGGCTGCCCAGATTCAACTCACGGCTGCAGACCACGAAGTCCTGCGGATCCTGCTCACCCAGGCTCCATTTCAGTTCGGCTATTGGGGTCCGCTCAAGGCCGTGCTCAAGCAGCTGGATCCTGCGCTGATGCCCCAGGAATTTGGCATGGCGCTGGCAAGGCTTTCAGAGCCTTCCAGAGCCATCAGCACCTCCGCAGAGGTGGAGGATCTGAGCTGGATGGAGGCGTTCACCGATATCCCCGGCGAACGCACCGAGCAGTACATGGCCAGACGCCTGAGGCGCCAGCTGGCAAAGATCGGCAGCAGCGATCCAGCTCTCTACACCTCGATCGCCGCCAGCCTGCTGCAGTGCTGGGACAGCGAGCTGGGCCCCTACAGCTACCTGCCGGCTTACGTGATGGGTGGCGGTCAGCCGGTGCTCAATGACACCGGGCGATTTGTGGCCCTTCCCCTGCTCCAGCCCATGCGCCGTGATGCCCATCCCGACGCCTGGGACAGGCATCGGGATCTGGTGCGGCACCTGTTGCCACAGCTGCAGGTCTCTGTGGAAACCTTCACCTTCGCCTCTCAGGTGCTGTTGGCAGCTGGCGAGCCCCTGCCTGAACTGCAGGCCAGCCAGCTGCTTCTGGCTCTCTGCAGTTCTGATCCGCGCCTTGTGGCCAGGGGCTGCGCAGTGCTGGCGGAGCAGCCCGATCAGTGGCCGTCCCTCAACGCTGACCATTGGCGGATCTTTCTTGCCCATGCGGAAGCAGACCCGCTCAGCCGGGTGCTTGAGGCGAAGAACGACCCTCAACTTGCTCCATTGCCCACGATCGTCTCGGCGGCGGCAGACCTGCTGGCCTCCATGAAGAGCTATCCGCTTCTCCAGGCCACGGAGCAACGGCGCAGTCAGCAGGTGTCCGAGTTCTACATCGCTGCCATCACGACCCACAGGCGATCCCTGCGCTTCTGTGCCGATTACCGCGCCACAGTCGCTGCCCTGCTCAGCCTGGGCAGCTCCTGCCGCTTTGCAGAACGCAGCAACCTCTGGACATCCCGGCTGAAGCAGATCGACAGCCATGAACTGCTGGATGCCTACCGACAGCTGGTAGTACAACCGACTGTCCCCCCAGACAACCTGACGGCCCTGGAAACCATGCTGCTGTCAGCGGAGCTGCACCAGTATCAGCTGCACCAACTCGTTCTCCAGGCCCTGGAGATCCCCGCATCCCGGGCGATGGTCCTGGGCTGGAAGCTGCTGGATCGCTGCGACAACACGGAGGATCCCCTGAATGCCATCTGGCAATGGCTCAGCAACAATGAAGCTCCTGAGTCGTTCACCCCCCAGGCCTGGCAGGAGCGGCGGGTGGATCTCCTGGCCGAACTGCTGTCCCGCAGCACGGACATCACCGCCAAGGTGCATGAACTTATCACTGGCGACACGTGGCAGATCAGCTCAGCCAGCATGGCCGGTCTGATGCTCCATTCACCCCCTTGTCTTCAGACCATCTGGCAGGCCCTCGCGGCAGAGGAATCTTCCGAATCGGCAGGGCTGAGAACCATCCTCGAGGAACAGCCGGCGCTGGCTCTCGCCGTCGGAGACGTACTTCAGCCTGACGACCTCGTGGTGGCCAGCCCATGGCAGCAGCAACTCCTGCTGCGCTACGTGCGTGCGCGCGACCGCGTCGGCTCTGATCTCTCCTTCGCGGTGGCGGCCGTCGCACTGGGGGAGCCGACCCTGCAGCGCGAATGCCTGGAACAGCTGATCCGCCATAACGCACTGGAATACTGCTGGCTCCGCCTGGCTGAGCTGGGCCTCCCCCAGCCACTTGCAACGATCCGGCTCTATCTGAGCGGCCTTGATGATCCCGCGGCCTTCACCGCTGCCGTGCTGGGCTGTATCGACAGCATCGTGCCGGCAGTGCGGGATCTAGGCCTTGAGCTGATCGTCTCCGGTGGAGAGCGAATCGAGCATGATCGCCTCTGGCCCGCCTTGAGCCAGTCTGATGATCCGGTGGTGCAGGCCCGTGTGGCAGAGGAGACCCTCCACCGCAGCTGGCCTGACGGGGATGGCTTTGCTGCCTTTGATCGACGACTGCTGGTCAGCAGGCGCACAAACCGTCGCGCCAAGGAGCTGGTGCAGGGGCGGCTGAGCGGCGAGCAGCTTCTGGCCCCTGAGCGGCGGGAAGCCCTTCTGGATCTCGCCCGTGGAGCCAATCGCCGTGATCGCGAATGGGCCCTGCGCCGCATCGCCGAGCTGGCGCTGGGGGGTGTTCCCTTTGATGGCGTGTTCGTTCAATCGGTCACGGCAGCAGACAGCACAGGAGGCATGAACTGATGGTCACCTACACCGGTCGCTATACCGCCTCCCATGCAGCGGTGAGCTCAGCCGCGAGCTCGGTGAGCTTCGGGGCTGATGTGTCTCAGAGCCCTGTCTACCTGGATGTGGAGGTGATTCCAGGTCAGGCCTTCGCCCGGCTGATGCTGGCCCTCGGACGGGTGGTGCGCATGCGCGACACCGCAGTGGCGAAGGATCACTCCGGCTATCAGGCCTGGGTGCAGGGTCAGTACATCAAGGAACTGGATGGCGAGATGCTGGCCAATGCCCGCCGCGTCACGGCCCTGCTCGAGAAACGGAAGCAGCTCGGCGGTCAGGTTGACGCCTTACAGGAGCGCATCAAGCCTTACACCAGATCCATCTCGGCCTACGAGGCGAGCGTGGGGAAGGCCCGGCGGCGCTTCTGGGACTGGCTCTACACCCACAACCGCGATGCCTGGTTCGTGCTCGACCCGATTGTGAGCGTGCAGCCTGATGCCACCTTCTTCGAGGCGTTTTCCCTCGATGAATCCACCTACGCCCGTGTCACCCTGCCCCACGCAGCCACCCGCGGCGACCAGCAGCCCGTGCTCGGCACGACCAACATCGACTTCGGCACAGGCCTCGAGCGGGAACTGGCGCGCACCCGCAGCTACCGCCCCCTGCATCTCAGCGTCGGCGCCGATGCGGTGAGCCTCGACACCGGCGTGTCCTCCACGGTGGAGAAGAAGATCGACCTGCCTGAATCCTGGGTTCGGGGCCTGGTGGAGGTTCAGGCCGCCCTGTCGCTGGCTCCGGTGGAGCTTCAGCTGCAGTCCTCCAGGTTCGCAGATGTGCTGGCGCGCCTGGATGCCAAGCGGGAACGGCAGGGGCCACGGGCCCTGGTGTTTGAACTCCAGCCCGGCCAGCCGGCCAGGGTTGTGGTGCAGCCGTGGGGGGATCAGTTCGTGATCGGCTCAGCGCCCTACGGCGGCAGCGAGGCACGAACCATCAAGGTATGGGGGCGTCGTCGCCTGCGGGTGTTGCGCGAGCTCTTGCCGTTGGTGTCCGTTCTCACCGTGCGGTTGGTGGATTCCGGCATGCCCTCGTTCTGGAGCGTTGCGCTGGAAGGTATCGGCCTCACGATCGGGCTGTCCGGTTGGACCGCCCAGGACTGGGCTGGCCGTGCCCGGTTTTCCGCCTTCACCCCAGCCGCTGGCGACGACGATGCCGACATCCAGCAGGCTGCCGAACTGCTGCAACAGCAGCATTGCCTTTCGGTGGACCAGCTGGCCCAGGCCTTGAACCGCACTCCGGCACAGGCCCGCGGCCTTCTCCAGCGGCTCTGCCTGGCAGGCTCGGCCATGTTTGACCCGGAGCGGAAGCTCTACCGCTGGAGAGCGCTGTTTCCCACCCTCCAGCTCAACACCGATCAGCCGGCCGGGCTGGAGGAGCGGAAGGGCGTGCAGCTGTTCCAGAACGGTGCCGTTGAGCTGCACACCGACACCATCACCGCCGAAGGGAGACAACTGGAGGCGGATGTCGATGCGAGTTCGCCGATGCTCCGCCGCGATGTGGATGGGCGGATCACCTATGCCCAGTGCGACTGCGCCCATTTCCGGCACAACAAGCTGCGCCTAGGGCCGTGCCGCCACATCGTCGCCCTCAGCCTGGCGGGGGGGCTCTGACGATGGCCAACACCGATGGAGTGCTTGACCCGCGCTGGCGCAAACGGATCGATGAGGTGGGCAAGAACGCCTTCGAGATCGAGGAGATGGTGCGCCTCGGCTTCCTCGATGCCGACGAACTGGAGAAACGGCTGAACGCCAACGGCCAGAGCTTCAAGGCCTACCAGAGTGCCCTTGCTGATCTGGCCGAAGCCTCGGCTGCGTTGTCAGCCACCAGCCGCGAAATCGAAGCGCTGGGTACGGTGGAAGCTGCACTGGCCGCCATCCGCAGCCGGCGCATCGCCCGGGTGAAGGAGGTCAGGGAGGAGCGGCGAGTCCGTAAGCAGGCGGAACGACAGCAGCGGGAGGAAGCCATCCGTCGCCAGCGCCGGGAAGTGCCCACGTTTCTAGGTCGCGGTGTCTCCAACCGACTGAACTACAGCGGCGGCAACGACGACATGATCAGCCAGCTGGGCTTACCCCGGCTGAACAGCTTCACCGACATCGCTTCTGCGCTGAGCCTCGAGCCCCAGCAGCTGCAATGGTTGGTGTACGAAAGGGGTGACAGCCGGGTGGATCACTACATCCGCTTCACCATCCCCAAGCGATCCGGTGGCAGTCGCCTGATCTCCCGGCCCAGGCCATCCCTGCAGCAAGCCCAGCAATGGATGCACGACAGCATCCTGCGCCGTCAACCGTTGCATCCGGCGGCCATGGCCTTCCGACCGGGGGTCTCGATCGTCGACAACGCCCGCCTGCACGTGGGCGCCAGGATTGTGGTGCGGCTTGACCTCAAGGAGTTCTTTCCCACCATCACCTTTGCCCGGGTGCGTGGGCTGTTCGAATCATTCGGCTACAACCCGGGAGTGGCCACGGTGCTGGCCCTGCTCTGCACGGACAGTCCCCGGGTGATGGTCCGCCTTGACGAACGCAGCCATGTGGTGCCGGTGGGGGAAAGGGCTCTGCCCCAAGGGGCATGTACCTCACCGACACTGGCCAATCTGGTGAGCCGCAGCCTGGATCGCCGCATTCAGGGCTATGCCTCCAAGGCGGGTTGGACCTACTCACGCTATGCCGATGATCTGGTGTTCTCGACCAACCAGGAAACCGCCTCACCCCACAGTCTGATCCGAGGCATCTGCGCAGTGATCACGGATGAAGGCTTCGTGGTGAATGGGGAGAAGACCCGGGTGATGCGGGCCCCAAATCGCCAGACCGTCACCGGACTGCTTGTGAATCGGGATGTCGGATTGACCCGAAGGGATCAGAGACGGATCCGTGCCTTCCTGCACAAATGCACCTGCCAGGGCCTTGAGGTGGTATCTGCAGAGATCGGCAAAGATGCCGAATCAGTGGCACGGGGCTATCTTGCCTATGTTCAGATGATATCGGCAGAAACGGCCCAAAAACTTCGGTCGCGCTGTGCCTGGCTTGACCAAATCTGAGCTATTTCATATAGCAACTCTTCTGGAATAAAAGCAGCAGTTTTTCTGTTTTCCCATGACTGCAAGACTTTGGTCGCTTGGGGTAAGGTCATGTGAGTCTCTCGCCTTATTACGCAAATTAATTCGTATTAATCTCAAGCTGGCAGAGGATGCCCGCCAGTTTGGTGCGCCTTCTCGACGCACATCCTGTCTTGGAGTGAATTTTCAGGGACTATAGGGAAGCGCCGTTCCTGTAGCTAGAAATTGATTTCGTTGTCAGATCCCCACATTGGCAGATTGAAGTCACGCGCAAGAAGATTGTCGAATTTATCGGCATTGCTGGATAGCGTCTTCAACATGTGCAGAAATTCTACTTGGTCTAAGCCGAGCGCCCTTCTTTTTGTAACCAAGACAACTCCGTGCTGCTCGCAAACGGCTAGACGGCAATCAGATAAGTGGTTGTTGAGATCCAAGAGGAGATGGAAAAGATTGAACAAATTTGAATCGCACGTGATCTCCTTGGGAAGCTTTACTAGAGGCGCTGTAATTTGCAGAGAGATTTCTCGATCTTCGGGGTCTTTTGCGGCTAGGTTGTTATCAAGATTGATGATGATCCGAGCACTTCCTTTCTTCTTGTTCCAGGTTATTTTGCCGTTTTCGGTCTTATCTGGCTCTGCGGGCAGTCCTAGCTTGCTGAAAACAGCCTTAACCACTTCGACATAGGCTTCTATGGAATCCGGTCGGATCAGCTGAGGAGAGCGCTCAATCTCCTTCAAGGCCTCACCGGCAGGCTTGTTAGGGTCTGGTTTCTCAGAAGTTTTTGTGGCGCCGTCCAGGAGCTGGCGGAATGCGGCGAATAGCATGGATTACCTATGTAATCTTCTAGTATAACTCACACGGGGGCATTGCCACAAGATCTTGAATGGACCCTCTGCCGACTCGATTGTCCTAGGTCCAGCCAACCCCACCCACCTTGGGACAGCTATGCAGTTTCTGCATGCCAGCCATGGCTGAACCCCTGCCGGCCCCCTCTGCCAGGAAAGATGACGCCTCTTCATTCCGACCACTTCCACCACCAGGGGGCTTGATGGAGCAGAGCAATGCGTCGCTACAGCGAGGCCGTCAAAGCTGACGTCAGAAGGCGGATGAGTCCGCCTCATCGGCAAAGCGTGGCCCACATCTCATCAGAGCTGGGGATCCACGTGATCACTCTCTACAAGTGGCGCAAGGCCTGGCGGCTGCAGGGGGAGGTGGTGCCTGACAGCTTCTTGAGCCGGGCGTTCTCCTTCTCCAGCTGAGTCAGCCGCCTGGCCTCCTCGGCCTGCATCCCGCCGTACTGCTGCCGCCAGCGGTGGTAGGTCGGCTGCGTCACCTCGATGACGCGGC
>Ga0194129_10009580_pt1 | contig 10811 bp, 7 predicted proteins | sample TA2KigCa35mmetaG_FD_150862 | JGI IMG/M metagenome (GOLD analysis project Ga0194129, IMG submission 150862) | Freshwater microbial communities from Lake Tanganyika, Tanzania - TA2015038 Kigoma Deep Cast 35m | ecosystem: Environmental > Aquatic > Freshwater > Lake | place: Tanzania: Lake...
CCCCAAAACCCCAAAACCCCTTATTGAATGTGATGAAATTTTCTTGAAATAAAATTAGTTCATCGCCAGCTGCAAAGGATACAGCCCAGCCCAGCGCCCCCCGGCCTGTCATCCCGCATGTACAAGGCTTTGCGCGGCGACTTCACAGATTCAAGCATAAGGGCGACGCAACCCGAATTGCCAAGACCGGCATAACAGTGCACGATCCACCCAGGAGAAAGCACGCGGTATTTATCGGCGCTAGTTTCCGAGCGCAAAACGCTCCCGCTGTCCAGTGTCTTGCCAAGGCCGTTTTCGAAGAAAAAGTGTCAATGCCCCTCGCCCATGCACCCTCAGCTCCCGCCTGCCCCCCGGAAGCGCCCCCGGACTACGATCTGGTGAGCCTAGCAACCGCGGCGGCCCCGACACGGTGCCAGTTTGTCCCGGGCCCTGGCAGTCTCATACCCGACTACTCATGCGCTGGCCCAGCTTTCGCGGCAGGCCCCATTTTTAATCAAAGAAGTTAAATGGCCTTTACTAAACCGGAGAGCTTTTAAAATCGACTGTGAAACCCCCCCTGGCTGCTCTGCTAATAGCGGGGGATGTCGGGGCGTTTTGAGCCTCAGCTGCTCCCTCCCGTACCAAAACATAGCCCGGCGATCCCTGCACCTCGCTGTTCAAAAAAAGCTGGGCGCTGCGATCGCTAGACCGGTCAAAATATTTCTAAAGATCGCCTGCGGCTTGCTGAATTCGACTGCCCCGCTTTTTTTAGATGGCAAGGTGCAGGCGCGCAAGCGCTACGTTTTGAAGCGGATGGGGGCAGCTGAGGCTCAAAACGCTTCGACATCCTTCTCTAATACCAGCGCCTAAAACCCCGCTTTTCTCGATGATCGCTGTTAAAACAATCAAGCGTTTTACTAAGCCCTCATCTTTAATCAACGAAGTTAAATGGGGCCTTTAATTAACCTACGAATTTGAAAATTGACTGAAAGACCGCCTGGCCGAAGTTGCTAGAAACGGAGGATGTCGAAGCGTTTTGAACCTCAGCTGCTCCCCCCCGTACCAAAGCATAGCCCGGCGATCTCCGCACCTCGCTGTTCAAAAAAAGCTGGGCGCTGCGACTGCGAGACTGGTCAAAATATTCAAAAAGATCGCCTGTGGCTTGCTAAATTCGACTGCCCCGCTTTTTTTGAACAGCGAGGTGCAGGCGTGCAAGCGCTACGTTTTGAAGCGGATGGGGGCAGCTGAGGTGCAAAACGCTCACACATCCTTCGCTAATACCAGCGCCGACAAAAGCCTCTTTTCTCGATGATCGCTGTTAAAACAATCAAGCGTTTTACTAAGCCCTCATCAAATTTAAATTAACCTACAAATTTGAAAATTGACCGAAAGACCGCCTGGCCGAAGTTGCTAGAAACGGAGGATGTCGAAGCGTTTTGAGCCTCAGCTACTCCCCCCCGTACCAAAGCATAGCCCGGCGATCCCCGCACCTCGCAGTTCAAAAAAAACTGGGCGCTGCGATTGCTAGACCGGTCAAAACAACCAAAAAGATCGCCTGCGGCTCCCTGACTTCGACTGCCGCGCTTTTTTCGGATGGCGAGGCGCAGGGATGCAAGGGCTACGTTTTGAAGTGGATGGGGGCAGCTGGCTTGCAAAACGCTCACACATCCTTCGCCAATAGCAGCACCTGAAAAGCCCCCGTTTTGATGATCGCCGTTAAAACAATCAAGCCTTTAGTAAACTAAAACGACTCCAAATCGACTGTGAAACCCCCTGGCTGCTCTACTAATAGCGCAGGATGTCGGGGCGTTTTGAGCCTCAGCTGCTCTCATTCGCACCAACGTGTAGCCCTTGCATCGCTGCACCTTACAGCCCAAAAAAAGTGGGGCGTTAAAAAACTGCTGAAACTGCCTTTAAAAAAGAATAGACCCCTTGATTCCTCTTTTCAAAAGAATTGACCCCCCTTGATTCTTGAAAAACAAAAGAATTGACCCCCCTTGATTCCTGACCTTCCCTTGAAAAAATGTCAGTATCAGCGATGAGGACAAGAAAGGTACGCCCAGATAGCCCTCGCAAGCCTCATCCCGACGGTGCACTCGGCTGCACATGAGCTGGCCCAGGCGCGAAGTAATTGCCAGAAAACTGCTAACGTTTTTAAAGAATTTGAACCTTAATTCTTGTACAAAAAAGAATTGACAAACCTTGATTCCTGACCCAAAAAAGAATTGACCCCCTTGATTCCTGACCTCGAACAAATGCCAGCATCGGCCCCCATGACAACAAAGGTACGCCTTGATAGCCCTTGCAAGCCTCACCCCGAAGGTGTGCTTGGCTGCACATGTGCTGGCTCAGGCGCGAAGTCATTCTCAGTTTTTCCTTCACAAAACGAATCGCCAACACAATTATCCATATCTCGAAAACAACGAAGCCCCGCAAATTCAAACGGCCAGAGCGCGGGCAAGCACCTCGGACGAGCAGCCGAGCCGGGGCGGGCTGCTGGCATCACGCCTAGATCGCCTCCCACGGAGCGAGGGCAGCCAAGCGGGCGCCGAACGACGAGTAGCCCCCACCCCAGAGCCCGGCCGAGCAAGCAGAATCAAAGTAAGCGGCCTATTAGTTTTAAAATCAGCAGGCGAGATGAAAAAATGGTGCAGTGGCTGTGGCAAGGACGTCGATGCAAAAAACTTCCCCCGACACTGTGCAAGAAAACATAGAGTGGCCAGGACGTCGGCAAGACTTGGCAGCCAGAGCCACCATGCGGGCGATGGACGAGGCAGGTTAGAGCTCGTCGAGTCGCCTATCAGAGCCCCACTTGTTCTGAGCGAGACGCTAGAGTACCAAACGGAGGAAAAGGTCCAGGTCTAACAATCACGCGGCTCCGTACCAGGTAAGTTATAATTAAAAAAGATGGACTCGTTAGAGTAAAAAGATTACGGTCTGGAGAATCCGAAAGGGGCAAACAACTGCGCTGTCATTGCAGTCATCCGGCTGCTTCTGACTCCCATCTACTAAGAGGCCCTCTCGGGGCTGCTCACCAAAGCTGCACCGCAACTAACACGGGTACAGGAATTGCTGCAGCAGCTGCTTGAGGAAATCCGCAACAGAAGGGCCTCAGGCGAAAAGCGGCCTATCGTTTCAGTCGATCCGTTGCGGCAGGAGCTCTTCCCGGGAGACTGGCCCCTAGACGCCCAAGAAACTTTGAACAAGCTGTTGAAAGCGCTGCAACTCGAACACCCTATGCAAGCGGAGCCCTGCGAGATCTGTAAAGCCGTATATGAGTTTGACTTCTTAAATTTGTTCTAGGACGAGGTGATGCAGCAAAAGCAGTCTGAACTGCTCCGATACAAAAAACTAGACTGCGCTAATTGTGGTAACAACACGGTCGCCCTCAAAGCCGCACCCAAGCACTTCCGGGTCCAGGTGCACCTGCCTCAGACCAGTAAATACGCCCTGCGCGGCGCGCTGCTCTCTCGAGTACCCTTGCGCTGCACGTTGCAGGGTGTGTTTAAAACCGGCAGCACCCAATACGAGCTGAGGTGCCTCTTCGTCCTCACTCCGGGGCACCACACGGTTTGGATCCGGTAGCAGCAAGGCTGGGTCTTGTACGACGACGAGAAAGTGCCGCCTGCCCCCGAGCCAGACTGGTGCAAGGTCGCCAACAATGTGATCGCCTCAGACGCCATCCCTACACTGCTGGTTTACGAACGAGCGGTTGACCAGAAAAAGCAGGTGGAGAAGACACGTCAGTCCGCTGCCTGGAGTCTCTTTCGGAGTGATTGTGAACTGAGGGACCGGACTATGCAAGACGCCAATGGAGGACCCCTGGAAACCTCTGAGGAGTAAGGACACTGGAATTCCTCTAACATTCCACCGCTTTTGGCTGCGTAACCCCGAAAGGGAAAGATGAAGGGCACCAAATAGAACACACCAAAGCCAAAAGCTCCAACTCGACGGTCTACAACCGAGCTAACACAGGCAGAGGCGGTGACAGCTGCCACCTCCGTCTCCAAGGCTGATCCTGTGACACAACAAGAAAACTTGATCGAGCCAGACAACAACCAAAAGACGGAGAAAACTGGCAGAAAAACAAACGCTTTGGTTGCTCTGATGGAGGGATACTGCAGTTCCAAAATGGAAGTGGACGAGCTGGAGAACACGGTGCTGGAGAATGCTTTGAACGCAGTGGCGCCTCGCGATGGCACCCAGCAGAGCTTGGCCGGTGATGTGTCGGGCGTGGATCGACTAGCTAGCACGACTGTGGAGGCGAGCCGCACAGAGGCCGAGTTCGTAGTCGCCGACGAATACGAGCGTTGGTGCCGCGAAGCACAGCACTATAGGTGTCTGAAGTGCCTGCGCGCGCTCTCGAACATGCAGGAGGTCCAGGCGCACGATGCCGTGTGTCCGCAGAAAAACAATTAGATGTGCAAATGCGGCGGCTTGATCCCAATGGAGCAGTTCCAAGCTCACTACATCGACTGCCCTCAGGTTTGGTTACGCTGCGAGCGGTGCAATGCGTAATTCTGGCGAAGAGAGCTCCACGGGCACGAGTGCTCCCAGAGCAACGCCGACAACAGCAACGGGAAGAAGAGGGACTTCAAGTAAGCGTAGATGAAGTTGTTATCGTATAAACGGGTTTGAGTTTTGAAAATTCTTAAATAAATGATTAACGCAGTTCTTCTTGGCCGTGGCCTTGGTCGGGCGGGCGATGTTGGGGTTGTTGGGGCGCATCAGCCCAGAGATGATGCCGCCAGTGATCTCCTCCCGGGCCCCATCTGCGGAAGGAGCGCTGGCGCCCAAGCGGCCCGCGGCCGCCCTAACTTATGCTACGCCTGCTTTTTGTCCTTGCTGCGCTCACTCGGCGCCGGCCTCGGGATTACTGACCTGCTCGAGCAGGCCCTTGATGTAGCGGCGGTTGTTCAGGAGGCTCGCCCTGCGCTGCCTCTCCGCGCTCACGCCGCCGAGCACCTGGCGTATCAGGCGATGAAATTCAGCAGCCGTGCCCAGCTTCCCGTGGAGCAGCAGCGCCCTCGCCACTCCATCCTTCAGCTCCTTCCACAGGCGTTCGATCCTACGCAGCATGAACCAAGGCGGCACTTACGAGTTGAATTGAGGCGAGTAGCCGGGCGTCCTCAGGTACACGAAGTTATTCGCTGCCATAAAGGCACTGCCGGCCTTCCCCTTGTGCGCCTGATGCCCATCGGCTACGACGTAGATCCGCTCGCCACTGCGGCCTATCAGCTGCCTCCGGGCTTGCTCGAGCAGCTCGCTGAAACCTTCGGGGGTCGTCCTGTCCCCTAGCGTGAAGACGGCTCGCTTCAAGCAGGTGCCGATCGCGCCGTATACGGTGACTCCTTCGCCGCGAGTGTTCTGGATCGGCAGGTGGATGATCTCGTGCTTGGGGGCCCAAGTCTTGTTCAGGCGTTTCCAGGTGTGGAAGGACGCCTCGTCTACGTAGATGAGGGGCTTGTCGCTCTCGATGATCGGCTGCAGCCTCTGCGCGTACTCCCGGCGCTCCTGCTCCGTGACTTTCCAGCCGTTGTAGTGCATGTAGTTCGTGGCGCGGTAGCTGATGCCGTGGCGCAGGTACACGGCGCGCAGCACGTCCCTGCTGCAGGCCACTTGCTTCTCCAGCTGCAGCTGCCCGACCCGCCACTTCAACGGCATGCCGGCCCACCTTTGCAGTGTCTCCTTGCTGGTCAAGTACTCTTCGATGGCAGGCGAGCACGCCCTTCTGGGAGAGCCCTTGTAGTGGTTGAGCATTTGGTGGCCGTCGCGGACGAACTTGCGCAGGATGTAGACCACCGTGGGCCGCAGCATCCTCGCTTCCCTCGCCACCTCCGTGTAGCCCAGCCTCACGGTGCTGAAGTCCGTCAGCGAGCCGTAGCGCAGGAGCACGCACAGCCAGTGGTGCAGCTGACCGATCTTCGGCCTGAAAAGCGTCTTCGTGGCCAGCTTGGTGTCCCGCTTGCGCTGCCGCGGCGCTGGCTGCGGCTTTGGCAGTTCGTGCTCGGCCAGGCCGGAGCCCAGGAGCTCCTGCAGCTGGACGAGGCCAGGCCGCCTGCCGGGGTGCTCTTAAAGCGCACGATAGCGCGTCGCCCGTGGTGCCATGATAAAACAATTATTGCCATCGTTCCGCAGCTCAGCAATAGCGGTCTAGCTTGCCGTAATCACAACTTTGATAAGTTCTAGGGGCTAGCTGTCTTGGTACGTGTGTCTGTAGATTACGTTTTTTGCATCTGTTTGTAAACCCGCTGAGATTTTCTCCAATTTTATTTTACTTTAACAGCTTGCCGGTACTACAACAGTAAGCTGTAGCGTAGTCAGCCATAGCATCGGTGCTGACCATTTTCAAATTGGATTCTTTAACTTTGAAACAGTGAAAAACCTGATGGGTGCATTCGATCTCTGGTAAGTCATGTCTGAACTTATTGCAGTCAGAACTCATACTATAAATCAGCAGACTGATTTTGCGCTCGTGGCTTAGCTTGCACAATTCGCCGCTGTTTCGCTTTGAACATTTTTATAAGGCTAGCTAATTTATAGCTGTATTGGGCAGAGGGCGGCTGAGTAAGCTAAAACTCGTTATTAAATACCTCGTAGTCATAGCTGTGGGGGTAAAAAGCCAATATATTTGTTTTCCACCTGGCTATCTCTTTGTGCCTAATAGCTTCCTTGCAGGTGTTTTAGATACTTTGCAGCACTTTAAAAGCAGTGATTAAATACTGGGATGACTTATCGCACTCGATGAGCCTGTGACCGCTTACTTGAAAGTCGAAGTAGGGTTCATTATCAGGCTTGAAGTTTTAGCTTCCCGAGTTCATAGGTTCATGAATTGGGTAACCGCTTCGCTGCCTTATATCTTCTGCATAAATTGCGCTGATGGTTTATGTGTACATGGCGATTTCTCTCTCCATGTGTTCACTGATTCTTGCTTCTGTGTTGTCAGCATCACTTAACTCTAATTGGTTCAAGTTGATGAATACTGGTTTGTCCGGTGCCTAAGATTTCGGTTTTTGCAGTATGTCTGTTGGTAGCCAACCTGCTAGATGGCGGTTGCCCAAGACTATGAAGTTGTCGACATGGCCATATTTGAGTAGTTTGTCGTCGTCGTTTAGTGATTCGGCTAAGATATCTCTGAGGAGTCTCGCTTCCCTGTTAGAAAGGAGTTTTACCAGTGGAAGTCAATCCGAGGCTAGGTGCCTCATAAGAGAGATTATTAGATGTTTGTGTTTCAGGTGTACTGCGGCTCTAATATATGTGACGCGGTCCGCTCCTAATAATACCTCTGTTGGTTGATTCTGAGGGTTTTTGATTTTGGCCAGAAGCTTGTTTACTTTAAGATCATTCTTGACTCCCTTTGCAAGAAGCTTCATATCAGCTTTGGACATTCTGTATTCCGGATTGTAACGTTTTACCTGCTCGAGTACCTCCTTTTCTTGAGCTTTCTTTTTAATGTTTTCTTTCATCAGTTTCACAGCGTCCGCCATATCGGTAGCATCTCCGTGCTCCAGCTTGATATAGTGGCCTTACTCAACTGATTGGGCTATTTTCTGCATCGTCGCGTTCGCAGCCGACATCTTGTAAGCTATTTCTGTCGGGGATAGTGAGTGTAGGTTTATCCCGTTTTTTCTGAAAATATCTGACCAGTTTGTGACTGGCCCAAGGGTTGTGATGCAGTGAATGGAAATCCTTATTAGGAATAAGCTTGGAGTGAGCTTCTGCGTGCATTCTTCTAACTCTGAGTCTTAACTTGATGAACATTTTCTTTCTCTGGACGCAATCATAGGCCGCGGCAATATCAATTGCAACCCAGAGAGGCCTTCTAAGTAGAGGCTTGTTATCGTATTCTCTCATCTGTTAAAGTACGTGAGCCACATTCCAGCTGCAACTTCTTCCATGTTAGAAGCCCGCCTGATACTGGTCCAATTAAAAGAAAGGATTTTTGGTCGACCTTGCATGTATTACAGGAATTTTCATCGGCTGCAAGGGATTTGTCCAAAAGGTATCCCTAAACAAAAGATCCATTTTTAAATTTTAGTGTTGTGCAAACGGTTTGAAGTCACCCTAAGGGTACGGCCAGAGTGTCGGTACCGTGGCAGACCACAACCCATCAGAATCTTTGTAATTGTCTCTTATAGTTGTCGCGACTTTTGATTTGGTCTTCAATGCGGATTTTGCTGTTGCAGCTTTGCCCTCGAGCGATTTACCCGCTTCAGAAACCCCGTTCCCCAGAACTGCTTCCGGTCTCAATTGACTCGAGGCTATCCGACATTTGTCTTTGCTCAGCAGAGTTCACAGCGCTGGCTAGCTTAAGGGTCAGGGAAATCCGGGCTGTGCGACCTCAGCGCTAGAGGCGTCGGACGAGCAGGCTGCGGCGTCTCTTGCATCACAGTGCAGGCTTCATCAGGGCTCGATTCGTTTTTGGGCTTGGAAGCGCTCGATTCCAATGGCCAGTTCTTTTCGAATGAACCGGGGGCGGCTCGATTCGATTTTCAGCAGACTTGTTCCGTGTTCCGTATGCTCGAAATGCGCTCCCAAGCTTGTCACAGGCGCTTACCCGTATTTTTCGATCCATCGCCGCTTCAGCTACGTCGCCAGGCGTACGGCAGGCTTCGGACCCAGTTGCTGTTTGGCAAAGATGGCGGCGAAATTATTACAATTAAATCCGGCCCCTTTCACTTTATGCGGCAGCAGAACGTGTCGGTGCTCAGCGACCGCCAGGTCCAGAGCCTCCAGGACCTCGCCAACTCCTGCAAGTCGGTCGCACATCTGCGCGAATACGCTTCCAGGGCTGGCTACCATGTCCCCGCGCTGAAGTCGAAGATGTGCGACTTGCAGTACCTCCACGCCGTGATGGAAAAGCGAGTGTACTGCCTGAAGACTGAGAACATTAGGATCAAGAACTGCCCGAGGCCGCCGGCGCCCAAAGTGCTGCTGCGGCTGCTGCTGGCCGCCGCTGAAGAGGACGGCCTGGACCTCGGCATCCGCCAGAACAAACCGCCCGACGCGCGCTGGATGCTCGAAGTCCTCTCGACGATGCGGCCGGGCCTCTACATCTTCGACAAGGGCTACGTGCCGGACGCGGCCGACAGGGGGCTCCGCAACGACGCGGCGCAGCAGGTTGACAACAGCGACGGCTTCTGGACGGGGCAGCCGCGGCTCGGCGAGATCGGCAGGGCAGCCAAGAGCCACTTCTCGGTGCTGAACCGGCTGCTGGGCGGCGACTCGATCGAGCTTAAGATCAGGCAGCTCCAAGAGCGGAGAGAGCGCTTCAACGCGCTGCAGGACGAGCGGCTCGCGGCGCTCGAGATCAAGCGCAGCCTGAAGGGGCAGAAGCAGCGTTCTGCGCAGGAACTGGAGCTCCGCGAGGAAGCGATGCGGCAGCGTGAGCAGCAGCTGCGGGAGCGCGAGAGGCTCTAGCAGCAGAACACGGAGAACGAGCGCAATCAGCTGTTCCAGCAGCTGCAGCAGCAGTACAACAGCGAGGTGGAACAGCGGGTCAACGAGATCTTGGTCCAGAGGGGGCTGCAGCCGAACGTCATCCGCAACCAGCAGGAGTATCAGGAGCCGGAGCCGGTGATCAGAGCGTTCCAGGCGGCCGCGGCCAGCTCGGGCTCTGGCGACGAGGAGGAGCAGAAGGACCAGGTCGGCGACAACGAGCAGTCCATGGACGGCATTGTCCTCAACAGCGCGATCAGCGGGCTGCGTCTGCAGGCTTCCGCCAGCAGCGTCAAGACCCGGTCGCATTACAAAAAGAAAGCCCAGAGCAAAAAGAGCTGAGCGAGCCTTGGCGTGACGGCGAGGTGGCGAAAACTTATTTTAGCCTTTAAAGCAGATCAGTTGCTGCAGTATTTAAAGAGATTAGTTGCTGAACTCTATTTCACTCTGCATCACTAATTCCTACTCAAAAATCTCGCATCTTTTTAACCTCTTCTTTAGTCATGTTTGACCAGATTTATTTAGCCTGTTGTAAGAAAATTCCCTTGTGACACTTAGTTTCTTTTCTAATTTATAACAAAACTGGCATGTCGCAATTAATTTTTGTGTTTCCCCCTTACTCCTGGAAGTGCTGTGTTAGGTTTGACTTATTAGTTGTATTGAAATAGGAGCTGCTTGTGGAGATCCTTGATTGAGTTGAGTTACTGGAAAGTATCTTGATCATTCTAGCTCAATTGATTAATCCTGAACTGACTCAGATCAGATTCTTTGGTTACTATTGGCCTGGCTGACTCTTAGATCATAATACGTAAGTGTTCAGCTTCTGCCTTACGTTGGCCGTTTTCTTCGTATTTTTGCAAAAGAGCGGGTGACTTCAAATCTTGGACCGTTTTTTTAAGTATATTGATAGTATGCTGTTAATTATACGCCTTTTGCTTCCAGGATTCACACTCTTCCTACGCGGTTTTCAAATTTTGCTTGCTTTTTTTTGCTTTTTCTCTAAGTTTTTCACATTTCTCGCTGAGGTTGATTGATTCATTCCTCAAGAAAGAAATAGTTTACTCGAGAATGAGGACCTTTTCTGACTTTTTGACATTCAAATAAAATTCAGAAGACTTCTTTTTGAATTGGAGCAGTTCAAATTAGACTTTCATCATGTGGTCCTTGTAAGAAGAGACAAAGTCAGCCTCCTGCTTCTACAAAAGCTTTGTCGTGAAGTTGTCAAAATCATTTATTAGGTCGTTTATATTTGACTCAGCAATTTTGATAGCCGTAATTCGTCTTTCCTAGATATCATCAATGGCTTCATTCGGATCAGAGGAATTTTCTTGGGGCAGCATTTTTAATTTAAAATAATTACGATGAAATCAGTTTGGGGTTTTGGGGTTTTGGGG
>Ga0194129_10009581_pt1 | contig 10811 bp, 10 predicted proteins | sample TA2KigCa35mmetaG_FD_150862 | JGI IMG/M metagenome (GOLD analysis project Ga0194129, IMG submission 150862) | Freshwater microbial communities from Lake Tanganyika, Tanzania - TA2015038 Kigoma Deep Cast 35m | ecosystem: Environmental > Aquatic > Freshwater > Lake | place: Tanzania: Lake...
CTCACCTTGGCTGAATGTGCGCTTCTAGCAGGTCTTCCTAAAGCACCGTCGAATTACAATCCATTTAATAATCCCAAACGCGCGATTCAGCGCCAACGCGAAGTCTTAAAAAATATGTTGCGTTATGAGTTTATTGATCAAAAAGCTTTTGAAGAAGCGATGAATCAAACAATGCATTTCAAGGAGTCAAGACAATCCAGAGACTTGATGGCTGATCACGCCTCTGAAATGGTAAGACAAACACTTTACGATCAGTATCAAGAGAATATCTATACGAGTGGCATCAAAGTCTTCACCACCATTAAAAAAGCGAATCAAGAAGCGGCTAATGAAGCGGTATTAAGAGGTATCTTAGATTACGATCGTCGCCACGAATATAGAGGCCCTGAAAAAATCATCGATTTAGAGGGTAAAAAATTTGAAGATCAAAAAACGAAAATCGTCGATACACTCGATGGCCTCGAGGAATATAACGGATTTATTCCAGCAGTCGTTATAAAGGCTGATGCCAAATACGTGCAAGCCTTCACTAAAAAGGGTGACATGATAGACATCAAAGGCGATAACTTGGTACTCATTCAAAAAACATTGAGTGACAAAGATCCTAAAAAAAGAAAAGTTAACCCTGGTGCTGTGATTCGTGTCATTCAAAAAAATAAGCAATGGGAAGTGGTGCAACTCCCTAAAGTCGAGGCCTCTTTAGTTTCAATGGATCCACAAACAGGAGCCATTACAGCACTCGTCGGTGGTTTTGATTTTAATCGCAATAAATATAATCACGTCACGCAAGCCAAGCGTCAGCCTGGTTCCACCTTTAAACCGTTCATTTATTCTGCGGCACTAGAAAAAGGGATTACCCCTGCAACGATCATCAATGACGCACCGCTTCATTTCTCAGCTTTGGAAACAGGGAGCGGGATGGACTGGGATCCACAAAACTATGATGGTGACTTTGATGGTCATATCAGACTGAGAAATGGTTTGGCTAAATCTAAAAACTTGGTCGCCATTCGTGTTTTAAAAGCGATTGGTCCAGCTTATGCGCAAGACTATGCGAAGCGTTTTGGTTTTGATCCCGCCAATCACCCAGCCTATTTATCAATGGCTTTAGGTGTGGGCTCTGCCACACTGATGGAAATGGTCACCGCTTATGGCGTATTCGCGAATGGTGGCTACCTTAAAAAACCTTACCTCATTGAAAAGATGGTCGATAGTCAAGGTAAGGTGATCGACCAAACCAATGCGATGTTTCAAAATGAAGAAACACCTCGCATCATTGATCCCAGAAACGCATTTATTATGACAACACTCCTACAAGACGTTGTAAACAAAGGGACGGCTCAAAAAGCGAAAGCATTGGGTCGCTCTGATATTGCAGGTAAAACAGGTACAACTAATAATCAAGTGGACGCTTGGTTTGCAGGGTATACGTCTTCTCAGGTCGCTATCGCATGGATTGGATTCGACCAACCTAAAACGCTAGGTAAGGACGAAACCGGTTCTCAGGCTGCATTACCTATCTGGATTAAATATATGCAAACGGCATTAAAAGATGTGCCTGTGCAAAATTACAACATGCCTGATGGCGTTATCATTCAAAAAATTAAATCAAATACAGGAACCCCCGCAAATGAAGATGAAGAAGGTGTGAATGATTATTTCTATTCAGAGTTTCCGCCGCATAATGAAATCCAACTCCTCAACTAATTTATAAATTAAAAAGTGTTTCATATGGCAAGACAAAGTAAACACCTACGGTTCCAAGTGGCCCACAAAGCCGCTCAAATGATGGCTGAAGAAGGTATCAGCGATTACGCATTTGCAAAACGTAAAGCCGCTAAATTTTTTAGGCTTGATGATGGGGACGCTTTACCTTCGAATGAGGAAATTAATGATGCGATTAAAGAACATCAAGCCATTTTTTTTGATAAAGAACATAAGGAGCGTCTTAAAGTATTAAGGCTTGAAGCATTAAGTCTCATGAAAAAATTAAATGCATTTAATCCACATTTAACAGGCGGTGCATTAGATGGCACTGTGGGTCGATATCCAACGCTCCATATTCAACTTTATGCTGACTCGATGAAGGAAGTAGAATTTTTTTTACTTAATCACAATATTAAATACGAAACACGCGATCGAAAATCTAGCACCAAAGATCCGATGCAAGACAAAAAAATTACTCCGATATTAAAACTTGAAGGCTCCATAGGACCGATTGAACTTTTAATTTATCACATTGATGATTTAAAAATAAATAAACCAAAAATATCCACAAAAGATCTAGAGAGTTTATTAAACTAAACCCATTTTTTTTGCTTCTTCAAGCATATCGGCTTTTCTTTTTTGCCCCTTAAAATGCAATACAAAGGGTTGAGATTTTTCATCTGCCCTGTCAGGGAGACAAGCAAAACTACTTTCGTCCACTTCTGATAGTTTAAATTTAATGCTTTGAGATAAAATTCTTAAGGCCTCTTGATCTCCATACCAAAAATGAAATTTTTTATCCAGAGATTGTAATATTTTTGCAGCATCCTTCCATATTTTTGAAGATGAAGTCGCAGTAAAACAGGCCAAAAAAGGATAAATTTCACCGAAGGTTTTACCTTTATACTCTGATAGATTCATACCCATAAAATTGTGATTAATCAAATCATCATTGCCAAAAGTTCTTCTACAAAGCAGTCCATCATAATTTTTTAAAAGATTAGTTTCAAATTTTCTAACGACTAGCATATCCGTATCCAAATATATACCTGAGGTCTGTAAATCTAGATTAGCAAAGGATTCTAATCTAAATGTCATTAAATTATTAATGTCTCCATTATATCTAAAAACTTGATCAACCCCTTTGACCTCTTCAGTAATTAAGTCACTACATTGAATTATTGTAGCGCTTGGAAAAAATTTTCTAATAGATTGGACTAAAAAATACGGCCTAATATCTAATCCAACATGTAAAAAAATAAATTTCATTAAAAATTCTATCTATAGTATTTTATTAAAATAAATTATTTTTCCATGCCGCTATTCATCCTCTCGTAAGAGGCATGCCAAACTTCTGACATATCTGAATTTGAATACTCTCTAAAACAAGGTGTTCCTAGTGTGTAATGAATTAATTTTGCTTGTAAATTTTTTGAATACTCTATGGCCAACCAATTCCACTCGATAGGTAAGACTCCAATATCGTCATCATCTAACCATGAGAATCGATGTAAATATTTTCCAGTCTGTTTCGCAATAAATTCTGGGGTGAGAATTCTATGTTTAGGATGACTACAATTCCATAAAATGAGACTTGACCAATTTTTTCTTGGATAATTTTCATTCTTATTGCCGAGATACTTTTGCTTAGCTTTCGTCTTGTAATCATGCTTAACAACAAGAATTGCTTTTGATTCATCTTTCAAATTCCAAAGCTCTTTTATGTCCGTTTGGCAGATCATGTCACCATCAGCAAATATAGCCCAACCACTAAAATTTTTTAAATAGGGGGTTAAGAAACGAGAATAAATAAAATCATTACTTTTATCAGTATGCGTCTCTTTGTAATCCTTGAGAGAATTAATTGCTAGAGGTATAAAACACACAGGGAGCGAAGTTTTTTCAATAATACTTTGGGTGAAGGTATGATAAGCCACTGCTTCTCTTTGATCAAACCCCACTACTATATTAATAATGTCATCCATAAGAAAACTCCTTTAAAATCTTTTCATAAACGTCTTTTAAGGATTTTTTCCAATCACCATTACTTAACTGATTAAAAATTTGCACGGATGGATACCATATTGACCTGCTATGTTTATCATGCCAGTACCAGAGCTTGCCTTTATCATGTGGAACCAATAAGAATGTTTTTTTACCCAACGATCCTGAAATATGAACTGTAACATTACTTGAGGTTACTACAAAATCGCAAGCATCAACTAAAGAGAATAGGCTATCAATGTCATTAAATAGATCTACATCCTTTAAATTGATAATATCCATTTTACATTGATCTCTTAAAAATTGAATTTCATCATCAGTCGCTTCATATTGTAAATTTACAAATCTAGTGTTCGGGAGTAAAGATAATGCAGCAAAATTCTCTAGTCCAATACTTTTATTAAATCCAATTTGTTCATTTCCACTTTTCCATGCAAGACCGCAAATTTGCTGCGAAGATTCATTTTTTAGAATTTTTCTGAAGTTGATTTTTTTTTCCTGATCAGATTCAAGAAATCTGAATTTCTGATTCTTAAATGCTTCAATATTCTTTCTTAGAAAACCAGGTAAACTCGCAATACCAAATCCTGAGTCAAATGAAGATAGATCTGGGCGATTCTTTTTACTTACAATTTTTATATAATTAAAAGATCTTTTAAATACTGACAATAACCTCTCATCAGTTTCAAGAAAAATTTCATAATTTTTATTATCTAATTCATACAGTAAACTTGCATACAAAATTTTGTCGCCTATACCCTGCTCTTCACATAAAAAAATTCTTCCTAACTCGTTAATATTTTTTAAAAGATAAGTTTGACTAATATTTTCTTTTTTTGATTCAGGACTCCCCCAGCGATATTCATAATTTTTCCAACCCGAATTAAAGTTACAAAATCTGAGGTTGATAATTGCTTTATTTAAATAGGCCTCATGCATGCTAGGATCTAATTCAATGGCTTTATCATAAAGAGAAATAGCATCTTCAAAAAGTTTAAGGTTTGCCAGGGTTGCAGCTTTATTTCGCCAGGCTTCTGCATAACCAGGATTTAAGGCGATTGCTTTGTCATAATGGATAATTGCTTCCTCAGAGCGCTTCATTTCATTAAAAGTTGTACCTAAATTATTAAAAGCTTCTGCATAGTGAGGATTTATAGCGATTGCTTTGTCATAGTTGTTGATTGCTTCCTTATAACGGTTGAGTCTAACTAAAGCCGAGCCTTTATTATTAAAGACTTCTGCGTAGTTCGGATTTAAGGCGATTGCTTTGTCATAATGGATAATTGCTTCCTCATAGCGCTTCATTTCATTAAAAGTTGTACCTAAATTATTAAAAGCTTCTGCATAGTGAGGATTTATAGCAATTGCTTTTTCGAAATTTATAATCGCATCATTATATTTTTTTAACTTTAGAAGCATGGAGGCTTTGTTATAAAAAGCCTCAACAAAATTAGGATTGATAAGTATTACCTGATCTAAATTTTTAAGGGCTTCATCATAGCGATTAAGTTTTCCTAAAATAATAGCCCGAAAATTAATAGCATCAACATATTGAGGGTCTAATTGTATAGCTTTATCAAGATCTGATAAGGCATCCTTATGCCGATTGACTAGATCAAAGGTCAAACTTCTATTAAAAAAAAGTGGTGGAAAGTTTGCATTCAATTTTATTGCAAGATCGTAATTTTTCAGTGCATTCTCATACCGGAAAAGCTCTGATTGAGTGGTTGCAATTTCATTTAAAATTTCAAAATTATTTTTATCAAGTGACAAAGCATAGTTTAAATCATCCAGTGCCTCATCTAAGCGTAATAACTTTTTAAAGACCAACCCTCGATTAAAATAAGCTATTACATTTCTTTTATCTAGATCAATTACTTTATTAAAATTTTCTAGGGATGCGCTCCAATCTTCGGTCTGAAAAAAAATACTTCCAAGGTTTAAATAGGCTTCAGATTGACTTTGATTTAATTTTATTGACTTCTTAAGCCATTCGACAGCCTTTTCAAGTTGACCAATTTGTATGTAAACTTGAGCAATTAGATTAATAAATAATACTTCTTTAGGTAACCTCTCATGTAAATTTTTATATAGCTTAAGTGCCTGTTCAAAAATACCTAAGCTATGAAATTGCTGAGCTTCATGAAAAATTTTTTGATTTAAGAGCTTATCTTTCATCTTTAAAAAATTTTCTAATGGATTTAACTAAAAAATATGGTCTAATATCCAAGCCAACATGCAAAAAAATAAAGTTCATTAGGAATTTAACTCTTGATAAAAAATATTAATGAATCAGCATATCAAAAAAAAGAATCTTTAAATAGTGAAAATTATTTTACTATTCAAGAATTGACTTCACTTCCCCCTCTTTTTGATTTTGTTGATTGCATCATAGATAAAGAATTTAAATTTCAAATGTTTCTTGCTGGTAAGGACGATGGAGTAGCTTTAAGATTTTTTTGGAATGGTATGTATGAAACAAAAACTTTAAGTATTTGGTCGAAATTAGCAAGTAAAGCTAAAGGATTTATCTTAGATATTGGTGCGCATACTGGAGTATTTTCATTAGCAGCCTTAAGTAGCAATAATAAAGTCAATATTCTTTCATTTGAGCCGCATTTTATGAACTTTTCACGGCTTCTATTAAATTTGCGCGCTAACCAATTCTCTAATTTTCAAGCCTTTATGTTTTGCGTTGGCAGTAGTAATTGTATTGTGCCATTTTCTATATCAACTGATTTATTTTATCTAACAGCCGGAGGTTCAGTAGGTAATAGAGAAAATGCTATGACTTCATCCATTCAACAAGTCGCTTTAGATAATTTTTTATCTGAAGATATAATTGAAAATATTAGTTTGATCAAGATAGATGTTGAAGGTTATGAACCAAATTGTCTTCTTGGTATGCATAAAATTTTAAAAAATTGTCCAATTATTTTTTTTGAGTGCATTAATACAGAATCAGGACAAAAAGTTCAGGAAATCTTATCTAAATATAATTATAAGTTTTATGAGGTTGATGATTTAAATGGATCTATAAAGCCTGTAAATCAGGTTGTCGCGCATTACCGTGATGGAAAAGTATTAATGAATATGATTAATCGAATTGCCTCAGTAAAACCAATTATATAATTAAGAATTATCATTAATCCATTTTGCTACTTGCAATGCATAATAAGTAACTATTCCGTCTGCACCTGCACGTTTAAAAGCGAGGAGTGACTCCATCACCACCGCTTTTTCATCTAACCAACCATTTTGTGATGCAGCTTTAAGCATCGCATATTCCCCACTCACCTGATACGCATAAGTAGGTACTCCAAAAGCAGTTTTCACACGATAGACAATGTCAAGGTATGGCATACCGGGTTTCACCATCACCATGTCAGCACCTTCATTAATGTCGAGTTCAACTTCAGTCAAAGCTTCATCGGTATTCGCTGGATCCATTTGATAGCTATTTTTATTACTTCCACCTAAATTTCTAAGAGACCCTACGGCATCTCTAAATGGGCCATAAAATGACGAAGCGTATTTTGCTGAGTAAGCTAAAATTTTTGTATGCACAAATCCTTCTTTTTCTAAAGCTTCGCGAATTTTGCCAATACGTCCATCCATCATGTCGGAGGGAGCCACAATATCGGCACCTGCTCTAGCGTGACTTAAAGCTTGTTTGATGAGAACTTCTACTGTTTCATCATTGAGGACATATCCTGATCCATCCATCAACCCATCTTGGCCATGGCTCGTATAAGGGTCGAGCGCCACGTCTGTAATTACTCCAAGATTGGGCACATGTTGTTTGAGTAAAGCTACCACTCTTGGAATAAGTCCTTCTGCGTTATAGGCTTCTTTTGCATCTTCTGTTTTTAATGTCGCATCTATCACTGGAAATAATGCAATCGCAGGAATGCCTAACTTAAAACATTCTTTTGCAGTCTCTATAATGAGATCCATACTTTGACGTTTAATGCCGTTCGCAAATGATGTTCACGCATCAATCGACGCGAGAATTCATCTTTACGCATGCGTCTGGGTCTACTCGAATTTTCCATAAGTTTTAAAATTGAAATAAAGTTTTTAATGAAGTGCCTGGATCAGATTCTCGCATAAAAGCCTCCCCAATAAGAAAGGTATTCACATGATGATCTTGCATCAACTTCACATCATTTGACGTAAAGATTCCTGATTCAGTGACAATAATTTTGTCAGAACTTATATTTTTGATTAAATCAAAAGTTGTGTTGAGAGAAACATCAAATGTTTTTAAATTGCGATTGTTAATACCTAGAAGTGGTGTCTTTAATTGCAATGCTAATTCAAGCTCTTCTTGATTGTGCACTTCGACTAAAACATTCATGCCTAAGTTAAGTGTAATTTCTTCCAGTTCTTGCATTAGACTCAAAGGAAGTGCGGCCACGATTAAAAGAATACAATCAGCCCCCATCGCACGCGCCTCATAAATTTGATATGAATCCACCATAAAATCTTTACGCAATACGGGAAGACTGCATGCAGCTCTTGCTTCTTTTAAATAGTTAGCGTGGCCCTGGAAATATTGTTGATCTGTGAGCACAGATAAACAAGTCGCCCCACCTTTTTCATAGGAGATGGCAATCTCTTTTGGATTAAAATTTTCTCGAATGACACCTTTAGATGGGCTTGCTTTTTTGATTTCAGCAATCACAGCGGCTTTATTTTTGGATAACTGCGTTTCAATCGCTTTTATAAAACCTCTGGGCTGAGATAGATTTCTCGCTTCATCTTTAAGTTGATCGAGTGATTTAATTTTTTGCGACGCTTTAATTTCTTCAAATTTAGTCGCAATGATCGTGTCTAGAATATTAGCCATGGGATGCTACTTTCAATGCGTCTAGTTTTTTAAGCGCTAAACCTTGATCAATGACCGATTGAGCTTTTTCAACACCTTCTTTTAAAGTGGAGGTAAGGCCGCTGACATAAATCGCAGCCCCTGCATTAAGAAGTGTGATATCACGATGAGATCCTTTGCTGCCCATTAACACGTCAAGCATCATGGCTTTGGATGCGTCGACATTTTCTACTTTGATACTTATAAGATCTGCCATATCAATTCCAAAATCAGTCGGTTGAATGCTGTAAGTTGTAATCGTTTTATTTTTAAGCTCACTCACGCGAGTCGGACTCGAAATTGAAATCTCATCCATACCATCTTCACCATGCACGACCATCACATGTTCGCTTCCGAGTTGTGATAGTACTTCCGCCATCGTTTCTGTTAAGTGTGCTTCATAGACACCTAACACTTGATGCGTTGCTGATGCTGGATTAGCGAGTGGTCCTAAAACATTAAAAATCGTTCTTACGCCTAATTTTTTTCGGACCGGTGCGGCATATCGCATGGCTGGATGAAAGTTAGGTGCAAACATAAAGGCAATACCAATATCATTCACAAGTGAGGCTACTTTTTCAGGGGTTAAATTCACATTCACACCCAAAGCTTCTAACACATCAGCGCTGCCACACTTCGATGAGACTGAGCGACCCCCATGCTTAGCGACTTTGACGCCCGCACTTGCCGCCACAATTGCACTTAAAGTCGATACATTAAATGTTTGTATGCCATCCCCGCCTGTACCACATGTATCTACAAGGTATGTTTTATCTAGAATGTCGACTTGTTTTGCAAATTGACGCATCACACTAGCTGCATCAAAAATATTGTCTGCAGTGATACCTTTTTCATTGAGCGCTAAAACAGAAGACTCAATAATGTCATCACTTAACACGCCTGACATTAAAGACTGCATAAAGTCTTTGACTGATAATTCTTTTGAATCTATGTTAGCCATAAGTTTTTAAGAAATTATTTAATAGATCATGTCCATGTTCGGTGAGGACTGATTCAGGATGAAATTGCACGCCTTCAACAGGCAATGACTTATGACGAACGCCCATAATTTCTTCATCATCCGTCCATGCATTGACTTCTAAACAATCAGGCAATGTTGCGCGCTCAATCACGAGCGAATGATAGCGTGTTGCTGTAAATGGATTTTTTAAACCCTTAAAGACACCTTGGTTGGTGTGATGGATGTGTGAAGTTTTACCATGCATCAATGTTTTAGCATGAATAATTTTTCCACCAAAAGCTTGGCCGATGGTTTGATGTCCTAGGCAAACACCAAGAATCGGGATCACACCTTTGAATGTATTAACCACTTCTAGAGAGACTCCTGCCTCATTGGGTGTGCATGGGCCAGGAGACAACACAATATATTGAGGATTCTTTTTTTTAATTTCATCAATCGTAATCTCGTCATTACGATGGACCTCGACTTCTTGTTTAAGCTCAGCCAAATACTGAACAAGGTTATAAGTAAATGAATCGTAGTTATCAATCATGAGTAACATAATTTATTTTCCTGATTGCACAATTTCTGCGGCACGTAATACCGCTTTTGCTTTATTTTGTGTTTCAACCCATTCATTATGAGGAATGGAGTCTGCCACAATACCCGCACCTGCTTGTACATAAAGCATTTTGTTTTTAATCACCCCTGTTCGAATAGCGATGGCCACATCCATATCCCCATCAAAACCTAAATAACCGACTGCACCTGCATAAATGCCACGCTTACTCGGTTCTAATTCATGAATAATTTCCATCGCACGCACTTTAGGTGCGCCACTCACGGTGCCTGCTGGAAAAGTTGCTTTCAACACATCCATCGCATACATATTAGGTTTTAATACGCCCTCCACATTCGATACGATATGCATCACATGCGAATATCGTTCGATCGTCATATTGTCTGTCACTCTGACCGAGCCTGATTGAGAGACCCGTCCAATATCATTTCGGCCTAAATCCATTAGTTGAACGTGCTCTGCACATTCTTTAGGATCAGCGAGTAATTCTCTTTCTAATTTCAAATCTTCATCTTTAGTTTTACCGCGAGGACGGGTGCCTGCAATAGGTCTTACCGTCACCGTTTCATCTTCGAGTCTCACTAAAATTTCAGGGGATGCGCCCACCACATGATGATCATCCATATGATAATAAAACATGTAAGGTGATGGGTTTAATGTGCGAAGTGATTCGTATAGCGCTAATGGAG